>Ga0154020_10000779_pt1 | contig 39419 bp, 30 predicted proteins | sample Klosneuvirus_201_FD_109709 | JGI IMG/M metagenome (GOLD analysis project Ga0154020, IMG submission 109709) | Active sludge microbial communities from wastewater, Klosterneuburg, Austria - Klosneuvirus_20160825_MG | ecosystem: Engineered > WWTP > Aerobic digester > Activated sludge | place... | reverse complement strand
GCACTTAATGGAATATAATTTTTTAACTCTTGTCGGCTTTCATGCTCCTTCCGCATGGCCTTATACTCCGTCTTGAATTTTGTTTGAAAATTTTCGCGCGTGTCTGGGTTTAGTAATTCACTAACCACCGGCACCGATCGCGAAGCATCCAACACATGAATTACCGGGCCTGAGTAAACCGTATCAATTTTAACAGCGGTATGAATGCGTGATGTGGTAGCACCACCAATCAAAAGCGGAAGCGTCAATTTCTCACGCTCCATCTCTTTCGCAAAATGAACCATCTCATCAAGCGAAGGAGTAATCAATCCACTTAATCCAATCACATCTACATTCTCGCGTCTGGCGGCTTCCAGAATTTTTTCAGCGGGAACCATCACACCCAAATCAACTACGTTATAGTTGTTGCATGCTAACACAACGCCTACAATATTCTTTCCTATATCGTGCACATCGCCCTTAACGGTTGCTAATAATATTTTAGCCGCAGCCTTTTCTACCTTACCACTTAATCTTTTCTCTTCTTCTAAGAACGGAGTCAGGTATGCAACTGACTTCTTCATTACCCGTGCACTTTTTACAACCTGGGGCAAGAACATTTTACCAGCTCCGAATAAATCGCCCACTACATTCATTCCGGCCATTAACGGGCCTTCAATGACATACAACGGACGTTCATATTTCAAGCGGGCTTCTTCGGTATCGGCATCAATAAAATCAATAACCCCTTTTACTAATGAATGCGTAATGCGTTCTTCAACAGTTCCTTTACGCCACTCATCATCCACTTCTTTTTTCTTTGCCGATCCTTTTACAGTTTCTGCAAACTCAAGCAAACGCTCTGTGGCATCTTCCCTCCTGTTAAGCACAACATCTTCTACCCGCTCTAGTAAATCCTTCGGAATTTCGTCATACACTTCCAGCATGGTTGGATTCACTATACCCATATCCATGCCTTCTTTGATGGCATGATACAAAAATACTGAGTGCATTGCTTCACGCACTTTCTGATTTCCTCTGAAGCTAAACGAAACATTACTTACTCCGCCACTCACATGGGCGTGTGGCAGATTTGTACGTATCCACTTGGTAGCCTTGAAAAAATCAAGCGCATAATTTCTATGTTCATCAATACCCGTAGCAATGGGAAAAATGTTGGGATCAAAAATGATATCCTGTGGTGGAAAACCAACTTCATTTACCAGAATATCATAAGCCCGTTTACAAATATCAATTCTACGTTGATACGTATCGGCTTGACCATCTTCATCAAACGCCATGACAACTGTAGCAGCACCATAACGCTTAACTAATTTAGCCTGACGTTTAAATTCTTCTACCCCACCTTTCATGCTGATGGAGTTCACTATTCCCTTTCCTTGAATACATTTTAATCCGGCTTCAATGACTTCCCACTTACTGGAGTCAATCATGACCGGTATTTTGGAAATCTCAGGTTCCGAAGCCATTAAATTGAGATACCTGACCATGGCAGCTTTCGAATCAAGCATGCCTTCGTCCATGTTCACATCAATCACTTGAGCGCCACCACGCACTTGATCTAGCGCAACTTCAAGCGCCTGATCAAACTTATCCTCCTTAATTAATTTTAAGAATTTGGCTGAACCTGTTACATTCGTTCGTTCACCAATGTTCACAAAATTAGAACCAGCAGAAATTTCTACTGCTTCAAGGCCGCTTAGTTGTAAGTTTAAATTATGCATGTGCAGCTATCTCTCTCGGTTTAAATTTACTTGCCACTTCGGCAATCTTACGAATGTGATCAGGCGTAGAGCCACAGCAGCCACCAACAATATTCACTAGTCCTTCTTTCAAAAATTCTTCAATCTCTTTTGCCATCTGGTCGGGTGTTTGATCATATTGACCAAATTCATTTGGCAAGCCGGCATTAGGGTGGGCACTTACAAAAAATGATGACTTCTCATCGAGCACTTGTAAATAAGGGCGCAGCGCAGCCGCACCTAATGCGCAGTTAAGTCCAATGCTTAGCAACGGAATGTGCGATACGGAGATTAAAAAAGCTTCAGTTGTTTGGCCCGATAAAATTCTACCGCTGGCATCGGTTATAGTACCTGATACCATTATGGGTACTCGCCTACCTATTTCGTCAAACAATTCTTCGATGGCAAAAAGTGCTGCCTTTGCATTTAAGGTATCTGTAATTGTTTCAACTAGTAACATATCAACACCACCATCCAGCAAGCCCTTAGCTTGTTCTTTAAATGCAACTACCAATTGATCAAAGGTTATTGCCCGATAGCCTGGGTTATTAACATCAGGTGACATAGAAGCCAACTTAGTGGTTGGCCCCATGGAGCCTGCTACAAAGCGAGGCTTATTAGGTTCTTTCTTTGTAAATTCATCTGCCACTTCTTTGGCAATCTTAGCCGCTCGAAAATTAATTTCATAAACTAGATGTTCCAGATGGTAATCGGCTTGGGCCACCGAAGTGCTGCCAAATGTGTTGGTCTCCGCAATATCAGCACCCGCTTCAAAATATTTTCGGTGTATATCCTTAATGATTTCAGGGCGTGTAATACTCAGCAAATCGTTATTACCCTTCAGGGGATATGGATGATCTTTCAGCGCTTCATTTCTAAAGTCTTCTTCGGTTAACTTATGGCGTTGAATCATAGTGCCCATCGCACCATCAAGCACTAAAATCCGTTCTTTTAAAATGTCTTTTATCTGCACCTCTTTCCTGTTTAGTTATTATCCAGAAAGAGCCGGTTGAGTGGCCGCTTATCTTTTCCTAATCCGAATGAAAGCGTTCAGGAGGGGAATTAGCACCAAGAACATCGCTACTTGTTGAATGTAGTTATGAGGAGGTTGCTAAGACGTCATCGGGCCCGGTCCCTCAGTCTTTCTGAATAAGCATTGCAAAGAAACACATTTAGGTAATAATAATAAAATAAGGTTGGTTAATTTTGCATGTGAATCATAAAAATTGAATGCATTGAAACTAGCAGCTATCGATATCGGATCTAATGCCATACGCTTTCAGGTTTCATCGGTATTGGAAAATGCCGATCAAATCTTATTTAAGAAAATGGAATACGTGCGCTTTCCACTGCGACTAGGACATGATGTGTTTACCACCAATCGCATAAGCGAAAAGAGTATTATCAAGTTTAAGAAGTTAATGCATGCGTTTAAACTACTGCTTGAACTTTATGAAGTCGATGACTATATGCTTTGCGCGACTTCGGCCATGCGCGAATCAGAAAATGGCGCAGCCTTGGCAGAGGAAGTAAAGAACGAATTCGGACTTAATATAGAAATCATCGAAGGTCAGCGCGAAGCCGAACTAATCAACACCGCGATACGATCTTATTTAGGTACAAAAACCTATCTACATATTGATGTAGGCGGTGGAAGTACTGAACTAAACGTGTATGAAGGCGGTGAAAAAATAAAGACACAATCATTTAGAATTGGTTCTGTACGCATTTTAGAGAATCATGATTTGCCTTTGGCATGGAAAGACATGGAACGATGGGTAAAGGAGCATGTGAAACGTGGAATGGGCAAGGTTACAGCCGTAGGAACGGGCGGTAACATTAGTAAGATCTATGATCTGGCCAAGCTAAAGCCTGGCAAACTCATGTCGTTGAAAAAAATTGGCGAGGTGCTAAAAATGATTCAGGATCACAGTATAGAAGAGCGTATTTACAAATTGCAAATGAACCCCGACCGTGCTGATGTAATTCTACCCGCCAGCACTATTTACTTGCGCGTGATGGAGTGGGCGAAAGCAAAATACATTTTTGTACCGGAAGTGGGTTTAAAAGACGGAATGATGCTACACCTTTTTGAACGAAACAGTCGCCAGGGAAAAATAAATTTTATCAACACGGAAGATCAGTCCAAGGGAAATAAGGGAACCTACGTACCTAAAAGGAAGTGATAGAGTTTCTATTTGGTCGCTCTAAAATAGTTGCACGCCCTTAATAATCTCGCTGGTCACTTCGTAGAACTCCTTATGCACATTGAATAATGGTTCACCATTTTGTTCTTTAATCACATAAATACCATCTTCTTTCATGGTGTATGAGTTCACATTATCCTTAAGATTATACCTAAGAATGTTCATGGCCTGCTTGCGCAGCATTTCTTGCTCTAGCAAGAATAACGATTCAACTCTTCTATCAAAACTTCGCACCATAGCATCCGCACTTCCTACATAGACTTTCGGTTCGCCTCCATTGTGAAAGTAATAAATGCGGGAGTGCTCAAGAAATTCACCCACAATTGAAATCACTTCTATATTTTCACTTAGCCCAGCACGACCAGGCCGTATGCTGCACATACCCCGGATAATTAGTTTTATGGTTACGCCTGCTTGTGAGGCTTCGTATAATGCATCAATAAACTCTTTATCCTGAATGGAATTGAGTTTGATAACAATCCCGGAAGGAATACCAGCCTTTGCATTTTCAGTTTCACGCTTAACAAGATTACAAAGTTGGATGCGCATATCGCGCGGGGAGGTAATCAGATTGCGGTACGCAGCCGGTTGTGAGTGCCCCGTGATAACATTAAAGAATTCAGAAACATCGTTGGCATACGCTTCATTGGTACTTAAAATTCCAATGTCAGTATAAAAACGCGAGGTAACTTCATTGTAATTACCGCTCGATAAATGAACATATCGATACACTTTTTCACCTTCACTTCTAACGATGAGTAAAAGCTTTGTATGAGTCTTTAGATTATTAACTCCGTAAATAACAAAGCATCCTGCACGTTGCAAGCGCTGTCCTTCTCTCAAATTATTTTCCTCATCAAAACGAGCTTTCACTTCAAATAGCACCGATACGTGTTTGCCATTCTCTGCCGCCCTTAATAGGGCACTACTCACCCGCGATTCGCTGGCCAGCCGATAGATGGTAATCTTAATGGAGAGCACCAGCGGATCATCAGCAGCTTTTTCTAGCAATTCAAGAACGGGTTCCATAGAATTGTACGGATGATGCAACAAAATATCCCGCTTTTTCAGAATTTCAAACAAGTCACTTTCTCCTTGTTCGGGAAAAGATACTGGTTTAACAGGTGGTCTCGGGTTTAAGCGCTTGCTCTTAAAATCTCTGTGATTAATTATCTGAAGTAAGCCCGTGAAATCGATTAACCCGGCTTTAGGAATTTTCAAAATATTTAATTCATCCAGATCCCACTGAATCTTTAACAACCGAACTAAGGATTGATCCGGATTTTCTTCAATATCAATCCTTACTACCCTTCCCTTCTTTCTGGTTTGAAGTTTCTTCTTAAGCTCTTCCAAAAAGTTAGTTTCTATATCCTCACTTTCTTCAAGCGTAAAATCTCCATTTCGAATAATTCGGAAAAGGTTAATCGCTGCTATGCTAACATTCCTGAAAAGGTGTTGCATATTTCTCCGAATGATATCCTCAATCGGCACGAATGAAATCGATTCGTCCGGATTTTCTATTTCGTAAAACCTAGGAAGATTACTCGGTACCTGTATAAAAGAAAAACGTTCATGATTGTTTGGATCCTGAGGCGCCTTAGTTACTACTCCGAATAAAAGTCGATTGTACTTTAACACCGGAAATGTGTGATAATTATCAAACAACATGGGTGTGAGCATAGGATAAATTGTGCGCTGAAAGTATTGATCTACCTTCACGCTTTGCTCAATGGTAAGTGATTGACAATCGACAATATCGAAGCCGTTCTTCTCAAAAAGCGGCTTTAGTTTCTTAATGTAATACTCGTTTTGATCGCTTACAAATGACTGAATTTCAGAAAGTAACAACTGTCTAAATGGAATTTCCCGAAGGCCGCTATAGTCATAGCGCTCCTTTCCGTAGTCAAGGTAATTATAAAGACTTCCTAATCGAATGGTACAAAACTCATCAAGGTTTGATGCGGTGATGGAGAGAAATTTAATGCGATCAAAAATACTGCGATCAATATGCTTAGCCTGATCAAGCACTCGATAATTAAACGCAAGCCAACTTAAGTCGCGGCTAATGTAATTGCTTTCCTGAACATGCTTAATTACCTGATTGCCCGGCTTTGCATCTCCCTCTATCATACTCTTCCATTTAGATATCAATCCGGGCATACTTGGCATTCTTCTCAATAAATTCTCTGCGGGGTGCAACCTCATCGCCCATCAACATGGAAAATAAATGATCTGCTTCCGCAGCAGACTCTACATTTACTTGCTTCAGGGTTCGCCTGGCTGGGTCCATAGTAGTTGACCAAAGTTGCTCAGGATTCATTTCACCTAAACCTTTGTAACGCTGAACGCCAACACTGTCTTCGTTTCCGCCTTTGCTCAATTCCTTCACAATAGCTTCGCGCTCTTCTTCATTCCAGCAATACCGTTCCTCACGGCCCTTTTTCAAGAGATATAACGGAGGTAGCGCAATGTATACGTATCCTTGTTCAATTAAGTCGCGCATATAGCGAAAGAAGAACGTCAAAATTAAGGTACGGATGTGACTTCCGTCAACGTCTGCATCAGTCATAATAATAACTTTATGATACCTTAACTTGGTAAGGTTGAGTGCTTTATTATCTTCTGCTGTTCCAAAGCTTACGCCCAAGGCAGTAATCATATTCTTGATTTCCTCGTTCTCATAAATCTTATGTTCCTGGGCTTTCTCCACATTGAGGATTTTTCCCCGTAAGGGTAAAATTGCTTGAAAGTGTCTGTCGCGACCTTGCTTAGCCGATCCACCAGCAGAGTCACCCTCTACCAGATAGAGTTCGCAAATACCAGGATCTGAGCTGGCGCAATCTGCTAGCTTACCAGGCAAACCAGTTCCGGACAATACACTTTTGCGCTGTACCATTTCGCGAGCCTTACGAGCAGCAATACGCGCCTGTGCAGCTAATATTACCTTACTGATAATCAGTTTAGCTTCTTTTGGATGTTCCTCTAAATAGTGCTGTAACACCTCGCCCACGGCCGTATCAACAGCACCCATAACTTCTGAGTTACCAAGCTTGGTTTTGGTTTGGCCTTCGAACTGAGGTTCGGCAACCTTTACCGAAATAACTGCGGTAAGCCCTTCACGAAAATCATCGCCACTTATTTCAACTTTTGCTTTCTCTAATAAGCCAGATTTATCGGCATAACTTTTAAGTGTTCTGGTGATGGCGCGCCTAAAACCAGCCACGTGGGTTCCACCTTCATGTGTATTAATGTTGTTCACATACGATACAAGATTTTCGCTATACGAGGTATTATAATTCAATGCAACTTGAACCGGAATTTCGCTTTTATCATTCTCAATGTAGATTGGAGAAGGGATTAATCGTTCACGTGTAGAGTCCAGATAATCAACGAATTCACGCAATCCACCTTCAGATAAAAATGAAATGGTTTTTGGCTGACCGCTCTCATCCAAATCGCGCAAATCTTTAAGGTTAAGTTTTATGCCTGGATTTAGAAATGACAGCTCACGCATACGTGTTGCAACCGTTTCAAAATTGTATTCTGTTGTTAACGTGAATACTTCAGCATCTGGTTTGAAATGAATTGTAGTACCACTTTTTTCCGACTCACCTGCTACCCGAACTGGGTATTGTGGAACACCACGATGGTACTCCTGTTCGAAAATTTTTCCTTCGCGGTAAATAGTTGCTTTTAAAACCGATGACAGTGCATTTACGCAAGAGACCCCAACACCATGCAACCCGCCCGATACTTTGTATGATCCTTTGTCAAATTTTCCACCAGCATGTAGCACCGTCATAACTACTTCCAATGCCGATCGCTTTTCCTTTTCGTGCATGTCTGTAGGAATTCCCCTACCATTATCTTCAACAGTTACTGAATTATCTACATTGATAGTTACATCAATGGTATCGCAATGGCCAGCAAGGGCCTCGTCAATTGAGTTATCAACTACCTCCCAAACCAAGTGATGAAGGCCTTTTACCCCAATATCCCCTATGTACATGGCCGGGCGTTTACGCACAGCCTCTAAACCTTCTAAAACCTGAATATTACTTGCCGAATAATTGGCTTCCTTCTTTGCTTTTTCTTCGTTCATTTTGGCTTTTTATAACCTTCAAAAATAAGGTTTTAGAAAGCGTTTTCCGCATTTATCGCACATAAACCCGAAGTATTTTTTGAGGTGATTAAAATGATTTTTTAGACCACTTATAATAATCAACTAATTGTTTAGTTTTAGTGTGTAAACTAGCAAAAATGAAATCGATAAGCTCCTTAATTGTCATTGCTTTATTGGCCATAACTTATGCCAGAGGCCAATCGATAATTACCCCTCAAAAACCCAGAGCGTATAGGTATTTTGAAAATCCGAATGATTCCGCAGCATTCGAAAAATTAACAAGCAAGTTTCAGGAGATTTATAAAAATGGGATTCCTGCAAAAGAGAAAATGGATAGCCTATCGGCTGAATATGAAGCACTAGAAAAGAAAGTAAAAGGATTGCGATATTATTATGCGTTAGGCGAAAACTTTACGCCATGGGAAACTGTAAAAAAGGAAAGTCTTTACGAATCCGTTACCCGAATAAGTTTTAATGCATCCTACTCTTCAATTCCTTTAGCTGACTTACTTAAATGTAAAAACCTTGAAGCTGTTGAGTTGGTGAACACACGCATAAAAAAGTTAACGAAGCAACTGCGCAAACTACCTGCGTTGCACACCTTACTTATTTACGATTCGAAAACCAATTTCAAGATTAGAAAAAATGCCACGCTACATACAATTGTTGTGCGAGGTGGTAAAATGCAAACCCGTTTTACGCAATTCCGTAACCTTGAAAAGTTAGATCTTTCAGGCTGCAAATTATCAACCATACCAAGCGGGCTTCATAAAAATAAAAAGCTAAAGGAGCTTTTATTAAACCAAAACTCAATCAATCTGACGAACATAAAAATCAAACCAAACAACACTATTGTTAAAATAGAACTAATGCAAAACAATTTGACAGAGGTTCCTGATGCCATTGTCAAATTTCCAAATCTTAAAAGTTTAGTATTCAATGGAAATGACATTAAGCGGGTAACAGATGAAATTGGTAAGCTTCAAAAACTTGAAATACTTACTTTCTATAAGAATCAGTTGGCTGAAATACCCGAAGGTGTTTATGCTCTTTCCAATCTCAAAGAGATTGATCTCTACTATAATCAAATGGAAAAGCTGGACGACCGAATTTCTAATCTTAAAAATTTAGAGGTGCTTTATCTTTCCAATAATTTGATCTTAAGAATACCTGAAAGCTTGGGCGAGCTTCCAAATCTTCAAGAACTTTACCTGTCTAATAATCGGCTAAGCGAACTGCCTTTAGGCATAGCTTCTATGGCCAAGTTAAAGGTGCTTAGGATTAACAATAACATGATAATTCAAGTTCCGAATGATTTACTCAAGTTAGTAAGTCTCGAAAATCTTGATATTTCCTCAAATCAAATTTCAGAATTACCAAACGGGTTATCGCAACTTGCTTCATTAAAACTACTGGTTTTGATGAACAACCCGTGGGATGATGAAACCCGAAAAAACTTGCCAGATCTTGCCAAAGCACTCCGCAGCCGCGAGGTAATTGTACAAGTGGAGGAGAATTAGAAGTTGCCTATCATTATTAGAAAAGTGGTAACTAGTGAGCGGTATTCAGTAAACATTGGGTGTTATCCTTCTGATTACGGAATACCGAAAACCATTTACTTCTTATCAGCCTTACCTTTTTCCGGCTCGTTCATCAACTGAACTTTTGCCTTTTGCAATTCTTCTTTTTGAGCTTGACTCACCACTGGATAATTGATCTTTAGGGTTGCAAATTTCTTGGCAATTATTGAGGCAATCGCCAACCTTGTAAACCATTTATCATCCGCGGGAATAACGTACCATGGGGCATACTCAGTTGAGGTTGCGCTCAATGCTTCTTCGTATGCTTTTTGGTATTCATCCCAATGAGTGCGCTCTTTCAAATCGCTCAATGAAAATTTCCAGTTTTTACTTGGGTCATCGATGCGTTCAAGAAATCGCTTCTTCTGCTCCTTTTTAGAAACATTCAAAAAGAATTTCATAATCACGGTTCCGTTATCGGCAAGATTTTTTTCAAATCGTCTAATCTGTTTGTACCGCTGTTGCCAAAATTCTTCATCTATATCCTTGACACTATTTATACCAGGAATGCGCTCGTTTAAAACCCAATCTGGATGAACCTTAGTTACCAAAACATTTTCGTAGTGCGAGCGATTATGAATTGCTATCTCGCCACGTGCTGGCAAAGCAAGTTGATGCCGCCATAAATAATTATGATCTAATTCTACGCTATTAGGCGCTTTAAAACTATGAACTTTTACGCCAAGTGGATTAAATCCAGACATGATGTGCTTAACTGCACCATCTTTTCCAGCTGCATCCATGGCCTGCAAAACGATCAAAACCCCGTAACGATCGTGGGCGTATAATTCGTCTTGTACTTTAGCTAATTCCTTACGTCCGTTTTCCAATAGGACTTCCGAATCCGATTTATTCAATGTTTTCCCTTTATACTCAGTATCAAAACTCTTGAGTTTTACTTTTTTCTTAGGCGTTACTGTAAACTTTTTAATTGGAATAAGTTTTTCATCTGTAAGCATACATTCATGGTTTAGAGTATTAAACTTAAGAATATCATAATCTCAGAACCATGATTTTTAACAGTTTTTAATAAATTAATTAGTCCACCCACATTCATTTATTATTATTAAATTTAAAAACAATTAAACCCTCGGATCGTTTTGAAAAAAAAGGTGGCCATTGGTTTCTTCAGTTTATTATTCTTGATCGCTTCAACACCGTTGATCGCTCAGGATGAAGAAGCTATAAAAGCGGTGATAGCCAAAGAGACTTCTTCCTTCATGAACGTTGACTATAAAAGCTGGGCAGACACTTGGCTCAAAATTCCCTATGCATATAGAACCTATGCCGATGCCACAACAATAAGCCACATTGAAGGCTGGGAAGAGTTAAACAAAACTTTCTCCGAATATTTTAAAACCGCGCATCCATCCAACGCAGAAATAACAAATGATTGGATCGAGATTAGAATCTATGGCAATGGTGCGTATGTCCGTTTCACTCAAAAAATGAAGGACAGTATTGATCTTGAAGAAACTATTCAGATGCGAGTATTGGAAAAGAATGATGCTGGCAAATGGAAAATTGTTTGTCTTGGCGCGATAGCAAAGGGAGTTAGTAATCAATGAGTAGTAAGTAATGAGTACATAGTATTAAGTAAGTTATATCAATTATCCACATAAATCTCTACCTCATGAAAATCAGTAAAAGTTTATTTCTGGCAGGATTGTTATCCTTCATGATTTCATCCTTAGCAGCACAGGATGCCAAAGAAGTTGCTGCTATAAAAGCAACTATTGAAAAAGAGACTTTGTCTTTTTTTAATGTAAACCAAAAAGATTGGGAAGACAGTTGGCTTCAAGCACCATACGCTTATTGGTCATACTCCGACTCTACAGGTACAAGCTTTATTGAAGGATGGGATGCAATTAAAAAGAATTTTGCTGACTATTTTAAAACACATGTAGCCAATCGCCAGATTGATGTAGCGCACCAATCGAAAGCAGTTAAAATAGATCGCACTTGGAAAAGTATTCGCATTTATGGAAATGGTGCCTATGTGCGATATACACAACAAGTAAGAGACAATATTAATTACGATGAAACCTCACATGTAAGAGTTCTTGAAAAGAAAGATGGCAAATGGCGCATTGTTTGCGTAGGTGCCATTGCTTCTTATCCTACCGAATAATTCAGGTGAATTAATATTGGTTAGATCGCAACAAAACCAAGGTACAAGCCTCAAGCGCTTCTGCACCTGAATCTGTAATGAGTTTTTCGAACTCCGCATTTTCAGTTCCAGGATTAAAGATTACGCGTTTAGGGTTAAGGCTAAGAATGTAATCGTAATGTTCGAGTTGATGCTGAGGACCAATGTAAAGAGTTACCGTATCGACATCTGCAATTATTGGGCGTTTAGTGATTGCTAAAATCTCTTTTCCATAAACTACGCCTGACTTGATGCCAACCGGAACTATCTCATGATTATATTCTGATAGCATGCCAGCCGCAATAAACGCGTAACGCGTTGGGTTGGTGGTGGCTCCAATAATTACAGTCTTCTTTGTCATATAGATTTATTTATGTACAGCCGCACAGCCGCTTCGGCACAGCGTTCGCCATCCATGGCTGCCGACACAATTCCGCCAGCGTAACCAGCTCCTTCCCCGCAAGGGAATAATCGTTTGGTTTGAATGTGCTCTAACGTTTCCTTATCTCGTGGAATGCGCACTGGAGAGGATGTTCGACTTTCAACACCAACTATCTGTGCATCGTTCGTTAAGTAGCCTTTCATTTTATTTCCAAAATCTTTAAAGCCCTGCCGCAAACTATCAGCAATAAATTCGGGCAGCACTTCTCGCATGTCTGCGGATTGAAGTCCTGGTTGATAGGAAGTGTCAAGCAACGAATTTGAAAACTTACTTTCAACAAAATCGCGTAAACGCTGAGCCGGTGCTAATTGAGTTCCACCTGCCAATTCGCAAGCCCGTTTTTCAATATCCGATTGAAAATACATTCCCGCCAAGGGACCAAATTTGTTATACGATTTAAAGTCGGATTCTTCAACAGAAACTACAATTCCAGAATTAGCATACTTTGAATCTCTGCGCGAAGGACTCATGCCATTTACAACAACTTCGCCTGGAGCAGTTGCTGCTGGAACAATGAACCCACCCGGGCACATGCAAAACGAAAAAACTCCGCGCTGCTTTCCATTTACCTTAGCTTGATGCACCAATGCATACGAAGAGGCAGGAAGAAATTCGTCACGGTTTGTTGGACAATGGTATTGTATCTGGTCAATCAGATTTTGCTCATGCTCCACCCTCACTCCCAGCGCAAAAGGTTTTGCTTCAATCAGGATATTTTGTTGATGTAGCAGTTGATAAATATCACGAGCCGAGTGACCGGTTGCCAAAATCACAGCACGTGCCGTTAGCTTATCTCCGTTTTGAATAATAACTCCTGTAAGTTCTTGATTGGTTAAAATGAAATCAGTCACCTTGGTATCAAAATGGATTTCACCACCGGCTTGCAAAATGCTTTCGCGCAAAGCGGCTACCAATTGCGGTAGTTTGTTGGTGCCAATATGTGGGTGTGCATCAAAGAGAATATCTTCATGCGCACCATGAGCGACAAGTATTTCAAGCACGCGCCTTACATCGCCTCGTTTTTTTGATCTTGTATAGAGCTTACCATCTGAATATGTTCCGGCTCCGCCTTCGCCAAAGCAATAATTTGATTCAGGATTTACAATATGCTGTTTGTTAATTGCAGCAATATCTCTTCTTCGGACTTGCACATCTTTGCCGCGCTCAAGTATTATTGGTTTAACCCCTAATTCTATTAATCGGATTGCTGCGAAGAGACCGGCCGGGCCGGCACCAACTATAATTACAGAGTCGGCTTGCGAAACGTTCGGGTAATTTTTTGAGTACGAAATTAGTTTAGTGGCCTCGGGCTTAGGAATAAGTTCAACCAGAATTTTAACAACAACCTGTCTTCCGCGGGCATCAATGGATCGCTTAATTGGATTAAGAAAGACACTTCCATCATTCGGTAGTTTTAGCTTTTGATACAGCGCAGAGGTAAATAGCTGCTCATCAAAAGCCTCTTGTGGAGTAAGTTGAACTTCTTCTGTTTTTTTCATTGGAAAGGTAGTTATCCCTTCAGTTTATAAGATCAAGCAATGTTCAAAGATAGTTACTTATTACATTAGCCTATCTTCTACCATCAAAAGAAAACGAATATCCAAAGTTAAGCCCAAAGCGAAAAGTCTGTGACAATTTTTTTTGATTTACAGTTTCAAATACGGTTTCAAATATTGGCTCTACATCAAAAATACGGTAGCCAATTCCATAACCAATAAACGCGTCAATAGTAAATCCATCACCATCATTCTTTTGCATCAACCTTCTTCCAAGTAATATTGCATACTCAGCCCGCTGCTCGGAGGCACTGGCCGTTAATAAATTACCAGGCGCTAAAGGAAAATCGATATTTGAAAAATGGCTCAGATTTGTAAATCGAATTTCCTGAGCAAAATACCACATTCCGGTTTTCATTGGATTATAAAATTTTTGCTTGACCGAAATAGCATAACCTCTATCGAACACTTCTCCTTTAGGTATGGCAGAATCGGAAGTAAAGAATGGATTTCGAATTGCTTCAAAACCGAATTCATGCCCAAGTCGCTCTTCATTATAAAACTCAATTCCAAAAGGCATATACCCTACAAATGAAGTGGCCGGGTTTGCCTGAAGAATAACACCCCTATATTCGGAAACGCGTGGGTTGAAATAATTGAATCCCTTTTTAGCAACTACTTTATTCACTTTGCTCTGTGTTTTTGCTAAGCTGGCAATTTCATTGGCAAGCACATTGTTTTCATATATAGGTTTGTAGTAGCCTGAAAGTTTGCCATCTTCCTCATAAAGCTCCCAGGTTCCAACGCGTAAATCATTTTCGATTGTACCTTTTGTTTGAAGTGAACCAGATCGAAAATATCCCTTATACACTCCTTTGCCTACTGCAAAATCGCAATCGCCCTCTAACTTTCCATCTTCATAATAGTAATTCCACAACCCCTGGCTCTTACCGTTTTGAATCAAGCCTTTCATTTTCAATTTGCCCGATGGATAATATTCACGATACTCGCCACTACCGGTTTGATAGGTAGTTTCACTCTTCAATTTTCCATCAGGGCCATTTACACTCCAATATCCATTCTTCTTTCCACCCACAAACTCACCGGAAGAACTCAATGCACCATCTTCAAAATAATACTTCCAAAGCCCAATAGGATCATCATTAGCATACTCACCTTCAGCGGAAACTTTGCCCGAAGGATAATAGTGTTTCCAGTTTCCGTTCTTCTTACCACTCACATACTCACCTTCACTTTCTAAAACTCCGGTTTCCAAAAAATAGCGCCAATGCCCTACGTTACGAGCTTCGGCCTTCGGCCCCTCACCGAAAACTTTTCCCGAATGATAGTATTCTGTATAGCGCCCATGGTTTTCTGAATATTCAATTTCTCCGCGAAGCGCTCCATCTTCAAAAAAAGTTTTCCAAACCCCGGTTCGTTTATTATCAATGTACTCTCCGGTTTCCTTCAAGTCACCGCTTTCATAATATATCTTCCAGGTTCCTTCGCGAAGTTTATTTATGATTGTTCCCTCCATGCTTTTTTGGCCGCTTTCATAAAAATATTGCCATAAGCCGTAGTTAGAATTTTGCCGAAGTATGCCCCGCATCTTCACGTTTCCCGTTTCATAATAAAAATCCCAAACCCCAGAAGTTTCGTTATTTACAAACTGACCCTTCGATTCAATATTGCCGTTAAGAAAATAAGAAATGTAGCGCCCATGCAACACGTTTTGAATTGTGTCTTTTACCTGATAAACTTCTTTTAAATTAATTTTATCGGCATCGTGATAAGTATATCGCGTAACTCCTTGCCCAAGCAGCGTTAAAGGGAGAAGTGAAAGTATGATTACCAGATTTTTCATCAAATCATAATCTCAAAAATAAACAAATCATTAGGAGATTGCTTTTGCTACTGCTGCCTTCCCCCACTCTTCTTTTTCTTGATCACTCCATAATTCCGGAAAAAAAATGATCCGCTGAAAGCGCGGTGGCAAATACTTTTGCCAATTAGTTCCACCTGTTGCCTTAATATCCTCAGGATCGCGATGAAGATAGCGGGCTGTAGATTTCAAATGGGCCAATGGCCACAATACGTTTGACAGCATATCCAACTCGCGGAGTTTCGCTATTACCTCTTTTGAATTAGGGAAGTGTTCTTGATAAATCTTGCGAAGATTTTTTGTTCGATACTTCATTCCTGTTTCAAGAAAAGTCTTCATATACTTTTCTTCAAATTGCTGAAGTGTGAGAGTCTTTTTACCAGAAGCTAATTCGGTTGCGCCACTGCGCCAATACAAATGCTCAACTTGTTGATCAAGGTCACTGTACTCGAGCATGGATTCTCTGAATTGAGTATGCACGAGATTAACCATATCAGTGCAACAAATTTCAATTAACCGATATTGTGCCGATTGAAAACCCGAAGCTGGCAACAGCGACATTCTGAATTTAAGAAATTGCTCACGCTCCATCCCATCCACCATTACCGAAAATGAATTTTCTAATAATTGAAAGTAGCGAATAATTCGATTCAATCGTTCAATAAAAAACTTCTCCTCTATATTTTTCTTTTCGGCAATTTGTCCAATTTCCCAAAGTATTAAATTGAAATAAAGTTCTGTGATTTGATGATATAGAATAAATACCTTCTCATCGGGAAATTGTGTTTTAGGATTTTGAAGACTTAATAGGGTATCTAAATGAATGTAATCCCAATAGGTAAGGTAATCGGAATGCAATAACCCATCCAGGTAACTGGAAAGGTCTTGCCCCATTATGGCATACTTTTGTTGAAGCTTTTTCAATTGTTCAACTAACGCAGGATCTAAAGATTTGTCCATAGAATTATCAATACTTCTGTAAATTTGCCCTATTAAAAAGAATATCCAAAATTATGGCTAACCATCCTTCTCAACCAAAAGTAAAAAAGTCGCTCAAACAAGATAGCTACGAACATCCTGATTTTTATTTACTTGATGATTTATTAACGGATGAACATAAACTGATTCGCAGTTCTATTCGCGAATTTGTGAAACGTGAGATTTCTCCCTACATCGAAGATTGGGCGCAGCATGCAATCTTTCCTTACGAGATTGTTAAAAAATTTGGTGACATCGGTGCATTTGGGCCAACCATTCCACAGGAATATGGTGGTGGTGGTTTAGATTATATCTCTTACGGAATTTTGATGCAGGAAATTGAACGTGGTGACTCAGGCATGCGATCAACTGCATCGGTACAAGGATCATTAGTAATGTATCCAATTTACAAATTTGGAAGTGAGGAACAGCGCAAAAAATATTTACCCAAACTTGCCAGTGGCGAATGGTTGGGTTGCTTCGGTTTAACCGAACCCGATCATGGCTCAAACCCAAGTGGCATGGTAACTAACTTCCAAGATATGGGCGACCATTATCTTTTAAATGGCGCTAAGATGTGGATTTCAAATTCACCTAAAGCCGATGTTGCTGTAGTGTGGGCAAAAAATGAAGCGGGAAGAATTCATGGGTTAATTGTGGAACGTGGCATGGCTGGCTTCTCAACACCTGAAACTCATGGCAAATGGTCGTTACGAGCAAGTATAACAGGTGAGTTGGTTTTTGATAATGTGAAGGTGCCTAAGGAAAATTTATTGCCAGGTAAAAGTGGTTTAGGTGCCCCGATGATGTGTTTAGATTCAGCGCGGTATGGAATTGCCTGGGGTGCCTTAGGCGCTGCTATGGATTGTTATAATGCTGCGCAGCGGTATGCAAAAGAAAGAATCCAGTTTGGAAAACCGATTGGTTCCTTTCAGTTGATTCAAAAGAAACTTGCCGAGATGCTAACGGAAATAACAAAAGCACAACTTCTTAACTGGCGGTTAGGTGTGCTCATGAATGAGGGTAAAGCAACCACTGCGCAAATTTCTCTTGCCAAACGCAATAACATTAAGATTGCCCTCGATGTGGCGCGTGAAGCACGACAAATACATGGTGGCATGGGCATTACTGGTGAGTATCCGATGATGCGCCACATGATGAATTTGGAGTCGGTAATTACCTATGAAGGCACGCACGACATTCATCTATTAATACTGGGGCATCATATCACAGGAATACCGGCTTTTGTATAAATGAAAATAGTTACCATTTTAGGCGCACGCCCGCAATTCGTTAAAGCTGCAGTTGTTTCGCGTGAATTAAAAAAATCTGGCATTGCTGAAGTGATCGTTCACACAGGGCAACACTTCGATAATAACATGAGTCAGGTTTTCTTTGATGAGATGGAAATTCCACAACCTGATTATAATCTTGAGATAAGCGGACTCAATCATGGCGCCATGACTGGCAGAATGCTGGAGAAAATTGAGGAAGTGCTGTTGAAGGAAAAGCCTGAATATGTTTTGGTCTATGGCGATACCAATTCAACGCTGGCTGGAGCTTTGGCCGCATCCAAACTGCATATTCCAGTTGCACATATAGAAGCAGGGTTGAGAAGTTTTGAAATGAAAATGCCTGAAGAAATAAATCGGATTTTAACTGATAGAATCAGTTCAGTTCTCTTCTGCCCTACTACCACTGCTATTAAAAATCTTGAAGCCGAGGGTTATAATAATTTCAATTGCAACGTAGTACTCTCAGGTGATGTTATGTTTGATGCTGTTCAATATTATCAATCCAAGATTGATACACATTCAACTGTTCTTCAGAAAGAAAAATTAACTAACAAACCTTTTTTATTAGCAACCCTGCATCGGGCTGAAAACACAAACGAGCCCAAGAGATTAAAGGAGATTTGTGATGCTTTCAATGAAATTAACCAAGAAGTAAAAGTTGTTCTACCACTACATCCACGCACAAAATCCTTTCTCGCTACTCAAAACATTCAGTTAAATGCGCATGTCATTGATCCTGTTGGATATTTTGATATGCTGGCATTACTTAAAAATTGTAAGCTGGTTTTAACGGATAGTGGCGGTTTACAAAAGGAATCGTACTTCTTTAGCAAATTCTGTATCACCTTGCGCGACCAAACCGAATGGGTTGAATTAGTAGAAGCTAGAGCCAATAGCTTGGCAGGTGCATCAAAAAAAGAAATTATAAATCAGTTCAGATTGAACTACAATAAATCTCTGCAGGTAACACAAGGCTTATATGGCGATGGTCACGCGGCAGCGTTGATTGTAAGTCATCTTGCAAAAGGCTAATCTTCAATGTATCCACTTAACGTAATTCGCTGCACCGGATTGCGTGGATCATTCGAGTAAATTGTAACAGCTTTATTTTGTGTTCCCATCCTTCCCTCTGTTAGTATAGTAATCTGAAGTTGAGCTGTTTCACCAGGCTTTATAGATTTTTTATCAGTTGCAGCAATTACACACGTACAATTACTCTGTACGCTTCTAATTTCTAAATTCTGTTTTCCTTTGTTCTGAAACGAAACTGAATTTTCGACTTTTATGCCTTTTCGCACGCGGGCAAAATCGATGGTATAATTGGAAAACAAAAGTGCGGGAGCCTTCGCTAATAATTCCTGTGCAGTCGTTGGGAAGAATTCTTCGGCAGTAGTATAAACCGAAAATGATTTAATTGGATTCTGCGCATCTGTTGTATGAATATTAATCTTGTCTGAAAGAAATCCATATTCATTTCGCTTGGCAGCATCGTAACTTATTTTAATGACTCCAACCGCACCAGCACTTAACGAATCTGGAGTTATTATCCTGATATAGGAAGACGCATCTACTTTCGTAAAGTTGATTTTAACATTACCCGCATTAAGAACATCAAACTCTTTTGCTTCGGCTGATTTATTAACATAAAGTTTACCAAGATTAAAGGAGCTATTGCGCAAACGAAGATTACCATTGGCAGCATTTAAGGCAATATCTTTTGCGGATTGCTTGTCAACCACCATTCCCTTAATTTGAAGTACGATGGGATTTTTATCTATATCTGTTGTAACCGTCAACGATTTATTAAAATATCCAGGACGCCCTTTCGGATCAAAACTTGCCTTAATAAATCCTTGCTTACCAATGGCAATAGGTTCTTTTGACCACCCTGGTGTTGTGCATCCGCAAGATGCCTGCACCGAAAGTATTTTTACAGGCCTAACGCTATTATTTGTAAACGAAAAATCAAATGTGGCAGCACCTCCCGCTTCAACTATTTCTCCAAAGTCGTGGATTTTTTCCATGAACTGCAAGGGCTCAGCGAGTTGTCCATAACTTTTAAGAATCCCTGTCAGTACCAGAAATAAAACAATTCTGAATTTCATCATTTTTTCAATTGCGATTTCCAACTTCAAAGTTACCGCATCCCCTCGAACTTTTAAAATTTGAAGAGAACAACCTCGAATCACAAGTGAACAATACGTTATTAAACCTGAGCTACCTTTTGATTTTCTCTTCGAACCCTGCGGTTAACGATTGAACTTTCATTTTCTTTGTACCATGGCAAGAATTTTAACTGGCATTCAAAGTAGTGGTCGTCCACACCTCGGTAATTTATTAGGAGCAATCATCCCTGCAATACGCTTATCGCAACAGCCAGGCAACGAATCTTTCTTCTTTATTGCAGACCTGCATTCGTTAATCAGCATAAAAGATGCGAAGCAACGCGAAGCCAATGTTCAAGCAGTGGCCTCGGCATGGTTAGCATTTGGGTTTGATGTAGAAAAGAATTTATTGTATCGGCAAAGCCGAATACCCGAAGTGTGTGAACTAGCCTGGTATTTAAACTGCTTCACTCCCTACCCCATGCTGGCCAATGCACACTCATTTAAAGATAAAGCCGATAAGTTATCCGATGTAAATGCAGGGTTGTTTACCTATCCTGTTTTAATGACCGCTGATATTATTTTATACGATGCCAATTTCGTTCCTGTAGGAAAAGATCAGCGCCAGCATTTAGAGATGGCCCGCGATATTGCCAGTATATTCAACAATCAGTATGGTGAAACGTTCGTGCTTCCGGAAGCTAAGATTGAAGAGGATGTAATGACCATTCCGGGAACGGATGGACAAAAAATGAGCAAGTCGTATGGCAATCTTGTCGACATCTTTTTAAGCGACAAAGAACTGCGCAAGCAAGTTATGTCAATAGTTACGGATAGCACACCTGTTGAAGCTCCAAAAAATCCAGATGCTGATAACGTTTTTGCTATTTATAAATTAGTTGCCACCCAAGAACAGACGGAAGCACTCAGAGAAAAATACCTTGCGGGAAACTTTGGTTACGGCCATGCTAAGCAAGAACTTTTTGAACTACTCATTCAGAAATATTCAAGAGAACGGGAAGCATTCAATTTCTATATGAGCAACCCTGAAGAGCTGGAAAGAAAACTAAAAGTAAGCGAAGAGAAAGCAACTACTATTGCACGTGGGGTGCTGGCAAAAGTTCGAGGCAAGTTAGGCTTTAGCTAATCTCTAAGACTTTTAGCAATAGCTTGAAAGTCATTTTTCAATGTCTTGACATTATCGGCTATAGTCCAATTTAGTATTTTATAAAAGTGTGTCTTTGTTTCAATAGCTGTGATTAACATAAAGAAATCGGTTTCATCTTCCGTCCAATAAAGCTCCAATTGGGCGCAATCATTTCCACTGGCCTTAAACGTTAGATTATTCTTTACTGCTCGATTATCATTATCGGTTTTATAATCTTTAATAAATTCTTCTAAAAAATTATTGGCGCTGGTAAATTTCATGCCTAACGATTCAAGTTGATCTTTAGCATCCTCAATCACAACAATGTATGCTTCCTTTGAAGAGTTCTGATACTGAAGGGTAGCCACATCATTTAGCTCATACGTTTTCACCATATAATCGGGAATGCTCATGGTATATACATGCCCTCCAACCTTATCCGAAAATTTAGTTTGCGCCTGAGAAAGCGTGAGCGAAAACACAAACAATAAGACTATCCAACTACGCATCATTATTTTGCCGTCCATACAACTTGTTGTTTATCACTTCCTACATTTAAAATTATCCTAACAGGGTTTGGCAAAATGACCAACTTAGTTTCCTTTCCAGGAATGGAGTCAACTTCCACATAAACACCCTCTTTAGTGCCTACTGAAAATTCATTTTTATCGTTGATGGAATATGATTTTGCGAAATACGCAATGGGGTACAATACATCGGTATCGGGGCAGTACTTATCATGAATATCTTGCAGCACCTCTTCGAGATAATCACCATATTTAACCTGAACTTTGTCCTCTAAATCATGAAGTTCCTCTTCCAGGTCATCATATTTTGGGTTATTGTAATCAATTTTGCTTAGCGCATTTCTGCGAATTGCAATTTCTTGAATAGCCAGATCTAATTCTTTTAATTCCATATGCACTAATTTAATTCAAGATTATAGAAATACACGCTAAATTAAAACTGCCAGAATGATTAATTTTGTTGGATTAAACAATACAGATTATGAACGAGGATTTTCTTCCCATTAAAGGCACCGACCATATCGAATTTTATGTTGGTAACGCAAAACAGGCCGCACTTTATTATCAACATTGTTTAGGGTTTGAACTTATTGCTTATGCCGGCCCGGAGACAGGCGTGAAAGACAGAAGTTCTTATGTTTTAAAGCAGGATAAAATAAGGTTTGTATTAACTACTAGCCTTCAACCAGATTCATACATTTCGGAACACGTAAAAAAACATGGCGATGGCGTAAAAGTTTTAGCGCTTTGGGTTGATGATGCGACAAAATCATTTCACGAAACGGTATCGCGCGGAGCAGAACCAGCCGGTGAACCTACAAAACTAAAAGACAATTTTGGCGAGATTGTAGTGTCCTCCATAAAAACATATGGCGAAACTATTCACACATTTGTTGAGCGCACCAACTATACAGGTGCATTTATGCCTGGCTTTGTTGAAGCAAAAAGCACCTCACAGATAAATCCAATCGGCTTGAAGTATGTAGATCATTGCGTTGGCAATGTTGAGTTGGGGAAAATGAACTATTGGGTTGACTATTACGAAAAGGTAATGGGCTTTAGTTTACTGATTACCTTTGATGATACCGATATCTCTACTGAATACAGTTCATTGATGTCTAAAGTGGTATCGAATGGAAACGGGTATATAAAATTTCCAATCAACGAGCCAGCCAAGGGAAAAAAGAAATCACAAATAGAAGAGTATTTAGATTTTTACCATGGTGCAGGAGTACAGCATATAGCCATTGCTACTGATGACATCATCTACACAGTAAACGAACTTAGAAAACGAGGTGTGGAATTCCTACGCGTACCTGAAGCCTACTATAATGACGTGCTTGATCGCGTTGGGCATATCAATGAAGACTTGCAAGCCTTAAAAAAACTTAACATCCTGATCGATCGGGATGAAGAAGGTTACCTGCTGCAAATTTTTACCAAGCCTGTTCAAGACCGCCCTACCCTTTTCTTTGAAATCATTGAAAGAAATGGAGCTAAATCATTTGGCAAGGGAAACTTTAAAGCACTCTTCGAAGCTATAGAATTGGAGCAAGGCCTGAGAGGCAATCTATAATTCATGTTTTTTAAAACTAGCAAATGACGTTACACGAACAATCAGTCGAAAAAGCAAATCTTTGGCTAGCCAGTCCTTCTATTGACGAAGAATCAAAAGAGTCAATAAAAAAAATGCTTACCGATTCAGATCCAAAGCAATTGATCGATAGCTTTTATAAGGACCTTGAGTTTGGAACCGGGGGCTTGCGCGGAATTATGGGTGTGGGTTCGAACTGCATGAATAAATATACAGTGGGTGCGGCCACGCAAGGGCTTGCAAACTATCTAAAGAAGTCGCTTCCAAACAAAGAGATTAGAGTAGCCATCGCCTACGACTGCCGAAACAACAGCGCACTCTTTGCCCAGGTTGCAGCCGATGTATTCTCGGCCAATGGAATTTATGTGCACTTGTTTCCTGAGCTAAGACCTACTCCCCTGCTTTCATTTGCCATCCGTTATCTTCAGTGCGATTCAGGTTTAGTGATAACTGCTTCTCATAATCCAAAGGAATATAATGGGTATAAAGCGTATTGGAAGGATGGTGCACAACTTGTTCCACCTCATGATAAGAATGTAATTAAAGAGGTGACAGATATTGGTGGTTTTGAAAATATTAATTTTTTAAGTGATGCCGGAAAAATTAGTCGCATCAGCAAAGATGTTGAAGAGGCATACTACAAAGAAGTAAGCCTTTTAATTCCCGCTAAGGAAAGCATTAAGCGACAACACAACATACCCTTAGTCTATTCAAGTTTACATGGTTCAGGTATTACTATGGTACCTGAATGCTTGTCGCGATTAGGGTTTACTAATTTGATTGTAGTAGATGAACAGGCGCAACCTGATGGTAATTTTCCAACGGTGCAATCACCAAATCCAGAAGAGCAATCGGCTATGGCACTTGCGCTAAAGAAAGCGAAGGAAACAAATTCTGAACTTGTAATGGCAACCGATCCGGATACTGACCGGGTGGGCATTGGAATTAAAAATGATATTGGTGAATATTTTTTACTGAATGGTAATCAGGCATTCAGTTTGATGATGTGGTTCATTCTCAAAAATTTAAGTTCCGAAGAAAAGAAAAAAGGATACATAGCGAAAACCATTGTTACCACTGAATTAGTTGACACGATTGCTGCTAAAATGGGCATTGATTGTTACAACACCCTTACGGGATTCAAATACATTGCTGAACTAATGGGTAACATGGAAGGCAAAAAGAATTTTGTAGCAGCGGGTGAAGAAAGCTATGGCTATATGGTGGGTGATTTTGTGCGAGATAAGGATGCTGTTTCAGCATGTGCATTTTTCGCAGCCCTTGCTGCTTCAGCCAAAGATTCAGGCCATACGCTTTATGACTGGTTAATACAGATGTATGTTGATTTTGGATTTTATAAAGAAGGCTTAATAAACCTGGTGAGAAAAGGTGCTGCCGGTGAGCAAGAGATTAAACAAATGATGGAGAAATTCAGAAGTGCACCTCCTATTGAACTGGCCGGGAAAAACATTGTGCGCATTCTCGATTATAAAACCAGCATCGAGAGAAACACAATAACAAATGCCGAGACAACTATTTCACTTCCAAAATCGGATGTTATTCAGTTTTACCTGGAAGATGGAAGTAAAATTTCAGTTCGCCCTTCAGGCACCGAACCCAAGATAAAGTTTTATATAAGCGTAAACACAACACTACAATCAAAAGATGATTTTAGTGCTGCTAATGCAAAACTTGATGTTACGATAAAACAGATTGAAAATTCGTTGATCCCGTAAGGTGTTCTCTCCTTTCCTTAAAAGGATAAAAAATTAAATAAGAAAGAATCATAATCGTTCCAAAATCAGGGAGATTAAGAAAGATGATAATGCCTAAGTGAAAAACTACGCCCATGATTAATAGGGGTATTCTAAACTTGCGAACCCAAATCAATATTGGAAATAACAATTCGAATGCGATAACCATCCAGGCGAAGTATTGATAAGTCGATTGACTGAGTATTGATGTAAATCGTTCACTTACAAAAAACTCTAAATGCTGCGCAGAATAAATAGCATCGCCTGATCGCCAGGCTATGCTTAATAATTTATCGTAGCCCGACAACAGATAGATTAGTACTAATTGAATTCTGCAGAAAAGAATTGCATAATTTGAGATTGCTAATCGAATCTCCCTTTGTGAAATTGATACCACATTGAAAAAGATGGATAGGAATAGAAAGAGATTTAAAACCAAATCCGATCCATTCATAAAGCCCTGCCCAAGTCTGCTTAAGCTGAAAGAAGCCCAAAAAATCAAGATGGCCGTATAGTGGTTGATCTTAATCGCAAGTCCTAAGGCTAGTAAACAAATAAATAAGCTTACAAAAAGCCAACTACTAAATTGAGCCAAGGCAGCCGGGGCAAACAAGATGCTTTGAAGCCATGAATGCCTCAACGGTAAGTATGAAATAATGTCGGTTAAAGCCGGGGCAAGAAAAAGAATTTTTAGTAATAGAAATCCATAAAGAGACTTGCAGAAAAATGTTATTGTTTTCTTCTGATTGTCTGATTTCAGGAATTGTAAAAAGATATTGTAATATAGCCGTACTAACCTCATCTATTAATCATGTAGATTGCCGTATCAGACTTAATTGTAAAATCTACTGCTCTTTTATGCACGAAGGACAACCTGATTGAATCAACCTCTATGGGCAAAAAATAGTGATCAAGATATTCTATAAAGGGAGCAAACTCCTTTCGCTTGATAAGCTCCGGTTCTTGATTTTCATACGGAAGCAATAATTTTAAATACAAAGTGCGCTCTAATCTACTTCTATAAAGGCTTGAAGGATTAATTTTTTGCTGATAGCTTCTGAAATTCTCCATAGCATAGTCTCTTGGTGCTGACCATTGGTCATTAACTTTCCACGAGACATGAAGCCTGTAATTATCAATTATCTTCGCGTCAGAGAAGAAAGGCCCCGGCAATAAGTATGATTTATAAATTTTTGAAAGTCTGGTGCCTCGCAGCAATGGCGGATCAACAATGAAGAACAACGAAACCACTAAATGCACAATCAGAATTATTGCCAATACTAAAGTAACTCGTTGTTGCATTTCTATTATAAGGAATACTTTGGTCGCTTAAAGTTAAACGGTTCATTCAAAACTTACCTCTTTGCAGGGTTGTCAAGAGGTGTTATCTTTGCAAGTTGTTATGAAAAAAGTAGCTTTTTATACGTTAGGATGCAAACTCAATTATTCCGAGACCTCTACAATCTCACGGAAATTTGAAGAGAAGGGCTATTTAAAAGTGGATTTTACAGATCAGCCTGATATTTTCATAATAAACACCTGCTCCGTTACTGAAAATGCCGACAAGAAATGTCGAAAAGTGGTACGGGAAGCCAGGAGTATTTCACCAAACGCCTACGTGGCCATTATTGGTTGTTACGCACAACTAAAACCTCAGGAAATTTCTGAAATCCCTGGCGTTGACGCGGTATTGGGTGCAGCCGAAAAATTTCGTTTGGTTGAATTACTAGATGGGTTTGTTCGTCCTGAAAAACCTTCTGTGTTTGCTTCTGACATCACCGAAGTTGATGTATTCAATTCTTCTTATTCACTTCATGACCGTACTCGAACCTTCCTAAAAGTTCAAGATGGCTGCGATTACTCCTGTTCGTTTTGCACTATACCTTTGGCGCGCGGATCAAGCAGAAGCGACAGCATTTTTAATTTAGTTAACCACGCCAAAGAAATTGCTACTACCGGTGTAAAGGAAATCGTTCTCACCGGAGTTAACACAGGCGATTTTGGATTGCGTAATGGAATTAGGGAAGAACGATTTATTGACTTGATCAACGCTCTTGATGAGGTTGAGGGCATCGAACGGTTTCGGATTTCATCCATTGAACCAAATCTATTAACCGATGAAATTATTGAATTTGTTGGGCAGTCGAAACGATTTGTCTCACACTTTCATATTCCACTTCAATCCGGATCGAATGAAACTTTAAAACTGATGCGAAGAAGGTATCAGCGCGAACTTTATGTTAGCCGTGTTGACAAAATAAAATCGATAATGCCCGATTGCTGTATTGGCGTTGATGTAATTGTCGGCTTTCCTGGAGAAACCCAAGAACATTTTTTAGAGACTTATCAATTCCTAAACGAATTGAACATCTCCTACTTGCATGTGTTCACCTATTCGGAACGAGAAAATACATTAGCGGCCAGTCTTCCAAACGCTGTGCCCTTGCGGGAACGCAATGAGCGTTCAAAAATGCTGCATATATTATCCGATAAAAAACGTAGAGCATTTTATGATAAAAATTTAGGCAAATCATTTACGGTTTTGTTTGAGAATGATGTTGAGGATGGATTGATGCATGGCTTTACTGAGAATTATATTCGCGTGGCAGCCAAGTATGATCCTATAGTGATCAATGAATTAAAGGCTGTAACCCTTTCTGCTATCAATCAAAAAGGACATGTGGAAGTTGAGGAGTTGATGAACGCAGAATTAACTGGGCATAAGTAGAAGATTCTACTAACAAATTACTTAACCATTATCCCATCTTTGATTTCGAGCCTTCGATCCGTCATGGCGGCAAACTCCTGATTATGGGTTACGATTACAAAGGTTTGCCCGAAATCATTTCTCAATTTAAAGAAGAGTTCGTGTAAATCTTTCGCATTGTTTGAATCAAGGTTTCCACTTGGTTCATCGGCAAAAATTAAAATCGGATCGTTGATTAACGCCCGGGCTACAGCCACCCGCTGTTGTTCCCCACCCGAAAGTTCAGCCGGTTTATGATTTGCCCGATCTTTTAATCCAAGAGTATCGAGTAATTGTAAAGCTCTACTCTTAAGTCTTCCCTCATCTGCCTTGGCAATAAATCCGGGTATCATAATGTTCTCTATAGCAGAGAACTCAGGTAACAGGTTATGAAATTGAAATACAAATCCAAGATTCTTGTTTCTGAATTCAGCCAATGTCTTTGAATTCTGACCAAAAATATTAGTGTTGTTAAGCTCAACCTTTCCGGCATCAGGTTTATCCAGCGTACCTAAAATATGTAGCAAGGTACTTTTCCCTGCCCCCGAAGCCCCTACTATTGACACTACTTCACCTTTCGCAATCGCTACATCAACGCCTTTCAATACCCGAAGCGCTCCATACGATTTCATTAACCCTTCCGCTCGTAACATTGAGTGTGTATTAATTCTTGAATTAGAAAATTAAAAAAAGTAGCTTGCCTCCAAAATTACTTAATTATGAACATCCACGAATATCAGGCTAAGGACATTCTTAAAAAATTCGGAGTTGCCGTGCAACAAGGTATTGTTGCCGACACTCCTGATAAGGCGGTAGCTGCTGCTAAAGAGATAGGTGCAGAAACCGGCTCGAAGTGGTTTGTAATTAAGGCGCAGATACATGCTGGTGGTCGTGGAAAGGGAACTGTAAAAGAAACAGGCTCTAAAGGCGTAGTACTTGCAAAAAGTATTGATGAGGTTTTCGAAAAATCGAAGGCCATTTTAGGTGGAACCTTAGTAACCATCCAAACTGGTGCAGCCGGTAAGAAAGTAAACAAGGTCTTAATTGCCGAAGATGTTTATTACCCTGGCGAAAACGAGCCAAAAGAATACTATATGAGTATTTTATTGGATCGGGCTACCAGCAAACCGGTTATTATGGCCTCGACCGAAGGCGGAATGAACATTGAAGAAGTAGCCGAAAACCATCCCGAAAAAATCGTTAAAGAATGGATTGATCCATCTATAGGATTACAGCCTTTTCAGGCTCGCAAAATCGCCTTTGCATTAGGATTGGAAGGCAATGGTTTTAAAGAGATGATCAAATTCATAAACTCCTTATACTCAGCATATATGGGGTTAGACGCTTCAATGTTTGAAATAAATCCAGTACTCAAGACTTCTGATAACAAAATACTGGCTGTTGATGGTAAGGTTAATTTGGATGATAATGCTCTTTATCGTCATAAAGATCTTGAGGAATTGAGAGATATTTCAGAAGAAGATCCTTTGGAAGTTGAAGCTGGAAAATCAGGTTTAAACTATGTGAAGTTGGATGGCAATGTAGGCTGCATGGTAAATGGGGCCGGACTTGCAATGGCAACCATGGACATAATAAAAATCTCTGGTGGCGAACCCGCTAACTTTTTGGATGTAGGGGGTGGCGCCAATGCCGAAACCGTTGAGGCTGGTTTTAGAATTATCTTAAAGGATCCAAACGTAAAAGCAATCCTGATTAACATTTTCGGGGGTATTGTTCGTTGCGATCGGGTTGCTAGTGGAGTGGTTGAAGCCTATAAAAAAGTTGGGAATATTCCAGTTCCAATTATAGTAAGACTACAAGGAACCAATGCTGAAGAAGGGGCTAAAATCATTCAAGAATCGGGATTAAAGGTATTTTCGGCCATCTTACTTAAAGACGCAGCTCAGAAGATCACGGAAGTACTCGCGTAAAGTTGGTTAACTTGACTGAAAATACTTAAATTAGAGGTTTAAAGCTATCCTATGAGGAAACTGTTAGTAATTATTGCATTGACTCTACTGGCAAATGTCACCTTTGCGCAAAGTTTCTATGCTATTAGAAAAGACAGAGGATTGATTTTAGTTGTAGGTACGGGCACCTCAACCTATTTTGGTGAGTTAGCTAACCCAGGCAACTACTTAGATGCAAAACCTAATGTTAATGCGGGACTCCAACTCTACTTTACCCCAAGAATTAGCGGAAGAGCTGAAATAACTTGGTTTACTCTTGCGGGTAGCGATAGCAAGGCCGATGATAACAGCCGTGTAAAAAGAAATCTATCCTTTAAATCCAATAATGCAGAGGTTGCCTTTACTGGCGCCATCAATCTTTTTCCTAATGGAAATCGGTACTATAGAAGACCCTATTTTAACGTGTATGGTTTTGGCGGTGTAGGATTATTGTATATGAATCCTAAGGCTGAATACCAAGGTAAAAAATATGCTTTGCAACCTTTAAAGACAGAAGGTGTAGATTACAGTCGCATTGGCCTAGTTATACCTTTTGGACTTGGGGCGAGACTTAAAGCCGGCCCTAATTTTAATATTGCCATTGAAGGAGGCTACCGAAAAACTTTTACAGATTATCTTGATGATGTTAGTGGCACCCACCTTGGTCCTGCAGCCTTCTCTGATCCAATAGCCGCAGCGCTTTCGGACAGAAGACCGGAATTAGGGCTTGCTGCTGCTCCTGCTGGAACGCAGCGTGGAAATCCTAACAACGATGACGGCTACTTTCTTCTTAACGTTAAAATTGAGTACTACCTTCCTTTGGATATTGGTGGTCAAAATAACGGAAGAACTTATAGTAAGAAGAGAAGTTCCTTCTACCGATATAATAAGAAGGGCGGATTTAGGAGATAAGCTTAAGAATTGCTTTAGTGCTTGTCCAGAATTTCATATCTGGAATAGTTACTTCTAAATTCCGGAATGAGTTCCTTCATTAGCGCAACCATCTTCAATTCATTCTTATCATTTACCAGATCGAAGAACAATTCGATGTATCGGTTAATCTCCTCGTATGCATAGGCCTCTACTTTTCCAATCAGAATCTTATGGTGGTGAGTTGGAATGGTGTCTTCTGATTGATTCAACAGTTCTTCATACAATTTCTCTCCTTCGCGCAAGCCAGAAAATACAATTTCTATATCCTTTCCGGGTTGCAACCCCGAGAGCAAAATCATCTTCCTGGCAAGGTCAATTATTTTCACAGGCTTACCCATATCGAAAATAAAAATCTCGCCACCCTTGCCCATTGTGCCAGCTTCTAAAACAAGTTGGCAAGCTTCGGGAATGGTCATAAAAAACCGTGTTACTTCAGGATGAGTAACCGTAACCGGGCCGCCTAATGCAATTTGGTTTTTAAACAAGGGAATAACCGAACCGTTAGAACCCAAAACATTACCAAAACGCGTTGTTACAAAGGCCGTTCTATGATTACCCTCGTCATAGAGTTTTTTATTTAACGCTTGAACATACACTTCTGCTATTCGCTTGGAACAGCCCATCACGTTAGTTGGGTTAACCGCTTTATCAGTCGAGATCATTACAAACTTTCTTACCTTAAACTTAACTGCCAAATCAGCTAAGTTTTTAGTACCCAAAATATTGCAATGAATTGCTTCACTGGGGTTTCCTTCCATCAACGGCACATGCTTATAGGCAGCTGCATGGTAAATAATCTCAGGTTTATTTTCTTCGAAAATAGATGTAATGCGATGTATGTTGGTTATGTCGGCCAGATAAGGAATAACTTTTACTGATGACAAACCCTTTATCTCACGTTCAATTTCATATAGAGGAGATTCAGCCTGATCAATTAAAATTATTCGTTCTGGCGAATAAGATGCAACCTGGCGAACCAATTCACTACCAATTGAACCCGCAGCGCCTGTAATACAAATGCGCTTTCCTTTTATATCGTTGATTACTGAATGATTGTTTAGCTGTATTGCCTCTCTGCCCAGCAACTCTTCAATATTAATTTCTCTGATCTGATTAATACTTAACTCACCTCCTACCCATTTTTCAACGGGCGGTACAGTTCTAACTTTAACTTTATTACGCAGGCAGGCATCAACCAATTCATTTTTCCGCTCCAGTGAAATATCTCTTACTGTAATAACAAGCTCATCGATGTTCAATTCATCAAAATAGTGGTCCAGGTTATCTTTTCTTGCATCATAGATATGTCTGCCATCTACCACTTTACCAATCTTGTTGGCGTTATCTTCTAAAAACCCAACCGTCTGCATGCGTGGTGTTGAATCAATAACGTGTCTTGTTATTATTCCGGTTTGGCCTGCTCCAAATATTAATACCCGACTCTTTATAATTATTGCGTTGCGGTAGTAGGTAAAGATATATTTTACCAATAGCCTGTAGTTAAATAAAAATAAGAATGAGGAAAGCAGGCTAATGAAAATTACCGAAAATGGAATTATGAAGGTGCCATTTACAAAAAACGTAATCAAATTGATTGCGGCAACCAATGCAATATTTAGCAAAAGCATGAAAAAAATCCGAACTCCATCTTGCAGACCTGTGTATCGAATTATACCTCTATAGCTTCCGGTTGCTAGAATAGAGAGGAACCCACAGGCTGTGTAAATTAATAAGCCTTGCTTAAAATGATTTATTGTTAAATCTGCACTTGAAAAATTAAACCGAAGCAGATACCCCGTAAGCGTTGAGAAAAGGATAAAGGAACAGTCGATAAGAATAATTACCCAGCGAGGAAGAATCTTTAGTTTCCTGAGTAGTACGGGAAAGCTTCTCACGTTAGCAATTAATTAGTCTTTTTCTTTGAAAGAAATTTCTTAACGCCTAAAAATCCGCCCAAGGCGATTAACATCTCAATGCCGGTAATAGGAACGTCTGGGTCACCCGCAGGGTTACCTGGTTGAGCAAACGTTGAAAATACAACGAAGAGTATCAGTGATACACAAATAACAAGAACCTTAACGGGTGAACGAACTATTCTCATCGCTTCATAATCTTATAAGTGGATACTGATTTATCGATGCCAATTAATTTAACAAGATACAATCCTGCAGGGTTACTTCGCATATCTAAGGTAATGTTTTCTGCGCCAACACGAACCGTTTCTGTATACAATTGAACGCCAGTATTTGAAATCAGATTAATGAATGCTATGTTTTTACCCTTAACATTTATTATTAACTCAGTAGTTACCGGGTTAGGATAAAGACTAACCATCTCAGAACTATTTTTTTCTAATGCAGTTACAACAAAATCATACGAGTCAACCGTTTTACAAGATCCTATGGAAATCTCCACCTTGTAAACGCCCGATTTATCAACTGTAATGTTCTGCTTATTGCCGCCTTCTATCACTTCATCGTTAAAATACCAAACATTGCCTTCTGCAAAGGTTGACTTAAGAAGTCCATACTCAGGTTCTGAAATTGAAACATCTTCATATTGAACCACTTCAGCCTTTACTAGTTTACGCTCGCCTTCGCAGCCCATTGCGTTAACGGCCGCCACAAAATAATTGCGCGACTTATTCAATGTAGGGGTAATAAAAATATTTCCGTTGGCACCTGAAATTGATTCAGTAGATTCCATCGCTTCATACCATTTATAAGAACCTCCTTCTTGCGCACCAGTAACCGATAGCGAAACACTACCTTCTTGACAAGATGTTCCGTCAGTTACTGATTGAATCTGATAGAGGTTATCATATTTTACGTTCACCGTTTCGAGTAACGGAGCTATTTCACAAGAACCACGTTTTGCAAAAATCACTATACTATTATCTCCAACAGATAGTTTTGAAGGATCAATGCCTATAGTAAGATTACTTCCTGAACCCATTACATCCTGGGAAGATATTGTTGAACCATTCAATGTTGCATAGTAAGAAACTCCTGATTGCGAAGTTGGCAATGTAATCCCATACGCAGCCTCACTATTACAGGCCCCTAAAAGTGACTCCGGCACTATCGCATTATCAATTTCAGCTCCTTTAAACATTAAACTGAACCTCGATCCAGTTGATTTAAGATCGGTTGTTATTTCGAACTGATAAGATGATTGACTTCTTGCATCTATGGTTTTACCCAAAAATTCATCCATCAAAACAACCTCTACACCAGCTTCAAAAGAATCTGATTGAGATAACTCTAATTGATATGTGCCTACAGGAGCGTCTGAAATATTTAGCTTTAGCGATGTTGAGCAAGAGATTTCGTTTAAGGCATTAATCGCATACTTAGATTCTCCAATCACCGAAGACAAATTGAATGTTTGATTTTTTAATTTATAAGCATCAAACTGTGCATCGAAGCCATCTGTTGCGCTTTCATTAAATCTTATAATCGTTTCATCTGAAACGTTACCCTTCTTCAAAGCAATTCTTATTATGTCTTTTTCTCCTGCCTCTCGAAAGAAGGTTGTTTGAGTTCCTGCCGATTTAACGGATTCAGTAGCCCGAAAATTAATTGGTCCGCCATCGCTCTTAACAAAAAAGGCCTGACCTGTTGCAATATATCTTGAGCCCCCATTGGTACCTACTCCGCCCACATAGGTTGCGTATACGGGTGACACCTGACCGTTATCCAACATATAGATTGCATTATTCAAACCAGTGCGTGTCCAACCAGAAGCTGCATCCCAATCTATCGTTGATGGAAATGGGTTGCCGACTAAATTCCAGCCATCATTTGCAAGAACTCCAGAGGAAGTAAACGTTGTAAATGCATTGAAATTAATTGTACCGCTATTGATCGCAGCGCGAACATCCCATTTGGCAGAACCAGCCGCTGCAACTGGATTGATGTTGCCTCTAACAAAGAGCGAGTAGCCCCGACCAGCAGTAAGCGTTTCAGAGTTAGCGGCATTTGGAAAATCCTCATACCCATCATCAAAGTTATTACCTCCACTTGCATTCGTATCGATGATCACGCTTTCGTTATACAAAAACATGGACTGATTCGTGCCACACCCGGTACACGTACTGGTTCCTGTAAAAGTTCCGGTTACAGGAATTTCGGATTGTATTTGAGATACGGCCGGAGCTTGAACAGGCGATGAAATGTAGCGATAGATTCGAGCATTGTTTGCCCCTTCAATAGCCATGTAGCGTTGCACGGTTACATTGCCGGTTACAGCAGATGCTCCAAGTAATGAAGCAATACTTCCATCTGCGGTAGGGTTATCTGCGGAAGAGATAAGCGTTAACACACCCGTACCCCCCGGGCCGTCAGCATCAAGGATAGCTCCACTACTTAAGGTGAGTACATTTAAAAGATTTACCGTTCCTGCAATGGAGACATCCGGATTTGCAGTATTATTATTAACGTCTAGGTTATAGAAACGAGTTGGTTGCGTTCCGCTAATTGTTTTAGTTCCGTTTGCAGCATTTGAAAATGTAACCGTTCCTGTTCCTTGGTTGAATACTCCATCATTCGTAAAATTACCGGCAAGCAAAAGCGGATTGCCAATTGGAGGTGTAAGGTCACCACCAATTCCAATGGTTATATTTCTAAACGTTGGATTGGTAGAACCCAGAATAGCCGTTGAGGCTGCAAATACGGTCGTGCTGGTGCCTGCGTTAAAGGTGCCGTTATTAGTAAAATTACCAGCTGTGATTGTCAAGGTGTTAGAACTTGATGGCGCATTGAACGTTCCGTTATTAATAAACGATCCAACGGATACCGCATTATTATTACTGGTGAACGTTGTTCCTGAGTGGGTTAGCAATCCCGCCACGGTAAGATTTGATGTCGCTGTGGTTAGTGTGAAACTTCCTGAAGCAATTGTAAAATCACCAGCAATTGTTGCTGCGCCCGCAGGTGAAATAGTTGCAGCAATGGTTCCTGAGCTATTACTAGTAAAGTCATTAATATTGCCTTGAAATTCTACACCGGTTGTTAAGCCAGCTCCTTCGTAAATAAGGTCATAAGGTCCCCCTGTTGGCACAGCACTACCAGCAATAAAAGATGCCGCAGAATTTCTTGTTACGGTGGCACCTGATGTAAAGTCAAGCCCTGATGTATTTAAAAATCCCCCATTTAATAAATCAAATGTTTCCGTTACGGTTACCGGACTATTTAAAGTGACAAGTGTTCCAGTTGTTGGCCTATCTAAAACAAATGTGCCCAGTTCACTTCCAGATTCAAAAGCCATAGTACCGAAAATACCCGTACCTAAAATATTTAGGGTAGAAGATGAGTTTGAGATAAATACCCCTCCATTATTTGTAATCTGGCTATTGAAAGTTGCTGTTTGATCAAGAAACGATAATGTAGTTCCAGCCTCTAAGGTTAGGTCATCTGTCAGCACAAATGTTCCGTTGGCAATTAAATCTCCTGAGGTAATAACTAAGTCATTCCCTATAGAGAGTGGTCCGTCTATTTGTACAGTACCATCCGTAAGAGTAAGTACATTGGTTACTGTTGTATTGCCTACTACCAAAAGAGAACCTCCATTGGCCAGTGTAACATCCCTTGTATTTAAATCTCCATTCAACTCAATACCGCCATCATTTATATTAACAGCACTTGCTGAGGCACTTGTGTTTACATTCAATGTTTGATTAAACGTAACAATGCCTGATGTACCGATCGTGAGTGTCTCAAGGGAAACCGGCCCGGATAATGGAAATAAGAGATCCGAGGAACCATTGATCGTTAAATTGCTATTAGTGCCAGAAAAACTAACTACGCTCCCACCCGTAATATCACCTCCAAAAGTAACGTTGGCATTCGCTGTGCCACTTGTTACCAGTATATCCCCATCCAAATTAACATCCCCATTCAGCGTCAAAGTCCGTGTTGTACCAATGGTTGTAAATGCAAGACTTCCTGCTTGGATATCCGTTATTCCATTTACAGTTAAGTTATCATTGGATACTGTTAGACTCCCCGTTTGAACAATCAGGTTACCCAATAGGGAAAGCGTGGTACTTGCTTGTGTGACACCAGCTACGTTGTTTATTACAGTAGTCATTCCTGCACTTATTGGCTGTCCATTGCCCATAAATTGGGCACCAGTACCGCCATACACTACCGATGAGCCTGGATTGTAGATACGATTAGTTACTCTAACATTACCAACTCCATTTCCAGTTCCTGTTACAATTGCTCCGGTAGGATTTTCTGATTGGAGAACCAAGATTCCATCAACTGTTAGTGAGCTATTAGTGGTTCCGCTTACCTTCGATTCACCCTGCACGACCAGTGTATTGGTAGCTGCAACTAAGTAGTTGATTGTATTGGAAATAGTTCCAGCATTAGAAAACGTATGTTCAACTCCGGCTCCAATAAAATTAATGTTGCCATTGGATGTTCCGTTTCCACTTTCTGTTAAAGTTCCTGCCTGCAAATCAAAATTCCCTGAAATGTTTAAGGTTCCAGATCCTGCAGTGCCAGTTGAAAGTCGCAAATCGCCCCCGGGTGCATTCATTGAAAAATTACCTGTAATATTTATAGCACATGAACCCGTAGTAGCGAGACTAGATCTTGTGCCTGTTGCATTTGTAGACGTGAAAACAAAGTTTCCTCCGACATTAACTATCGTATTTGTTCCTGTGGTCGAAAAATCAACTCTAGAAGTACCTCCTATTTCAATATTTTCTGCAATTGTAATAGTAGGATTCTGATTTACAGCTAGTCGCAAGATTGATGTACCGGTATTAAGAACTTCGAATTTATTTACTGAAGTCAACAATCCATCAAGAATTGAGACACCCGTTTGAGCGATACAATTCCACGTAAAGTTTCCAAAGTTTTGATTCCAATTACCGCCAGCATTAGCTGTAAACGTTGACGTGTAGCCTTCAATAGAAATTTTTGAATTAGCATCCCAGGTTGCTAAGGGAAGAACGCCTTGCGTTGTTGTAAATCTATGTCTATAAATCGAGCCCGCAGCAAAAGTTGTATTGCCAGCAGTCATTCCGGCATGAGTAGCAGCGTTTGTTAAAATGAGTTCTCCTTGCACAGAAAAACTTCCGTTCATAGTGAGGTCTGTACCTGCACCGTTATTGATGGTTAACACGATAGCACTATTAATCGATAATGACCCGCCTGACTGAACGGTGGTTTGATCAATCGTAAAATTCGCATCTACAATTATCGCATCTCCGCTAAGGATTGTAATTACGCCTGAATTAAAGTCGGGAACTATACCCCCTTGCCAGGCTGCCGGATCGCTCCAGTTTCCACCACCTGTACCATTCGATTGTACTTGAGCTTGAGCGCAAAATCCAAAAGAGACAAGGATAAATACAGTAAAAAGTTTATTCATGTGGATACTTGTATGGTATGTTTTGCAAAAATAACCAAAAACATCAATTTTCTATCAAAAACCTACACTTAAATACCTTCAAAATCATATTATGTAACCATTTTCAATGAATTGGTTAAAACATGTATTACTTCTTGTTGGTGCTGTAGGCTATGAAAGGAAGATGGCAGTGCAAATCCGCGTTTAAAATAATCTTCAGAAACACCCTTTACAAACGCTTCGCAATTTACATACAATGGCTGCACGTGCATCGGTTTCCAAAGCGGTCGGGTTTCTATTCCATTAGTATTAAACTGATTGATAATCAGTTCCTTAGTACTTGAATCTTTCACTAAAAAAGTTGATAACCAACGGCTTGAGATTTGCTTTTCTGAATCTTTTTGAAAATCTGCACTTCCTTTAAGCACATCAGCATATTCCTTAAACACATTACATCGGGATTTATTTTTATCACCAAGCTGTTGGATTTGGCTTAGTCCCATGGCTGCATTTAGTGGACTTATGAGATAGTTGTAGCCCACATTTATATGCTCATAAAACGGGAGATTTTCTCTTGCTTGAGAAGCATAATAACGCGCTTTTTCGGCTGTCTCTGGGTTTCTGGTTATCAAGATCCCACCCCCAAAGGTGGTTATTGCCTTGTTGTTATTAAAGGAGTAGATGCCAACATCGCCAATGGTACCGGTTAATTTCCCGTCATATTTCGCACCTAACGACTCCGCAGCATCTTCAATTATTGGTATTCCTTCGGCCTTGGCAAGGTTAAGGATTTCATTTACGCTGGCCGGCATGCCATAGGTATGCACGATTATTATTGCTTTTGGCTTAATCCCCTTTTGCTTCAATGATTTGATTGACGCTGCTAACAAGTCGGGATCCATATTCCAGGTTTCGCGCTCAGCATCAATCAAAACCGGTTTTGCTCCAACATATAGGATTGGGTTTATGGTGGCCACATAGGTGAATGTTGGCGCGATTACTACATCGCCTGCACCTATCCCCAATGAAAGCAAGGCAAGGTGAATTGCGGCAGTACCTGAATTAACAGCCACGGCATGCGGCATGCTAGTAAGGTTAGCTATTGCATTCTCAAAATCGGTTACCATCTGATTATGATGAACCCCTTCGTAAGATGATAACACCTTCGCGAAAGAATCAACATCAATTGGATTATAAGAAAGAGGAATGCGATAAGCCATGGAAATTAAGTTCCGAAAGGTAGGGGGAAAATGGTAAATAGTAAACGGTAATCAGTAACCGGTAAAAGGCAGAAAGTAGAAAGGCAAAATTTTAATGATGATTTACGAACAAGAAAAGAGTCTTATTTAGTTGGATTTAATCTTTGATATAAGAAGCCAATCATTAACAGAAACATCAGCAATGG
>Ga0154020_10000778_pt1 | contig 39425 bp, 29 predicted proteins | sample Klosneuvirus_201_FD_109709 | JGI IMG/M metagenome (GOLD analysis project Ga0154020, IMG submission 109709) | Active sludge microbial communities from wastewater, Klosterneuburg, Austria - Klosneuvirus_20160825_MG | ecosystem: Engineered > WWTP > Aerobic digester > Activated sludge | place... | reverse complement strand
GTTAGCCGACGCGATAACATTATTGATGTGGGATTGCTTGAATTTTGTATTCGCGAAGACCTGAATAAAAATTCACTTCGTGCGATGGTAGTAATTGATCCTTTGAAGTTAGTTATAACCAACTATGAAGAAGGAAAAACGGAAATTCTGACAGGAGAAAATAATCCGGAAGATGAGAACAGTGGAACACGCGATATTCCTTTCAGCCGCGAATTATTTATTGAACACGAAGACTTCAAAGAAGTTGCTGAGAAAAAATATTTCCGTCTGGCTCCCGGTTTAATGGTGCGTTTAAAGAGTGCTTATATTATCAGATGCGATTCCTTTGTTAAGGATGAATCAGGTAATATTAAAGAAGTGCATTGTACCTATTTCCCCGAAAGTCGTAGTGGTTCTGATACAAGCGGACTTCAGGCAAAAGGAGTTATTCATTGGGTTGAAGCGAATACGGCAATTCCTGTTGAGGTAAGATTGTATGATCGGTTATTCGGAGTTGAAGATCCTTCTTCTGAAGAGGGCGATTTCAAATCGTATTTAAATCCACATAGTCTCGAAGTGAAATCAAATGCCCTGGGTGAGCCATCCTTAAAAAATGCTGCTGTGGGTGATAAATTCCAGTTTCTGCGTAAAGGCTACTTTTGTGTAGACCGGGATTCTGTTGGCGGAAAACTCATTTTTAACCGGACTGTTCCATTAAAAGATTCCTGGGCTAAAGAACAAAAGAAATGAAAAACGTGAAAACGACCATTACTATTGGAGGCATTGAGTGCTATGCCTTTCACGGTTGCATGGAAGAAGAAGGAAAGATCGGAAGTCGTTATTTGGTTGATGTTCAAATAGATAAGAATGTTGAGCAAGCTGTATTTAACGACGAACTGAACGACACTGTCGATTATGTAGTTGTAAATAAGATAGTTAAGGAACAAATGGCAATTCGTTCCAAATTAATTGAACATGTTGCCGGTCGAATTTTGAAAGAATTGAGCAGACTGATTCCAGGGGAGAAGGCTATAGAGGTGAAAATCACCAAGTTTAATCCCCCTGTAAATGGAAACATGCATCATGCGAGTTTCACAATCAAAGAAGGTTTAAATTAAATTTGTTGATTCACGCAACAAAGCGGACTGATTGTAGTAATAAGGAGCAAATCAAATTTCCATTATCGTTTTTTGATTTAAATTGTTAAATTTGCACTTCCAAAAAATGATCCGGACAGCAAATCCGGATAGTTAAAAAAATCATTTTTGGGATTTAAAAATAAGGTCGCGTGGCCGAGTGGTTAGGCAGAGGTCTGCAAAACCTTGTACAGCAGTTCAAATCTGCTCGCGACCTCAAAGAGGGCAACCTCCAAATCAGAACCCTGGTATCATATTGATAACCAGGGTTTCTTTTTTTATGAAATTGGACAAAAACACCTTTTTTATCCTAAGATGTTTCACCTTTCGCTTCACCTGTCCGGTAAAATGTTTCACCTTTTTAGTTTTGACTCTTGAATTTCCAAAATCAGCAGTAAAAAGGAACGGGGTCCAGGTATTTGTTACCCCGACCCCGGTCATGCAATTAAAGTTCACACTTTCAACTTCAGTGGGTTTCATTTCTAAATTCGCTCTGTTCATAATCATCTTTCAATTTTTTATAGCACTCGACAACAGATTCAGCTGAATTGGAACACTCCTTTGGTATGGGTATGCTACCATCCTCTACTTCAAAAGTTATTTCAAAATCTCCAGTGAAGGAATTCCCTTGTACTTTTTCTAAGAAATCCCATTTGTTATCATTGTAGTCTTCGTAACCAGGTAACATCGTTATCCCATCAATTTCGGCTTCAACCACAAACAATTTTTCATGACCTAACATTGCATTAGCTTCGTTGCAAATGGAATTTAATTGGCTTTTGGTTTGGCGGTTATCAAAATGAAATTGATAAAATTCGTCTTCTTTTAGAAGCTCACTTTGCAATTTAAGGTCATGGAGTTTCTTTTCAACTTGATTTTGCATGTTTGGAAACAGCATCCCGGCAAGCCGCTGTTGGTTATGTTCCATTAGCCATTGAACAGGGTCGACTTCACTGTAAAATAAATTCTTGAAATGTTCTGCGCCTTCAACTTTGGCGTGTTTAGAGTTTGCATTTCCAAAACACTGTAAGACAAAACTTCCATCGCGAGCTCTGTAGAGGGTTTCGGAATAATAATTATCGAGTCTATTATCCTCGACACTTTTGTAAGTTGCAATGAAAGTCAATTCGTTCCATGCATAGTTTTGAAATTGATTTTTGGTTTCCATATTGATATTTTATTTAGAAATGAATTCAGGTTTGTCATATAGTTCATAAAGTTTTTTTAGCCAGTAGAAGGATTCCTCCTTGGTCACTTGGGCATAGATGTCGGTCGTTCGGGATTGTAACTTGTGGCCTAACCAAGCTGCGGTAATATGGCGTGGGACCCCATTTCTTGAGCAGATGGTAGTGCCGCACGAATGTCGAGCTATTTTGTGCGTCATTTTTTTATGTACTCCGGAAAGGTTTCCAACCGTTTTCAGATATTCATTTAATTTTTGCTGACTGAGTCGAGGAAGCACAAAACCGGTTTCATCCTGATATGCTTTGTATTTTTTAAAAATTACTACTGCACCTGGAAGTAGTGGCGTGTGAACACTGTTATCTGTTTTCTCCTGACCTGCGAGGTGGAGAAAGTAATGACCATCTTCCTGGAAAATGTTATGAGTCTTGAGCCCCTTTAAATCGGACATTCGAATCCCTCCCGTCCATAAGGAAAACAAAACGTAGTCGCGTGTAATTTCCAACGATAAATTGTCAAATCGATGTCCAGCAATTTTCATAATTTCCTGGTCAATCAGATAATCTGAATGAGGTATAATTCTCTTCAACTTAAAGTTTCCATAAGGATTAGCATCAATCAATTTCTTGCGATGGGCAATAAACATAAGGGCTTTAAATTTGCTATGGTTCTTGTTCGCACTATTTCGATTCATGGCTCGGCCAAGTTTTGGATTAATCCACGTCAAAAGATGTTCATCAAGTTCTTGAACAAAGGCAGTATCTACTGAGTGAATGGGCACATCAATTGCACCTTTCAAGCTCAGCATACATCGAATGTGACCTTTCAGGGTTCTATAGTGTCCAACTGTTTCGTCACCGTATTCTGATTTGTTTTTTTCCATAATGCCTATCTGAGAATCAATAAATGGTATTAGCATATAAACAGCACCCTCCGGTGAGTCCATAGCCATTTTTCCAATCATAATTTGCTTGATAATTTTTGCGGATACCGGAAGCCCTCTGGCGTTTCGGTCATCCAGAATTCGAAATATTTCTGACTCTGTGTTAATCATTTTTGCATGTGCTTTCATATTTTTAGATTTATTAATTAGTTGTCCATTATCATGATTCCATTCATCTGGTGTTATTAGAATTCCCATAGAAAATTCGACTTTTTTACGGCAGTAGATGACTCTGGCGTAAATGGGATACAGTTTCCCCTTGCGCTTGTGCTTATTCATGTAGAATTTAACAGTAGCATTTTTGCTTGACATTACAACAGACATATACGAGGGGGTTTTAACTACCCTCGGATACGTAATTCCGTCTGTTATAATTGATTTTGCTTGCATGACCTACTGCACGTTCTTGTATAGATTATATATGTGTATGGGGTAAAAAATTGGGTTATGCCAGATTCGGGGAGTCAGATTTAATCTGACTCTCCTCCCTGACTTTTTCAGATTACGGAATCAATAAATCTGGACACATTCATCTTCTGATATTGAAGACAGAGTTTCCATGACAACATTTGGCTCCACTTCCATCAGAATTTCCTGGACACAAAAATGAATTGATTCTGCCAGATTTTGTAAATACTCTGGAGGTTCGCTGTAATAAAATTCTTCATTGTGAACATCTTCTTTCAGAAGTTCAAGTCTCCAAATCAAATTTTTGATGATTCGAATGTTTAGCGCCTGGCGCGTAATAATTGGTTTTTCCATGTTTTTATTTTTATTATATTGTTAGAATTAATTTTTAGGCACAAAAAAAGGGGTACGGCAAATACAACAACAGAACACCAATGACAGTGCTATTGCAATATTTACCGAACCCCTAATTATGGGAGGTTAGAATGTGGATTCGTGGTGCTTGAATGAATCAAGCCACCAAATAATTAAAGAACGAAGTGCATATTTGAAATGCATATGCACAATTACAAGAACAAATGTATAAATTATTTCTTAATTAACCAAATTATTTTGAAAATTAATTTTTAAAAGTGATATAGCATTGCCTTTTTAAATAGTACTATTTTAATCATTTCAATTCGTCAAGAGGCAATTAATCTCAGCAATTAAAATGGGGCAGTTTTGCGAAGAGCGTTTCCTCGAATGTTGCCGCACAATCAATATTAAAGACACCAACAATCCTTAATGTATTTCTTATTTTAGGTTGACCATAGGTAAACCAAAATAGATAATGGATAATTTCCGATACCAATATGTTTATTATGATAGAGGAGATTGCTAGGTGGAGAGTAAAAATTATTGCATTAATAATCAATGAATTGCAATTGTATCCTGGGAAATAGTGTAACATTTTTTTCTTGATTCGTTTAAATAGCGCATTCGTATAAAAGCTTGGCACTTTTTCTTAGAATGCGTTTACCTTATCTACGAAATAAAAATTTGAAATTTTAATCTAACATTCACCACTTAACAAATGGGAAAAGAAAACTCTTTACGAAGCATTACTTACTTGCGCCAGCGAAATATATACGTTTAGAGATAATGATGATACAGTTCATATAATTTTAGAAGATATGGACATGCTCATTTACCAAATTAAAGGAGAAGCCATACTCTAACATAATCTAATAAGAAGAAGAAAAAACGCAGAAATTGAAATTAACCTTAAAACCTTAAACAAAATGAAAACAAAAAAAGAAGTAGAAGATGAAATCTGGAATATAAATATTGAATTTGAAAATAGCAACGAGTTGGGTCGTATTATGATTGAATTCGGTTTTACTCATGAAGATGATAACAGTGACTATGACGTTTATTCTATAGTGTGTGCAGATGGTATCTTGTATGTCGTTTACCATTGGGAAACGCATCACCTAGACTTCGCAAATTCATTAGCAGATGCAAAAAAAATAATATACGGTATTTCCCACCCAGATGAAATTTAATAACCAAAGAAATAGAATTGAAATGACATCTTACTATTTACCTTGTATATTGAATTTTGTATATTTAGTGAGTGGTCCAATTGAATTATAATTAATTTGAGTATTTACCATCAAGTCCGTCTACATGGCTTAAAATCATGAATGGCATATATAGGACAAGTGCCGGTAGGAGAATTTCCTTCGCGAGTTATCTCTTACCTGTACTATAAATAAACCTTCACAACCAGCGATTAATTTTAAAACCGACGATGAATGAACTTGTTATTTCCATTCTGCCTGCTCAAAAATCAAGGGCTAGCCAGGCAACACAAATTGATATTTGGAATGCTATAAAGAGAATAGAGTCCAACAACACACCTCAAATTGTAAAAGCTCGAAACTATGAGAAGGGAGATGATTATTATGAGCATGTGAAAGAAGGGTCACCACATTTTATATTCGGGTCAATACTTGGGACAGACAAAAAAATCGCGAATATTCAAAAGTTAACTGGATTATTGTATTGCGACATAGACCAAGAGGTTATAGACCAATGCGGGTACAATTTGCTGGAACTAAAAAGCGCAATATTTGACCGGTATCCCTATATGTTATTTTGCAATATAAGCTTTGGTGGTAAAGGTCTTGGTTTTGTGGTTTACTGTCCGACCCTTATATCCCTTAATGCTCCAAATGCATATGAACAAGCCTATAAAGCATTTGCTTCAATAATCTGCAATGATTTTGATGTGAAATTGAACTTGGATGCGGTATGCTTTAACCCAAACCGGCAGACTACCTTATCTTATGACACCGAAATTTTATTCCGAGATTATCCATTGGCTTTTGTATTTGATTACGATGGTACAATTCCTTATAATGAGGGGAAGGTAACGGAGCGTGATATTGACTTATCATTGAGAAGTAACGAAAAGCTTGTTTGTATGTTCCAAGAACGTTTCCGTGATTACTATACATCATTGTCATGGATTGAAATTGGAACAGGAAGACCTGTGATTTACCACGAGGATTTGAAATTTAATAAAGATGAATACTATTTATCCAGGCATTTTGACCAAAAGGTGTTGATGGAATATGACCAACAATTTAGAAATGAATCGGGTACACTGGTGTACATTCCAAGTGGAATTGCTGCAACCACACTAATGACCGGAAAAAATTTTAAAGTCAGACATGGAAGTAGGGGAAATTTCATGCAAGCTTTTGTGTTAAATTACCTCTACTTATTAAAAGTGTCCGGTAAAGCGGACAAAATTGGTAAATTTTATATTTATAACTTACTCTTGGCGCTGAACACAATGGTTTATGACAAGACCGGGGCCAAGCATACACCATTACCTGTTAATGAAATTAATATTTTAGCGCAGGTGATTATGGAGAAATTTACTTTGGAAGACTTCAGTCCATCACTTTCAAAAAAGTCACATATCCGGACCGAGGATTGCTTATCTATAATAACTCACTTATATAAGGTTGGGTCAAAGCCAAAAAGTATCATAGTAAACGAAATCAACAAGATTAGACATATCATCCAAACAAAAGAAATTGATAAGCACATTAGTGAGTATAGAGCATCAAAACCTGATTGCTCAATAAAGGAATTGACAAACCACCTTGTGAAAAAGGTCCGTAAAGCAAATGGCAAAAATTATGAGGAAGACACCATTAAACGAAAAGTCAGAAAAAAGGTGTCTTTTATGGATTCGCCTTCTTCATTAAATTTTGGGGAGGGGACAAAGGAAGAACAGAAATACCAAAAAGACACTTTACACAGAATTGCACGTTGTGTAGACCAGCTCATCGTGTTGGGAGAAAAAGTAAAAAAGAAAGAGGTTATAAAACTCCTTTCAAAGTACATGTGTCGTTCGACAGTATTACGCCATTGGTTCGAAGTCAAGGAAAGGGTTGACGCGCATAATCAGTCTTTGATGGAAGGGAATCTAAAGTTAAAACCAACTAAAATTAGCACACCTGTTGGAGGTGTCAAGAGTTGGGTAATTTATAAAGGTGCATTGAAAACAATTATCGCATTTAAAATAGATGAGCAAACATCAAGCAGAGAATATATATAACAGCGAGCCCCTATTTGCATTGATTCAATGAAAATGGCAATTGGCATCACGATTTGGACTCAACAATTTTAAATGGAGCAGTGTTTGCCTAATCAAATACTTGCATTTAATCTTCCAACCTTTTTATAATTTTTTCCTGGGGGTAATACTGATTTCTCCTTCTATATACAATTAAGTTTAATGATTTTGTAATTGATTAATTCATGTTTTCAAATCAATGAATCGAATTATCATTTATATTGAAATTAAAAACGACAATTAAAATTACTCTCAGGTAGTTTTAGCACAAATATCTTTATATGAGCAATTAAAATTATTCAATAAAATTCTGTAAAAGATTTGACTTATTGCTTAGTAATTGCAATTGAAAGATATTCTTGAATTGTAAATTACTAGAATAAATATTTTTTGAAGTGTAACATTTTGAACTTTTTTCGTTTAAATAGCAAAGCTAAATTATAAATCTAAAACAAATCTTATGAAAAACAATTTTAAAAAATCAAATTCTGAAAAGCTCATTGAGCAAATTATTGATGCATCTGCTAAATATAGCAAGAAACGAACAGCCAGTCTCAAATCAGAGGCGATGGTTGGAATAAAAGCTATGGTTGAATTATTGTTTCGATTTGATAATGTGGCAGTAAATCCGGTTAAACTTAAAACAAAAGTTACTGATAAAAAAACAAACTACGCTGAAAGACTCATGCGAATTCGAGAATTGCGAGAAAGCAACATGCGGTTATACGATATTGGTAAACAACTCAGAAGTGAGGGTTATACTATAAGCGATTCTTTAATTTCTACATTGCTGGCTCGTCATCGCAAAACAGCAAATATTAAAATCCCGGAATCATTAAATCTAGGTCAGGCAATTTCTTATTTGCGTGGAAATGGTTACACCTATAAGATGATTGTTAATCGTTTGAATGAAGATGGATATAGAACTCACAAAAGAGACTTATTGACAGAAAACAATATTCATAATTATTTTGCCATTCCGGAGGAAGAGAGAGTTCGAGATTATAAATATGATGTTTATAGGAGAGTATTGCATAATAATGATAACAAGACATTTGAGTTCGGGAGCGGCAATTGATTTTCAAGGAGGTTTATTAAAGGCACCTTGCTAGATTCAAGTTTATTACTTTGATTGAAATTTAACAAATCTATTGAAGATTGATTTTCAGAATTAAATTATTGATATCAACGTAAAGTAAGATAGTGAAAATAACAGAACACGCCCTTAAACGGCTCGCCCTACTTACAATGGACTTGCATGCTCGAAAGGAGGTCCTTTTTATGCACCGGTTTCTTTTACCTGGAGCGAAAATTATTCATTGGAACCACGGCATTCACGTCGATGACATTCCGCTTTTCGCTTCGCGATGTCACAATTATTCAGGAAAGATGTTGGGTCTGGAAACATGGCCGGATTCGCCTTACCCCATGTACACTTATGATTATGAGGATTTTTCAGATGACTATAATTTAGATTGGTTTCAGCCAGCCATAGTTGAACTTAAACTGAACAATGTCCAGGATATGATAATTCCGACAGTGAGTTTCCCAAACCAAGTCTTGGAGAAATACATGGGTTGAAATTTGACGCAAAAAAATTTGGCAAAAAATTTTTAGCAAAGTGAAATTACAAGGTGATTAAACTTTTTTGTAAATTCGGAATTGGTTGAAGAAGTTTAAAGCAATATAGTATACGATTTCTACACTTGTCCAATGTAAAGCTTTGATATATAGGTATTTACGGCTAATATAAGATACGAGTTTAGGGGCCTTATAATAGGGTGTTAATTAGGGGCCTTAACGGAATGCCCTATTCAATCCTGATTTTTGTTATAGTTGCTGACTAACATTCCGTGCTCTTCTATTGCCAAGATACTTGACAAAGATTCTAAATCGCCCTGCACAAAGGATTTTGAGTTGATTACGGTTTCCAGGATTTTTACCTACTATTTATTTTCATGGATAATAAAATTTATTGCACGAATGACCAAGGTGATTCCCTGTTTTATATTGAAATCATAGATGACCCACTTGAGTGTACTATGACGCTTCAATGCTCAATTGACCGGCAATCAATATCAAACCGAGATACAGAACGGATGATTGGCTGTATTGAAGAACGAGTTGTGAAAGAACCTTATAGAAGTGAGTTTATTGAAAGACTTTTTGTTTATATAAAGCAAATACCCGGAGTAGAAAATTACTGCATGAATCGTCGTATAACAAATTAACTCACTTTTTTTTGCTGATTACAATTCACTTCACTTTTTTTGAATCATTACACTACCAGCTGCTAAATCATGTATTCCCCTTTTGTGCTTGTTCATATGTATTGTAATAAATGAAAGCCAACCCAATAATATTTTTACAAAATATCTACTATAAGATTGAAAAATATTAATTCTTTTAGTTTCATCTGCATATTGTCTGACCTGTAATTTCATCAGTCGGTTGCCAATAGTTCCTCCCGTAGACATTAAAAGTGGTTCATAAACTCCAACAAGCATTATGAATGATGTAATTCTTACCCAATCTGGCACGTTCTCGTAATTACTTAAAATGCCAGCAATTATAAACATTGCCGAAATAATTAAAATATTATCAATCAAAATTGATTGTACCCTTTTAAGCAATGATAGGTATATGTTTATATCCGGATTGGTTGGTTCATTCATTGTTATTATCATTTTAAGTTAACAATAATTCTAATTGCAACATTTTTCATTGAAAAGTCATCAAAATATAGTCAACGACAACTGTCTGAATAAATAACTAAAATTATTTTAAATAACACTTTTTATAATCAGGCTATTTGCATTGTTTTTTATAAAAATCATAAATGACTTTTCTATCATCTTCATTTGTCGTCAAATCATAGGACTGTTGAATATCCTTACAAGCGGTTCTATCTTCAATCATTAATTTAGCTAATCCTCGCTGAAAATAAATTGAACTTGGGATTTTTCTATCAGAATTTATAAATTTATTGTAATCGGAAATGGCTTCCTTCCAATACTCTTTTTCCATATATAAGTCAGCACGAAAGCTATAATATTCAGGTTGAGAGTTATTTAATTGAATTGCTGTAGAAATATTTTTAAACGCTTCTTGATTATTCCCAGCATTCAGGTTCAAGTAGTACAAATTAAAATAATAATTATCATTCGTTGGATTAATCTCAATAGCCTTATTAATATGTAGGAATGCATCAAGATTATTGCCAAGAATAAAGGAAACAATACCTGCTAAATTATGCGCAAAATCATTATCGTTATTTGAAGCAGAAAAATCGTTTAAGATGACATAAGCTTCAGCAAATTCCTTTTCGCTTAAATATGCAAGTCCTGTTTGATAGTAAAAATTATTGAAAAATGATTTATCTTCAAATTGAAATGATTTATAATCAGATAAAACAATGTTTGAAAAAGACCAATCAGAACCTTGCATTCCTTCAGCGATATTGATTTCATTTACATTTCCAATTGGTGGAAAATACAATTTAAATCGTTTAGATTCTCCAAGTTTGAGCCAGGTTGGTTCTTTGGGAGATATTCCTATTGTGGCATCATATATATAATATTTTTTCTTTGAAATTTTATCTTCTATATAAAAGGATTCGTCATTGTTGCCAATAGCTGTATATATAAAGGATTTTTCCCCATATGCTAATGACGTGTTTGTGAAAGTCAAATTTATTATTGTATTTTTTTCATTGACTTCAATTGAATTAAGAATGAGTCCACTTTCTGTGGTACAGACTCTATTAAGTACATATAAATTTGCTGTTTTTTCGTTTGATAAAAAATATTTAGTATTAGTAATTAGATTATTCTTACAACTTATCGAATATCCAAAGTTTAAGTTTTGTCCTTCTCTATGCTGATAAGTTGCCATTGCAAATACATTACCGTTCATATCCATAATTGGGCTACCACTACTACCTGGTGAAATTGGTGCAGAAATTTGGATAATCTTGTTTTCAGCTCTTATAGCCGATATTATCCCTTTAGAGACCGTACTTTCAAACCCTTCAGGATTTCCAATGACAAAAATATCAGAGCCTTTTAAAGGGATATTTGAACTCAAAGTTAATGATGAAAAGGGTTTATCTTTTTTCGAAACCTCAAATTCAGCTAAATCACATTCTTCGCATACTCTTGTTATTTTATCAATTTGATAAAAGTCACCATTAACATCACGAATAAAGGCGTATTTTGAATCCTTTAAAACATGTAAATTTGTAAATCCAGTTCCATCAGACTTTACAAAGAATCCAGTACCTGTTGATGAGGGAGCTCCAAATTCGTCATATGAAAATATTTGAAAAATAGCCTTTTCATTTTTTGAAACTAATGTTGCCAATTGGCTAAACGAATCTGAAACATTTACAATGGCAAGAATGATAAACGTGACAATTGTTTTCATTTTATTATTTAGATTAGAGTGGAAGGTTATATAATGAACATGCAAATTATTAATATACAAATATCATTTTATATTAGCTTTTCAATTTGACTTATTAGCATCTTTATTTTCGCTAACATCAAATCCAGAAATCAATTCAAATTGTGGCAATACGGTTGAATCTAAATATTGATTTGTAATTTTTTCTAAGTAAGATTCGGTAATGATATCCTCCTCAAGAAATTGTTCAATATCCGGAAATTTGGCTAATATAGAGTCATCAGTGATTTTTAAATTGTGACGAATTATTTTGAACATTTTTATTTCTGCATAATCGATTTCTTCATCAGATTTAATTGTCTTGATAGCAAAATCTATAAGGCAGAGTTCTTCTGTTTCTGTTAATGTAGCTTTTTTCAAAAGCTCAAAATAATATGTAATAAAAGATTTGCCTTGAGTATTTAGTTTCCCCAAAAGAATATTTATTTCTTCTTGAAAATTAAAATCCTTAAAGTATGGTGATTTGGCACACATTGAGTTTATTAAATCAAGCTCCCTTTGTTCAATTTTACTGTCAGATGCCATGCAGCAGAAAGCTGTTTTAAGAAGTAGTCTATCAAAGGTTATATTGTCCATGTTTTATAAGATTAAGGTTTAAATCCAATTCTTTTTCTATCTTTAATATTTTCGGTGGCTTCTGTGTTTAGTTGTTCTCTGATTACCTCGTATTTGATTAATTCCTTTAAAGGAACAGAGGGCCTGGTATTTTTAATTACCATTTGTAAAATACTCATAGTAATTCGAGACTTATGCTTCAAGGCCATTCTTGCTCCTTCATCCACAAGAAATTCAATATCTGCTGAAACATAATTCTCTGTCAATTTCGCAAGTTCATAATAATCAATTCCAAAATCTAAGGGCCTGTTTTTTAAATACATTTCAAACATGGCTTTTCTTGCTTCAAAATCTGGAGGAGGTAAATAAAACTTCTTATCTAATCTGCCTGCACGTAGCATTGCAGGGTCTATCATTTCAGGGTAATTTGTGGCGCCAATTATAAATATTCCTTTTTCTCCAGTCCTATCCATTTGAGCCAACATCTCGTTTACTGCGCTTTTGGCCATTTCATGAGCGTCACTGTCTCTATTTGGCAATAATTCATTAATTTCATCAATAAATATGATTGTTGGAGCATTTTTCTCCGCCTCAGCAAACATTTTTGCAATATTTTCTTGAGTTGCATTAATGTATCTACTTTTTAAAGTTGATGGGGTGGCTAAAATGAAATTGAATCCAACCTCTTCAGCAAAATGTTTTGCAAAAAATGTTTTACCACACCCAGGAGGACCATACAATAACATACCATTTGGTATAGTAACGCCGTATTTGGCATATTCCTTTGGATTATGAAGAGCATCGATTACATCTAACTGTAATTGCTGCTTCAATTCCGACATCCCTGCAATTGCATCAAACCCCTGTCCTTTTGCCTTTTTTGTTTGAATTTTACTTGTTGGGGTGGTAGCAGAGGCTACTTGATTTTCAACAAAAAGGTTCTCGACCGCTAATTCACCATTTAAGTATTGAATAAACTCATTTGCATTTGAAAATCTATCTTCTGGAAGGAAGCTCAACGCTTTTTTAATTATTGGAACAATTGATTCATCAAAATCAATTATATCATCGGACGGATTTGAAAAATCCAGAGCTTTTTTCCTTTCGCTAAGCATTGTGTCTTCTAATTTTGTTCGGTCAGATTTAAATTTGGAGATGTCCTTAAACCAAGGAGGAGAACCATAAATTAAATGGTAAATTAAGGCTCCAACCGAAAATAAATCAGATTGAGGCGAAAATAGGTTGTTGAAACATTCTGAAGCAACATAATTGAGATTCAACCCCTCTTTATTAAAAGATTTCGTAGATAGATGAAAGGGACGAGCATATCCAAAATCAATTAATTTTGGTGTTGGAATATCGCTTGATAAGTCGAGCATTATATTTTGCGGGGTAATCTCATTATGAACGACTGGCTCCGGCAAATTGTGCAAATAATTTAATCCATTTAAAATTCCTATACTTATTTGCTTAATATCATAAATTGATGATACTGGTTCTCTGGCAATGTGCTCTGCTAAGGTCTCACCTGAAATGAAATCTAAAACTAAAAAGCCGAATTTTCGACTTTCAAAGATTAGCTCACCACTATCTTGAAGAGATATTATATTTTGATGTTTGGTTGATTTTAAAATTTCGACTTCAAGTAAATTATTTTCATTGTCAAATGCAGAACGGTGTAATTTAGCATAATTGAATAATTTCAAGAAATAAAGTTTTCCATTAATTCCTTTCACTCTATATGTTTCAGCACTACTGCCTTGCTTAATGAATAGCAATACTGTATACTTTCCATTTATGATGAAATTCTTAGGTAATATTCCTGAATTTTTATCAGCCATTTAATTTTTGTCAAACTCTTGTTTAGAAATTTCTTCCCCTCCTGTAATTTGCGGCGTTGCCGTTTCTGTGATTGAGAATGTCAGCGTCATTATAGAATACCCGGTTCTATCATTGGTAACTTGAAAAGCTTCACCTTTTTGATAAACAGGTTCTTTTCCTACATAAACCGCTTTTGTTTTAGTATAGTAGTAGCCGCTTTCGGAAAAATATATAGTTTCACTGCCATATGCAGAAATGTTTACAGTTTTGTGCAACGAACCTCCATCCCCATAACCTTTCATAACCTTAACAGTCATAGTTCTCATAGATTGATTTTCAATTGTCAAACGAGCTTGAGCATCAACATTTGTAGATTGCAGTAATAGAATGATAATAACAGTTAATATTTGTATAAGAGTTTTCATGGTTAAATTATTTATCCTAATGTTTCTTTTGGTTTTTCATTATCAGGCATTAATTTGATTAATTGCACCAAGATAGCTCTAATTCCATCCGTATTTCCTGAAGCAACCATTTGCAAACCTTGATTAACCAACTGCCTTGCTTTTGTTTTATCTTTCCAATGATAAGAGTTGAAGGCGTTGTCGATATGGCGCAAAAATTTAATATCCATCGCATTCCCAGTAACCTTATTTCTGATATTGAAATCTAATGAAGCAATCTCGCGTATAAGGTGTTTCGCTTCCCTTGTGTTTTTTTCTTTGATAACATGTTCAACATTGCGCTTATATTCCACAAGATGTGCCTCAACTCTTTCCATATCTAATTCTTCCTCATCACAATTTGCTTTAACTTTCTCAATCAGGTCCTCTAATTCATAAAATGCATCTTTTAGTTCTTGCTCTATTTTTGGCCATTCAGCCGATTTCTCTGCGCTTTCCAGTTTTAGTAATTCTTTGCGTAAACCATTAAGAATTTTTAATTTACCATCAGCGCTTCCTTTTTCATTATCCAACTGCCCAGCTAAAACATCCAGATTATTTGATACATCATCAGCATTGACTTTTTCAGCAAGATGCTTTGCTTTTTTTATTTCCTTTATTAATTCATTTTCTGTTGGAGGTTCTGTTTGCTTTATGTCGATTTTAAGTTCTTCTGTATGATTTAGTAGAGGAAAATATGCACTGAATTGCATAATTTGCGAACGGTCTATTTTAATCGTAATATCAACATCGCTTCCTTCCGGTAGTAATCCTGGAAGAGATTCCCCACTTATTATTACCTCATTGATTAGATTATTCAGTACCGGATTGGTGCCTTCAGAATTATATTCTCCTTGATAAATGGGAATTCGTATAATGTCCTTAATCATGCCTGGCTTAATAACGCTTCTTGTTTTTAATCCATTTATTACTCCGACGGCAGGGATTTTTTTGTTTTTTTCTAAACCCTTGGCTGGATGAAACAAATCCTTGTCATCTGTTTGAAAGTACTTGCCGATACCGATATGATATGGTAAAATTTGCATTGCATCAAGTCCACCAATTCCTTGCAAAATACTGAATTGGTGGGGCTGGCATTCTAACTTATTACCCTGTTCATCATAAACCTGTATATCAAATGAATTTGACCTACCTTCAATTAATAATACCTCTATAATGGCAGCTTTTTCACTTATTAATTTCTTACCACTTGACCAAGCACCATCAAATCGAACCATCTCAGCATAAATCTTTTCTGGGACAGTTCCTGTTGTTTTTTCTTTTAGTACTTTAATATTAACCATTTCGTCCAACTCAACAGTTGTAGCTTCATATTTAATATCCAGTTGAAGTTTGGTTTTATCCCTTGTGGTTTCTTTTATTTCGTCAGATACTGAAATTGTTGAAGCAAACAAAGCAGCACCTTTGGCAACTACTGTCATTGGGTCGACGGAAGTATCTACCTTTTCAGTGACTTGCTCTTTAAGCATTCTGCGTAAGATTGGAGAATAAGTTGGACCACCAACCAAAATCAATGCTCCAAGGTCCGAGCCTTTCAAATTGTTACGTTTCAATAATTCTTTAGTAATATCAATTGCTTTCTGAAAAATAGGAGCAACTACAGTTTCCATATCCTTTTGGGTAATCAACACATCAATTTCAGGTTCGTCTCCATTGTCGTCTCCAAAAGGTAAGTCGCCTAAATTTGAAAGAATGTTGTGTGAATCTTTAAATGACAACTGAATTTTAGCTTCTTCCGCAAAGAACTTTACAGCATTCCTTAAAATTTCCTTTTTGTCTGTGTCTTCCAAAACGCTATCAATAGAATAGTTCTGTTGAAGATTTGGAATGATAATTTGGTCAACAATTGCTTCGTCTAGGTTTTTTCCGCCAAGCCAATTGTCGCCATCCGTATCTTTTACAGCTAAAATTCCTTCTTCTGCTTTAATCAAAGCGGCATCAAAAGTTCCTCCTCCAAAGTCAAAAACCAACCAAAAGCCGTCTTTACTTTTTGAACCAAGACCATAAGCAGTGGCGGCAGCCACTGGTTCTTGTAACAGTTCAATATGTTTGAAACCTGCAAGTTTAGCTGCTTGCATTGTGGCTTCGTTTTGCGGATTCAGAAACTTTGCAGGAACGGTAATTACTATTGAGGAAATATTTTCATCCTGCACAAACGATTTTAATTTTTTCAAAATTTCGGAGGACAATTCTTCGGAAGAAAAACTCTTACTCATATTGGAACAGTCATATGAATGTGTTGTTCCCATTGTCCGTTTGAACTCTATAAATGTGTTGGTTTTTCCTTTCTCAAAAGTTTTTAATGCTCTTGTGTTATCGTTCTTCATCACATTAAAAGCGGTATCACCTACCAGAATGTCTTGCCGTTTATTAAAGTGAATACAAGAAGGCACTGTATCTTTTAAGTGGTCCGATTTTTTAATGGTCGGAACTCCGTTCTCCATTCTTGCAATTGCGGAATTGGTTGTTCCTAAGTCAATGCCGTAGTCAATTTTATTTCTCATACTTTGAAATTGTTTTAATTTAATTTGAAACCTTTTGGTGCTTTTGTGCTGGTTTTTTTGTTGTATGGGCATATATAGACAGTAGCTATTTTTTTGCCATTTGCAGAAAGATTATAGCCATCTATAGTATGTTTAATGTTTTCGGCATTCATTGAGCCAATTCTATCAAAAGTAACTTCAGAACCATTTAGCGTTCTTAATCTACGTAAATAAAAATAGCTATCAGGTATAGAACTTGTTGGTATTGGATTATTTATTATAAGACCAAATTCTCCATATCCTTCAGGCATTTCATCTTTATCTGTGCCATCAGGATTTGATGCTTTTGAAAACTCTCTTGTTATTTCTACTAAATTATTTAAAGCACTTGCCTTTTCATTTTTTGAAAGTACATAATCATAGAACTTACTCAATGTGTTTTCATTAAAGTGCTGTAAGGCATAAGGTGAGAGATGTTGCTTCAATCGCTCCTTTGTAAAGCCGCCTTTCATAGTTGATAAGTGGCAAATACTTGCAGATTTAGTAAAAATATCCTGTGCTGTTTTTTCATCAATACTATGATTCAAAATCCGAAGTAGTTCATTTGTTCCGTCATCTATGTCTTTTTTTCCATTCGGAAATATTTCCTCATGCATTTTTGCCAATAAGTCTTGCAATTCACTTTTATTTTGATTTTGTTCTCCCTTGCTCATAGCGCTGATAAAAAGAATCACGGCTACAATACCTATGATTATTAAAATTGTTGTCATCTTCTTTTATTTTAAAAATTTAGTAGCCAACGGAAACTTCTATTTGTGCCGTTTGAATCATTTTATCATTGAAATTTACCTGAGGGATTAGAACTTTTGATATAATCTCAGAGCCTTTTTCAAGATTCTCATCTGGAATTGAACTGGTAACAATTACTTTCATACCTTGATGAAATTGCTTTCCTAATAGTTCGGGCATTTCATAGCCATTTGCAGACAGGTTGTCTTTCAGTTTACCAACAGACGCATGAAGTTGCTTTAAGCCTTTAGTCTTAGAATCCATTAAATTTATGTTTCGTTCAATCAGATTTATTTCGCTTGCAACTTTCAAAGCTAGTGAATGGTCTGTTTCAGTTGTTGGCTGGGCTTGCGCTGTATTCTTTTGCTTTTCAAGAAGCTGTATTTGAGTGTCCATTAATTCAGTCTGTTTGCCGAATTCCATAACTAAGCTCTCCTCAATTGATGATTTTGTTTTGCTTAATTGAGAAATAAAGTCAGATTTGTCAATTTTTTGTCTTTTACTTAACAACCAATATAGAAGCACAGAAAGTAGGATGGCTGAAAGGACTCCAATTATTCCAAATAGAGAATTTTGGCTTAATGAATTGCCAACTTTGTTAATTTGCTCATTAGTGTTCTTTTCTGTATCGGAAATTTTAAGTCCCAGGTCCTTTCGTGTTTGAATGATGCCATTTGAATTGGATTTTGTTACAATTAACAGACTATCAATGCTAATTTCCAATTTATTTATTTCAGCATTTAATGATGCAACCTTTTGTTGAAGTTTGCTATTTGCAACTTGAAGATTCTTGACTCTATCATTTATTGGATTGATTAGTTGATTGACATCATCTTTAGATAGACTTTCCGTTTGCGCAAAGGAATCAAATGAAGAGATTATTAAAATTATGACATATAATTTTTTCATTTTGCAATATGTTTAATTAGTTGGTCCAAAATATTTCGAATAATACTGTTTATTTTTTTATGATTATAAAGTTTCCTGACTAACATAGGAGAGTAGTGATAATAAATTTTAACAAAATATCTACCCCAAAATGATTTAAGTAAATAATTATCACGATAGGTGCGCAACACTATTACTTGAGGGTGCTCATAGCTGCCATAGGCCATAGTTGCAATATAACACCCACCTCCGGTGCCAGATGAGGAACTTTGACGACTTGAAGTTGATGCCCGATTAATCTGGTTTTGAAGGTTAGTTAAAGCTTCTCTGTTTCTTGTAAAATGAATTTTCAAATCGGGAAGCATATCAAAAGTGGAAAGACTGGATGTAATTAAAATAGCATCGGAGACAATTTTGTTCAAATGAATAATGTTATAATTTAATTTAAAGTTTTCTTGTGCTTCATTCACTACTGTTATTAACATTCCTTGTGCGTTGTTAACTACAGCACTACTCACTTTTAAATATAAATCATCATTGAAGCCTAATGCAATTTTTATATTAATTAATTTAGGCTTACAAGATGATAGAAATTCATTAGTGTTCGAAATAGTATCGGGTAAATCCTGGAAGTCTTCAAGTTTCTTATTAATGAACATTAAATCTGCACTAATAAGATTTTGTTTATCCCTTTCTGGTTTATTGTTAATCCATTCCTGTAAATTTTCAGTATTTTCTTGACATCTTTGTTTAGCGATGTTTCCGATTGCTAATGATTTCGCTTTTATAAACAAATCCATGGATGCATTTGCCGGATTAGTTTTAGAATCTTTGTATTCTGAAAAATAAGTGATGCCACATTGCAGCACTTCTTCAGCAACCTTATCTGATATACTTGAATATTTTAAGTTTGATACACCTAAAACAGATTTCAACAAAGCCAATTCACTTAGTGAAGAATTATATAAATAACTACCATGGGTAATAGAGTGTAAGGGATTTTCTTTTCTTTTTTTCTTTGTTTCCTTTATAAGCGATTCTATTTTCTCAATTGGTTTTTGAATTAAGGAATTTAGAAAATCTGCTTTTGCAGAAAATGTTTGCTTATTAATTATATCCAAAAATTGGGCTGCACTCAAACCTTCCCTTTCGGAAATTTCATCGCGTATCTGATTTAAAAAGGTCAATTGCAATTCATTTTTGGAAGTTTTGAAAGTTTCATCTGTAGCTAACGCTCTGAAATCTTCTATAAACTCACTTTCAAGAAATTTTAATTTCATTGAAATTCCCTCTTCTAATTTTGTGGAATTTACTTTAGAGCCTTTTAATGCTTCGTGAATTAATAAGGTAGAGAGGTTCTGAAAAGCTGAACAATTTTTCTGGTTGACTTCACCACTAGACGTTAATTTAACCCAAATAGCTGAGCCATTTTCGTTGTTTGTTTCCTTCAATGATTCTAATGCAGGTTCATCAGTGATTTTATTTCCATTATAAAACCAAAATATCGCCGCAGCCATTTTGTCTTTGTCAAGATTTAATTTTGAAGCTGCATCATCGACCTGTTCTTCTGTTCTAGCCAAATTTCCTAACGATGGAAAGCTGAAATCAGTTTCGGGTGTTTGGCCTGCTTCAAGGTATTTTTTTAATCTCTTAATTTGTCGTTCTTTTTCCTTGGCGGTTGCCCCAACGAGTAAGCCAACTATTCGATAAGGATTATTGGTGATTAATTGCATAAAATCGGATATTAATGAGTTAAATTTATTAACTCGACTGTAAAATGGGTATTCAAAATATTAGAATATTATATTTATTTAATTCAAAACTCTAAAAATCTCTGCTTACAATAATATTAAAATTATCCAAAGCTAGCAAATTTTAAATCAAGTGTTATTGATTATTAACTCTAAGGAAATTTCACAACAAATGATATTTTAGAGACTGGATTAGTTAAATTGCACATTATCAATGTTGTAAATAGATTGATATTTTCATTTTGTAAAATATCCAATTCCCGGACCTGTTATTTCCATGCTTTCTTTTTTTAGATTTGACCCCATTAGGACAAGAATAAATAAATCTAACCATGTTAGGTGAGAAAATCAAAGCCCTCCGTGAGACTAAAGGTTTGGTTCAGAGGGAGGTAGCTACTGAATTAGGTGTAGATATAGCATATATCTCCAAAATGGAGCACGGAGAAAAACCTGTCAGTCGAAATCACCTGGAAAAGCTCTCCAGGCTGTTTGAGGTCCCAGAAGAAGAACTTCTGACGCTTTGGGTAGCAGATAAGCTGTATGCCATAGCGAAAGACGAAGAAGTTGCCCTTCAGGCCATTGAAGTGGTCCAGGACGAGTTAAAATATTATTCTACCTACAAAAAGAAGCTATGATTGGCCCAGATAACCGACTTACTATTGATTTGTACCACGGGACATCAACTCTCTTCCTGGACAGCATTGTTCAGAATGGCTTAGCTGGAATAAATCCGGTTCAGGATTGGAATTTGGTCGATTTATGCAAAGAAGTGTATGATTTAAGTGAGCAGCATTTGAAAACAACAGAGCTTTTTGAAAGAAGTGCTTATTCATTAAAATTAATGGCAGAACAGAATCCATCTTCAAATTCAAGTTTTAATTATCAACACGGAGAAACATATGTCTCTCCTTCGAAGATGACAGCAATTCGATATGCAACCAAGAAATATGGCTCGGAAATGTTGACATACACGATTGAGTTTTTGAACGAGTTACTAAAACAAGACATACCATATGTCAAATCTGAATTATATAGAAAATATCACCAAATTTTTGGTTTCATTTTAGCAGCACCGTCACCTTTGTTAATTCAAGTTAAAAATGTTAAAGTCGATTCATTATTGAGTGAACAAGGTGATAAACCGGATAGCAAACTTGAATTTATTTCCAAAACATTGGCAGAAGTTCCTGAAATGGCAGACTCGCTTTTGCAACAAACCAATTTTCGGTTAATTCAACCGGTAGAAGTAAGTAATCTCAAAATTTATATCGTAAATGTGAAGGACTACAATGGGTCTCTTCGTGACTATAATTTGTATGAAATTCATCCTGAACCAATAATCTCATAAACATTTTTAAATGTCAAACACCATAATTAAACCTGGAATTATTGTCAACATGCGAAACCGCTTATGGCGGGTCGATGAGTTTGATGGGAATGAAGTCGTCGCCACTCCCATCACCGGTGATTCAACGGACCAGCGTGTTTTTTTGGCTGATGTGGAAAATATCAAGGAAGAGCGATTCGAAAGAATTAATGCTGAGCTTCCTGGTGATTTGTCAGCACAGCGATTATTATTAAGAGCTTATCAGTTCGATTTAATCCATGGCTCCGCTCCGTTTCTCAGTTTACACAGGTCTTCGGTTGTGCCTTATAATTATCAAATGGTTCCCTTGGTTCTTGCTTTGGAAAAACCAACAACCAGAATGCTCATTGGTGACGATGTGGGACTGGGTAAAACTATTGAAGCAGGACTCATCATTTCCGAATTAATTCAACGGGGTAAGGTTAAAAGGGTGCTTTTCCTAACTCCAGCTAATCTAAAACAGCAATGGAAAGAAGCTCTGGACTATTTTTTCCATATAAAAGCTACTATCATTGATTCATTTTCTCGCAAGGAATTTGAGAAGGAGTTACCAGCCGGAGCAAATCCCTGGCAATATTTTCAGTTTGTAATTGCTTCTGTGGATTATGCTAAATCTCCAGATATAAAACAGCAAATTCAGGAACAGCAGTGGGATATTTTATTGGTTGATGAAATACATCTTTGTGCAAGACCACACAGCAGCATAAACGCATCAAAGCAGCAAAAACGCTATGAATTAGTTAAAGACCTTGGGAAGAAAATTTCGAATGTGCTGTTTCTAACTGCAACGCCGCACAATGGGTATTCTGATTCCTTTGCCAGCATTCTTGAAATAATCAATCCTGAAATTGTTGTACAAAGCAAAACCGGTGAAATTTCTTTCGACAAGTCAAAGGCACGGTATAATGTGATTCAACGCAACAGGAAAAAACTTGAAGCCTGGTATGCAAAACAAGGTAAGAAGTCACCATTTCCTGCGCGTGACCAAAAGGAAGTAATCATCAATCCGAAGCCTGATGGTAAATTATTAAATCTTCTCGATGCAGTTGAAAATTATGGCGATTTCATTTTGAAAGCTGCCAAAGAACAGGATTCCAAAAAAGTTAGAAATATTGCTAAATGGGTGGCATTTCACTTTCAAAAAAGGGTCATCAGTTCTCCTCATGCTGTATTGAAATCATTGGAAAACAGAATTTCAACCATTCAGGAGAAGGTCGATAATTTGTCTGAAAGTGAAGAAGAAACACTGGAGAACTATGTTTATGATATATTCTCTGACGATGAACGTCTTTCAGAAGAAATGGCTTCAAAGAGATTAGATTTTGAAGCCTTGAGTAAGCAGGAAATTAATGAATTAAAACGCATTATTGAAATAGCAGAAAAGCTCACTCCAAAGGACGATGAAAAATTACAAAATTTAAAAACAGAAATAATTCCGGAGTTACTATCTAAGGACCCTAAAATTATCATATTCACAAAGTACAAGGATACGCTTGACTATTTGGAGAAAAACCTTAAAGCAAAAGAATTCGAAACGTTTATTATGCACGGCGATATGAGTTTAAATAATCGCACCGAAATCTTTGGAAAATTTGACCGTTCTAAAAAGGCAATTCTCATTGCAACTGATGTTATCTCTGAAGGATTGAACTTGCAAAGACTTGCCTCCAATATAGTGCACTATGAATTACCTTGGAACCCAAACCGATTGGAGCAAAGGAATGGCCGCGTTGACAGGATTGGACAAAAAAGAAATATAGTTAATATCAGAACCTTGGTTGTGGATAAATCTCTTGACAAGGAAATACTTTTATTGTTGATGGAGAAGAAGAAGACCATGGAAAGCGATAGGGATTATGCAGCAGCTTTCTTTGGGGATGAGGATTCTTTGAAAAATTTAGTCTCAGAAGCTTCAAGTCGTAAAAGAACTAAAAAATTAAAAGTTGACCCCAATGCAATAGACTTATTCTCTTCAACCGGAATGGATGAAACAAAGAAAGCAGTTCGCCAGGTATTTAGTTCGCCGGATGATGATAAAAAGCGCAAAAAGAAAATTGAGGAAGAATCATTTTATAGCAGCCTTGATATTGAGTTACCAGAAATTGATAAGCGAATTGAAGAAACCAAACGCATTGTTGGCTCACAAGATGAAGTGTTAATTTTTGTGAAAGCCGCCTTGTCCCGGTTCAATTCAGCATTAATCGATAAAGGCTCCGGCTTCTTTGAGATTACGCTGAATGATGTCAGGTTAATTCTTCAACGATTTGGTGATAGCATCAATAAAGTCACATTTGACCCGGAATTAGCGTTAACAAATCCCGATGCAATTATTTTGGATGCGGGGCATCCATTTGTGCGAAAACTCATTGAGTTGGTAAAGGCTGAATTTTTCACAAACAAGGGTCTATATGGCCGTAACGCGTATTTCTTTTGCAAGGAGGTAGATTCGGTTGTATATCAATACAGTTTTCTTGTGCGGTTTACGGTAGGCATAAAGGAAAAAAGAGTAATTGAAGAGCTGATAACACTTGCTGTGGATAGCTATTCAGAAAAGGCATTGCCGGAATCAACTTACAGCCCTGCTCAAACAACGCGAAGTATCTCCCAGGCTGATTTGAGTGAGCAGATTAATGAAGGTCTTGCTTTTAAAGGATTGGATAAATTAATAAATGATAAAATCAAAGAGCGCAGAATTAAGCTAATCGATGAGCGACAGGAACTGTACAAGAAAATTCTGGTAGAGAGTAAAAGCACTGAACAACCTGCCTGGTTAGACGATATTATTCATATTGAAGAAGCGGGACACGACCTGTTAACTTTAACCATTATTCATCCGCTCTAATTTCAATTCAATATGGCATTAAGTTTTATTAAGTCAAGCGGAAATATTATTACAGAGGATTTTTGTTTGGCTCTGGCAAGTGAATCAAAGGCTGATTATGTTAAAGATAAAAGCTTTGGAAATGAAGTGAAAAAAGCAGATGAATTAATTGCATCTACTTTTGAGAAACTTCGTGAACGATGGGAAGAAAATCGCACTCAAATTATCAATGATGAATTGGATAATGCTGCTCTTAGAAGAAAATGGATTCTTCCGTTCCTGGAAGCTTTGGGTTATACTCCTGTTTTCATAGCTTCAAACATAAAAAGTGAATCTGGCACGGAATACCAGATACCCTATAAAGGCTGGGATAGTGAATATGCTCCCTATATTCACATGGTAAATTCTTCCCAGGATTTCGACATCAAGGATAAACACAGTCGCACCCATCCTAACAAAAGCCCACAAGACTGTTTACAACAATTTCTAAATACCACCCACAATCAATGGGCATTGTTAATCAACGGCAAGAAAGTCAGAATCCTTCGGGATTTTTATCACTCGATAACTAAAGGGTTTCTGGAATTCGATTTAGAAGGCATTTTCGAAATGGCCGATTCTGAACAATTCCGGGTTTTGTTCAGAATCATTCATAGTTCGCGGTTGGAAAATCAATACCAGGGTAAACAGGAAATTGAATATGATGATGAAGGAAATCCAATAGAAACTGAGGACAACTGTTTATTAGAAAAGTTTCATAAAAAATCCAGGGAAACCGGTGTAAAGGTTGGCAACAAACTTCGGGACCAGGTGATTGAGGCCATTGAAATGTTGGGTAATGGTTTTTCGGAAAGTTTAAATCCTGATGAATTTCAAAATGGGAAAGTAAAAGCCTTTTACGCTGAAATACTAAATATCATTTATCGCTTGTTATTCCTAATGTTTGCCGAGCAAAAAGGTTGGTTACCGGTAAGGAATAGTATTTATGCCAGAACATACAGCTTGAACGCATTAAGAGAAATGGCAGAACGCGGCAATTACAGCCACGACCAGGAGCAAGATTTGTGGGAGGGGTTAAAATTAACTTTCAAATTGGTTGCCAACGGGTATGATTTTAAAAATGGAGACAAAATAAATGCCTTTGGAGGACAATTGTTCTCAGACAAGAAAATTGCAACTATTGTTGGACTTTCATTGAAAAACAAATTTCTTTTAGATGCCATTTTCCGCCTCAGTTATTTCAAGTTAGATAATCTGAGCAATCGTATCAACTATGCTAACCTGGCAATTGATGAATTGGGCTCAGTATACGAGAGCTTGCTTGATTATGAGCCCAAACTTGCAAAGGAACAATCAACTATTGGTAAAAGAGAAATTAAAAGAGGTGAATTTTATTTAGATGACCGGGGCACAGACCGTAAAACTACGGGGTCATATTATACCGATAGCAGGTTGGTAGCCCAATTGATTGAATCAGCACTGGTGCCCGTTATAAATAATGCTTTAGTAGGGAAATCTACCATTAAAGATAAAGAACAAGCACTTCTTGATTTAAAAGTAGCTGATATTGCATGTGGCTCAGGCGCATTTCTTTGCGCGGCACTGGAAAAAATGGGAGAGCAACTGGCACTTATTAGAAAAGGCGACGAAGAGCGCCCAACTGAGGAGCAATTGCGGGAAGCCAAGAGAGATGTGCTGTTGCATTGCATTTATGGAGTGGATTTAAATCCAATGGCACTTGAACTTGCCAAATTCTCACTATGGATAACGGCTTCATTGCCTGATATGCCTTTGACTTTTTTAGACCATAAGCTGAAATGTGGTAACTCACTAATTGGAGCAACACCGGAATTAATAAAGAAAGGTATACCAGCGGAAGCTTATAAAGCGGTTGGAAACGATAACCTTGTTATTTGCAATGAACTGAAAAAACGTGCTCGAAAACAATTAGAAAGCTTAAGCAAAGCAGCTGAACCTACACCTCAATACGGCATACTATTTAAACGACATGAAACCGATGAATTGTTAAAACTAAGGGAAGCCTTAAATAACCGCAAACAGGAAAATACTTATGACGTAGAGGTAGCTGAAGAGGAATACCATCAGCTGGAAAAAATGGAACGCAAGTTTAAAGACTGGTTGATGGCTGATACTTGGACAGCGTCATTTTTTATTGAGAAAACAGAAATAAATTATGACCTCTATCCAACCAATATAACACTGGAGCAACTTAAGGAGAATGAAAAGGTAAATGAGGTGCTGATAGAAAAAATATTAGAAGTTGCGGACACGTATAATTTCTTCCACTACCATCTTGAGTTTCCGGAAGTTTTTGAAAAGGGTGGCTTTGATTGTTTATTGGGTAATCCCCCTTGGGAGAAAATAAACTTTGAAGATGAAGAGTTTTTCATTTCCCGTTCTCCTGAAATTGCATTTGCAAGAAATAAATCCGAACGAAAAAAGTTGATGGCAGGGTTGCCTAAAACAAATCCTGCTCTTTATCAAGAATATCTTTCTGCAAAAAGATGGAATGATTGCCTGAGTGTATTCTTCCGAGAATCCGGTGCATACCCATACACAGGTGTAAGTAGAGTAAATCTATATTCAATTTTTGCTGAGCAATATGAAAGTTTAATCAATTCAAATGGTGCCACTGGCAATGTTTTACCAACGGGTATTGTATTAGATAATAACAATAAGGACTTATATTTCTATTTAATTCAATCGCACAAACTTGATACGGTAATTGACTTTGAAAATAGAGCCGGTTTATTCCCAGATGTAGACAGCAGATATAGGTTTTGTCTTTTTGTAACTGTTGGAAAAAATGGTAGAAATCAGTATAAATTTTATCAAACGGAGCCAAGCCAGGAAGGCGAGTTTATAAAAATAACCTTAGAAGATATTGAAGCGATTAATCCAAATACTAAAACATGCCCTTCATTCAGAAATAAACAAGATTATTTGCTGGCACAAAAAATTTATAAAAGGTGGGGTGTTCTCCAAAATGAAACTTATCCTGAAAAAAATACTTGGGATGTTAGAATCAGAACTCCTTTTAATATGTCAAATGATTCTGGAATGTTTAAACCATTCGATGAAAAGTTACTTCCATTGTATGAGGCCAAATATATTTATAATTATACTCACCGATATTGTTCTTGGAATGGTGCTACTACTAAATCAACAAATAGTATTCAGTTGGAAGATGTAAATTTTGCAGTAACAACTCAATATTATATCGAATCCGAAACTGTTTATGAAAGATTTAGGAAAGCTAATTGGTGTTTGGTTTTTCGGGATATTACTAATGCAACAAATGAAAGGACAATGGTTGCGTCCATTATTCCAAATTATTCATGCGGAAATACACTGAGCATAATTGAAACAATTGATTTAAGGCATGCCTTATTTCTTCTTGCTACTCTTAATTCTATTTCGTTTGATTTTTTTGCTCGACAAACCGTTGGTGGTACTCATTTCAATCATTGGATTTTAAAACAAATGCCAGTAGTGGACTATGACCATATTAATGAAAGCTTTCTGTCAATAATTATAGCAAAAATATTTCATTTATCCTTTACAGCTTTTGATTTAAAACCGATGGCTGATGAGTTCGGATATTCAGGAAATCCCTTTGTATGGAACGAAAGGGAGCGTTTCCAACTCCAATGTGAGTTAGATGCCATATTTGCCCATTTTTATGGCATAGAAAAAGAAGAGATGGATTATATACTTGAAACTTTCCCAATAGTAAAACGAAAAGACATTGCCAAATATGGTAGCTATCGTACCAAGGAAACCATTTTACAATTGTATGATGAGTTTGAATGGGTGAGGAATGAATTAAACGAAAAATAGACTTTTAAATCCGAACTGAAAATATATGGACCCTTTCAAAATATATAAAGCCGTAAAGGAGCAGTACAAAAGTTATATCCAAACATTTCAAGTATTCAAAAATACTGAAATAAGGACGTTTGTTGAAGGAGGAATAAACAAGCGCAAAATGCTATGGCAAGAGCCGGTGATTCAAATCAGTAAACGATTTAAAGCAGGTGAACCTATTTCACAATTAATTATAAATAAACGATTGCATACTTCATGTTCGGATGTATACCCTGGTTTTATCCCTTATGCACACCAACAGAAGTCAATTGAAATAGTATGTCAGGACAAAAAGAATCTGGTTGTTACAACGGGTACGGGTTCCGGTAAATCTATTTGTTTTGAATTGCCCATAGTAAGTTATTGTCTGGAGCAAGCTGAAAAGGGCATTAAAGGAATCAAGGCTATTATTATTTATCCGATGAATGCTTTGGCCAATACTCAATATGAGGAGCTGGCTAAAAAGCTGAATAATTCGGGTTTGACGATTGGTTTATATACCGGCGACACTGAAAGTTCAGGAGAAGAGGCGATTAAAGCTTATAAGGATGTTTTTGGCGAAGATGCAGTTCCTAACAATTCTGAAATTATTGACCGGAAGCAAATGCAAAGAACCCCTCCGGATATCTTAATTACAAACTATGTTATGTTGGAGCTTCTCCTTACACGTAATGATGATGCTCCTTTGTTTCGTGAAGAATTAAAGCGGAATTTACGTTTCCTGGTATTGGATGAGTTACACACTTATAGTGGCAAACAGGGAGCCGATGTTGCGTTTCTCATCAGGAGACTAAAACAAAAAACAGAAACTAAGGGCAAACTTATTTGCATTGGCACTTCTGCTACAATGGCAAATGATATTGAAAATGCCAATTCGGCAGATGCGGTGGCCGGATTTGCAGAGCGCATATTTGGTGAACAGTTTTCAGGTTCAAATGTCGTAGTAGAAGAAGAAGATAAAACTATTGAATTTGATGGTAATATTATTTCACCTGAGGTAATTATTGAAGAAACAGATTTTGATTTGTTTGAAAGTGAAAACATTTCCTCGGCGCTTCCATTATTTCGGGCTGTTATGGGTTATCCATACGCTGGGAAAATAGACAATTTGTCTTTGGGAGAGGAGTTGAAAAAATCTAAAGTCCTTAGTTTTTTAGAAAAAGCACTGAAAGAGGTGATGGATTTTGGTGCACTTGCCCGGAAATACAAATCGGCTATTAGACCTGATACATCTGAGGATGCTTGTAAGCTGGAAATACAAGCCGGGTTAATATTGGGGATGATGGGTACTGTTATGTCTGCCATGGGGCGAGAAGTGCCCCGTTTCGTACCCAAAGTTCATGCATTTTATAATCAAGGTTCTGAACTCAGAGGTTGTCTGACCGAAAAATGTGGTTATTTGAGTGACAGTGGCGAAACCACATGTCCAAAGTGCGAAAGAGAAAGCAGGGGTGCTTCTACTTTGTACCCATTACATTTTTGTCGTACCTGTGGCCAGGAGTATTATGGGATGAGGTTCGATGAACAAACATATGAAGCAAGTCCCTGGACGTTCCAGGATGATGCGAGTAAAGATATTTCCGGTTATTACTCACCATTGTTTAAAGAAAGTTTGGATAAAGTACCTGAGCAATGGTTGACCCCTAAAAAGCGAGAATTAAAAAGCTCACATAAGGAAAAAAAGCCAGTACTTGGTCAATTAGATGTTCAGTCCAATATTTTCACTCCATACCTTGACGATGAAGAATTGTCTGGTACCTTGATGCCAAACCCTTTTTCATATTGCCCTTCTTGCCGAACAGAGCATTCAGGCGCTTCCACAGAATATTCGAAATTATTTCTGTTAAATTCGATTGGTCGTGCTACTGGAACCAATGTAATTGTAACAGCATCTTTAGGTGCATCTCCTACTAATGAAAGAAAGGTTATAGGATTTACAGACAATAGGCAAGATGCAGCATTCCAGGCTGGCCATTTAGACCATTGGTACAATCAGATTTATTTTAGAAGGGCTTTGTATAATGTATTGAAAGCCCGGCCTAATTTTCTTCCGGTAAAAGATGTTCCGGACCTGTTATATCCACTTATTATTGATGCCGAATACGAAAAATCTATACCCTTTGCGCAGCGCAGAATGTTTAAGGAGAAGTATCTTAAATACCTGGAAACATATTTGTATGTAGAGATTCGAGGAACAAAGCGTTTCATTAGCATTAACCTGGAAGATGTTGGATTATTGGAAGCTACCTATGAAGCATTGGACGAAATTATTGTTCAGCCGGAATTGGAATATTTCACCGATTTAAAGGATGTGCCAAAGGCATTACTTAAAGATTACATATTAGGATACATGGAAATCTTCCGTAGTGAAATGGCTATAGGTCATCCAAACCTCATGGATAAGTCAACTTTTCGTCAACAAGTAATTGACTTTATTGAACAGAAAGCTCCAGAAAAGCGAATATTTGAAGCCATTGAAGATACCAATGTGGGTATTTATACTAATGGAGAATTAGCCAAATTCAAATATACTTCATTTACGCCACATTCTTTCGATGGCTCACGAACAATAAGTTCATGGATAAAAAAGTGTTTCAATTTAGACGATACAACTGACATTGTAAGAGTAATTCAACAGACCAGGGACTTTTTGCTGAAGATGGGTTACTTATCCAAACAGAAAGTGCAATATGAAGATGTGTATTTCATAGAACCTGATATGATACTAATCCAGGCTCCAAAATCTGAATTCAAATATCAATGCAAAAAATGCGGTTCTAAATATAACTGGGATTCCGTTAAGAAATGCATTATGCCAGCCTGCAAGGATGATTTGGTACCATCAAAAAAGGAGAACAATTTTTACACCATTCAATACACTAAACCTTTCGAAGGGCGAGATAATATAATTGCTGAGGACCATTCTGGCCAGGTTAAAGGAAAGGACAGAAAAATTAAGGAGAATAAGTTCAAGAAAAATCCACCGGAAATCCAATTTCTAATCGCAACTCCTACAATGGAGTTGGGTATTGATATTGGAACGCTCTCTTCGGTTTATCTTAGGAATGTGCCTCCAAATCCAAGCAATTATGCTCAACGTGCTGGCCGTGCAGGTAGAAGTGGACAGGGCTCCATTATACAAACATTCTGTGGCTCCGGCTCAAGTCGTGGTGTACATGACCAGTACTATTACAATCGTCCTGTGGAAATTGTGTCCGGAAAAATAAGTGTTCCCCGTTTTAATCTGGCAAATACAACCTTATTTGAAGCTCATGTAAACTCATTAGTGCTTCAAACTATCGACAAGAAACTATTGACCCAACCAAGGCAATTTATTGATTTCAGTAATATAGCAGACCTTCCAATGATGAAGGATTATATTGAAGACCTGGTTGATTCAATTCAAAGAAACAGGGAAATCATTCTTAAAAACATCCGGGAGGCATTTGGTAAAGAGATTGAAGAATCCAATGGTCAGATTACCTGGAAAGGAATAGAAGACCAGGTTGAACAATTCGCATATTATTTCGATACGGCTTTCAATAAAATGAGGGCTGACTATCGGGAGTCTCTTAAAGAAATAGAGGAAATTGACCATCGAATCAGAAGAGAAGGCCAGACGGATTATTCACTAAATGGAAGAAGGAATGCTTTAGAAAAGAGAAATAACAATCTTAAAGAGGGTAAGGAAGATTTCTATGTATATCGGTATCTTTCTCAGGTAGGTTTTTTACCGAACTATGCCTTCCCATCCAAGGTAACCTCTGTTAGAATGTTGCACAAAGGAGAAGAGGAAGAAATTTCCAGAGACCATGCCATTGCTATACGGGAATTTGCTCCGTTAAACACGCTTTATTACGGTGGTTTGAAATATACTATTCAAACAGTTAGCAAAGAAGTTGACCCCTCCAACAGATTTATGGCGGTTGTTTGTGAGGATTGCGAACATGTTGAAAAATTGGGTGCCGGTAAACAAGTTCCTTCTAATTGTCCAAACTGCGGTTCTGTATGGGAATCACAAACACCTGTAAGTGTAATGAAGTTTCCTAAAATGAGAGCATCAAAACGAAACAGAATCACAGCTGATGAAGAAGAACGATTAAAGGGCGGATATAAAATTATCCACAGCTATAAACCAACAGGAAAAGCCGAAGTAAATGAAGTCATTAGCTCAAATAAAAGTATTTGCAGAATATCATTTGAGCGAAGTGGTGAAATGAACCATATGAACCTTGGCCAAATGGCTGATTATAATAAAGGCGATAAAGGCTTTATGCTGGATACGGTTAACCTGGCATGGGTTCCGATTTACAAATTCAATGATTACTTGGTAGAAAAAAAATTAACAGCTAATCAAATTAATAGAAATGTTTCGCTGTTGACTGAATCTCGAAATGACATCATTGCATTGCAGCTATCGGAACCATATGTTGGGGAGGAGGAGGTATTTGCAAAAACACTCTGCAATGCCCTGGTCCAAAGCATTTGTACAGTAATGAACCTTGATGACAATGAAATTAATGGGTTCTACCAGCCAATAGTTGGCCAGAATGGCAAGCTCCTGATTTTTGAAACATCAGAAGGCGGCACCGGTACGTTATCATCTATTGTCAGAGACAAAGATTTACTGAAGCGAATAGCTCTAAAGGCAATGGACATATTGCATTTTGACGCACTCGGAAATGACCAGGAAAATGCATGTGCAACATCATGCTATAACTGCATTTGTAACTTCTTTAATCAACGAGACCACAAGTTATTTGATAGAAATTCTGTAAAAGAGTTCCTGATGGCTTTGTCTGCTACCACTGCAATCCAAGGTTCACAGGATGATAATGTAATGTTCGATATTTACATGAACCAGGCAGTTTCCGGTCTTGAGAAATCCGTGCTGCGAATAATTAAAGAGCGGGGGTTAAAACTCCCAATAGAGATGCACAGGATTATCAGCAAGGACGGCGAGCCTATCGCGGAAGCGGACTTGTATTATGAGCCGAAAATTACAGTGTTCATAGATGGTCCTGACCATGATAAGGAACATGTCAAATTAGATGATGAGCGAAAAAGGAGTAAGTTGAAGAAATTGGGATACAAAGTGGTTATAATTCACCATTCAGAAACACTTAAGCATATAGAAGCATTACAAGCCTCAATAACCAATTGATATGAAAATTATATTCATAAAAAAGTATATTGAAAAAGAGGAGTTCGATAATTGGATTTACGTTGAGAAAGGAGATGTTGCTGAACTGATTGATGAGATTACAGGTCGTGTGGAACTCACAGAAAATGTAGTTGAAACCATAACACTCATGCATGTGCCAAGTTCAAATTATATTCCATTAATAGAGTCTGACGATAAAACGTAAGCTTGTAGACTAAATTTTGTTAACAAATTTAATTAACTATAAACTAAACAAAAAATGGCAATTATTTTACAAAGGCAGATTACAGATGAGGAGAAAAAACAAATTTTAGAAAAGTTTGGTAGAATTTGTTTTGCTACAAATCATGAAATTCCAGTTGGAGAAGAAATTCATTTTGACCACATAAAGGCTTTTAGCAATGACGGAGAGTCTGAAATTTCTAATATTGCACCTATGTGTCAAATACACAATTTGGCTAAAGGTAGGTTGCCTTTAGAAGATTTCAGGGTAAAGCTTAGGCTTGACGAGTTCTTTAAAATAGGAGCTGCATTAACATTGAAACACGAATTACAATATTTCAAGGATAATAAAACTATAAAAGGGTTTGGGAGTTCAGTTATATATACTTCAACTGAAAAAACTATCGAATTAGAATTTGATGGCAGTAAAGAAAGTTATCGATTATATACATGCCCAACCACCAATTGGAAATACTTTTATGCTACACTGCCTGTTAGCATCATCAATAGTGATGACGATGATGATGGAGAAATAGGATTGCAACCTCGTTATTTAATTCATGAGAGAGTGTTTGAACTTTATCGCCATTTTAAAAGGAATACTGTGTTACAACCTTCAATTGCGAGATTATATAAAAATAAAATTTTGGTATTTGACGGACAACATAAGATAGCTTCGTTACTTTGGAATGAAAGAAAATACTTCGAGTTAAAAATCTATATAAATCCTGACCCTAAGAGCCTAAATCAAACTAATATCTCTGCCCATGATAAATTTGCTCAAACAAGATTTTATAGCTCTATCATGGTTGCAAAATTGGGGAGTCAATTTGGTAAACAATTTGAGGAGTATAAAAACTTAGAGGATGGCAATTATAAAACGGAATCGGGTTTTGTAAAGTATGTTAGACTAAGTGAACAGATTAGTAATGCTGATGTTAATAAAAGATTTTTGAGCTTTATTTATGATTCTGTTCTTGATGAAAGTACGAATAAAATTGTTCGTTTAGTCTCCAAAGGTAATAGGAGTTCAGATGAGCATCCATTAACTTTGGATATGTTAACTAAATCAATTTTTACAAATTTTTTGTACCGTTATTCTACTGACGATGATTTAACGAGTGAGAAGTATAAACGCGAGCAGGAAATAACCAATACAATCCAACTTTGTAATATTATTGATGAAGAAGTTCTGCATAATTGGGATGCAACCAAATCCGAAAGCGATTTGACTCAGAACAAGTTGAATAGGATGTTTAGAAGTAAATCTATTATGGCATGGTCTGAATTATTAAGAGATGCAGTTGCTGCTAAACTTGACATTACAGACCAAGATGAAAAGTCACAGATTTTTTATCGAGATATTTCAGATGAGAACTTTGAAAAAATTAGGAAGATATTTCGGAGATTAGTTTCTTGGACTGTCTGGGAGTCGGCTCCAGATTCTGAGATAGACCGTGTCTTAGCAGATAATAAAGGTGAAGTTAAAAAATATTTTAAAGATAAAGGCTTGACCACGGGATATTTGATGGGAGCCTCCAGCTAATTTTTAAAGTATAAATTTGTAATTATCTTGTATGGGTTTATTTTATCCTTTCAACTTGTTTTGTTATCTCATCCACCAGTTCTTCGATAAATTTTTCAAGTAAATCAATTTGCTCTTGGCTACTCAAAACCTCGTGATACAATTTTTCAAATAAAGGTTTTTGTTGGTTATGGCGTGATAGCCCTATTTGATAATTATATTGATTTGCAGTGATACATAACTCTTTAATAATATTAAATGCTTTTGTTCCAACAGCTTTAAATCCATTCAATCTAGCTTCAATTCTTATTTCACCAAACTCTATAATGTCATTTAGATATTCTATGGCTTCAGTTTCGGTTTTATGCCCATGGGAATCAATCCAAATCATAATTTCAGTCATGGCAAATTCATTAGAGATTTCCGGGAGAGAAGAATTGATTCCAGCTTTGAGTGGTAAAATCACCTTGTGGAGCAAATTAATGCAAGTTGAATGATTTCGTGCCTCTTTTACTTTCGGCTGTTTTAGGCCACTGATTAATTCCTTTAATCTATTGATTTTTTTATCTACAGGTTTTTGTAATTCTTTAATTTCAGTGTCCAGTCTTGTTTCAAGGTCCTTAATTGTTGGTAATTCACCTCTTAAATGTTCAGGCAACAATTCATTAATTTTGTATTCGGCAATTCCTATAGGCTTAGATGAATCGCGAAGTGCATATTCCGCTACCAGTCCGTCTTTGGTTTTACAAAGGATTAATCCTACTGAATCGCTATCTCCATTACTTTTCAATTGGTCATCGACCAAGTTCAGATAGAAGTCAACTTTACCTTTGTATTCTGGTTTAAAATCATCAATCTTCAATTCAATTACAATATATCGCTTCAGACGTGTATGATAAAAAAGCAAGTCGATAAAATATTCTTTTTCTCCTACAACCAATTTATATTGGCGGCCCATATAAGCGAAATACTGACCCAATTCAATAAAAAACTTAGTTAATTGATTCACTAATGCTTCTTCTAAGTCCCGTTCTTTTGCTTCATTCCCCAAATAAATAAAATCAAACTTATAGGGGTCCTTAAATAACTGGGTTACTAATTCTGATTGTTCAGATGCAATGGTTGAATTAAAATTATTGGTTATTTTTCCCTGACGAAGGTGTAATTCACTTTCAATTTGATATACCATTATATCTCTACTCCAGCCGTTTTTTACTGTTTCATTTATATAAAATTTCCTGATTTCCGGGTCAGAAAGTTTGTCTAGTAAGGTTGTATGGTGATGCCAACTTAAATTTGCAAACGTTGTCTGCAAATTTGTAATAGATTGATTATTAATGGAATGTAATTTTGCAGAGTCGTTCTGCAAAATTGAATTCGATAGGTAGTCAGGATAGGAAAGAGCAAAATCTCTCATATACCGGAGATTCCGAACGGAAAAGCCCTTCATATCGGGAAATTCATTTCGAAGGTCTTTGGCAAGTTGTTCAACAACTTTTGCGCCCCATCCTTTTGCTTTTTCGTTTTCAGAAATTATGCTTCCTATTTCCCAATAGATATTTAATAATTCAACATTGAGACGAACAGTTGCATTCAGCCGAGCCTGCCGAATTCGTTCCTTTAAATTGTTAAATATTTGTATGTAAGCAGGTGTAATAAGACTCATTTTAATTTATTTTGAAGTGCAAGTTAGTAATAAACCCAAAATGAATTTACAACAGGACATTGTTTCTCACATAACTATTTCTTCCAATTTTTCTAATAATTTCACCATTGCCCAAGTATCAAGCTTACAATATTCTTTTAGATTGTTTCTGACTGCTTCAACTTGATTGGCATCTTTATTATTGATGAGGTTTAGAAATGCCGCACTGGCCGTTCCACCATCGCCAATTTCCAGGTCACTATAACTCAATTCCGGTATCAAAGCTGGAAGTACTGCTTTAATTGAATATGACCCATTCATTTTCGGAGTGTAGTACCATTTTTTGGCAAATGGGGTCATCAAATCTATTACGCGCGAAATGCGTTCTTCTATTTCAGAAGAATATTTAGGAAAATCTATACTTAATTCCTTTAATCGTGATATTTCAAAAGATTGATTGTAAGCCAGGATGGTTCCTTGCTGTTCAGTTGCATTAAGTAGAGAGATAATAAATTCTTCACGAGGGTCTTCTTTGGCCATTGCTAAAAAATCCTGATGAATTACCTCCGCATCTACGTTTTCTTTAAAATGAATTGAGTACTGAAATGTGATTTGTTGGTAAGGTTTTGAATGGTCAAATAGCGGAACGGCCGTTTGAAATGTTTCAAAATCCATGAAGTACACAGGGTATATTACAGTCGATAAAAAACTACGAATGGAACTAATATCAATAAAATCCCTTTTGTTTAAAAAGCTTTCAACTTGCATCTGTTGTCCCTCTGTGAGTGCATGGCCTTCATGAAGTTGAGAAAGCTCAATAATACCTTCTGAATACAGTTCGAACTTTTTGTTTATATTCATTCTTACTAAATCAAAAATGGAGATGTCTGGAATATGACTCCAGCAATGTGACATGAACTCACAGTCGTATGGGTCTGAACAATGGGCTCCGATATCTTTTACTGGTTTAACTTTGGATGCAGCCACCTGCTTTAGTTCGGAAATCTTTTCACTTATATATCCCTGCAATTGCAACACTTCTTTTTTAATTGATTTTTTAATAAACAGCTTAGATAAATCAATCGCACCTTTTCTGACATATTGATTATTTATGTGGACGATAAAAATGTCTTCCAACTGAATTCCTGATTTTGTAATCACGTAAAATTGCAATGCAGCGTCCAGTATATTGACATCTTTAACTTCTGTGGAACTTTTAACTTCATAGCCATACCATTTTCCAGAATCATTGACGAGAATGTCAATGGCGGCGAGAACTTGTTCGTGCTGAAATGCCGCTTCGTAAATAACTTTGTATCCGGCTTGAATAAGCTCTTGAGTCTTTATAACTGACTGCTGGTAATGGAAACTATCAATAGGTCTTGCATCAATGCCACCAGAGAATAAGTCTCTGGCAAGGGTGCCTACATCTGTACCTCTGTTAAATATCGCTTGTTGGGCTGCGGAGGTCTCTTCTCGCAGATGATATTCATTTTTATACATCCATAATGACTTTTGACACTGCATTCCGCGCAGGAAGGTGGATTTGGATAGAATGTGCCGAGGAAGAGGATTTATGGTCATCTGGATGGGTTAATGTCCTTTTTTGAAAAATACGAAGGAAATCCGGGAATTTTGTTTCATTAATGGTAATAACGAAACTTAAATATGTATTTGACTGAATATCAATGCGCAACAGATGATTGACATGTAGGTTTTTATGACTTTCTTTCATTTTCATCAATTAATCTCTAAAATGAAACGTATAGTATTGTAAACACAGACTATATGGGGAAGCAAAATACAAGAACAGAATGCTCAGGACTGGAATGGGGAGATTTTCTGTTACTTCTTGATAAGTTAAAAAAAGAGAGGGAATACCGGTTCCTATTATTTGCGGCCATTGGGACGTATTGCGGATTACGTGCCGGGGATATTTTAAATATGCGGTGGATTGACGTGCTGAACAAAACCGAAATCGAAATCAAGGAGAAAAAAACGGCCAAAGTCAGGCAAATCACGATGAACCAAAACCTGCTAGATATCATAAATTTTTGTCACGAGCAAATATCTATGAAGCTTGGAGATAATTTTCAAAAGGAGCGTTACATTTTTTGCAATAGGAAAATGGGGAAACTCTCTATTCAGTATATAAATCGCAAGCTACATGATATTTTCAGGAATAGTAATAGCAAAATGAACGTTCAAAACCCCTCAACACATACTTTCCGTAAGTCGTTCGGCAAGAGAATTTATGAAATGAATGGAAGAAGTCCTGAAGCCCTGGTGTTATT
>Ga0154020_10000777_pt1 | contig 39428 bp, 30 predicted proteins | sample Klosneuvirus_201_FD_109709 | JGI IMG/M metagenome (GOLD analysis project Ga0154020, IMG submission 109709) | Active sludge microbial communities from wastewater, Klosterneuburg, Austria - Klosneuvirus_20160825_MG | ecosystem: Engineered > WWTP > Aerobic digester > Activated sludge | place... | reverse complement strand
GAGGCCGCCCTTCGCGAGCTCGATCGCGTAGGCCGCACCGAGGCGCGCGAACTTCACCGCGTGGTCCGCGTTGTCCTTGGACTGCTCGAGCGTGTCGTTCTTCGTGTGGATGCGCTTGTTCATCTCGCGCGAGCGCGACTCGAACGGCATCGACGCCGGCACGCCTGCACGATGCCACGACGCGTGGTCCGAGCAGGCGTAGCCGCACTTGTCCGAGCCCCAGGTGGCGTCGGTGTAGCGCTCGATCAGATCGACGAGGAACTTGTTCTGCGCCTTGCTCGTGAAGTCATCGATGATCCAGATGTCTCGATCCGAGCCCTGGTAGTTCGTCATGTCGAGCTGGAGCGCACCGACGACGTTCACCTTGCGCGCCTTGAAGTCACGGACGATCGCCTGCGAGCCGCGCAGACCGACCTCCTCGGCCGCGTACGCCATGAACTTGATCGTGCGCTCGGGGCGGACGTCCGACGCGAGGAGAACGCGCGCGATCTCGGTGAGCGTCGCGATGCCCGAGGCGTCGTCGTCGGCGCCGGGTGCGTTCGACGCGTTGCCGCCCGGCGCGATCGAATCGAGGTGACCGCCGATGACGACGACCTCGGAGGGATTCTTCGTGCCCGGGATGGTCATGATCACGGACTTCTGGGGATAGCCCTGATCGAACAACTCGATCGTCACGTCCGAGCGCGGCGTGAAGCTACGCCACTTCTGGGCGAGCCACGCGGACGCCGCGGCGCCGCTCTCGGAGCGGTAGTAGCGGTTCTTCATCGCGGACAGCTCGCGGATCGTCGTGAGGATCCGCTTCGCATCGAGCCGCGGCAGGACGGCGGTCACGACCTCGGGACGATCGATCGTGTAGGTCATCTCGCGGAGCGGCGCGGCGGGTGCGAGCGCTTCCTCGAGAGACTCGTGCACCATGAAGCCACCGCAGCGATCGTGCCGCTGGTGCATCTCCTCGGACAGCGCGAGCAGCTGGTCATCTGCGATCTCGAGGACCACGCGCTCGTCGTTAGCCATCTGGAGGTTGATCGGTGATCCGTGCTCCGCGAGCGCGGTGACCGTGGGCAACGCATCGGCATCGATCGAGATGACCCGAGTGCTCGGCTCGGCGAACGCGATCCCCGAGACGACGAGCGAGGCAGCGAGGAGGGTGCGCATCCCGCTAGTGTACGTCGTCAATGATCCCGTGGCACTCGCGGATCGCAGCCTCGAGTTTGTCGAGGGAGACGGGCTTCATCACGTGGCCCTGGAAGCCGGCCGCGCGGGCCTCGGCGGGGTCGCGGGCGAAGCCGGTGATCGCGAGGAGCGAGATGCACCTCGATCAGCGTTGAATGACGAGGTCGACGATCGCCGGACGTCTCACGAACGAGCGCGTTGCCACTTCGTGCGCGTGTACGCGACGCGGAAGCCATTGCGCTCGGCGTTGCGTTGCGACGTCGAGCCCACATTCGCGACCATCATCGCAACCGTACAGCCGCGCGCTCGCGCATCGACGAGGCGCTTCGCGAGGAGCGCCGCCTGTGCACCCTGCCCGCGCGCCGACGGAATCGTGCTCGCACCCGCGAGGAGCGCGACGTCACCATAGATCCCCATCGATCCTGTCGCGATCGGCTCGCCACCGCGCTCGACGAGGTAGTGCCACATCGACCGATTCGCGATGCTCACGTCGACCATCGCGCGCATGAACGGCGCGTACGTCGGATCTTCGGACCAACCCGCGAACGCGGTGTCCGCCCATATCCTGGCATCGACGTCGGGATCGACCGCACGCACGCGTAACGCGGACGGGACCATCGGCTCGCCGATCTGCTGGACGAGCACGGACGACTGCTCGATCGGCTTGTAGCCGCGCGCGACCATGACCTGCAGCATCTCGACGGCAGCGAATGGACTCACCTCGTGGCTGGTGTCGGCGCCGCGTTCGGCGAACCACGCTTCGATCGTCGCCAAGTCTGCCTCACCGACGGGCGCAGGCGTGCCGAGGCAGAACGTCTGGGTCAGCGGCGAACCGACGCCGTCGAAGATCGCGATCGTCCCGGCAAAGTCGTGCCACGCGGCGCCGACGTTCGCGACGAGATTGTGGGGTTCGATGAACGACGAGCACACCATGCCCTCCGTGCGTTCGAGGCGCTGGGCGAGGTCGAGATCCATGAACACCGGCCGACATTCGCACGAGACCCGCTTAGGATGGTCGCGTGCGTACGCTCGAACCCATCGATCTCGACTTCTTTTCGACCGCGCCGTTTCGAGTGACAGAGACGCTTCACCTGCGCGCCGCGCCGGCCGCCGTGTTCGCCGCCTTCGCCGACGCCGCGATGTGGACGCGATGGTGGCCGCTGATGCACGACGCCCGGTACACCAAGGGCACCGGTGGTCTCGGCGACGAGCGCATCGTGGCGCTGCGCATGCTCGGTCGGTTCGAAGAGCGCTTCATCGCGTGGACACCCGGCGAGCGCTTCGCGTTTTCGATGATCGGCACGACCTCGCCGCTCGTGAAGCGCATGGGCGAGGATTATCAGCTCACGGCCGACGGTAAAGGCACGCGCCTCGCGTGGACGATGGCCGCAGAACCGAGCCGACTCGGGAATGCATCGACGCCGGTCACACGCTTCATCACCAAGCGCATGATCCGGCGCGGCATTCCGACGCTCGATCGCTTGCTGACGACGAACTAGCTCACTTCTTCGGGGCGGTCATCGAAGAGCTCCTTGTCGGTCTTGAACCAACGACGAGCGCGGTCAGGGCTCCTGCGGACGGCGAAGCGCAGCGTCGATGCTGTACCGACCTGCCCCGTTCGCGACGATCATCAACAGACCGCCCGCGAGACCGCAGTTCTTGAGGAAGTTCACCATCTGCGGCAACCGCTCGGCGCCCTCGTAGTTCCAGAACGCGTGAAAGATGAACGTGGTCGGGACCAAGAACAGCACGAGGCCGATGCCGCCGATGCGCGCGAGGAAGCCGGACGCGATCGAGATCGCACCCGCGACCTCCGCGATGCCGGCGATGATCGCGAGCGTGTGCGCGTAGGGAATGCCCATGCCTTCCATGTGCGCCGCGGTACCGGACGTGTCCGTCAGCTTCGCGAAGCCGCTGACAAGGAAGATCGCCGCCAGCAGGATGCGCCCCGCGAGCGCGGTACCCGGGCGCGGCACCGAGTGAATGGTTGCATCTTCGTCGGCGGTCAACGGCCGTCCGTACGCGACCCGCTCGGCAATGCTCGGATTCATCGACATGAGAAAACCTCCGTACGCGGGGGTGTCGCAAAGCGCGCGCCATCGCCGTCCGCGTAGCGGACTCGCGCAGACAGCGTCCCGGCGAGCGGGCCCGCACGCTGCGCGCGATGAACGTGGTGCCCGCGCTATCGCGACCGAGCGACGCGACCGGGACGTGCGCCCGTGAGCACGCCGTCCTCGGCGATGACCTCGCCGCGCACGATCGTCGCGCGATAGCCGCTCGCGGGCTGCAGGAAGCGCTTGCCGCCGGCGGGCAGATCGTGGACGAGGCGTGGTCGATGAAGTGCCAGCGCGGACAGATCGATGATGTCGATATCCGCGCGCAGGCCTTCGCGCAGCTCGCCGCGATCCGACAGGCCGAGCCACGCCGCGGGCTCGCCCGTCAGCTTGCGCACGCCCGCTTCGATCGACATCGTCTGCTTGTCGCGGATCCAGTGCGCGAGGAAGTACGTGGAGAAGCTGACGTCGCAGATCGTCCCGACGTGCGCACCGCCATCGCCGAGCCCGAGCATCGCGTGAGGATGGCGCAACATCTCGCCGACCTCGGCCAGTGATCCGGACGCGTAGTTGTAGATCGGGAAGTACAACAGCTGATGACCGTCGTCCTCGAGGAGCGCGTCGTAGATCACCTCGAGCGGCTTCCGCTTCGTGCGCATCGCTTCGCCGAACATCGAGGCCTGGCGATCCGGCTCGTAGTCCGGGCGATCCGCGAGGCGGAACAGGCTCATCGCGACGAGATCGATCGCGGACAACAGCTTGTCGGCGAGCGGCGGAATCGCGCTGCCATCGCCGGCGACCTTGTCGGTCTTCTCCGCGAGGATCTTCGCGCGCACCTCGGGCTTCGATAGTTCGCGCACGCGCTCGGCGAGCGGCAGGTGCGCGACCGCCTTGTACGTCGGGAACCCGATGAACGGATGGAACGTCGCTTCGAGGCCGAGGATGACGCCGATGCCGCGCGTCGCGACTTGCGCGCGGATCGGTGTGCCCGCTGCATTCGCGCGATCGATGCGCTCGAGGATGCGCCGCCATTGCTCCGTCGCACCGACGCGCTGGAGCAGCGAGATCGACAGCGGCCGCTTCGCGGTGCGCGCCATCTGCTCGAGGAGATCGAACTCCGCGTCGAACCGGTCTTCCCAGCGCGGCGACTCGGTCATGTCGAAGTCGCTGACCGCTTGCAGGACGCCGCGTCCACCTTCACCGACGACGCGGGCGATCGCGTCGAGCTCCCGCGCCGCGGCCTCGGCTGCGGGCGTCGGGCGACCGTCCTTGTTGCGATGGTTATCGCTGCGCCCCGTGGAGAATCCGATCGCTCCGTCCTCGATCGCGCGCCGGACGATCTGCGCCATCTGCGCGATGTCGTCGTCGGTCGCGGGCTCGCCGGCTACCGCCCGCTCGCCCATCGCGAACACGCGGACCGCGTCGTGCGGGACGTGGCACGCGATGTCGATGGCGTGTCCGCGCCGATCGAGCGCGTCCATGTACTGGCCGAACGTCTCCCAGTCCCACGTCAGACCCTCGGACAGCGCGGAGCCCGGAATGTCTTCGACGCCTTCCATCAGCGCGATCAGCCGCTCGCGATCCTCTGCCCGGCACGGCGCGAAGCCGACGCCGCAGTTGCCGATCGCCACCGTGGTCGCCCCGTGCACGCTCGATGGAAGCAGGTCGGAGTCCCAGCTCGCTTGGCCATCATAGTGCGCGTGGATGTCGACGAAGCCGGGGGTGACGAGCGCGCCATCGGCATCGATCGTCCGTGCCGCCGCGCCGAGATCCTGCCCGATCGCGACGATGGTTCCGCCGCTGATCGCGACGTCCGCGGTGCGTGCGGGTCCGCCCGTTCCATCGATGACCGTGCCTCCGCGTACGACGAGATCGTGCATGCGCGAGTTATCCGCGGATCTCCGTCACGAGCGAATCGAGATCGACGCCCGTGAGGCCGATACCATCTGCCAGCTCCTTCGCTACCTCGCGCTCTTCCGCGGATACGTCGTCGTCTGCGAGTGCGATCGCCATCGCCACCATGAACACCGCGGAGGCCTCCTCCGGGTTGGCGATCAACGCAGCGACGTGGGCGATAGGCGTCGCGAAGCCCTTGCCTTCGAGCTGGTTTGCAGCCGCGGTGAAGTACTCGTCGATCTTGTCGCTATCGACGCCACCGAGGATCTCGAGGCGGTCGCGAAGCGCGTCGTACTCCTCGGCGCTCGCCGAGCCGTCGGCCGCGGCGATCACGAACGCGGCCGTCACCGCGGCCTCGAGGAACGACTGTGACTTCAAGCGCTCGGTCAGGCGGTGCTGCGCCCACCAAGTGCGCTTCTCGTAACTCTCCATGGCGCTGGTTATACACCCGGCGTGAACGGCGCTTGACGACCGGCGACGGCAACGCGAACGGTGTCGCGAGCTTGCGAGCGGCCCGGCGCTTGCTCTTCGAGGAGACATGCGCTTCGTAGCTCCGGCTGTGGTGGTAGCTCTCTCGGGTTGTTCGCTGTTCATGCACTCGATGGAGAAGCCGACCGCCGAGGTCCGCAACGTGTCGTTGTCGAGCGCCGGCTTCACGGGGGTCACCGGTCAATTGCAGATGGACGTCACGAACCCCAATGGCTTCGGCGTCCCCCTATCCGGTGTCGAGTGGCAGCTCTCGATCGGCAACAACCGCGCGGTCAGCGGAACCGCGGAGCTGCAAGCGAACATCCCGGCGCGCGGCGTGGCACCGGTCACGACGACGCTGACGATCGACGCCCGCGATGCGATCAGCGTCGGCTCCGCCCTCGCGAGCGGCGCGCGCACGTACCAGCTCGACGCGAAGCTCACGTTCTCGACGCAGATCGGACCGCTGACCGTGGAGCTGCACCACCAAGGAACGCTCGGTGACGGCGCCTCGCGCTTCGGTCAGCTCTCGCAGGTGTTCTAAGGGTTCTCTTTCAACATCGCGAGCCCCTTGAACACGGCCTCTCGCGTGCGAGCGAAGCCGCGCGTGCGCGAGCCCTCGAGCTTCTTGAGGCCGTCCCGTCCCGCCCGCTTCGCGCCGAGCATACCGATGCCGATCGCCGCGTTGACCTGCACGTTCTCGGCGGGACTCTCGAACGCGTCGATCAACACCTCGGCCGCATCGGGTAGCGCATTGATCACCTCGAGGATCCGCTTCGCGTGGGTCTCGTCGTCGATGTCGAGCCCCTTCACGAGCGCGGTGAGCACCTTCGTCTTGCGCGCGGCGAGCACCGGCGCGACGGCCTTGGCCACGTCGGCGTCGCCTTTGAGCGCACCGACGAGGAACGGCGCGACCTCTTTGACCGCGTCGTCGCCGATCTTGTCGAGTGCGTGCGCCGCTGCGACGCGCACCTTCATGTCGTCGTCGCGCAGGAGCACCGCGATCGTCATCGCAGCGCCGGCAGCGGACGGCCCGATCACCCCGAGAGCAGTCGCTGCGTTCGCGCGAACGACGCTGCGCCCGTCCTGCAAGTAGCCGACGAGATCGTTGCCGGAGAGTTTCGAGCCGTCCCCGAACGCGGCCGCCTCGAGGTACTTCGTCTCGAAGCCATCGACCGCGATCGCCTTGGGGCCCGTGTCCTTCGGTCCATCGAGGACATCGAGCGCCGCACGAACGGCTTCGCGCGTACGTGCATCTCCGCCCGTGCGTGCACCCTCGAGCGCCTTGCGGCCTTTTCCGACTCGCTCGGACCCGAGCATGCCGAGGCCGAGCGCCGCGTTGACCTGGGTGTTCACCGCGGGGCTACCGAATGCATCGACGAGGATTTCGGACGCATCGGGCAGCGCGTTGATCACCGCGCAGACCCGGCGAGCGTGTGTGGGATCGCCCGCGTCGAGGCCGCGGATCAGCGCGCCGACCACCTTGCCCTTGCGAGCACGAAGGATCGCCGCGACCGCATCCGCGTTCTTCTCGTCGCCGTCGCGGAGCGCGTTGACGAGAGCGTTGGCCGCCTCGACCACCGCGTCATCGCCGATCTTGTCGAGTGCCTGCGCGCATGCGAGGCGCACGCGTGCTGCATCGTCGCGCAGCGTCACGCCGAGCGTGCCCGCAGCGGACAGCGCCGCGGCACCGAGGAGCCCGAGCGCAGTGGCCGCGTTCGCGCGGACGACGTCGCGACCGTCGGTCATGTGCGCCGTGAGATCCGCGACGCCGACCGCTTCGAGCGCCGACTTCGATTTCTCGAGGTCCTTCGCGTCGAGGAAGCGCTCCTCGAAGCCATCGATGACGACGGCCTTGGGGCCCGTGGGGCCCTTCGGCTCGATCTGATCGAGTGCGCGCCGAACGGCCTCGCGCGTGCGACCGTCACCACCGGTGCGTGCGCCGTGCAATGCAGCGAGCGCGGCGCCCGTGACGCTCGCGCCGATCTGCCCGAGGCCGAGCGCCGCGTTCACCTGCACGTTCACCCCGGGACTCTTGAACGCTTCGGTCAGGAGCGCCTGCGCGTCGGGCAGCTTCGCGATCAGCGCGCCGACGCGAAGGCCATGCACCTCCGTGCCCGCATCGAGGCCCTTGATCAGCGCGTCGGTGACCGAGGCGCCCAGCTCCTCGAGCGTCTCGCTCGCGGTCTCCGCCACTTCGTCGTCGGAATCGCCGAGTGCGCCGACGAGCTCGGCCGCCACGTCCACGCCACTCGCGCCGAGCTTGCCGAGCGCCTTCGCCGTCTCCTTGCGAACCGCAGCGACGCTGTCCTTGAGGTTCACCGCCATCGCACTGGCTGCGCGCCCGGCCTTGTCACCGATGACGGCGAGTGCGCGCGCCGCGTTGATCTTCACGTGCGCACGTCCGTCCTGGAGCGCGAACACCATCTCGTCGACGTGAATGTGCTGCTCGACCTCGCGCAGCTCCGAGCCCGACAGCTTGCGCTCCTCGAAATCGGGGATGTTCTTCGGAAGCTTGTCGACGGCAACGACCTTCTCGCGCGCGATCACGGCGAGCGATGCGTGCTTCGCGGCGGTGCGCACGTCGGGGACCGTGTCGCTCGACTCCACCGTCGAGAGGAAGGCGAGTACGGTCTCCGCATCGAGCTTGCCGAACCTCGCGAGCCCCGACAGCGCGTTCACGCGGACGCGGCTGCGCTCGTGAACGCCGGCCTTGATCAAGAACCGGATGCCCGCGAGGCCTGCCTTCCCGGCGGCGGCGATCACCGTCTTCGTCGCGAGATCCTGCGTCACGTCCATCGCCGCCTCGAGCTCGTCGTCGGCACTGCCGATGTGATGCTCGGCGATCGTGGTCACCATCGCATCGAGGACATCGGTCTGCGCGCCGTCGAGTGCGTTGATGATCTGTCCGAGGAACGGACGGATCTTGTCGCCGAGCTTCGCGAGCGTCTTCGCCGACGCGAGGCCGACATGGAGATCGCTGTCGCGCAAGAGGGGCACGAGCGACAGCGACATCTGGCCGAGGACACCCATCGCGATCGTGGCGTTCGTGCGGACGACCGCGCGGCCATCGGCGAGCATCTCCCCGAGAGATCCTGCGTCGAGCTGGGACGCGAACGGAGCCAGATCGGCGAAGTCGAGCCGGCGCTCGTCGAACGCAGGGAGCGCCCGGCCCTTCGGGGCGTCGGTCTTGGCCTCCACGTTCGCCTCGGCCGTGGCCTTCGCCCCATGCTTCGCATCGGACTTGGTCTCGGGCTTCGCCCCGGACTTGGTCTCGGGCTTGCCCTCGGTCTTGGTCTCGGACTTCGCGTCGGCCGTGGCCTTCGACGTCACTTCGTGCTTTGCATCGGCGTTCGCCGCCGCTTTCGTTCCACCGTCGTCGCTCATCAGTACCCCCAGCCCCGTCCTACACCGCATCGGCGGCAGTCGCTACCACCCGAGATCGTTACCGCCCGACGGTCCAGTAGCCTCGCCCTCCGAGCGGCACGTCGAATCGCTCGACCGCCTTGCCGGCACGCACGCGCAACGCTTCGATCGGCCGCGGCGTCGCGGGCGTCTTCGCTTCCACGCGTCCCTTCGCGACCGCGATCGAGACTTCGCCCATCTTCACGAAGTGATGGTCGAGGAGCTCGACCGTCACATCACCGTGCGCGGCCTTGCTCTCGACGCGAATGACATCCGACGGCGCTTCGTCGGGCAGGCCGCTCATCTTGTTCGAGACAGCGTCGCTTCTCCGGAAGCTCATCGTGAACGACGGCAACACGGCCGACGCGACGGTGTAGCTCTTCGCCCACGGCTCCAGCCCGAGGACGGTGGGCGAGTCTTCGTCGGTGAGACGGGTGTCGAGATCGCCGCGGTACTGGAACGCGCGCGCTACCGGGCCGACCATGAGGCGCGCTTTGCCACCCGTGTCGACGACGAAGACGCCGAGGCTCGGCCGCTTGGCACCGAGGTAGTGAATCCCGGTGACGCCATTGCGATCGTAGGTCGCCCAATCGGCGATGAAGCCCGGATCCTTCAGCGCCGTGTCGATGTTCGGGAACAGATCGAGGTACCAGCCATCGAACGTCGCGACCGGGTACGTGTTGCCATATCCATTCGCGTTCGCGACCCGGCGTTCGACGATCATCGCGAGGAAGCGCTTCGTATCCGCAGACAGCGGCTTGTTTGCGAGCTCCTCTTTCGAGATCGCGACGAGCACGCGCATGAGCTTCTCGACGCGCGCGAAGTACGCCACGCCCTTCGTGCGATCGCGTGGATCGAGCGCGCGGATCGCCTTGGCGCCGCGCTTCGCGTACTCCGCGAGTGCAGCGTACGTCGCGGGCGCGGGCTCGACGTAGCCGTCGGGGATCTCGCACCCTCCTTGGTCGTACGCCTCCGCCGCGATCAGGACGTGGTTGTGGCGCAGCTGCCCGTACGCAGCGAGCACCGAGCCGAGTCGCAGATCCTGGAACGCGGTGGTGTCCATGAACGACGGGGTCGCGCCCGCGGGTTTGATCGCGAGCGAGCGGATCGCCGACAGCCACGAGCTGTACAAATCGTCCCCGGGCTGCGACGCCGACAGCGCGGCGCGAGCGGCGGTGATCGCTTTCTCGGTGCTCGCGTCCTTCGCGATGTACGCGCGTGCGCGATCCACGCCGAGCATGAAACCGAGCTCGGCGCCCGAGGCCGCTGGGCCGCGCTCGTCGATCAGCTTGCCGACCGCGACGGTGTCCTGCGTGATGCGCGGTCCCAGAAGCGTGGTGATCACGGGCAACCGCGGAACGTTCGGCGTCGGCGAGATGTTCACGGTGCGCGGAAACGCATCGCCGATGGCGGCGCGCAACGCGGGCGCTGCTGCGAGCGTCAGCTTGCGGATCTTCGCCTTCGCGCGGAGCGCCACGAGCTCCGCGAACGACACGTCCTCGCGCTTGCCCGCGAGCGTGCTCCATGCGCGATCGAGCACTGCGATGTCATCGAGCGAGCTGGTGCGCTGCGCGAGATCCGCGAGCGCGAGCGCGACGATCGATTCACGCGGCGTCTCGTCGGGGTTCGGTATATAGCCGGGCTGCGAGGCGCGCGTGTCTCGCGATACGAGGTTGATATCCACGCGGGACAACCACGTCGCCGCCCGGAAGTAGTTCTCGAGGCCTGCCGTGTAGTGTCCGCGCGGTGTGAACGCGGTCGTATCGAGCGCGCGCGGACGTCCGAACAGGTCGATCCTCTCGATCGTCGTGGGGTTCGTGACCTTCTCGACGAGCTCCGCCACCTGCGCGTCCACCTTGCCCAGCTCGCTGAGCACCGGCTGTTGCGCGAGCAGGGTGCGCGCGACCGTCAGATAGAGATCCACGTCGTTCGCGACATCCGCCGGATACTGCTTCGCCGCGGCGGCGAGACCGCAGTGCATCGCGCCGAGCAGTGCATCGAGGCGCTTCACCATCTGGTCCTGCTCGACCTGCCCGACGAGCTGATCGTGCGACGCATAGATCGCGTGCATGATCGAATCGACGCTGACGTAGACCGGCAGCTGCCCGCGATGCACGTCGTAGTAGGCCGTGGTGTAGCTGTCGTACTGCAGCCGCTCCGGCACGACGATGCCGTTCGCCGCGAGCATCTTCTCCTCGTCGAGCCCCAACGCGAGCGCCGATCGCACGAGCGGCGCGTAGTCGTAGCCATTCACCGTGCTCGCCCTCGGCGACGCGTTCGGCGACGGTGCCTTGAGCTTGAGGATCGATGCCGCGACCGCATCGCGGTGCTGCGTATCGCAGACACCGACCTTCTTGCGTCGCTTGTTGAGTGCGGCGAGCTTGTCGTCGAGCGTGTAGTTGCCGCCGACGCCCGTCGGGTTCGCCGGGTCTTCGCCGGGTTCGCGCAGGTCGCGGCACTCCTCGCACACGCCTGCGTCCCGCTCCTCCTTGGGGATCGCGTCACGGTCGGGGCCCGGGTAGTTCGGGGACAGCACCGACCGCTGGCACTTGTGGACCCGCCACGTCGGCACCTCGACGTCGCCCGCCGGCGCAGCTGGCTCGGGCGGAGGCGGTGTCTTCGGCGCTTCGACGACGATCGGCGGCGCGGGTAGCGATTGCACCGACGGAGGCGCCTCGCATCCACCGATCAGAACCGCGAGCGACGCGAGCGCGACAGACCGCATCTTAAGCTCCCACGTTAAAGGAATCGCTGAAGGCATCTCGCGCACCACGCGCGACCGCGCCGGAAGATCTTCCTGTCATTTCCTCAACCGTACGCAACCACCGTCAAGAGTGCGTGTCACCGCGCCCCCGCCGCGGGCACGCCCACCTCGAGATGCGACGACCGCCGCCGCGTGATCTCGATCGTCAGCTTCGCCTTGAGCGCGAGCGCTTCGCGCACCCGCTCGATGCGATGCGGCGGATGCCGGAAGAAATTGCGGTCGAGTGCTGGATCATCGCCGTACGCGCGCACCACTTCCTCTTCGTTCCAGCTCGTCGGAAACGGCATGTACGCGAGCGGTGGCTCGGTCAGCCACCACCCGGTGAATCCGTACTCGGCGTGATTGCGCTCGTAGATCTTCGTCCCCGGATACGGCACGACCACGCCGCGCGCGTTGAACCCGCCGGCGATCGGCGCTGCTCGCTCGAGGAACCCGATCGTGGCGTCTAGCTGCGCATCCGTCTCGTCGGGCCACGCGAACATCAGGTTCACGACCGTGTGAATCTCCAGCTCGCGCGACCATCGCAGCACGTCGAGCACGCGTTCGACCGTCACGCCCTTCCCGATCGCCAACAGCATCTCCGGATCGGCGCTCTCCATCCCGATATCGATTCCCGCGCACCCCGCCGCCTTCATCGCCACCAACACCTCGCGATCCAGATGCGACGGATGCGCCGTACATGTCCACCACACCGGCGCCCCGATCCCCGCGATCGCCGCACACAGCTCGTGCACGCGTCGCTTGCCCACCGCGAACGAGTCATCCAAGAACGTGATGCCCACCTTGTTCCGCTCGTTCCGTAGCGTCGCGACCTCCGCCGCTACCGACGCCGCGCTCCGATACCGGAACTTCCGCCCGGTCACATCGTTCGAGCAAAACGTGCACGCCGCCGGACACCCGCGGCTCGACAGCAGCCCGCCCGGCGCGAGCTCCGTCCCCACCGCCGCCGCGCCGTACCACGCCGGGTCGAACAGATCGAGCGCCCCGAGCGGCGGAGCGAGTCGATCGAGCTCGGTCGAGAACGGGCGGTCCGCATTCCTTCGCACCATCCCGCGCTCTGTCCACGTCAGCCCCGCGATGTCCGCCGCCTCGCGCCTTCCATCGATCATGTCCGCCAGCTCGACGAGCGCGTCCTCGCACTCGCCGCGCAGCACCCAGCGAAACCCGTGCGCCAGCGGCTCGGCCGGAACGATCGTCGCGTGGGGCCCGCCCGCCACCAACGTGAACCGCTCGGCCAACACCGCCGACAACGCGTACGCGAACTGCACGTGCAGCGTCTTCAGGTGAACGCCGACGACGTCGGGCCCCCAGGCCGCGATGTGCTCGACGATCGCCCGATGCTGTTTCGGCGCAAACGGCGCCGACGCATCGAGCAACGCGACCTCGTGCCCACTCGCGCGCAACGACGCCGCGAGATGGCAGAACGAGAGGAGCGGTGTGTACACCGGCTCGGGCGATGGCGGGTTCACGAGGAAGACGCGCGCCATGTCGACTATCCTAGCTCCCCGCGAGCACCCGCGTCGCGCACGATGTGACCAGGCACGTTGTCATCGCCGTCGCCAACCGAGTCGGCGCGTGTGTGCGGGCGCCGCGCGAGGACGACCACCATCTCGGGCGCGCTCGCGATCCGTCGCTCCTCGATGGCGTCGAGCCCGGCCTCCCGAAGCCACGCACCGATCTGGTCCACCGAATACACGCGTCCACCGTCGGTATAGAGGGCCATGTTGAGCGCGAACATCTCGCCCTCGAGGGTCTCGCGCCGCAGATCGACGATCGCGACGATGCCGCCCGGCGCGATCGATCGCGCAGCGCTCGCGCACAGCTCGGCGCACGTCGATGGCGCGTGAAGGTGGAGGACGTTCGCGACGATCGCGAGATCGAACGCGGCGCCACAGACTCCGCGCGTGAGGTTCGACCGAGGCGGATCGTTCGCGCTGTCGTCGGTGAGATGGTGTGCATCGTGGGCGCTGCCGTTGCTTGCCTCGATCTCGCGCGCATCGCCCGCGCCCTCGTCGACGACATCGAGCTCGCGCGCATCGCCGGCGACGAAGTCCACGCGATCGACGAGGTCGGCGAGCTCCCTCCGTGCGACATCGATCACCTCGAGCATGTCGACCAGCGTGACGCGCGCGTGTGGATCGGCGGCCAACAGCGCGCGCGTATAGGCCCCAGCACCACCGCCGATATCGACGGCTCGCAACCCGCGCGATGCGCTCGGCGCAGGCAACGAGCTCGATGCGTCCGCCTCTGCTGGGCTCGACGCAGACAACGAGCCGCGTGCGTCAGGTGCCGTGCTCGACGCGTCCAGATGCAACGAGCCTCGTGCGTCATGCGGCATCGACGCGCCCGCGTCCGACGAGCTCGAGCCGACCATCGCCGACGAGCTCGAGCCCACGGTCTTCGCCCGATGCATCGCGACGAGCATCTCCGCCACGTCGCGCGCAGCGGGCGCACTCGCGACGACGAGGTGCCGCTGATACCGGCGCGCAATGTCTGCATCGGTGATCGCGAGCGGCGTATCCGCGCGGATCACGTCCGCGATCGCGCCCCACCCGCCCGACATCGGCAGCGCGCTACGCGCCGTGATCGCGCCGCGTACGATCAACGAGCCATCGCGCGCGAGCGCACCCAGCGCGACCAGCGCATCGATCAGCGCGACGAGCCGATGGGTCGGTCGCAGCTGTGCTCGCTCCGCGAGGTGGTCGAGCGTCAGCGGCGCGCCGAGCGCTTCGAACACGCCGAGCTCGTGCCCCGCATCGATCGCCGCCGCACGAAGCGCGTCATTCACCGTGAACACACCCATCAGCCGAGCACCCCGCGCCATGACGATCCGACGGAGCGCAGCGCGGTCATCGCGTCAGTTCAGATAGATCATCTTGCCGAGAACGCGCACTTCGCCGTTGGCATTGACGCTCACGTCCTCCTCGCTGGAGACGGTGACGTTGCGCCCCGACAGAGTGAGCTCCTCGGCTTTCACCGAGACCTTCGTCGATTCGATCTCGACGGATTCGGTGGCTTTGAGCGAGAGGCGCGCGTGCTCCATCTGGAGGACCGGGCCTTGGTCGGTGAGCTTGATGCGAACCTCGAGCATGCCGGACTCGTTACGAATCTCGACGACCTGGTCGGCACCTTGGTCGGAGACGACGAGCTTCTTTCCGTCGCGAAGGAAGACTTCGCGCTCGCTCGTCTCTTCGGAAGACGAGTGGGTCTCCTCGACGAGAGACAGCTTTTCTTTCGGAGCGCCGGCCATGATTGAACCTATCACATGCTACGGAATCGCCCGCTCGCGCGTTCCTCGCGATATGACTTCGAGGGCTTATGAACCTGGACCTCGTCGTCTGTCCGGCATGTCGCACAGCCACCGAGGGGCGGATCGACGTGCGGACCCTCGAACGGACCGGCGACATCCTGTCGTGCGTGTGCGGCCGGCGCTACCCCGTGGTCGACGAGGTGCCGATCGTCATGGCGCACCCGCACGCGTATCTCCGCAGCGAGATCGCGACGGTGGTCGAGCGCGACGTGTCGCCGGAGGTGGCGGCACTGTTGGTGGAGGGTGGACCCGACGATGCCCCGTACGCGCGATTGCTGGAGCACCTGTCGGTGTACATGGACGCCCAGTGGGGCGACCACGCGTCGCCGCCCGGCGATTTCGGGGCGGAGGCGATCCAGCAGAAGCTGGCGGAGCGCGCACATCACCGGGTGGACCTGGCGGTCGAGCTCGGGTGCAGCGTGGGCCGGTTCGTCAGCGAGCTCGCGGCGGGTGCGTTTCATGTCGTCGGCGTGGACATGCACGCAGGTGCGATGCGGCGCGCGCGCCGGATCCTCGACGGCGAGAACGTCGCGTTCGGACGGCGGATGGCAGGGCGCCACTACGAGCCCGCGATCGTGCAGGCACGAGACCGTGCGCTGCCGTCCTCGAGGCACACGCTGGTGTGTGGTGATGCGCTAGATCCGCCGCTCATCCACGGGATGTTCGGCCGCGTGGTCGCGCTCAACGTGCTCGATTCGGTGAGCCAGCCGCGGCAGCTTCTGTCGGTGATGGACGGGCTGTGTGCGCGCGGGGGGGAGGTGATCCTCAGCTCGCCGTATGCGTGGCAGTCGAACGTGATGGCGGATGCCGAGCGGATCGGCGGTGCCGACCCCGCCGCGGAGATCACGCGGATCTTTCGCGAGGGCATAAACCTCAGCGGCCCCTACGTGGTCGAGGAGGAGTGCGATCTCGTGTGGACGCTGCGACGCGACGCGCGCTCGACGGTGAACTACCGGACGCACTATCTGCGCGCGCGAAAATCGTAGCCGGTACGCCTAGTTCGCAAAGGGAGCCCAGAAGCTCTACACGGTTGGCGCGAGGAACCTTCGCAGCGCGAGAACCGTATATCGTTGACCACCGCTATGCCTGCGCCGCAAGCATCCATGTTCAAGCAGCTCGCAAAGCTGAAGTTCACGGGGAACAACATCAAGCTCCCCGTGAACTGGTCCCAGCCTTCGGGCACGAAGGGCCAGCAGTACAACGACGCCTTCAAGGCGGGCGAAGGAACGACGGCGCCTGGAATGCCCCCGCTGTTCTTCGCTGCGACGATGAACAAGTACCACACCGACACGCAGAAGAAGCTCAACCAGGATTTCGGCGAGTTCATCGACGGCATCTCGGACGCGATCTGTTCTGCGTGGAGCACCTGGCAGTCGGCCGCGACGATGGTCGGTGTCGTGATCAACGCGGTCACCGCCGTCGGTGGTCAGGTCGTCGGCCCGCCGATGGGTCCGCTGATCCTGGCGCAGGGACCGAAGACGAAGCCGAACCACATGAAGTACACGTCCGCCGTCGCGAACACGATCGGCACCGCGTGGCTCTCGTACACGGCGACGATCAAGGTCACCGGTATGCCGTGGTACCCGGCGTTCGCGGCGCTACCGATGCCCGTCGCTCCGCCGACGCCAAACATTCCGTGTCCCGTGATCGCGTTGACGCAGGTGAAAGCGTCGCTCTCGCCGGCGGTGATGAAGCAGCAGATGGTCGGCATGCTCGGCGATCCGCAGGCGCCGCATCATCAAGAGCTGTTCGATTGCATCTGCGATGCGTTCGACAAGGTGTTCACGATCTGGCAAGCGTCGACGATGGTGACGAACGTGCTCGGCACCGGTCCGGTTCCGACGTTCGCGCCGCCGTACGTTCCCGTCGGTCCTGTCGTCGGTGGCGTCGGCACGATGACGCCCGGCGGCTTCGTCTGAACCGCTAGTCCGTCCACGGTCGCACGGTGGCGGTGTAGTTCAGATAGAACCACCAACCGACGACACCGTTGTTCGTGTCTTTGTCGGAGCCGCTCATGCAGTTGCCCGTGCCGCCGCGGAGCAGCGATCCGAGCGAGCGTCCACCGACGACGGGCAGGTTCGCGGGCAAGAAGATCTGGTTTGCCGCCGCTTCGCTGAGGAACCCGCGGAGCAGGCCGTTGGTCGCGCCGGTCGCGGGATTGCCCTGATACGCCGCCGCGATCTGCGCATCGGTCAGCGTGATGTTCACGCCGGCGAGCGTGAACGTGATGCTCGATTGCGTCGAGACGAAGCACGCGCCGTTCGCGGGCGCCGTCGTGATCGTCACGGGCGTCGTGTACGGGCGCACGGTGTTCGGCAGCGTGCCGAGGCACGTGCCCGAGGTCTGATTCGTCGCGGTGAGCGACACGACCTGCGAGCCCGGATCGTGCGAGCACACCGACGACGCGGGCGGTGCCGTGCAGTTCGCGAACTGGAGCTCGATCGGCGGCATCACCGCGGGCGTCTGGTTCAGCGGGCGGAAGATCACGACGGGCGACAGATCGAGGAACCCGTCGTTGTCACCGTCGGTCGTGAGGTTGGTCGTGAACTGCTGGTTGATCGCCTGCCCTGCCAGGCTGTCCGTGATGTCGGAGCAGCCGAAGATCACCGTCGCGAAGGCGTGCGGATCGCGCAGCGCCAGCGTCGTGAACCGGAACGCCGTCGGTCCGCGCGTGCAGTTGTTCTTGCACGCATCGGTGTCGATGTTGTTGTTGTCGTCGCACTGCTCGCCCGCCTCGACGACGCCGTTGCGGCACACCGGCTGGCAGTTGTTGTCGTTGTTCGCATTCGCACCCGGCGGGCAACAACCGTCGTTGTTGATCGGCAGCGTGATCGCGGGGAACGAGCACGCCGCGGTGCACGTGCCCGCATTCGACAGCACGTTGCTCGTGCACGCGTTCGCATCGGTGCACGTCGTGGGACACGAGCCCGCGCCGTTCGTGATGCCGGTATCGCAGGTCTCGCCCACTTCGACGCTGCCGTTGCCGCAGCCGGCGCAGTCGGAGTCTTGCTGCGGCGTGGTGTTCGGGCGGCAACAGCCATCGCCCGGCGTGTTCGTCGTGATCGCGGTGAACACGCAGGCGGCCTGGCAGGTGTTCGCGGACATCAGCGTGTCCGTCGTGCAGCTCTGCGAGTCGTTGCACGCCGTCGGGCACGCTCCGGCGCCGGCGAGGATGCCGGTGTCGCAGATCTCGCCGGGCTCGAGCAGGCCGTTGCCGCACATCGCCGTGCAATCGTCGTCGGTGTTGGCATTCGCGCCGTCGGGACAGCAGCCGTCGCCATCGACAGGCGCCGCGATCGCCGAGTACTCGCACACCGCGCTGCACTCGGATCCGGCGAGCACGTCGCTCGTGCAGGCATCGCCGTCGTCGCACGACCGCGGGCACGCGCCCGGTCCGCTCGTGATCTCGATATCGCAGAGCTCGCCGATCGCGCTATCGAACACGCCGTTGCCGCACGCGAAGTGACACGTGTCGTCGCATGCCGTGTCGGTGATCCCGTCGTCGCACTCCTCGTTGCCTTCGACGGTCAGGTTCCCGCACACGGCGCTGCCCGATCCCGATCCATCACCGGGTCCGCCATCGGACTGGCCCTTGATGTTGTCACCGCACGCAGCGGCCAAGACGACGCAGATCGCGACGACGTTCCTCATGCCGCCGAGCATCTCTCGACGACGAATCCTTCGCCAACATTCTCGGTGGCCGCGCGCGTCGCCCACCCGCACATACCCGTGTGCGCGAGATCGCCTAGAACTTCGTCGGGAGCTCGAGGGTCGGCGGTTCGACGACTTCGTGCACGCTGCCGATACCGCCCTGGATCATCTCGAAGTCGGCGGGGCCGGCGATGTCGCCCATGACCTCGACCGCCTCGGGCACCGGCGGCACGGGTGGAGGAGCCGGTGGCGCTTCGGTGCCGCCGCTGATCGCGTAGGTGGTCTCGACGTTCTCGTGCACCGGGCCGCCGCAGGTCGGGACATCGACATCGACGGGACGCGTTCGCTTGTATGCGAACAGCGCTGCGGTGCCGAGCAGTGCCATCGCACCGGCGGCGATGATGCGGCGCTTGCGGCGCGCGCCGATGCCGATCGCGCAATCCTTCAGGAGGATCGTACCGTCGTGGCGCTGGAAGTAGCGCGCGCACAGCTTGCCCTCCTTCTCGATGATCAGCGCCTGGGCTTCCTCGCGGGTCATGTTCGAGAGGTTGTAGACGTTCTTCTTGCAGTCGCCGCAGTGACGCGTGCGTTCGTCGCCGGTCATCTGGTTCCAATCGGCACGACACGGCGTCGCGACGCGGATGTTGTCCAGCACCGGAAGCTTCGCGCGCGTCCGCATCTCTTCGAGGAGGCGAGCCGCGTCGTTGACCTCTTTGGTCTTCTGGGCGAGCTCGGCGGCGAGCGAATCGTGGCGGGCGGACAGCGCGTCGATGTCGTTCCGGTAGGCGGCCATCTCCGGTCAAACGCCCGAAACGCCGCCCCGATCTATCCCGCGAAAGCCTCGCGGAAGCGCCGCTACTTCTTGCTGCCGGCGCTCGAGTACAGCGCCGGATCCACGTGAGATGGCGCGGCTTTGTTCTCGGCGACGGTGAACGACTCGGCATCCGACGGGAACTGTCCGGCGCGGACGTCCGACACGTAGTGCGCGACGGCATCCTTGATGGTCTGACCGAGGGTCGCGTAGCGGCGCACGAACCGGGGCTTGAACGTCTCGTCCATCCCCAGCATGTCGTACGACACGAGGACCTGGCCGTCGCACCCCGTGCCGGCTCCGATGCCGATCGTGGGGATCGAGACCGCGCCGGTGATATCGCGCGCGATGTCGGCGGGAATCGCCTCGAGCACGATCGAGTACACGCCCGCTTCTTCGAGCGTGCGCGCGTCCTCGAGCAAGCGATCGCGGCCGCCCGGATCGCGACCCTGCACCTTGAAGCCACCGAGTTGGTGATAGCTCTGCGGAGTCAGGCCGATGTGGCCCATGACCGGGATGCCCGCCGACACGAGGCGACGGACGAGCTCGGCGTGGACCGCACCACCCTCGAGCTTGATCGAGTGACAGCCGCCTTCCTTCATCAGCTTGCCGGCGTTGGTGACGCCTTGCTCGATGGAGGCCTGGTAGCTCATGAACGGCATGTCGCCGACGACGTGCGCGCGGCGAGCTCCGCGGACGACGGCACGCGTGTGATACGCGATCTCGTCGAGCGTGACCGGTAGCGTGGTGTCGTGGCCTTGGATGACCATGCCGAGTGAATCGCCGACGAGGAGCACGTCGGCTCCACCGTCGTCGAGGAGCCGCGCCATGGTGGCGTCGTATGCGGTGAGCATGGCGATTCGTTCGCCTCGCTCTTTCATCTGCCGCAGTGTGTGGATGGTGACGCGACGAGGAGTCGTCTGCATTCCGTCCTGCCTTTCAGTTGTCGTAGTCAGCCGCGGGGGTCACGTGCCGAGAATCCGGCTACGCGCTTCGTTGGCTATCTAGCTGAAGATATAACACCGCACCTTCGGTGGAACCATGAGCAAGTACGCGAAGCAGGTCATCGTCATGCGGAAGGACCTAGGCATGCGAAAGGGCAAGATGATCGCGCAGGGTGCCCATGCCTCGATGAAGGTTCTTCTCGATGCCGGGGCTCTCGACGGGGATGCAGCGTTTGTCATCCAGCTCACCGAGCCGATGCGCGCGTGGCTCGGCGGACGGTTCACCAAGGTCTGCGTCAGCGTCGACTCCGAAGCGGCTCTCGACGCGATCGTCGAGAAGGCGATGGCCGCGAACGTACCGGTCGCGCTGATCGTCGATGCCGGTGCGACCGAGTTTCACGGCGTGCCGACCAAGACGTGCTGCGCGGTCGGTCCCGCGTGGATCGAGGACGTCGATCAGGTCACGGGCACACTGCCGCTGCTCTAGCTAGCGCTGCGCGGCAAGCCACGCATCGATCAGCGGGCGCAGCTCGACAGCGGACTTGTTGACGTCGATGTCGATCGTCGTGCCCGTGATCTGTTCGAGGGCGCGGCGCGCGAAGAACCGCACGAGCGGATAGTCGTGCGCCATGTGCGGCGCGATCACGGCGACCGGGTTCTGCACCGCAGAGCCAACCATCGCCATCATCGCGACCGCTTGCTCGTGCGGCTTGCCGCGGAACAGCGTCGCGCGCATGACGTTCGTCCCGAGGTCATCGCCGTAGAGCTTCTTCAGCGCCGCGCGATCGATACGCTTGCGATACCACTGCTCCATCGTGCTCGCGAGCGACTCGACGCTCTTGTCCGCGTGGCACAGCGCGCACTCGAGCGGCCGGTCACCGGCGACGCGCTTCTTGTCGTTCGGCGAGCCGATGCGGTGATAGCGGACCAGCGCGTAGTCGAGGCCCATATTCTTCTTCGGCATGTGGCAGCCGATGCAGGCGTTGCCCGCGCTCGTCGCGCCGTGATGCGAGTGAGCCTGCTGCGCCGCCGGGTTCGTGTACTTCGCGTGGCAACCCACGCACAGCCGATTGCCGGCCGTGGTCGCGAGCTCGGCGAGCGCCGCGCTCGGATCTCGTGCGTGTGGATCGTGACACGTGGTGCATGCCATCTGCGTCGCGCACCCGCCGAGCTGATAGTCGCGGCCTTCGCCGGAGTTCGTCGTCGAGCCGCCCGGATCGTGTTTGCGTTGGCCACCCTCCCACGTCCACGGATAGCGAGAGAACAGCACCGTATGGCACTTCGCGCAGGTGCGATTGATCCACTGCGCGCGCGTCGGTTGCGCGGTGCCCGGTGGATCCACACGCACGAGATCGCTGGCCGCCGCGTAGGTCGGCATGATGCTGTTCGCCTGGACGTGTGCGCGCGATCCGTTGTGGCAGGCCTCGCAACCGATGCCGAGCTCGACGAGCTTGCCGCCATCGAGGTGGACTTCGGTGGCGACCGCCGCTGCCGGCAGCGCAGCGCGTAGCGAATCGTTCGGTGGCGGGTCGCCGCCGAGAAACGCGATCTCTTTGCGCAGCGCCGCGACGAGCTTCGCATCGCTCTGCGAGGACACGCGCCAGAGCAGTGACTGCGGCAGCACGCGATCCGACAGCTTGCCTTGATACGACGGTAGGCCCGGACCGTAGAGCTCGTCGTAGAGCATCGTCGCGAGCGGCAGCGTGTTGTGGCAGGGGATGCAGTCGTTCGCCCACACGGCGTTCGTCGACATGCCCGGCCGCTCCTTCACCATCACCGAGTAGCCCTTGTAGCGCCACGACTGCGTCGAGAACACGTAGGTCGCGGGCAGCACGCGCTCGACACCGCACCCCGGCGCGGTGCCCGTCATGTCGATGCCGATCGCGCACGTGAGTGGGTTCGCCGCGCCTGTCACGTCGACGCCGACGAAGTCCTCGCGGTAGCGCCCGCCGACGACCTTGGTCACGCGATAGCGCGCGTGCTTGCCGCCGATGGTCACGCGGACGAAGCGCGCCCCGCCCTGCATCTCCATGGTCGCGCTATCGGCCCCGACGGTGAGCGTCGTGCCATCGAACGGCGCGCGGATGGTCGCCGTCGCCGCGTCGCGCGTCATGTTGCGCATCGGCGACGTCTCCCACGCTTCGTAGATCTTCGCGTGGCAGTCGCCGCACGCCGACGAGCCGATGTAGTCCTCGCGCAGGATGTTGCTCGCGGGTTCCCGTAGCGGCTGCGTGTTCGTGCCGCCGCGTGAATGCGAGCACGCGCTCGTGACGAGCGCGACCGCGAGAATCATGGCGCGAACCACGGCTCCGCTATAGCAGACCTCGCGCCCCCCGCGCCTTCGCACTTCGCGCGATCGCGCGTGGGCTCGCAGCGGGCCTTCGCTCTTCGCGCGATCGCGAGGCGAGGGCTCCGGGTTCAGGCCTTCAGCTTCTTGCGCTCGACGAGGAGCTGGAGATCCTGATCTCCGCGCCGAACGGTGACCGCGACCTTCGTGCCGGCGACGCCGCGAATCTTCGCCACCGCCCCGTCGAGTCCGATCGCGTCGAGGCCGACGCCATCGACGGCGACGATCCGATCTCCGACGACGATGCCCGCCGCGGCGGCGCCGCTCTCGGGCATCACGAACTCGACGACGACGGCCTCGTGCTCCGCGCGCAGCTTCACGCCGATACCGACGAGCTCGAGCGTGGGCTTCTCGCCGGCCGCGAGCATCGTGAGCGGGATGATCAACGGACCGAGCGTCGCGCCGTCGATCGCGGTCATACCTGCCTCGATCTTCGGGTGATAGTCGCCCGCACCGATGTTGATCGAGAGCGGCCCGGGGGGAATGCCGGTCAGCTCGAACGTCCCATCGTCGCGCGTGACCGTGCCGGCGTTCGCGGGCTGCGCGCTCGCACCACCGCCCGCCGCTTCCCGCATGATCCGCGCGTACGCGAGCGGCGTCCCGGAGATGGCATCGATGACCTTGCCGGTCAGGGTCGCGCCTTGGCTCACCACGATCTTCGCATCCTTCTCGCCTGCCCCCGCGACCGTCGGTGCGCTCGGTGCGAGTCCGCTCGCGGATGCGACGAGCTCGTACTCGCCCGAGGTCACGCGCACGCGAAACTTGCCGTCGGGCTCGACGATCGAGCGAGCCGTCACGAGCTCGCGCACCACGCCGAGGCGACGCATCACGAGGAGCGTGTATGCCGGAACCGGATCGCCCGTCGTGGTGACGACCTGACCGCCGAGGACGAACCCGGGATCCATCACGAGCGCCACGTTCTTCGTGCCGCCAACGACGCCTTGCTTCGCGAGCGTCGCGTGGTCGGGTGACTCCGCGCCGAGCGTGTAGACCTCGCGATCGAGTCCCTCGAGCACGAAGGCACCGTCGGGACCGGTGGTCGCGAACGCGGTCGCGCGCGGCGCGGTGTTCACGTTCTTCAGGTCCTTGCTCGGCGTTGGCGGGCCGTAGTCCGGCTGCGCGCGGACGAGGACGTCGGCAAGCGGGACGCCGTCGAGATCGGTGACCTTGCCGGTGATCTTCGCGTCGCGCGCGGCTGCATCGCCGATCGTGATCACGAGCAGCTTCGTGATCGCGACGTCGCCGTCGAGCTGCGCCCACCCGCGCTTGCCGCCGCGCAATGCCTCGAACACCGCCTCGTCGGCAGCGTGGAACACGAACGTTCCGTCCTTCGCGGTCGTCCACTCCGTCGCGAGCTTCTCGATCGTCTGCTCGCCGCTCGGTGTGCCGAGCAACCGGACCTTCGCGCCCGCGACCGGTGCGCCACTCGCGTCGATGACCTTGCCGTTGTAGTCGATCGCGGGAAACAGGAACACCGTGATGCCCGCGACCGCGCGGTCCTTCGCGAGCTCGACCTGCACGCTCGAGTGCAAGAGCTCCGGCGCGTACGGCAAGAAGCCCGGCGCGACGACCGCCGTCAGCACGAAGCGACCCGGAGCCGCGGGAGCGAGCTCGAATGCCCCGCGGTCGTCGCTGCGCACGGTCTGCGCGCCGGCGTCGCCGGTGAACGTGAGCTCGGCGTTCTCGACGCCCGCGCCCGTCGACCAATTGATGACGCGGCCCGCGACCGCGCCGCCCGGAGCGGTGCGCATCTCGATCGTCGCCCGCCCCTGCCCCGGCAGCGGATCGGCGATCGGCGCTGCGGCTGGGGTCGCAGAACCCGTGGGCGTCGGGCGCGCGGGCTTCGTCGCGACCTCCGCACTGCGATTCGAACCGGCGACCGCGGGCGTCGTCGTCTCGCCACCGCCTCGCGCTTTCACGATCACGAAGAACACGGTCCCGAGAAGCGCGATGAACGCGATCAACAGGGCGACTGATGTCTTGGCCTTCACGACGGCAGCTCCTTTGACGGCAACGAACGGAACGAGCGCGCGTTTCCACTTCGGTTGGGACTTGTCGAGCTCGGCGCGCAGTCGTTCGAGCCCGGTCTTCAGTCGCCACCGCACCGTGCCCGCCGGCACGCCTTGCGCGCGCGCGATATCCGCGGCGGATTCGCCATCGAGGTAGCGACGAATCACGGTGGTGCGGAATGGCTCGTCGAGCGCGACGAGTGCGGCAGCCAAGCGCTCGAGGATCCGCGCTCGATCGATCCGATCGGCGGCCGCCTCGTTATCCGCGTCATTCGTCACGTCGTCTGGCGCCACGGCGTGCTCGCGCGCGCGGCGCCGAGAGTCCGTGCGACGGTTCATCCGCCAACGATTGCGCAGCACCGTCGCGAGCCATGGACGCGCCGGACGATCGGACTCGGGAGGATGCGTGATCGCAGCGATCGCGGTGTCCTGGACGAGATCGTCTGCTTCGGTATCGCCGTGAACCAGCGAGCGCGCGAGCGCGCGCAAACCCTCCAGATCGTCGAGAACGGCCTCGGTCGACGGCGTCACCTCCACAGCATGCCGCGGCGCAGCGAAGTGTTGGCGTCGATCTCACACGGAGTACGGCCGCGGCGGCATGGGCGCTGCAACCCTCCGGCAATCATGGAGAGTCTATCCGAGCCCGAGAGACGCCGTGTGGTGCACAAGCTCGTGCGCGAGCTCGTCCGTGCCGAGGATCGGGCGTGCGAGCACGCCGAGCGCATGTGCGAACAGGCACCCGATGCCCCGCCCACGAAGGCCCTGCGGGCGATCGCCGAGCACGTCGACGCGATGCGCGGCCGCCTGTACTTCGTCTCGTCGGGATACGGAGTGTCCGTCGCGCGAGCTCGGATCCGCTCCACGCTGAGCCAGCTGCGCAATCGGGTCGTCGAGAACCTTCGAGACACGATGCAGGCGTACAAGTTCGTCATCGACGATCTGCGCGAAGGTCTCCAGCTCGTTCAGTCGCTGCGCGTGTTGTCGCGCACCGACGGACTCCTCGGGATCGTTCGGTGGTGCGATGACTGGCTGGCCGCTCGTCGCACACTGCTGCTGCGCGCCGAAGCACAGTTGTTGTGGTTCGAGGAGCGCGAGCTGCTCGACGACGCGTGATGCGGCGTGCCGCACGCACGATTCGCGCTGGCACGTCGATCGCAGTACCTAGAATCAGGCACCACAGGAAGACTCATCCCCTCGGTCGATCACCTGGGATGAGTCGTCACGACGAGCAAGTATCGAAGTGAAGATCGATTCGCGATGGCGAAGTCACGTCGAACCGACCACCTGCGAGTGCCCTTTTTTTCCAGCGGCCGCGCTACGTCGAGTGAACAACTCGGGCTGGTAGCGTGGTTGCTGCTTTTTCGGCGACGGAGAATCGTTGGGCCTCCAACGTGAGAATGCATCTCACGCGACCCTTTGGGGCGAAATGCCCCTAAGGTGTTCGTCGCTGTGACGACCGAGTGGGAACAACTCGCTGCTAGTCCACACCTCGTGATCGCGCTCGATCTCGACGGGACGCTGATCCCGTTCGCCCCGACGCCGGCGGAAGCCGTGGTCGATGGCGACGCCGCGGCGCTGCTCGACGCACTCCCGCAGCTGTCCAATGTCACGGTCGGCGTGATCACGGGACGGCCACGCGGGCTCGTCTCTGACCTCGTGGGCCGGTTTCCGCGGGTCGCGTTCGCAGCGGAGCACGGCGTGTGGCGCTTTGCCGACGGCGCGTGGGACGCCGCGATGGCACCGCTCGCGGAGCTCGACGAGATCGCGGCGTCATTGACCGCGCTGACGCAGCGGTTTACCGGGGCGCTGATCGAGCGCAAGTCGTGCTCGGTCTGCCTCCATTGGAGGCAGGTGTCCGCTGAACAGCACGAGGCGATCATCGCGGTCGCCGAGGTCATCGTCGATGAATGGCTCGAGACCCATCGCCACCTCGAGCGACTCCCCGGCGTCGAGATGCTCGAGGTGCGCCACACGGCCGCGCACAAAGGCAGCGCGCTCGGGTGGCTTCGCCGCCGCGCGCCGACGGGCTCACCGGTGCTCGTCATCGGTGACGACCTCACCGACGAGGACATGTTCGTCAGCTTGCGCGACGGCGACATCGGCATCCTCGTCGCCGAGACGCCGCGCCACACGCAAGCGTCGCTTCGCTTGCCCTCGCCGACCGCGGTCCATCGCTTCCTACGCAACTTGATCGAAGCGCGCACGCGCCACTCGTTCCCGTCCAGCGCCCTCGCCGATCTCGTCCCCGCACGCGCGCCGCGACCGCCGCGCGATCCGCGCCTGCTCATCGCATCGAACCGCTTGCCGGCGGCACCGTCCGCCGATCGCAAGCGCGAGGTCGGCGGCTTGGTCTCCGCGTTGATGCCCGTCCTCGACGAGATGAACGGCATCTGGCTCGGCTGGAGCGGCGCCGAACGCGACCCCGGCCTGCGCCTGCGCGTCGAGGACAGCGATCGACACACGCGCGCGCAGTTCGACTACCCGCCCACCTGGCGCGAGAAGTTCTACGCGGGCTTCTGCAACCAGAGCCTGTGGCCCCTGCTCCACGAGCTCATCGATCGCGTCCGCTACGTCGACGACGAATGGGCCTGCTACGTCGAAGCGAACACCTCCTACGCGAACATGGTGCTCGAGGCCGGCGGCCCGTCGGCCGACGTCTGGGTCCAGGACTTCCACCTCATGCTCGCCGCTCGCGAGCTGCGCCGCGCGGGACATCGCGGTCGCATCGGCTTCTACCTGCACGTCCCATTTCCGCCGCTCGATCTATTCCAGACGCTGCCGTGGGCCACCGAGGTCATGTCCGCGCTGCTCGAGTACGACACCATCGGCCTGCAATCCCAGCGCTGGGCCGACAACTTCTTCGCCACCGCGCGCGGCCTCCTCGGTCCCGACGGAGAATCACGCGCTCGCGAGCGCACCCGAGTCATCGCCGTCGGTATCGATCCCGATCGCTTCGCCGAGCTCGCACAACAACCCGCGGGCCCCGAGCTCGGCGACTTCGCGCGCCTACTCGGTGATCGCAAGCTCATCCTCGGCATCGATCGCCTCGACTACTCCAAGGGCGTCCCCGAGCGACTCGAAGCCTTCGCGCGCTTCCTCGAGCGCTATCCCGCGTATCGCAACCAAGTCAGCTTCGTGCAGGTCTCGGTGCCCACGCGCTCCGACGTGCCCGAGTACGCGAACCTCAAACAACGCGTCGAGACCCTCGTCGGCCGCATCAACGGCGCGTACGGCGAAGCCGACTGGGTGCCCGTTCGCTACCTCTATCGCAGCTACGATCAATCGACGCTCGCGCACCTCTACCGCCAAGCCGCGGTCGCGCTCGTCACGCCGCTTCGCGACGGCATGAACCTCGTCGCGAAGGAGTACGTCGCGTCGCAGGATCCTGCCGACCCGGGCGTGCTCGTCCTGTCTCGCTTCTGTGGCGCCGCCGAGCGCATGTCGATGGCGAAGCTGACGAACCCCTATCACCCCGACGGTGTGGCGGCGGATCTCGATGCGGCGCTGCGCATGTCCAAAGAAGAACGCGTCGAGCAGCACGCCGCGCTGCGGCCCGCGGTGTGGGAGGACACGGCGGCGGCGTGGGCGAAGTCGTTCTTGGCGGACCTTCGTCGCTAGTTGCCGGATGCGTCGGTGAGCGTCGTCGGACGAGCAGTGCACGGCGGCATTCTCGGCCCGGTTCCGCCGACCTCGCGTAACGTCGTCGAACGATCGGGCGAATCGAAGGTCGCCGGAGAAACGTCCGATGCCAATGTCCGCGGATTCAACAAGTGGCGTGTTCGTCCCCGTTCGACGTGCCCATCGATGTCGGAGAAATCAACGCGCTCCAACGCCTCCGAGAACAACAAGACCCATGCTCGACGGGTGTTCGTGGTCGCTACGATCCAAGTAGAAACATCTCGGTCGGCTCATCCGTGGGCAAGGTTGTTTCGCGAAGCTATGCGGCGGTCGCGCGACAGCACGCCGGTGCACTGACCACGGTCGTGTTCGGGAGGCACGGCGGTCGGTCGTCACGTCGTCGGACAAGCAGCGCACGCCGCCGTTCTCGTCGCGGATGCCGCCGCCAGCGCGAGCGAGCGGTCAATGACGAATCGAGCGCCGGAGAGATGTCCGAAACCAATGTCCGCGGATTCGACAAGTGCGTGATCGTCCGCTCGCTTTCGCTAATTCCGCCGGCGTTGGCTGATCAGCTTGTTCGAAGTGCCGAGCTCGAGCACGGCGAGGCGGACGGCGCGAGGACGTTCGATACGGGCACGGAGCTGACCCAGTCATTTCAGCTCGAGGACGGTGAGGCGGACAGCCGAGGACGTTCGAAGCGCACCACCCGACGAAGCGTGTGCCTTTCCCTTCGCGCGCTCGCCGGCATGGACGGCCGTCACACTGGGAACCGCGCCGAACATGCTGTCATCGAATGTTCGCTCGTGTGGAGGTCACACGCTCTTGCTCGTCCGACGACGAGACGACCGACCGCCGTGCCTCCCGAACACGACCGTGGTCAGTGCACCGGCGTGCTGTCGCGCGACGGCCGCATAGCTTCGCGAAACAACCTTACCCACCGACGAGTCGACCGAGATGTTTCTACTTGGATGGTAGCGACCACGAACACCCGTCGAGCATGGGTCTTGTTGTTGTCGGAGATTGGAGCGCGTTGATCATCGCGGGCGCGTGTTCGTCCCGAGGTGGACAGCGCTCATCGATGTGCGATCTCTCCCCGCCACGAGCGCGTTTGATCAACGCTAGCGATGGTCCGAGACGGTCATCGCCTCGATGATCGTCGATAAGCGGGCGCGTGATTCAACGCTCCGAGCCCTCACCTCGCGTGACGGCGCGTTGGCGGCAGCGGCTACTGCTTCGTGAACGTCCGCGTGTAGTCCACGTTTCCCGACGCGTCGTAGAACGTCCCGGCAAACGTGTTGCCTTCGATGTCGACGTACAGGAAGCCGGGCTCCGTCGCGTCCTCGTAGAACGCCGCGTTGCCGCGATCGATGATGTCCGTCGTCGACGCGCCCGCACCGCTGACGATCAGCTCGGTGCCGCCGCACTTCGTCGGCTCGTTGATCCACTGGCGGCTGTGATCGTGCCCCGAGAAGTAGAGGTCCGCGGTGCCGCACACGTTCGCGTCGAAGAACGACTTCACGCTGTTGCCGTTCTGGATCGGCAGCGGGTTCGGGATCGAGATGCCGCCGATTTCGGGCGCGTCGTAGGCGCCGGCGTTGCCGTGCGTGCCGTTGGACAGGTACGGGTGGTGGCCGGCGAAGAACACCCAGTCCTTGCCTTGGACTTCCATCATCGCCGTCGGGAGCCAGCTCGCTTGGTTGCCGTGCGTGGTGTCGTTCCAGATGATCGCGTTGGTATCGAGGACGACGAAGCCGACGTGTGCTCGTGTGAACGTGTAGTGCGTGGCCGGCATCGTCCACTTGGTGGACGTCTGCGTGTACGCGACCTCGACGGCGCCCTTGTCGAACTCGTTGCCGATGCCCGCGACATCGAAGCCGAGGAGCGAGCCACCGTTGTCGTGGTTGCCGAGTGCGGCGTAGAACGGCAGATCGATGTCGGCGTAGGGCTGCTCGAACTTTGTCTGCCACTGCGTGTCGGTGACGGAGTCGACGCCCGCGTCGTAGATGTTGTCGCCGAGCATGAGGACGAAGTCGCAGCCCTTTTGCAGGCAGACATCGCGCATCGCGACGGCGACTGCGCGCTGAGCGGTGTTGCCTTTTCCGGCGTCGCCGAGCACGGCAAAGCGCGCGCGCTTGGGGACCGGGGGCGGAGCATCGGGCGTCGGGTCGCCGCCGCCACCGCCGTCATCTCCACCGCCACCGCCTCCTCCGCCGCCACCGCCAGTAGTGTTCGCGCAAGCCGCTGCCAGCACGACGACGAGTCCGAGCCACCTCATGCGCGCGAACCTACTCGATTCGCGCGAAGGTGTGCGCACTATTTCGTTACAGCCATGACCGAGAGGTACTGCTCCGCCAAGCGGCGCTGATTCGCGTCGAGCTTCGCCCGCGTGGCCATGTCGGTCATGACCGGCTGCCAGTGGTCGGTCGGCAACGGGGGCTTGTGACACCCGCCGCATTTGCCGACGACGATCGTGCGGCCCTGTTCGAGCTCGGCGAGCGCGACGTTCGCGCGCAGGGCATCCGCAGCGGTGGCGTGCGGCGGCGCCGGCGCGCACGCGGCCACGGCAACCAAAACAACGATCGGGCGCATCAGATCGAGATCGAGCCTTTGCGAAAGTCGGTCTTGCGAAGGTGCACGTTGATGCAGACGGGGCGGCCTGCCTTCGCGATCGCCTTCGCTTCGGCGAGCGTGGCATCGACACGATTCGGATCGCTGAGCACGAGGCCGACGCCACCGTAGCCTTCGGCGACTTTGTGATAGTCGGTGCGGCGCAGATCGCAGCCGAGCGTCGTGCCGAGGATCTCGACCTGCTCGCGTGCGATCTGTGCCCACGAGGCGTCGTTGCCGATGACGGCGATCGGTGCGACGCCGTGCCGGACGAAGCTATCGAACTCGGCGAGCGTGTACGCGCTCGAACCATCGCCCCAGATCAGCCAGACTTCGCGGCCGGGACGGACGAGCGACGCACCGAGCGCATAGCCGCCACCGACGCCGAGGGTGCCGAACACGCCGGGATCGAGCCACGACAGCGGCGCGCGCGGTCGCACGATGTAGCTCGCGGTCGCGACGAAGTCGCCGCCGTCGACGACGAGCACCGCGTCGTCGGCCATCGCCTCCTCCATGCGCAGGAAGAAGTGCAGCGGATCGACGAGGTCGCCCGCGGGCGCGGCCTTCTTCTGGATCTCGGTATCGCGCGCGGTCTCTTTCGTGCGCAGCTGATCGATCCATCCGCGCCAGTCTTCACCACGCGCTACACCCCCAGCGGAGCTCACGCGATCGGCGAGCGCGACGAGGAACTCGCCTGCATGCATCTCGACCGCGATGTCGGGCCGCCGGTTCTTCCGCAGCTCGTAGCTCGAGAGGTTCGCCGCGATCAGCGTCGCCTTCTTGTTGATGCCGCGGCCGTAGCCGAGGCGGAAGTCGAACGGAAAGCCGCACACGATGACGACGTCGGCGTCCTTGAGCGCCGCGCCGCGGTTGTGGCGCAGCTGCAGTTCGTGCGTGCGTCCGAGCAGGCCGCGCGCGGTACCGGCGAGGAACACGGGCGCGCCGAGCATGCCGATCGCGCGCGCGATCCGGCCCGGATCCTTCACGTTCACCATCGTCTGGCTACCGACGACGATCACCGGCTGCTTCGCACCCTTGAGCGCGGCCGCTGCTTTCTCGATCGCATTCTCACCGCTACCGCCGAGGTGCGGCATCTTCGGCAGGTGCACCTCGGGCAACGTCGGCGCGCGGAACTGACGATAGAGGTGGCCCTTCACGTAGAGCTCGAGCGCCTTCGCGCCGATGCCCTTGGCCTTCCCCATCCCGGTTTCTTTCTCGTACCACATGCGCACGACTTCCTCGGGGTAGAGCAAGTCGACCGGCACCTCGACGAACACGGGTCCCGGAACGCCTTCCATCGCGATCTGACACGCACGCTCCACCGTCGGTGCGAGCGCGGGCACGGTCTTCACCATCGTCGCCCACTTCGTCATCGACTTCATGATCGAGAGCTGATCGATGTCTTGCAGCGCGCCGCGTCCCTTGAGGAGCGTCGCGGTCGATCCGCCGAACACGATCAGCGGCGACTGCGCCATCTGCGCGTTCTTGATCGGTGTCGCCATGTTGGTGACGCCCGGTCCGGCCGTCACCGCAGCCACGCCGATCGTTCCGGTCATGCGCGCGACCGCATCGGCCGCGAACACCGCGTTCGCTTCGTCGCGAACGTCGATGACTCTGATCCCTTTGCTCTGCGCACCCGTAAGGATGGGAGAGATATGTCCGCCGCACAGCGTGAACAGGTGCGTGGCGCCGTGCCGCGCGAGGACTTCTGCGATCAAGTCGCCACCGTGAGCCATGGGCGGCAGTCTCGCGCGGCGTGCTAGCCTCGGGAAGGGGCACAGGTGTCGAACCTCGTTCTCTATTCGATCCCAGCGTTCATCGTCCTCATCGTTCTCGAAGCGATGTGGTCTCGACGAACACGCAAGGATGTTCGCGGCTACGAGACCAAGGACACGTTCGCCTCGCTCTCGATGGGCGTGATCAACGTCGGCGTCGCCGCTGGTGCGAAGCTGTTATCGATCCCGTTCTTCGCGCTTCTCTATCAGTATCGCTTCGTCGATGTCGTCGCTGCGACGGGCGCGTGGTCGTGGCTCGTGCTCTTCGTCGCCGAAGACTTCTGTTACTACTGGTTCCATCGCAGCCACCACGAAGTGCGTGCGCTGTGGGCGGTGCACGTCAATCACCATTCGAGCCAGCACTACAATCTGTCGACGGCGCTACGCCAGGCAGTGCTGACGCCGCTCACCGGTCCGATCTTCTGGGCGCCGCTCGCGCTTGTCGGGTTTCCACCGGTGATGATCCTCACCGCACAGGCGTGGAGCCTCCTCTATCAGTTCTGGCTGCACACCGAAGCGATCGACTCGCTCGGTCCTCTCGAGAAGATCATCAACACGCCGTCGCATCACCGCGTGCATCACGGCGCGAACGTCGAGTACCTCGACAAGAACCACGCCGGCATCCTCATCATCTGGGACAAGCTGTTCGGGACGTTCGAGCCCGAGCGCAAGCGTGTCGAGTTCGGGCTCACGAAGAACATCCACACGTACAATCCGCTGAAGATCGGTTTTCACGAGGTCGGCGCGATCGCCCGGGATGTCGCACGCGCTCCGACGCTGCGAGCGAAGCTCGGCTACATCTTTTGTCCTCCCGGCTGGAGCCACGATGGCTCGTCGATGACCGCGGGAAAGCTCCAGAAAAAGCTCGGACTTCGCTAAGGCCGGACCTTTCCGCCCGCGCATGTAGTCGTGGTGTCGTCGGCGGCGCCGCGCGAGATCGATAGGATCATCGGCATGCGGTCGTGCTTCTCCTCGCGATCGCGCACGACATTGCACAGCAACACCGTCGAAGATGCGCTCGCGATGTACGTGGATGAGCGTTCAGCGAGGCCGCTCGAACACGAGAGCGTCCTTCGGTGTTCCCGGCAGTCGCTGTTCGATGAGATGATCGAGCGTATCGAGGAGGAACCACACTCCCAGTGCGTTCGCGTGCAGCCCATCTGCCGCGACGAGCGATGCAGCGGGAACGATCTCGGTGGACGAGATCGCGACATCACCGTTTGCCGCGAGTGGCTCGGCCCAGCTCGCGAATGGAACGAGCAGCACGCGCTCCCGTTCGCTGGCCCATCTCGTGCTCTCTCTATTGAAGCGTGCGAGCGTCGCGACGTCGGGAACGTTCTCCGGCGGGAGCAGCAGCTCGGACGCCGTGGTCACGCGCGGCACATCTCCGACGACGATCCACGCTCCCGCGATGCGCGCACGCTCGAGGTTCGCGAGTCCGGATGCGAGCGCTCGATCGCGCCACGCGGGATCGCGCTGCGCGTAGATGTCCCAGAACAAGAAGTCGATCGCGACGAGCGTGGTCGGCGCGTCGGCGATCGCGGCGTCGATCTGCGCTGTGCTGTTTCCGAACGGATCGCGGAAGAAGAACAGATCGGCGTGACTCGTCACGGTCGATCGGGGAGCGGCGGCGGCGAATGCGTCACCGAACGGCGTGCCGCCAAAACCGACCGAGACGCTCGCGCCCACGATCGAGATCCGGTCGAGCGGGAGTCGGGGTACGGCCGGATGTTTCAGGAGTGTTGCAGCGTGGGGGTCTGGCCCCCCGGTGAGACCTGCAGTACCCGACGTACTGCAGCTTACAAACACGAGTGGCCAGAGAAACTGCCAGAGGTGAGGCCTCGACTTCCTCGACCAGGTTTCAGGCACTTGGGCGTTCACTGGTTCTGTCATCGCGCAGAACAGTCACGTTACACGGGGTTGGGTGGTGGAGACGGTTAACCCGAGCACGTGGGGGGGTGGGGTGTGCAAACTCATGCACGATGTAGGATATCGAGAGTAATCCCCGGGAACTAGTTGGAATTGCAGGCCTCTCCAAACCGGGATCGTACTGTCAACCCAGGCATACAAGCTGCTCTAAGGACGGAAACCATGTTCGTTGTTCGCTCCAGCAAGCCGACTGCAGGACTCCCGTCCCGCAAGACGATGCTCGAGACCCTCATCCGACGCCTCGATCTCGTCCGCCTCACGGTGGGTGCGATGGCGCTGTTGATGGCGGCGGGCTGCACCGGACTCATCGATGACACGGTCTTGCCGACCGATCTCGAGAAGGACGAGGCGAATGCCCGCCGTCTCTGGGACGAGAAGGCGTGGCCGGTCCTCGAAGCGCAGTGCGCCGGTTGCCACACGTCGATGCCGAACATCGACTTCCTCAACACGGCCGGCATCGACCTGACGATGAACACCTACGGGATTCGCGAGAAGCTCGTGACGTTCACGCCGACGGTCGTCAACCTCGAGACGCCGCCCTCGTCGCGCATCCTGACCAAGGGTCTGCACGACGGTCCCGAGCTCAGCACGGCGGATCTCTCCAACCTCCTCGAGTGGGTTCGCGCGGAGCAGGATGCTCGTCCCCAGCCGGGTGAAGAAGGTGGCGCGACGATCCTCGCGTCGGCGCCGATCATGCCGATGATCTGCCCCTCGGGCACGCCGCTGCCGAGCTGCCCGGTCAACGTCATCGACCTCGCACCGCTCGGTCTCGACGGCGCGCAGATCACGTTCACCGCGCTGCAGTTCCCCTCGCAGCTCTACATCAACCAGCTCAAGCTCGTCGGCGGCAACTCCGGCGTGTACATCGAGCACCCTCTGTTCGTCTCGCGCCCGCCCCCGCCGCCCGCGAACGAGCCGACGCCCGAGCCGATCGCGGACGGCATCGATCGCTACTTCAACCTCAAGATGAACCTCGCGATGGCGACGGAAGAGATGATCGACGGCGGCACCGCCTCGTTCATCGGCTTCCCGGCCGAGAACACTCTCGAAGTTCACTTCAAGATCATCACGCCCTACAAGGCGGAGATGGGCCCCGGCAACGGCGGCACGGGCACCGCCGGCGGCTGCAAGGACCTCGCGTCGTTCAAGGCGAACGCGCAGACGGCGCTGCAGACGAGCTGCGGTAGCTGCCACAACGGCAACAACGCGAACGCGAAGTCCGCCGTCGACATGACCGGCATGAACAACACGACCGACGACGCGGTCATCCTGCTCGCCTGCAACCAGATCAAGACGCGCGTCAACCTGACGACGCCCGACCAGAGCGGCATCTTCCTCGCGCCGGACCCGGCGAACGCGAACCACCCGTTCAAGTTCCCGACCGCGGCAGCGTTCAACACCTACAAGACCAACGCACTGGTCTGGATCAACGCGGAGAAAACGGCACCGTGAGGAGAACCATGAAGAACATCTCAGCACTCCTATTCGCAGCGACCTCCGTGGTTGCTTGCGTCGGTCAGCCGGATGATCCCGGCACCGGCGGTGGCGATGACACGATGGGGAGCGGCTCCGGCTCCAACCCCGTCGATGAATGGGACACGTTGCTCGGCGAGCGCGTTGTCGACTATCCCGCGGCTCTCCGCATCGCGGCGCTTCGCCTGACCGGCGATCTGCCTACCATGGACGAGACCAACACGGTCAACATCGGCGTCGACGATGCGGCCAAGAAGACCGCGTACGAGACGCTCGTCCGCGCGTACATCGAGCGTCCGACGTTCGCTCGTCAGATGTTCTACTTCTGGCGCGACACCTTCAAGATGGGTGGAACGGCCGAGTACGACACGGCGCCGGCGTTCGCCGCGCAGCTCGCAGCCGAGAACCGCTCGTACATGGAGCTGTTCACCGCGTCGACGAACAACTGCCCCACCATCGCGGAAGCCACGGGCGTGTTCACGCCCGCGACCTGCCCGGGCACCGGCCCGCAGGCCGGCGTCATCGCGAACCCCGGGGCGATGAAGCTCAACAACGGCAACTTCGCGTTCCGTCGCGTTCGTTGGGTCCAAGAGACCTTCGACTGCACGAAGTTCCCGGCCGAAGTCGGTGCGCCGCAGGCGGTCGGTGGAGCAGCCCCGTACAACGGCGTGTGGCCGTTCACGAGCATCTCTGCTCTCGACACCGGTCGCGTCAACTTCCAAGACGTCTCCGCCGTTGTCTGCGCGAACTGCCACCAGACGCTGAACCACTCGGCGCCGCTGTTCGCGAACTTCGACGCGATGGGCGTCTATCAGACGACGATTCAAGTCCTCACCCCGCTCGACGGCGCCCCCAAGGCGCAGTTGACCGACTACCTCCCCGCCGGCGAGACCACGGCGTGGCGCTTCGGCAAGCCCACCGCAACGCTCGTCGAGTACGGCGCTGCGATGGCCGCGGACCCGAGCGTCGCGAAGTGCGGCGTCGCCCGCATGTGGAACTGGGCGCTCGGCAAGACCGACATCGTCGATACGCTCACGGAAGTCCCCGTCGAGACCATCCAGACGCAGCTCGATGCGTTCACCGCGGGTGGCTACAAGCTCAAAGACCTCATCTACTCGGTCTACACCGCCGACGACTTCGTGAAGTTCTAGAGGAGGATCACCCATGAAGAACCTCAACTACATCCTTCTCGCATCCTCCCTCGCACTCGCTGGCGCATGCGTCCAGAACGAGCTCGAGGATGGTTCCACCAACCCGCCGCCCTCCGGTGGCACGTCTTCCGGTGACGAAGAAAACACCTTCGATCACATGAACGACGGCATCTCGCCGTGGGAGCTCGTCGACCGCCTCTCGAAGGAAGGGCCGCCCCGCTACACGTCGCACATGCACTCGTGCTCGAAGATTCGCTACCAGACGCTCGGCAACGTGCTGCGCGCCGTGGGCGTGAACACCGCGAACACGACGGCACTGTCGGCGGGCAGGCTCTACACCGACGGCTTCAGCGCACTCGGTGGCGCGAACTTCGATAACCGTATCCGCGAGAACATCGGTATCACGACGTCCGGTGCGTCGCGCGAGTTCGACATCTTCGCGGCGGCAGCGCCCGAGGTCATCACGGCGATTCCGACGCTCGCGCGGTGCAACGTCGGCGGTACCCCTGCGGTACTGTTCGATGCAGGCAACGTCTGCCAAGCGAGTGGCATCACCTGCTTGATCGGCTCCCCTGCCACGCAAGCTCACATCGACATCTGCAATGCCAGCGTCACCGGCGCATCGACGGTCGACATTGGTAAGCGCCTAGCCGTCGCGGTGCTCCTCGCCGCGGCCCACACCTGCGAGTAACGGAGACCACCACTATGGCGAAGCATCCCCTCTCCAAGCGTGAAGACGAGCGGCAGCTGACGCGCCGCGCGCTCATCAAGTGGTCGGTCGCCGCCGGTGCGGCGCTCGGCGTGTCTCGCAGCAAGATCTTCGAGATCCTCGAAGGCAGCGGCGACAAGGAGCTCGCGCACGCAGCGGCGGCCAACCCGGTCACCCGCTCGATCCACGTCGTCGCCGGTAACGGCGGCCTCGCGTGGTTCGGTCTTCTCTGGCCGCAGCCGGAAGTCGCGCTCGCGAACAACGCGAACTTCGCGTGGCACAAGCCCGGTATGGCCACGACGATGGCCGGCACCGACAAGACGTTTGTCATCGGTCCGGACACGCCGTTCGCGACGCTGACGCCCGATCGCCAGATGACGGTGTTCACGTGCGGCTCGAACGAGACGCATACGAACCAGCCGGGCTCGGTCACGGGCCTCAACGGTGCGAACATCTTCTCGGTCGCGAGTGCACTCCAGTCCGGAAACCCGTCGGTCATCCCGTTCGTCACCCTCGGTGACGTCGAGGTCGGCACGGCTCCGGGTGGCGCACGCCCCGCGAACGTGAACAACGCCGACGGCATCGTCGGTCTGTTCAACTCGGCGGCGTCTCGCGCGGGCGGTTTGCTCGCGGCGACCTCCGACGCCCAGCTGTACAAGGCGCACTACGATGCGCTGATCCAGCTGAACCGCGCGGCGAACCGCTCGACCACGAAGACGGCGTACCTCACGGCGCAAGGCGCCGCGAAGTTCCTCGGCACGAACCTGTCCGCGAAGCTCTCGGTCACCCCCGAGGACCTCACGCGATACGGCATCACCGGTGGAACCCGCGCGAACGTTGCGGCCATCGGTCGCGCGTTCATCGTCGCGGTCAAGGCATTCAAAATGGGCCTCACGAACTCGGTGGTGCTCCCTGCCATGCGCGACGATCCGCACGGCGCGTTCGACTCGGGTGACGTCAACACCGTTCCAGCACAGCTCAAGGGCGTGTTCGACGGCCTGATGACGGACCTCAAGGCGACCGTCGACGACAACACGATGCAGACGCTCGACACCGACACCGTGCTCACCATCCACGGCGACACGACGAAGAACCCGCTGCAAAAGGGCGGTTGGCCGGACGGCTCGCCGGGCAACACGAACCGCGTCTACGTTTGGGGCGGTGGTCACCTGCTCACGGGCAACTTCGGTCAGGTCAAGGCGAACAACACCGCTGAAGGCTTCGACGCGAACGGCGCTCCGGCGGCGTACAACGGCGCGAACACCGCTCGCTTCGCGATGGCCTCCATCGCCTACGCGATCGCGAAGCGCGACGAGCGTGCAATCGGTGCGTTT
>Ga0154020_10000776_pt1 | contig 39434 bp, 34 predicted proteins | sample Klosneuvirus_201_FD_109709 | JGI IMG/M metagenome (GOLD analysis project Ga0154020, IMG submission 109709) | Active sludge microbial communities from wastewater, Klosterneuburg, Austria - Klosneuvirus_20160825_MG | ecosystem: Engineered > WWTP > Aerobic digester > Activated sludge | place... | reverse complement strand
CTCAAAACGCTGGGTGGCGGAGCATATTGCCACGCTTCCGAAAAGCGGTATCCGAGACTTTTTCGAGTTGGTGGCAAAAATGAAGGGTCAGGACGTCATTTCACTTGGCGTCGGCGAGCCCGATTTTGTGACTCCCTGGCATGTGCGTGAGGCGGCGATCTTCGCGCTTGAACGGGGCAAGACCTACTACACCTCCAATTTGGGTCTCCTCGAATTGAGGCGGGCCATTTCCACCTACGTCAGTGAGCACTTTTCAGTTCACTATCGGCCCGAAGACCAGGTGATAGTCACCGTGGGTGTGAGCGAGGCGTTGGACCTGGCGTTTCGCGCTTTTTGTAATCCCGGGGACAAGGTGATGTTTCATCAGCCATGTTATGTCTCGTATCATCCGAGCATCACTTTGGTTCACGGGCAGGGGATTGCGGTGCCGACCTTCGCGAAAGACAATTTCGCGCTGACGGCCGATGCCCTCCGCGCGGCTTGGGAGCCGGGAGCGAAGATCCTGATGCTCAATCTTCCGTGTAATCCGACGGGAGGGACCTGCAGCCTCGAACAAATCGAGAAAATCGCGGAGTTCTGCCGGGAAAAGGACCTTCTGGTATTGAGCGATGAAATCTACTCGGAACTGACCTTCGAGGGCACCCATACGAGCATTGCCAGCCTGCCGGGCATGGCGGAACGCACGATCTTTCTTCACGGTTTCTCCAAGGCATTTGCCATGACCGGCTGGCGGATTGGTTATGCCTGCGGTCCCGCCCCGCTCATCGATGCGATGATGAAAGTACATCAGTATTCCATGATGTGCGCCTCTATCATTGCGCAGGAAGGTGCCCTTGAAGCACTTACGCACGGTTGGGAGGGCGTTTTGAAAATGCGGGAACAGTACCACCGCCGGCGCGACCTGATTGTCCGCCGCTTCAACCAGATGGGACTAAGTTGTCACCTTCCTCGCGGTTCCTTCTATGCATTTCCCGATGTTCGTTCGAGTGGCCTGACGGAGAAGGAGTTTGCGGTCGGTCTTCTCGAGGCGGAAAAGGTGGCCGTCGTGCCGGGTTTGGCCTTCGGCGAAAATGGCCGTGGGCACGTCCGGGCGTGTTTCGCCACGAGTTACGACCAGATCGGCGTTGCCTGCGATCGCATCGAACGCTTTCTCGCGACTCGCCGAACCTGATTGCGCCGGGCATCCGCCGAATCGAGACTGGTGTCGAGACTCCTCGCGGTCAGACCCTCCGGATTCGACCGCACCTCTCTTTCTGTCGCAGCACCCGCCTCCACTCCCTCTCTTTCATGTCTCGTACCGTCGCCATTGTTGGCCGTCCCAACGTCGGAAAGAGTCGCCTCTTCAACCGGCTCGCGCGTAAACGCATTTCGATCGTCCACGATCAGCCCGGAGTGACGAGAGACGTGATCACCGCGCAGGTTTCTGACGGAGCCTACACCCTGTTGGACACGGGCGGTCTTGGGTTGAAGGGTGGAGAAAACGCGCGTCAACTGATTGCGGCTTCGGAACAACAGGTGGATTTCGCCATTGATGCGGCCAGCGTCATTGTGTTCCTGCTCGATGGCCTGGAAGGGGTGACTCCCTTGGACGAAAATGTGGCCGTTCGACTGCGGCGGACGAAGAAAAACGTCATCCTCGTGGTCAACAAGGCCGATTTTGGTGAAGAAAAGATCGAAACCGGGCAGGCCCACCGGTTGGGACTCGGTGAGCCGATTTACGTATCCGCGGAGCACGGTCGTGGAGAAGGGGAGCTACGCGATGAAATCCTGCGTCGGCTGGGACCTGCTGACGAAGTGGAAGCGACGGAAAGGACCGCGGATGACCCGCTGTGTGTGTGCTTCATTGGACGGCCGAATGTCGGCAAATCGTCGCTCAGCAATCGACTGCTCTCGAGCGATCGGCTGATCGTCAGCCCGATTCCTGGCACGACGCGGGACGCCGTCGAAATCCCCTTCGAATTCAAGGGGCGTGATGGCCTGAATCACCCTTTTCGGCTGATCGACACGGCTGGAATCCGCGCGCAAACCAAACTCTCGTCTCCGGTCGAGTATTTCTCCCGGTTGCGTTCATTGGACGCGATCAAGAATACGGACGTGGTTTTCCTGGTGCTCGACGCGTTGGACGGTGTGACTCAGCAGGACAAGGCCGTCGCCGGTGAAGCGGTCAAGGAACACAAGCCGATCGTGGTGGTGGTCAACAAATGGGACCTGGTGCACAAGGCCTTCAAGGATCCGCTGGGCATCCAAGGCTACGACAGTGAGCGTGATTATCGGCAGAAGTATGAGCGGGCGGTTTTTGACCGGCTCTTTTTCACGCCCGGTTCTCCGCTGGTTTTTGTGTCAGCCATGAGCGGCTATGAAGTTGACCGGATGCTCAACGCCGCGGTCCGCCTCCATCGCGAGCTCGATCGCAAATTGCCGACGGCGAAACTCAACGAGGTGCTCGGGTATCTGGCGGAACGCAACCCCCCTCCGGCGATTGGCGGGCGGCGATTCCGGGTCTACTACGCCACCCAAACCGGCAATCGTCCATTCAGGATCAAGCTTTTCTGTAATCGGGAGGAAAAGCTGACGGAGAGCTATCGACGCTATCTTGAGGCGGGCATTGTCGAGGAATTTGGCATCAACGGATGTCCGGTGCTATTTGATCTGGTCGGCAAAGAGCGCGAACCGCGCGGTGCCGGATCTGTCGCGATGGGTTCGGCTGCGCCGGGAGAAAGAGTCTCCAAGGGTTCGCGTCGAATTGCGCGTAATCGGCAGAAGCCGATGGAGAAACTTCCTCAGAATGAGACGCTCGAAGACTGATGGCGTGAACGATGCGGAGGGTTCTTGGAGCGGTGACGCGCCGCTGAGTCCGTCCGCGGTGTCCGAAGTCGCGGCGAAATTCGAACCGTCGCCTGCGATGCCTTTGACGTGAGCTCAAGAACCGATTCGGGCGTGCCCCTGCGCGTGGTGTTTCTCGGTTCCGATGGGATTGCGCTCCCGATGCTCGATTGGATCGTGAACCAGGCGGTGGGTAAGGTAGTGATTGCCGGTGTATTCACTCAGCCCGATCGTCCTGCCGGGCGCGGACAGAAGGCCCTCCCCAACGCGATCAAAGGCTGGGCCGTGAAGCACGGTTTTCCCGTGTTCCAGCCCGAACGCATCGATGTGGGCGTGGGCGGCAAGCTGTTGGATCTGAAACCCGATCTTTCGCTGGTGATGGCTTACGGCCATATCTTGCGTGACGATTTTATCGGCATTCCGCGCCTCGGCACACTCAACCTGCACACGTCGCTACTTCCCAAGTACCGAGGGGCTTCGCCGATCCAGACCGCAATCGCGGCAGACGAGAAGGAATCGGGCGTCACCTTGATGCGGATTATTCGCGCCCTGGATGCGGGACCGATCGCGGACCGGGAGGTCGTTCGGATTGAGTCCGCCGATACCGCGCTCGAGTTGGAAGCCAGACTTTCGAATGCGTGCGTTCCGTTGATGGCGCGGGCGATTTCGCGACTGCTGGAGGGAGCGCTGGAGTTCGCCGAGCAGAACCCGAATATCGCGAGTTACTGCCGCCGCCTTTCGAAGGAGGATGGGGCCCTCGATTTCGGACGACCTGCCGCCGAACTTGCCGCTCGAATCCGCGGACTTTATCCTTGGCCGGGCTGCGTCATCGAGTTGGGCGGCGTGAAGATAAAATTGGGGTTGGCGGAGGCGAAGTCGGACCTGCCTCCGGAGTTGGCGGAGAGGGCTGCTCAAGCCGGGATTGCAAGCGCACCCGGAACGGTGATGGGCCAGACTCATGAAGGTCTTTGGATGGCGACCGGTCAGGGTTTTGTGATCCTCCAACGCCTGCAGCGTCCGGGAGGAAGAATGTTGCCGGCACTTGAGTTTCTCCGCGGTTTTGTGGTGGAGGCCGGGTGGATTGTCACATCGAACGTGATGGCTCCTTTGGTCGCGGCGCAACCGTTCCCGCATCGCCCGCGTTAGTCCTGCAACGAGATTTTTTATGCGGAATCGGAGCAATCCTAAGCCCACCCGACGTCAGGTGCCCGGTTGGTGAAAGCTCCGCTTGTTTTCTTGGTACGGTTTACCCAGAGTCGGCCCATGCGGTTTTTTATCCTGCTGCTGACCTTCGGAATGACAAATGTGTGGGGTCAGTCGAATGTGGACTTTGCCAATCTGCGCGAGGATGTCAGATTGCTCCTTCAACGGGTAGGCGAGCTGTCACTTCGCGTTGAACAACTCGAAAGGGAAAACGTCCAGTTGAAGTCTCAGGCTGAAGGATCGGCTCGTTCCTATGCGACCGTCGCGCAAGTCAACGAGGCGGTCGCGGAATTGAATCGGGTCTTGAAGGCGACAGTCGCATCCGCGCGGTCCGAAACGTTGGAAACCGTCGCGAAGCAGATCGAACGCCTGGCTCAACAGACAGACGTCGCCATCCAAACGCTGGCCAAAGGTCAGGCGGGCCGATCTTCCTCCGCGGGGACCTTCGCGAACGACTTTCCCAAGGAGGGAGTCAGTTACACGGTTCAAAAGGGAGAGACGCTGGCGACAATCGCCAAGAAAACCGGTGCGAAGGTGCAGGACATTATCAACGCCAACAAACTGACCGATCCCTCAAAGATTAACGTCGGACAAATACTCTTCGTTCCCGGAGGCAAATAATTCCCATGGCTGCTCCCAAATCACGTTTAGGTCGAGGACTTGGCGGCCTGATTGCCGCTGCATCTCCGAAGTCCGCGGAAAGCCGGGCCGCGGGTTCCGCGAGCGCCGCGAGCACCGGAGCAACTCTTCCGAATGCGCCGGGGTTTCTTGAGGTCAGTGTCGCCTCGGTGGAGCCGAGTCCCTATCAGGCCCGCCGTGAAATTTCACCAGAACAGCTGCAGGAGCTCGCTGAGAGCATTCGTAGCGAGGGACTTCTACAGCCGATCGTGGTTCGGAAACACGGTGAGAAGTACCAGCTGGTTGCCGGTGAGCGTCGCTGGCGAGCCTTTCAGTTACTGAAGATCAAGAGCATTCCTGCCCGGGTGGTAGAAGCGAGCAACGCTTCGTCCGCAGCACTGGGATTGATTGAGAACCTGCAACGCGAGGGTCTGAACCCGATTGAAGAAGCCTACGGCTACGCGAGCCTGATTCGTGACTTCGATCTGACGCAGGAAGCAGCCTCCGAACGGGTGGGCAAGGGCCGCGCGTCGGTAGCAAACGCGCTGAGGCTTCTGTCCCTCGACGGAGAGCTCCAGGGCTTTTTGGCGAAAGGGCTCCTATCGGTTGGGCACGCTAAGGTCCTCCTGGGAGTCAACGATACGGCACAACGGGCTGTCCTCGCGCGGCGCGTGATTGAAGAGGGATTGAGTGTACGCGGAACTGAGCGATTGGTTCTCCTCAAGAAGACCGTGGCGGTTCCCGTCTCTGGGCATGTTGGCCGGGCCGTGCCGGCGGTCGAGGCAGCAGCCGTTGCCAGTATCGAAAAGAAACTGATCACGCACCTTGGGGCACGCGTGGCGCTCAAACACAGTGCCAAACGGGGCAAAATCGTCATCGAATACGTCGGTAACGACGATCTTCATCGAATATTGGAAAAGTTGGGAGTCGAAGCCTAAGCAGGCAGCACCGGCGAGAGCAGGGCGTACTGGCGAGTATTGTCTTGCGCTGTCGACAATTGCGCTATTCCCACTCGCCCACTGGGTTTTAATCCCTAAATCTGACGGGGAATTAACTTGGCGGGGGCTCGCGAGCCGTTTGATTAGTGCTTATGTGGTGGCGCAGGGCACGGGAGGCAATCTTCCCTAAACGAGCGGAAAAAGCAGCAGGTCGCGTCTTTGACGACGCGGTCGGCGGGCTGAACGACGTCGCCGACTACCTGCGCTACGACCCGGTTCCACCACTTTGGCGTGAGATCCGGCAGTACACGTTCTCCAAACTTCGCGCGGATGGAGTGGCGGCGGCAATGATTGCGATCGTAACCATTCCGCAAGCTATCGGTTTTGCCATCGTCGTCGGAATACCCGTGCAGGCCGTGTTGGCCTCGGCGATTGTCGGAGCCGCGGTCTGCGCGGTTTTCAGCACCTCCCGTCACTTGGTATTCGGTCCGACGAATACGATATCGATCATTTTAGCGGGGGCCCTGCTCACCGTGTCCGATGTGCCGCTGACGGCCTTGCAGAAAGTGCTGGTGATTGGGTTCATGATTGGAGCGATCCAATTGGCCTCCGGCTTCTTCAAGCTGGGGAACCTGACCCATTTCATCTCGCGCACCGTCATCATTGCCTACGGGACCGCTGTGGGGGTGCTGATCGCCGCGGGTCAGGTGGGCAACCTCCTGGGACTGGGAAAACCCGACGATGTCAGTCTTCCCGGAATCGTTCGGCACATCGGTGCCAGTCTGGTTCGCTTCGATCTGAATCCGATGACTGCAGGGGTGGGCATCTCGAGTCTCCTCTTGATGGTATTGATCCGAAAGACGCGCCCATCGTGGCCCGAGGGACTGATCGTTCTCGCGGTCTTTGGAGGCGTTTCGATCTTCTATAATCTGGGGGCTTTCAGTGTGCCCTTGGTCCGGGATGCCGGCGAGGTCGCGGGCCAGATGCCGATCTTTGTTGGCTTCCCGACGAACGAAGCGGGAGTGAACTTGATTCCCCAGTTGGCGAGTGTCGCGCTGGCTGCGGCAATTCTCGGCATGCTCGAGACAATCTCGATCTCCAAGAGCATGGCGGCGCGTTCCGGTCAGAAGGTGAATTCAAACCAGGAATTGGTGGCCATGGGGGCGGGTAATCTTGCGGCCACCGCCTTTGGAGCCATGCCCGGCTCTTCTTCCTTCGTGCGGAGCGCAGTTTGTTTTCACGCCGGGGGTGCGACCCAGATGGCATCGATCTTTTCGAGCGGTATTGTGCTCGTGATCTTGGGGGTGACAGCGAACGCGGTGAATTTCGTGCCGATCGCTGCGTTGGCAGCGTACCTCATTCTGATCGCGTTGCGCCTGATCAACTTGGAGCAAATTCGGATCACCCGAAGAGCCACGCGGTCCGACGCGGTCGTATTTTGGGTAACTTTGGTCTCAGCGTTGTTTCTCCAACTCGACACCGCAGTTTACGTGGGTATCGGGGTTTCGCTGGCGCTTTTCCTCCGAAAGGCTAGCGCCCCATCGTTGGTCGAATACGGATTCAACGACCAAGGCCAGTTGTCCGAACTGGACGATAAGCATCGCCGAAAGAATTCAGCGATCTCCATCGTGCACGTGGAGGGTGAGTTGTTCTTCGGGGCTGCGGACCTTTTTCAGGAGCAGGTGCGGTATCTTGCTGACGATGATCAGATCCGCGTGGTCATCCTACGAATGAAGAATGCGCGTCACCTCGATGCCACGTCGGTCATGTCGCTCTTGCAACTACACGAGTATTTGAGCAAGACCGGAAGGCACTTGCTGGTGAGTGGCATCAATGAGGAAGTGGAGCGGGTGCTTTCGCGGTCTGGGGCCATGCGCAAAATCGGCCAGGAGAATGTGTTCCCGGCGGAAGCCAATCTGACCATGAGCACGAAACGGGCGCTTTTGCGTGCCTCCCAGTTGCTGCAGTCGGACTCCGGCGGGCAGAAAACCAAGCCCGACGTGAGGATTTTCTACGATCGTAAGCGTGAAAAAGTGGAGGGTCCTCTCAACTCCACGGGCGCCGACCAAGATGTCCGCCCGGTGGACTATTCGATCTAGGCCTTCTGGCGGGTCTTGGCCGCGGGGAAAGGATCGGGTTCTGAGCGTGGGCATTGACAAGTCGCCCGCCCGCTTGTTCTTCTTATCGTTTACTCATGAGCATCCTGATTGGAATTCTCACCTTCGTCCTCATCCTCGTATCCCTCTTCATGGTTTTGGTTGTGCTTGCGCAAAAAGCCAAGGACGGGGGCGTCGGGGCCGCGCTGGGCGGGGGAGCCACCGAAGCCGCGTTTGGTGCCGAAACGGGCAACGTCCTTTCGAAGGCCACGATCAATGCCGCGATCGCTTTTTTTGTGCTGAGTTTCGCCCTCTACCTCGGACATATCTATCAGCGGAAACACGCTGCGCCCGCCGGCGGCACGTTGCCTACGATTGCAGTTCCGGCGACATCCACCGCGATGCCGGAAGTCCCAGCTGCGGCGGCGCCCGCTCCCGACGTGTTGACGACGCCTCCTGCAACGGCTGAACAACCTAAGACGAATCCCTGAGCGGGTTCGATGTTTCATGACGTCCTCAGGGACGCTGCGGTTTGGGCAGACGGTCTGCACCGTCTGCCTTCTCGTACTTTTGGGGGGCTTGGTCGGCGTTCCTCACACCGCTTTTGCTCAGCAAAAACGGTATCGACCGCGGCCTGACTACGTTCAACTTGGTCGCCCGGATCAGGAAGTAGGACGAAAAGTCCTCCGTGAGTTCCAAGAGTCGGGAGCGGGCGGTACGTACTATTTGGAGTTCCATCTGAGGGTCCTCCCTCGGCGGGGCAAGGAGAGATTGGTGTATGGACGTTTGTGGGAAGGTCGGATCGACGGAGCTTCCGTTCGCCGGATCGAACTCCGGTCGGGTGCTGCAGATGACTCACCCGTCAGCCTTCGGTTGTTAGTTCGCGGCGGGCCAAATCCGGCGATTTGGCGTTGGTCGCCGGACGTCCCCTTGGCGGTTGATGTGCTGCCGGGTAGTGCGCTGTTTGATCCGATCGGTGGGACTGATCTGACGGCATTTGACCTCCAGATGCCTTTCCTTTTTTGGACGGATTTCGAGTTTGAAGGGGTGCGGAAGGTCCGTGGCCGCCCGGCGCATGCCTTCCTTTTCTATCCGCCGACGGACTACGCCACCTGGCAGCCGGCGCTTTCCGGGGTCAGGGTCTATCTGGACTCCCAGTACAATGCGTTGGTGCAGGTGGAGCAGATCGTCGACCTCGGCAAGGTCGCGAAATCGATGTCGGTTCTCGACCTCAAGAAAATCGATGATCAGTGGATCGTGAAGAACATCGATGTTCGCGACGAGGCTTCCCGAAACAAGACGAGGTTTGGCGTGACCGGCGCGGTTTTAAACGAGGCGTTTGCCGGTGCGTTGTTCTCACCGGCGGAGCTTCCGACGGCGGTTCTGCCCCCCGGCGGGATCACCCGAATCGAACCATGAGTGCTGCCCAGCTTAGTTCGGTCAGGGCAGTCGTTTTTGACTTGGATGGAACGTTGGTTGATAGCATGCCGATGGTATTGCGTGCGTTCGCGCATGCCTTGGCCCCCTTTCGACCGCCGATGACCGACCACGACTTGTTTCTTCGGTTGGGTGCGCCACCGGAACGGACATTTTCGGCTCTCCTGGAAGATGCGACCCAAGTGGAGTCGGCGATGCGTCGCTTGGTGGAGTTTTCGACGAAGAACTGGAATTTGATCCGGCCTTTTGGCGGAATGAGCCGACTTCTCGCCGACCTTCAGGTTGAAGCACTTCGGCTCGGCGTGTGGACGGGACGCGACCGAAAATCGACCGAGTGCATCTTTCGTGAGCAGGCGTTGCAGGCATGGATCGAAACAACGGTTTGTGGGGACGATCTGCCTTCGCACAAACCCGATCCCGCTGGTTTGAGTGAGATTTTGCAGCGCTTAGGGGTTTCTCCCTCTGAGGTGCTCTTTGCGGGTGATGCCGATGTCGATGTGCTAGCCGGACATAGGTTGGGCGTGAACACCGTTCTAATCCGTCACGGCAGAACGGTCCATGAGGACGTTCTGCGCAAAGCCTGGCGGGTCGTTGAGTCGCCGGAAGATGCCTACGCCGTAATCAGGCAGGCAGTCGTGCAGTCCAAATAGGCCGCGATCGGAGGTTGGTTTTATCCAGCGTGCGGCAGCACGCGGCTTACGGCAGCACCCGCTCGGTCGTGGCATCGAAAAGATGCGCCTTTTCGACGTTGAAGGTGACCCTTACCCGTTGATTTACCTCGAAACGGTCCGTGGGGCGGACTCGAGCGATGAAAGAAGTGACGCCAGTATCCAGATACAGGAGGGTTTCCGCACCCATGGGTTCTGACACCTCGACCTTCACCTCGATTGTTCGACTTGGGTCGGGCCCCGCCACCGTGAGGGTGTCCTGGACGTCCTCGGGTCGGATACCAAAGATAACCGGTTTGCCAATGTGGGAGGCAGCCTTCTTGGCAAGTGCCTGGTTCAGCAGGACGGACGCGGGCGTTGCCTGCGGATTGTCTTCAACGAAGCTCAGCCCTCCGTTGGTTTGGCTGATCGTGCCCTTAAAGAAATTCATCGGGGGGCTTCCGATGAAGCCGGCAACAAACACGTTATCGGGCTGGTTATAAAGATCCAAGGGTGCTGCTACCTGTTGAATATGACCATCTTTCATGACGCAGATGCGGTCGCCCATCGTCATGGCCTCAACTTGGTCGTGGGTCACGTAGATCATCGTCGCGCCCAGGCGGGCATGAAGCTTGGAAATATCGGTCCGCGTCGAGACGCGCATCTTGGCATCCAAATTGGAAAGAGGTTCATCGAAGAGAAAGACCCTCGGTTTTCGGACGATGGCGCGGCCGACAGCGACGCGTTGTCGCTGGCCACCGGAAAGTGCCTTGGGTTTCCGATCCAAGTATTTTTCCAGACCGAGCATCCCCGCGGCATCTCGAACTCGGCTGTCGATATCCGCTTTGGAGAATTTGCGCAGCTTAAGACCGAACGCCATGTTATCGTAAACCGACATGTGGGGGTAGAGCGCGTAGTTCTGAAAGACCATCGCGATGTCCCGATCCTTCGGGAGGACGTCGTTTACGACCTTGCCCCCGATGGAAATGGATCCTCCGGTGATTTCCTCAAGCCCCGCGATCATCCGCAGAGTCGTGGACTTTCCACATCCGGAAGGACCGACCAGGACCATGAACTCCCGGTCATGAATTTCGAGGTTGATCCCGTGGACTACTTTCACCCCTGGACCGCCTTTTTCGGGGTAAATCTTGACTAGATTCTCGATGACGACGTTAGCCATTGGAGTAATTGAGGGCCCCCGCGACTGCTCGCGGGAACTACATCCGGCCGTCGGAAGGAGAGTCAATCCCATATGCCCGTAAAGATTTGCGTTGCCGGATGGCCACTACACATTCTAGGTCTTCGTTCCGAATTCAATCTACGCCCGACCATCCATGGCCAAAAAGAAAAACCCAGTCGCTAATCCAGTCACGTTCGAGCTTCCGCTCACGCTCATCGATAAGATCGAAACGAGTCGCGCGAAACGTGGCCTCAAATCCGTCAGCGAAGTCATTCGCGTTGCTCTCGAGCAATTCGATTACGGCGCCTTCCAAGTCGATCGCCCCGAGCATCGGCAGATCTCCGTGCGTCTTCCCGACGCACTGAAGAAGAACCTCCAGCGCCAAGCCCGCATCAAGCGCACGAGCGCGGGCGAGCTCCTTCGTGCAGCCATCGATAGTCTTCCCGGCTCAGCCGCGAAGGTTGCTGCGAAGAAGAAGCGCTAAGATTTCGTTTCCTTGGACGGGCCGGGATTCCCGGCCTTTCTTCAGTTCCCTCAGGCCGCGCCACCAAAGCGCGGCCTTGCTTTTGGTGTGGGCGCATCATTAGGTTTAATTCGTTTGTCCATGAGCAGTTCTCCCGCGCCACTCTCCACTTGGGCCCAAAATATCTCGCCGTCGCCGACGCTCGCCGTCGATGCGAAGGCCAAGGCCCTGCAAGCAGCCGGTGAAGACGTCTGTGGTTTCGCTGCTGGCGAACCCGACTTCGACACCCCCCAGCACATCAAGGATGCCTGTGTGGCAGCCCTGATGTCGGGAAAAACGAAATACGCACCAACCCCCGGGATTGAACCGCTGCGGGGTGCGATCGCGGCGCGTTACCTGGCTGAATACGGGCTCAAGGTGGCTCCTTCCCAGGTGATTGTGTCTCCTGGCGGCAAGTTTTCCTGTTACTTGGGCGTGCTGGCAACCTGCTCTCCAGGCGACGAGGTGATTGTTCCGGCTCCGTTCTGGGTGAGTTACCCGGAGATGGTCAAACTGGCGGGCGCGGTGCCCAAGCTGGTCCTGGCGGACGATCGCAGCGGGTTCAAATTGACCCCGGTTCAGCTGGAAGCTGCGATTTCTCCGCGGACGAAGCTGCTCATCCTCAATTCTCCCTCCAATCCGACGGGAGCTGTTTATTCCCGAGAGGAGCTCTCCGCTCTGGTCGACGTCGCCGTACGTCACAATCTCTATATTTTGTCGGATGAGATGTATGAGCATCTCGTCTACGATGGAACTCGGCCGACTTGTCTCGCTTCCCTCAGCAAGGAAGCTGAAGCTCGAACCATCGTGGTCGCCGGTTTTTCGAAGACCTACGCAATGACGGGTTGGCGCATCGGTACCACCGTCGCCCCAGCGCCGATCGCCAAGGCGATCTCCGAGCTCCAAAGTCAGACGACTTCGAACGTCACGACGTTCGCCCAGTACGGCGCTCTCGCAGCGCTGCAGGAAAAAGAAAAGACGGCCGCAGCGTTGGCGGAAATGCTGGTCGCGTTCGACCGGCGGCGGAAAAATCTCCACGCGGCACTGAATGCGATCCCGGGTGTATCGTGTCTCCTCGCTCAAGGTGCTTTCTACCTCTTCCCGAATATTTCGAAGTTCGGTCTCTCGGATCAGGAGTTCTGTGCTCGCCTGCTTGAGCAGGAGAAAGTCGCAGCGGTCCCGGGGAGTGCTTTTGGGGCTGAGGGTTATCTCAGGCTGAGTTACGCCACCAGCGATGCGATCATCGCCAAGGGCGTCGCGCGCCTGGCGAATTTTTGCAAGAATCTCTGAGTCAGACTGCATCCCTTCGTTTCGCTTCGCGTCGGTCCGCCGCGCTCAGCTTGGCGACTGAACTCGCGCCCGCGGTGGATGCTCGCTTGGGCTTCGGAGATCCCCACGGCGGTCAGAATTGCCCCATTTCGCTATCCAGGTTCCAATGACCCGCCCTTCCGCTCTGAGGATTTGGCTTTCCGCCACACGCCCGCGTACACTTCCCGCCGCGGTAGCACCGGTCCTGGTGGGGTCGGCATTCGCCTGGCGGCTCGATCGCTTTAGCTTGTCCGCCGCGGCGGCGTGCCTTGCCTTCGCCCTGCTCATCCAAATTGCGACCAACTTCGCCAATGACTATTTCGACTACCTGAAGGGCGCAGATACGCACGAACGAGTCGGTCCCAAGCGTGCCGTAGCCAGTGGCTGGGTTTCGCCTCCGGTGATGAGGAATGCGATGGTCGTGACCTTTTTGGCTGCGTTCATCGTCGGGCTCCTTCTGCTCCCGTTTGGGGGGTGGCCGCTCCTTGTGATTGGCGCAACCAGCATCCTTTGTGGTGTAGCCTACACCGGCGGACCATATCCTTTGGGGTACAACGGATTAGGAGATATTTTTGTTTTTCTGTTTTTTGGTTTGGTGGCCGTCTGCACCACGTTCTATGTCCAGGCGGGCAGCCCCACCCTGGACGTTTGGTTCGCGGCCATTGCGATTGGCGCTTTGGCGTCTAACATTCTTGTAGCCAATAATTACCGTGATGTTGAGACGGATAAAAAAGCGGGAAAACGAACGACGGTGGTTAGATTCGGGAAACGATTTGCCAAGGTGCAGTTCGCGTCCGCGCACCTCGTTTCGATGATCCTTCCGGGCTTGCTCCTGCTGCGCGGTTATTCCGCTTGGATATTGATTCCGTGGGTTCTGATCCCGCTGGCATTCAGACAGGTACGCATTTTGGGAACTTCCCGTACGGCGCCGGAGCTGATCGCTTTGCTGGGCGCGACCGGCAAGCATTTGGCTCTTTATGCGGTGGCACTGAGTCTTGGGATTGTGCTCGGGACATAAAAAAGCACCGGTGCCTGGGCGCCGGTGCCGACAAACGACAGAACGTTGTAGCCTAGATCTTGGAGAGCAACCGTTCCTTAAGAGCGGCTTTCTGCATCATACCGACGAAAGTATCGACCAATTTTCCTCCTTTGAAGAGGAGCATGGTTGGAATCGCGCGGACGCTGTATTCAGCGGCCAGCTGATCGTTTTCATCCACGTTGACCTTCGCGATCGTCAGCTTTCCTTGGAGTTCGGCACCAAGCTCCTCCAGAGTGGGTGCAATTGCCTTGCATGGGCCGCACCAAGGTGCCCAGAAATCGACGAGCACGGGGACGGGCGATGCAAGGGCGGCCTTGAAGTTGGCCGCGTTGAGTTCGATTGTATTGGCGGACATAAGATGGGAGGTTGTAAGGCGCTTCTGAAAGTATGAACGCTAAATGCAGATTTAGCGAGGCGTGGATTTATTCAGGATCTCAGCGAGTTCCTGAGGATCGACGGTTTCGAGTCGGCGGTCCCGCCGCTTGAGCTCCTCGAACGTCTTCAGGACCGTTTCCGTCATGTTCTCGTGGGTTTCCTCGGAGCCACCCACAAGCTTGAATTGTTCGCCTTCGGTTATCCGTTTGTGTCCATCCTCATTGTCCAAACCAATTCCGAGGAGAGCTGACTTGGCGGGTGTTTTCTTGCTCCCCGGCTGCGGCTTTGATGGCTTCTTGCTCACGAAGCCAACGTGCTTCCTTCGTCACTAGTTTCAAGCGGGTTTTCGCTATCGATTGTATCAGGGGGCGGCGAGTCGACGGATGTGCAGATGATGTCCGTGAACGCATCATCCTGTTTCAGAGTGAGTTTGCGCAATCGAGTGAGCTCGAGAACGGCCAGAAAAGTGGCCACGAGCACGCGCAGGCTGACCTTTTCCGGGAAGAGATCGGAGAAAACAAACGACTTGTTGGTTTGAACCCGCAGAAGCAGGGCCTCCATTTGATCAGCTACCGTGACTTGTTCGTCCCGGATTTCGCCGACCACGAGCTTCTCTGCGAGCCGCCGGAGGACGATGTTGAAGGCATTCCAAAGTTCGATCCGGTCAACGGATTTTAGCGGGCGCTCATTTTCTGCCGCCAGCACTTCGATCACTCGTCGAGGTAGTTTATCCTGTTCGAATTGAACCAGAGAGGCGAGGGTCCCGGCCGCCTCCTTGAATTTTTTATACTGCAAGAGCTGATGCACGAGTTCCCATCGGGGATCCATGGCGTCGTCATCCTCGTCCGTACCGAGCGCAGCGTGCCCTTTCGGCAAGAGCATCCGGCTTTTGATCTCCATCAACGTGGCCGCCATGACGAAAAATTCGCCGGCGATCTCCAAGTCGAGCTGGTGCATCGCATGGAGCGCATCGATGTACTGCCGGGTTACCGATTCGATCGGGATGTCGTAGATATCGAGCTCGTTCTTCCGGATGAGAAAAAGGAGCAAGTCGAGCGGTCCCTCGAAAGCGGGAAGTTTGATGCGATAATCGGCGTCTGGAACCACGGTCTTGGGGATGCTTGGTCGGTCTGCCTTTGCGGCAATGAAAAACGCCTCCGATGGACTGCTTCCTCTGAGCCAGTGGAGTCACGCCTTCAACGCCGCTGGAGAACGACCGTGTAGAATCCGTCCGTATCGAAAAGCGAAGGCAGAAGCGTTCGACCGGGGGATGATTCCCTCGCTCCGGCGAGCACGATCTGCGGGGGCGCGATCTCCTCGAAATCGGGGTGCTGATCGAGAAATCGGCGAACGACGACTTCGTTTTCGGAGCTCGCTAGCGAGCAGGTCGCATAGACGAGTCGTCCGCCGGGGCGGACGAACGTCGCGTAACGCGCGAGAATTTGATCCTGAAATCGGTTCATCGTCGCGAGCGTGACGCGCGAAGTTGACCATTTCAGATGAGGCGAGCGGCGCCACGTGCCCGAACCGCTGCAGGGCGTGTCAACCAGGACTCCGTCGAAGCTCTCGCCCGGCTTCGCGGATACTCGCACATTGGTCAGGCGTGCGCGCGATGATCGTTCGCGAAGCTCATCCAATGCCTTGGAGCGGATATCATGCGCCACGACCGTTCCGCGAGGTCCGACCAGTCTGGCGAGTTGCAGCGTTTTGCCGCCCGCGCCTGCGCACGCGTCCAGCCAGTGTTCGCCAGGCTGTATGCCTACTTCGGCGAGCACCCACTGTGAACCGAGGTCTTGAATCTCAATCATCCCGTTCTGATACGCGTCGGTGGTCGTGACATCGGCTTCGACCAGCATCTTCCAGGCACTTGGCAATTGCGTGGAGACGGTCCAGCTCCAGCCACGCTCGGAAAATTCCTCCGCGACGCGATGGGTGTCTTCAGTTTGCAGGCGGAGCCAGAGTGGTGACCGCTGATTGAGGACGTCGTAGAGGGGTGGCTCGAACGATTCCGGGCACTCCGCTCGAAACCACGCGGGAAGTGGCGGTTCAGTCGCCGATTTGACGCCTTGGGCGACGGCAGCCGCCGCCCGGGCGGCGACGGATTGGGGGAGTTCGGGCCAATCAGGGGTGAGGGCGGACTTAAGCGGGGACGATGCCGCGGTCGAGGCGCAGAGCCAGACGACGAGCTTGAGTGAGAGCTCAGACAGGACCCCCGATTGGGTCGTAATCCATGGCCAATATCGTACGGTGGTGTAGAACAACTCTCGGTAGAGCCTGCGATCACGGGAGCCAAATTGACGGTGCTGCCGCAGGAGTCCCTCAAACCTCGCCGTGAGCGCCTGATCGGTGGTCACGTAAGGATCAATTTGTTCCCAGAGTCGGTTGAAGGTCGCCGCCTGCCGAAAGGCGACGGAGGAGGTAACGGTGGACATGTTGTTGGTTCAGAAAGCCGCGGTCTCGATCTCGACGACGAAACCAAATGAGCCTTCCCTCCTCCTGCCCTCGTAAAAGTTGAGCCCGTAGGTCAGCGTCCACAAGCGGTCCAGAGTCTGCCGGACGCCATAAGTCTGCTGGACGAAGCGCGCTTGCCGCGAGTCGTAGTGCATGCGAGCAAACGCCTCAAAACGCTCGTCGATTCGGTAGGCGCCGTCGGCGACATACTCCTCAATGTTGTTCTCCAGGTAGTGTGTGCCGAGGCGCAGGGACCACCACTCGCTGTTGGTCACGGTCAACCCGGTGTTCAACTCGCGTAATTTGCCATCCTGGGTCGAGTAGCGTTGGTAAAGGTCGAACCGGAGCCAAGGCGCGGGCATCAGTCCCAGTTCCGTGTGTAAATCCGAAAGCGTACGGACACCCTCATCCCGTTCGAAGCGCACATCGGCGCCGAGGTTGAAGTCGACCAGATCACGGGAGCCGTATTCAGGGTCTCGCGTTTGCAGCGTGTTGTCAATACGCAGTCGCAAGGTATTGGTTGCAGTCAGTTCGTCCACGTTCCGCTGGTCTCCAAGTCCGAGGGGCTGCAAATAGGTGGAGAACGCCCTTCGATCGATCTGGGGAATTCTTCCGCGGCCTCGATCCGCCTTGGGGATGTAGCGATAACTCAGTCTGGGCGTCACGAAGTGACGCAATCCATTCACTTTCCACGTTTTGTTTTGGTAGGCGTACGTCGCGCTCGCACGGAGATCCGCGTCGACCCCCACCTCGCCCAGCGTTCGGGTGTAATCGCCGCCGTCGGATTCATCGAGGGTTCGTCCGTAGTGCGTCACCTGCACCCCAACGACGGGTTTCACGGTCAACCACTCGCGAGGACTGATAGGACGGGTGAGTCCGTAATAGGCATCAATCCGGTCGCTCCGCAGTGTTGGACCGGTGGTCGGATCGTCTTCCACCAGCCGAGCGAGGTTTAGGTGGGCTCGTTGATAAAGGCGCAGATCTTCGGGTCCAAGACGCCGGGGCAGCAGGGCGAATTGGAGTTCGGGCAGACGTTCCTGAACTCGGAAATAGCGATTGGGGTTGGTTCGAGCGAAAGCGGTGACGACAAACCGGTCGTCGACGTAATTCACTTCAGCGAATGTGTCCGGTTGTTGGATCGGGTAGAAATCCTTCGGTCGAAAGTCACGCAGGACCGCGGAGTCACTCCAGTAACCGAGATCGGCCATCAAGGTCAGTCGGTTGCTCAATTGTTGGCGGTGCTCCCATTGGACGAAACCCCGGTCCTCCTGGATCCGCTGATCGAGCACATCTCGCAATTTGTCGCCACTGTCATGGATGAAACCGCTCCTGAACGCACCGGAGACCTGGCGTTCGCCGTCCCGGCGTTCATAGCTCCCGGACGGGCCGAACAACAGGCCCCGGTTGGAATAGTATCCAATTTCAGGACCGGCCTCAAAACCGCGTGCGACGGGCAGCTGGACCCCGACCTCAAAGAATGCACCGAGCGACCTCCGGTATCCGCCACCCAGGGTCAGATAGCGAAGAAAAACCTGATCGATGGGAATGGGAAACCCGGGAAGCGGGAGGAGGGTATGGCGTCCAAGTCCGACCCGGCCTCCATCGAGTTCCAACTGGTCATCGTCCCGAAACGTCAGTCGTCTCGCGCGGAGGGTTGGCGTCCAGCCACCAGGCTCGCGGAAGGTCGCGGTAGCCTGCTCGACGATCACCTCGGTGGGGGTGCCTTTGACGCTCGATCCGCTGACATAAATGGGATCAACCCCGAGCCGGAGATTTTTCACGTCAAACGACCTGTCGGCGAGGCGATACGTCATCTCTTCCGCGATCATGCGGCGATTCTCCTGCTGAAGAATCACCTTGCCCCGGGCATGGGCAATTTTCGTCCGAAAGTTGTAGCGGATCTCGTCGGCCCAGAGGATTGCGCCTCCATAGGCAAGACGTGCGTTGCCCCGGCGTATATTTTCACCGGTGGTCAGATCGGTCTCGGACGTGTCCGCGTCGAAGCTGAATCCCGGCATCTCGCTCTGCGAGGCGAGCCGGAGGGTGGCGCAGAGGCTGGCAAGAAGGATAAGACAAAGACGCACAGCGAAAGAGAACCCGGGTCGGCTTCGGCAGGCAAGACGGTTGCGCACACCCCGATGGTCGGTCCCGGCGTCGAGGTCACGTGTTTGAAGTCCGCTTTCAGGGTGGCGAGACAGGCAGGGACAGGGTGTACCGAGTTTGAAACGCATGCGCTCGCAAAGAAGGACAGAGAGGGTCGGCCAACCCTGGGGCGTGGAAGATTGCGAGACTCCTCGCTAGACGTCTTGATAGTGGCGACTCTAGGCTCCCTGAAACCTCCCTTACGTCGTGATCATCTCCCAAGAACTGCTGGATCGTTTTCTTAACGCCACTGCCGGCCACCCGCACGATACCTTGGGAATGCATCCGTGCAAAAGTGGACGTTCGCAAGGAGTGGTTGTCCGCGCATTCGTTCGCCGGAGCGTCACCTGCGAGGTGATTGATCTGGAAACCAAGGAAAGCTGGCCCATGACGAGCCTGTCGGACCTCGGCTTCTATGAGGTTTTCATCCCGAAACGAAAAAGTGTCTTCCGCTACCAACTTCGGGCGACGCTGAACAACGGCGAGACGCGTCAACTCCATGATGCGTACAGCTTCCTGCCAACGTTGGGCGATCAGGATCTTTACCTCTTCAACGAAGGCAATGAGCACCGCCTCTACAACAAGCTCGGAGCTCATCCCCGTCGGATCGGCGGCATTCCAGGCGTGTCCTTTGCGGTCTGGGCGCCGAACGCGAAACGAGTTTCGGTGGTCGGGAACTTCAATGGCTGGGATGGCCGCTATCATCCCATGCGTCCGCTGGGTGCATCGGGGGTCTGGGAGCTTTTTATCCCAAGTCTCAGTGCGGGAGAACTCTACAAATTTGAACTCTGGGATGTACGTGGACATATCCGGCTCAAGACCGATCCTTTTGGCACGTACTTCGAAGCGCCTCCGGGCAATGCCTCGATCGTGCATGATGCGACGGCGTTTCAATGGAATGACGGGGCCTGGCTGGAGCGCCGCCGATCGGCTGCAGTGGATCGCGATCAACCGATGTCGATCTACGAAGTCCACTTGGGATCTTGGAAGCGCCGCGCGGATGATGGCAACCGACCGCTGACGTACCGTGAGTTGGCTCCCCTGTTGGCCGATTACGTGATCGAGATGGGGTTCACGCACGTCGAGGTCATGCCGTTGGCGGAACATCCCTTCGACGGATCCTGGGGCTACCAGGTGACTGGGTTCTTTGCCCCGACGCAACGTTTCGGAACGCCTGATGACTTCGCTTGGTTCGTCGACCACCTGCACCAGCGAGGCATCGGGATCATCCTCGACTGGGTTCCGGCGCATTTTCCGAGGGACAGTTTTGCCTTGGCCGAGTTCGACGGAACTCACTTGTACGAACACGCGGATCCGCGGCAGGGCGCCCACATGGATTGGGGCACGCTGATCTTCAATTACAGCCGCAACGAGGTGCGTTGCTTTCTCATCGCGAACGCCCTGTCCTGGCTCGACCGCTATCATCTCGATGGACTCCGAGTCGATGCCGTGGCGTCGATGCTCTACCTCGACTACTCGCGCAAATCAGGCGAATGGGTGCCCAACAAGTTCGGAGGCCGGGAGAATCTCGAGGCGATCGAGTTCCTCAAGACCACGAACGATTTGGTGCACCATTACTATCCCGGCGTCCGCATGATTGCCGAGGAGAGCACCTCCTTTCCGGGAATCTCCAAGCCAACCCATGACGGAGGCATCGGTTTCGATTATAAGTGGAACATGGGTTGGATGCACGACACCCTGAAGTACTTCTCAAAGGAGGCGATTCACCGCAAATGGCACCAGAATGATCTGACGTTCGGGATGCTGTACCAGTACGCGGAAAACTTCATCTCGGTTTTTTCCCACGATGAGGTCGTTCACGGGAAGGGCTCGATGTTGATGAAGATGGCGGCGTGGCATATCCCGGAGAAAGCCGCAACGCTGCGCGCGCTTTACGGGCACATGTGGGGTTGGCCGGGCAAGAAGCTGCTGTTCATGGGCAGCGAGTTTGGCCAAAGCTCGGAGTGGGCCTATGCGGGCACGTTGGATTGGCATCTGACCCAGTACCTGGACCACGAAGGTATCCGATTGTTGGTTCGCGATCTGAATCGACTCTATCTGCAGGAGCCGGTTTTGGGTCGGAACGATCTCAACTCCCAGGGTTTTCGGTGGTTGGCCTGCCAGGATTCAGAGGCGAGTGTACTGGCTTTCCTGCGCAGTGATCCTGCGGAGCAGACACTCTTTGCGGTGGTGGGTCATTTCACGCCGGTGATCCGTCGCAACTACCGGGTGGGGGTGCCCCGCCGCGGATTTTGGAGTGAGGTGGTCAACACCAACAGCCAATATTATGGTGGCAGCGGACTCGGCAATAGTGGCGGAGTCCACACGGACGACGTGCCTGCCGACGGGATGGAACAGAGTATCCAGATTGTCCTGCCACCGCTGGCCACCACGTTCTTCAAGTGGACCGCGTCAAGTTGAGGAGCCTCGGGTCGCCAGGTGGGTGATCCGCTTGGCGAGTGCGGCGGACGCCTCGTCGATCCAGAGCCTTCCCTTTTCCACGCTGGCTCGGGTGGCATCACCCATCGTGCCACTGCGGGAGACGTCGCTGCTGATCCAGGAGAAAATGGCCGGGGCGTTCTCCGGTCGAAGTTCGCCGGGATCTTCGAGGCGCGCCGGATACTCGCACACCGCCCGATCCATCCGCACCAGGTCCTCGGTCGCTGCCAGCATCAGGGAGGTCTCCCACTCGCCCGCGTGAAATCCGTATTCCCGCTCTTGGGGTGACAGTGGCGTAGGATAGTTCGAGCCGATGATTCCTGCCCGCATGCCGAGCGTGCTTTGGATTTCCCGGATGGTGTACACGAGTACGGCACTGTTGCCGCCATGCGTGTTGAGCACGCCAAGGTTACGGTAGCCGAGGTCGTGGAGCTGGCGTGCGGAGGCTAGGACCAGTCTGCGCAACGACTTCGCTGAAACAGTGAGAGTTCCGGTAAATCCGACGTGTTCGTTACTCTTGCCGAAGGTGATGGGAGGAGCGACCCAGACGTGCACGCCAGGGGGAAGTTTAGGTAGGGCCGCATTGAGCCAGGCTTGGCCGATCATGGCATCCACGCCTACCGGTAGATGGTGGCCATGTTGTTCGATCGCCCCGGTCGGCAGAATGATAAACGTCTTCTCTTTGTCCGGCTGCGCTTCGAGTTCGTCCCGAGTGAGCGCCATCAAGTAGCGAGCACGGTAGTCGGGCCATGGAAGTCCGGACGCCAGTTCATCCCTTGATTCGGCTGAAAGACCCTTCGGCACGGAGTGGACGACCGCGTCCGTTGGGCTGCGCGGGGATCCGAGTGGCGATTTGGCTTCAATCTCGAGGAGCAAACGTGCCAAGTGCGCGCTCGCTTGCCGGAGACACGCGGCGCCATCAATCGCTGGATCAAAGGCGACCGGCGCCGGTTGACGCCAGGTTCCGGGTCGAAAATCCGGTTCAACCACGTCCCCGGCACGCTTCGAGGCGGCGGGTGTCTGATGGAGCAGCTGGGACGCGACCGCTTGCACCGTGGTGCGGTTTGGACTCGACGGGTGAAGATCCAGCCCGAGCCCGCTCAAGTTCACGACGAAGGACTGCAGACCGAGCTCGACGCGGGCATCACGCGACGCGGCGTCGATGAACTCCACGTTCCACGGGCTCGAGTTAAGGAAGACGATTTTTCGAAATCCGCTGGCCTTCACGCCGTGGGCAATTTCTCGCACCAGATCATGCGCCGTCTCCGGATCGATCCCGAAAAACGTGGAAGGGTAGGGAGCCAAGGCGAAACGCAGGGGAGGAAGGACGCGAATTCCCGTGCTTGCCGGCAAAAGCCCGACAGCCCGCCGCAGCGTTTCACTGGACACCGTTTCCTCGACATCGAGGGGCATTCCCAGCCCGTGGTCGCCAAAGCCATGCACGGGCAGCACCACGAGGTGGTTTTCCTTGCCGGCAAGCGCGGCAAATTCGCTCCAGGCGTGGTGAGCCCAGAACGTACTCTCATTCGCGTTGGCCAGCCGGGTCGTGGACATACCGCTTACGCTAAAGCCCGAAGAGTCTCGCGCCAGCACAACCTCGTCGTCGATCAATCACCGCTGAGGCAATTGCTTCCTCCCGGCGGGTTCGAATCCTGAATAATTCACACTCAGGTCCTGATCGAGCGACTTGAACCACCAAGCGCGGCCACGCAATCGCACCGTGATCGTGCGGAGGAGGGTCGGGCGTTCGCCTTCCGGGAGGGAATATTCAATCACCGTTCGCGCCTCGTCGATGTAGATTCCCATTACGGGCTTGAACGGCTCAAAGCTCGACAACTCCATGCGCTCAATCGTCGCCGTGGGTCGGTGCAGGGTGAATGCAGCCGTCATGTGCGCCGCCGACCGATCGTCCTTGTCGGTCGCCTTGAGGCGAAAGCGCCACGTCGCTCGGGTTCCGTCGTCGGACACGCGCTCTGCGGTCGACTCATCAATCTGATCTTTTACGTTTGGCGCTGTTTCACCGCGGGTACGGCGGGTTTGTTGCTCGTTGTAGGTTTTGGTTTCAGCCGGCGAGGGAACGCGGCCATCCTTTTCCACCAGGGTCCAGCGATGGAACTCGGCGAGTCGTGGATCGAACCTTTCGACGAGTCGGTGTCCCGCTCCCTCGGTGGTTTGCGTGAATGCCCAGCCGCGGGATCCCTCGGATTGGTAGGACTTGAGGACTTCTCTGAGCTCCGCTGGAAGCGGTTCAGCTCGTGAGCCGGAGACAGCGAGTAAGCCCAACACTCCAACGATCCAGGTACAAAAGAGGCGCATAACGTTTCCAACACAACCGCACACCCGCTGGCGGGCAAGTCTGCCGCTTCCGGCCGAGTTCGCCCCATTCGGGAACCCTCTCCGAGAGGTCCGCGGGTCTGCCATCACGCGACCGCCGCGATCTGTTGGGGTATCGCCCCGGTCTTTCCGGGAATGAGCACGGAATCTCCTTGGCGGCGCCCAATCAACTGGCGGCCAAGCGGTGAGGCCGGCGTCACCACCAAGATCGCAGAACCCGCTTGGGTGATTTCAAGGCCACCCGCTTTCGGACCAACAAAATAGTGGCGCTCCGTCCCCTCGGGCGCGCGGAGTGTTACCAGGGCCCCAACCGCGATTGGCGTTGCCGGAGTGAAGGTCGCCATCTCCAAGGTTCGATAGTGCGAAAGAGTCTCGTGGAGTTCGGCGACCAGTTTAGCCTGTCCCTGCGCCAGGTAGGCCGCCTCCTGAGCGTGCATATCGTACTTGTTCTCTGGTTTGCTCTCCTCGTCGATGGCTTCATCCCGCGAGGTCAAAGCCGCCCGAGTTTGGAGGTCGAGATCGGCCTCCAATTGACGGATCAGTGCGGAGTGGAGCGCGGACTTGTCCATGGGCTGGATTAGAGCCCGTTGGTCACCCTTCGCCAGCGAAACCCGCCACCGGACAACGTTCGTGGATCGAGCGCGGTGCCGCTAGCTCAAGTCGCTGGCCGCAAGGCGAGCAACGTGACCACGCGTTTGACCAGTTCTCGCGGACTGAAGGGCTTGGTCAAATAATCGAGCGCCCCGAGTTCCAACCCCATCAGCTTGGCGTCTGCCGTCGCCCAGGCGGTTAGGATGACCACGGGAGTGGACTTGGTGACGGGATGCCGGCGCAGAATCTCGCAGACCCCGAATCCGTCGATGTCGGGCAGCATTAGGTCCAAGAGGATGAGATCGGGCCGTTGATCTGCAACCCGGTCGAGTGCCTCCCGTCCGCTGGCCGCACTGACGACATCGAATCCGGCCTTGCCGAGGTGGAATCGGACCAGGGAAATCACGTCGGGTTCGTCATCTACGGTAAGAATGAGGGGGCGCACATCTTATGAGACGACCGACCCATGGCGGTGCAGAGGCGATGGAGTTACGAGCGCGTGACATTCCACGTTGGCGAAAATTACGTCAATAAGGCCGTCCCGGTGTTTGCGACTCGTCCTCCCCCGCGGAGTTGCCTTCAAGGAACCCCGTCGGTGGCCGATATGGTCTGCGTCTTCTTTGCGATGGCTCGAAAAATTGCTTTCATCAACTACAAGGGCGGCGTGGGTAAGACCTCGCTGATCGTCAACACGGCGGCTGCGCTCGTGAAGGCGGGAAAGCGCGTCCTCTTGTGCGACTTCGACACGCAGTCGAATGCCAGTATCTGGCTCCTCAAGCTCGATCGCTGGAACAAGATCAACTCGTCCGGTGAAGGGGCGGTTTTTTCGATTTTTGACCCGGGTACGGCCCACATTAAAGACTTGATTGTCAGAGACGTGGTGGAAGGGAAGGCAGGCGAACGTTTGTTGCCGGGGCTCGATCTGCTCCCAACGGCGTTCAACCTCGTCGACTTGGAAAACGAGTACAACGGCGACCCAAAACGGCCGCCCTATCTCGTCTTTCAGGAGCAGATGGCCGCAGTCGAACCCAGTTACGATTTCATCCTTTTCGACTGCCCGCCCAACATTCTTCGAGCGTCCCAATGCGGAATTTTCGCCGCCAACGAAATCTGTGTTCCCGCCAATCCAGATGCCCTGAGCCTGATCGGTTTCACCCTGCTCGTCGAAAAGTTACAGAAGTTTCACATGCTCTCGGCGAGCTTCCGTCGAGCATCGATGGGCCCGCCGGCACTGGTCCACAGCATCATCTTCAATGCGATCAAGACGGGTGTGGATATCGAGGTTCCAAAGATGCGCATGCAGTTGCGCATGAATCAGTTTCGGGCGGCAAAGCGGGTCGCGGCGAACGCGAAAATCCTCGATACGCAGATCCGGGACGCCATGGTCGTCCGGCGTGCCGTCACCTTGGGATTGCCCGTCGTCCTGATCAGTCAGGATGCGGCAGATCCGACGCAGGACAACGTGGTCAACGACTACCGTCGGATGACCCTTGAAATTCTTCAGCAAGGTCACTGAAAAGCCGATATACATCCATGCGTACAACCATCCCACAAACCGTCAGCAAGATGAGGTACACTGCGAAGGAATGGGACGAGATTCGCGGTGCCTTCTCGATGTCGATCATGGTCGACACGCCACTCGCAAGCCTCGCCCAGAATTTGGAAGGGCCGGAGTGGCCGATCAAAGAAAAGAAGGATACTCCTGCGGTGTACATTGATCTGACGTTTGCCGAGGCTTACGAAGCGTTGGCGGCGAAGGGGCAGCCGATGGAGCGTTTCGACCAGTTGGTCGACATTCTCAAAGAGACCCTGGCCTTCGACAACCCGTTCGGTGACATGGTGGAACAGTCCGCGGTGGCGGTGGAGCGCGACAATCCACTCCTGAAGAACATGGCCCGTCTGGAGATTCCGGAGGAATTTCCGATTGAGTTTACGTCGCTGCAGGAAAACACCCTTGAGTTCTGCAGCTTGGAAAAGCTCGGCACGCTCGGCCAGTTCGCGGTTTTCGCTCAGGGACTTTCTCAGGCGGTGATTGTGGGCGGTGACTTCCGTGGTTTGCTCAACGCGCTTTCCCATGTCGACGAGCCGGCTCTCGCGAAGTACCTTCCCTTCCGGGCGGGAAGGAAAGGCCTCCACCTGATTGAGGCGGTCGCCCTCACGGTTCGAGCCATGCCCGCAGACCAACGCACGTTGGCGATCTCCAAGCCGGGGCAGGTCAATCCGGCGACCCGGGATCGCGTGGCTCGGCTGGTGGCTTATTTTACGGAGCAGAAGTCGGAGTTGATCAGTCAGATCGCTGCCGGGTCTTCTTTGACCCGGGCGCTCGTCGTGATCGGTGAACCGTCGGTCGAGGCTACGGTGTCGGCCTTGCTCACGCCGCATCTGAAGAGCGTTCCTGCGCCGACGCGTGCGGCCGCTGCCAAACCGGCAACGAAGAGCTGGTTTAGCCGTCTCTTCTCGCGCTCCTAGTCATGAACGAGGTCGATCCCACCGCCGCGGCCGTGACGGTGCGTTTTCCGGCCCCGCGGATAGGAGATCTGCCATTAACGTTGCCCAAGGGCCGGTCGGGACGGGCCTCACTGCGCAATGCGCTGGAAGCCAGCCTGGCGGACCCTTCTGATGCTTCTAGCCGGAGCGTGGCTTCGGAATCTGCCAATGCCGCTCCGATTCCACCCGGTTCGATGGCGGAGATGGAACAACATCTCCGTCGGTTGGAAGCCAGGCTGGAGCAGCGGGAGCGAGAGCTGGTCGATCAGGAATCCTGGATTGCCGAGCGCGAACGGGAACTGGCTGAGACGGAAGCCTTGGCTACCGCCCGCGAGGCGATGCTGGCGGCCAGTCGCAAGGGACAATCTTCCCCCCGTTTGGGTGCCACGGTCGAGGAGCAGCGGGCGTTCGAGCGTCTGAGGCAGGAACTCGACCGTCGGGAGAATTCTTTGCGCGAGCTGCGGGTGGCGCTGACCGAGAGGGAAAAGTTTCTCGATGAAAGCGAGGCGCGTCTTTTGCGAAAGGTCCAACTCCAGCAGGAAAAGGAGTCCGAGCTGGAACAGCGTGAAGAGGAGTTGGTCGCCCGCGAGCGGAAGCAGCGTCAAGCTGCGGCCGCGCACGATCCGATCCTCGCTGAAGAGTTGCGGGCGGAACTGGCGGTTCGAGCCGCGAACGCGGCCGACGAGTGACGAAAAACCGTTACCTCTTGCTCCAGTCGAGCATGCGCTGAATCGGGGCGAGCGCAGCGCTTCGCGTGGCCTCGGGTATCTCGATCTGGGGGGACAGGTTCTTCAACGCGTCCCGCACCTTTTCGATCGTATTCATTTTCATATAGCGGCAGTCATTGCAGGCGCAGGTGTCGGTCGGGCCGGCGATAAAGGTCTTGCCCGGGACTTCGCGGCGCAGTCGATGCAGCATGCCGCTTTCCGTGGCGACAATGATCCGGTCCGCGGGATGCTCGCGGGCGAATTTCACCATCAGCTCCGTGCTGCAGACTTCGTCCGCGAGATCTCTCACCGCCTGCACACACTCCGGATGGGCCACGACCGGCGCGTCCGGGAACTGGGCCCGAATGCGTTCGATTGACTGGGTGGTGAATTGCACGTGCGCGTAGCAGCTTCCCGGCCAGAGCCGCATCTGCCGTCCCGTCTTCTGCGAGACCCATTGTCCCAGGTTCTGGTCGGGCACAAAAAGGATTTCCCGGTCCGCGGGCACCTGATTCACGATCTTGACCGCATTTCCGCTCGTGCAGATCACATCGCTGAGCGCCTTGACCTCCGCGGAACAGTTGATGTACGCGACGACGTAGAGTCCGGGGTTTCGCGCCTTGTAGTCCGCCAGCTGCGGCGCCGGACAGGAGTCCGAGAGCGAGCAGCCCGCGTTGAGATCCGGGAGGAGCACGATGCGTCCGGGGTTTACGATCTTCGCGGTTTCCGCCATGAAATGGACCCCGCAAAAAAGGATCACCTCGGCTTTCGCCGCCTGCGCCTGGTAGGAGAGCCCCAGCGAATCTCCGACAAAGTCAGCGATCTGCTGGATGGCATCCACCTGATAGTTGTGCGCCAGGATCACGGCGTTGCGCTCCCGTTTCAGCGCCAGCACTTCCTCCTGGACGCGGGAGAGCGCGGGCGATTGTTGACGCGGCGGCAAGACGAGCGGTTCAGGGTTCAGGGCGGCGACCATGGGGGAGAAGATGTCCTGGAGCAGCGCGGATGCAACTCTCGGACGCGGTCGGCACCCCGGTGACGACTGCACTCAGTCCGGGTTGCCCGGGCGTCAGCTCTTCGGCTGTAGTTGGGAAAGGATACGCTGAAACTCCGGGTGGGGCTGCAGGGTCTCAAGATCGGGATCCTGCGAAATCCAGTCGAAATCGCGGTAACCGAGCGCGACCGCCTGTTTCAGGGACCGCAGCGCGTCGTCCGCCCGTTTCGACAGCGCCAGGCTGCAGGCCAGGTTGTAGTGGGCGGTGGGATTCTCCGGCTGCAGCCGCACCAGTTTCCGGTCCATTTTCAACCCATCCGCGATCCGTCCCTGCTTGGTGTACAGGCCACCCAGCAGCTCCACGACCTCGGGGTAGGCCGGGTTGTTGCGAAGGACGGACTCAAAAAAGACCGTTTCGAAACCCGGGTCGGATGGCTTGTTCTTTGACATGGACGGCGACCGACGGGTCAACCCACCTTGTTTTTGCAAACGCCCGAATCGCGGAGGACATTGCAGTGGGCGCTCACCTGGAGACGCTGTGACACCGGGGTCAATCCAAGTTTGGACGAAACGGTGCTGCCGTACCATTCCATGAAGGGTGCGCTGATTTCGAAAATTCGATCACAATCGAGACAGACGACCTGCGCCATCTGGGGATTGTTGTCCGCATTGCGGCAGTAGAACTTTTCCCCTGAACCTATGTCGACCTCGCGCAGCAGTGCGCTTTCGGTCATGATCGGCAGAGTCCGGTAAACCGTTGCACGCGAGACCGAGTCATCAATGCGGCGAGCGTGGTCGAGCAGGGCTTCGGCGGTGAAATGTTCCTTCTGCGAGAAGGCCGCCTCGAAAATGGCCAAACGTTGGTTGGTCACGCGAAGTCCCTTCTTCGTCAAATAGGCTTTGAACTGGTCGCGCTTGGCGTCGGTGCTCACAAACTGATGTTTTCGGGCGTTGGGGAGGTGTCAATGCCCTGAATCGTTCGGGCGATCCCTTCAGGGGCGTTCGAGACCCCTGATTTGGGCTGAATTGGCCCGTCTGCAGGATTGCCGCAAGCGCCGGCAGGCACCATTGACGGCCCAATGATGGTTGGAGTCCACCCTCTCGCCGGTTTTGATAAGGTATTGCACTATCGGGTGCCCGAACACCTTGCGTCCACGATTTCGATCGGCTCGCTGGTGCGCGTTCCGATCGGGCCGAGACTTGTCCTCGGGATTGTCGGGGTGCTGGGTGGCCCAACGGACTTCCCGCTCGATCGCCTGAAATCGGTCGTGCAGGCGATCTATCCTTTTCCGGCGCTTCCGCCGGATCTCCTCGGTTTGGCGCGCTGGATGTCCAGCTACTACGCGGCTCCCCTCGATGGTGTCATCGAGGGCATGCTGCCGGCCCCCGTGCGGGCCGGAGCCGCGCTCAAGGAGGAGAAGATGCTCAGCCTGGCGGGACGACTCGAGGCGGGCGACTTGGAGAAGATGGAGAAACGGGCACCCCAACAGGCCCGCCTTTACCGATTCCTCGAGCCCCAGTTGCTGCCCCTGAAGAAACACCTGGTGCTCCACCGTTTGGGAATCACCGCCGCGGTCTGCACGGCACTCGTCAAGCGCGGACTCGTTCGCGAAGAGGCGCGTCGCGTCGAACGGATCGCCTACGTTGACGACATGGCCGGCGTCGAGAGAGTCGCGTCTCAGGCTCCCGTTTTGAACGACCAGCAGCGTGCTGCCGTCGGCACCCTCGAGGCAGCGTTGGCCACCGAAAAATTCAGCGTCACGCTGCTGCACGGGATCACGGGGTCCGGCAAAACCGAGGTTTATCTGCACGCGATTGAGGCGGCGCTGAAGGCGGGCGGAGGCGTGGTGTTTCTCGTGCCCGAGGTGGCGTTGACGCCGCAAACCGTGGCTCGGCTGCGTTCACGCCTGGAGGCGATCGCGCCCGATCACCGGTGCGTGGTCTGGCACAGTCATCTCAGCGAGGGAGAGCGGCTCGACGGCTGGCTGGCCCTGGCCACCGGGGAGGCTCGGGTGGTCGTCGGGGCGCGGTCCGCCATTTTCGCTCCCGTGAGCAACCTCCGGCTGATCGTCGTCGATGAGGAACACGAGCCCGCCTACAAACAGGACGAGACGCCGCGTTACCACGGCCGCGATGTCGCCGTCATGCGCGCCAAACTCTGCGGGGCGGTCTGTCTCCTCGGTTCGGCCACACCGTCGCTCGAGAGCTACGCCAATGCCAAGGGCGGCCGGTACGGTCTGGTCCGCCTGACCGAACGGGTCGACTCGCGCAAGCTGCCACATATTCGAGTCGTGGATATGAAGATCGAGATCATGCGGCAGCGGGGCATGACCACCCTGTCGCGACCCTTGGTCGATGCCATGCACGCCCGCTTTGAGAAACGGGAACAGACCATTCTCTTCATCAATCGGCGCGGTTACTCGTCCTCCATGCTCTGCACAAAGTGTGGTCACACCGAGGAGTGCCGCCACTGCAGCATCACCATGACCTACCATCGCAGCGATGAAACGTTGCGGTGTCACCTGTGTGGAGACTCGCGGCCGGCCCCCAATCGTTGTCCAAAGTGCGGGGCCCCCGACATCCGCTGGCGCGGTCTCGGCACGCAGCGCGTTGAGGAGGCGGTCCGGCGGGTTCTGCCCAAGGCGCGGATTGAGCGGATCGATGCGGATACCATGGCCAAGAAAAATCGCTTCCGGCAGATTCTGGGTGAATTTCGCACGGGCAAGATCGACGTGCTGGTGGGCACCCAGATGATCGGCAAAGGGCTGGATTTCCCGAATGTCACGCTGGTCGGCTTGATCGACGCGGACATTTCCATGCACATCCCCGATTTCCGGGCCAACGAGCGCACATTTCAACTCCTGGTCCAGGTGGCGGGTCGGGCCGGGCAGGGCGACCGTGCAGTGGAAGTGGTGGTGCAAACCTTCACCCCCCAATCCGAGACGATCCAGTTTTCGCGCCATGCCGATTTTGAGGGTTTCGCGGAGACCGAAATGCGCATGCGCGAGCAATTCCGCTATCCGCCGTACCGGCATTTGATCCATCATCTCTTCCGTGGTCCGAGCGAGGAGAAGCTCAAGTTCTACGCCGAACAGTGGGCACGGTTGGTCGAGAAGACTTTCGGCGATCGGTTCGAACTCCGGGGGCCTTCGCCTTCACCCATTGAAAAAATCAAGGACCACTACCGCTGGCAGTTGTGGTACTTCACCGCCAGCATCTCGAAGGTCATTGGTGAGCTCAACCAGTTGCGCACCAGCTTCGCATGGCCGGACGACGTCACTCAGGTGCTCGACGTTGATCCGTCCAATCTGGTTTGAAACCGTTTTCCTCGCGGATCACTCGGGAACGCGCGCAGTGGGGACGAATGGACGGTGCCCGCCGCTCGCTACCCGATGCGCGATGTCTGGAAGCTCACCGGTATCCGGGAAGAAACGCCTTCTCGGCCGCAAAAAGCTCCAGAGTCATCGCCTTGATCTGTGCCGGGGTGCAGACCGCGGCGGTCAGTGGATCGAGCATCAGTGCGTAGATTGCCTTTTCGACGCTCCGCTCAACGGCGGCCTGTGCGCCGAGGTCGAACATGCCCAGATTGGTGGCACAAACCGCGGCCATCTGCGGCGGCAACGCTCCAAAACGCGTGGGGTGAACTCCGTTTTGGTCGACCATGCAGGCCACTTCGACGCAACTTTGAGCCGGCAGATTGGTGATCAGCTGTCCTGCGCCGCCGTGATGGTTCATCACGTTGCCGTGAATGCGGAACGGGGTGTCCTTTTCCCGCGCCTCGATGATCCACGAAGCGTATTCCCACGAGCGGCTCCATTCCATCGACGTCTTGCCCGCAAGCATTGAAAGGCGCTCCTGGTCCGCGTTCGCCCTCCATCGCGGCCAGTTTGAGGCGTAGAATCGGGATCCGCCCTCGTAGGCCAGACGTAGCAGTTTTCGGCCCGCTTCACTTTTGCGGTAATAGGGGAGGTATTCGGAAAGGTGTCCCGAGCTTTCCGTGATGAAGGCTCCAAAGTGCACGCACATGTCCTTTCGGATGAGGTCACCTTGACGGTATTGGACCTCGGTCGATGCGCCATGGCTGTTGTCCCGGCTGTCCTGAACGACCAGGCCTTGATCGTATTCCTTTATCCCGGCAGCGATCTCCTCCGTGAACTTCTGGTAGAGCCTGTCAGTGTAGAGATTGGTTCCTTGGTGTTCCAGCCGGGTGAACCAGGATAGGTGATTGATCCCCGCACACTCCCAATCGAGTTCAGGGTAGGGGACTTGGGCGTATTTGGCCAGCAGCTGGCTCGTGCCCTGCACCGAGTGGCACAGCCCGACGACGGGCATGGACGAGCTTCGGGCGGCGGCGGTGCACATCATCACCATGGGATTGGTGTAATTCAGCACGAGAGCCTGAGGGCAGAGTCGTTCGCAGTCCTTGAGCACGGCGAGCCAGACCGGAATCGTCCGGAGCGCCTTGAACAGACCGCCAGGCCCAATGGTGTCGCCGATGCATTGGTCGACGCCATACTTCAATGGGATGTCGTTGTCGTGCACGACGCATTCCAGGCCGCTGACTTCGATGCAGTTCACGACATAGTCGGAGCCGGAGAGGACGACGGCCCGATCCGTCGAGGCCACCACTTTCCAGTCCTTCCGGTCAAGCGCGGTCAGCAGCCGGCGAATCAACCGGGCAGTGACGTTCAGGCGCTTCTCGTCGATGTCGACCAAGGCGATGGTGCCGCCGCGATTGCCGGGAATGCGCACCACATCGTTCACCAGCCGGGGTGCGAAGAAACTTCCAGCACCCAAAAAGGTCAGTCTGATCGGGCGGTCCATCGTGCCCGCGAGGCCCGCAGCGGCGGCATCCTGCGTGTGGGCGGCATGGCCGAGGGACTTGGTCTTTCGAATGCGCATGGAAGAGTGTGACAGGGCCTCAGGAGTCGACTCAGTTCGGTCGCCGCCCAGGAAACCGGCGCCAGGCGATCAGGAGGAACTCAGTTTCCGGTGCAGGCTGAAGAGTTCGCGTACATCCTCGCTGAGCCGGTCTTGGAGCGCTTGCAGCGAGCGGTAGTGTGCCGTGTGAGCTTTGTTCGGGAGGCAGCGGGTCGCGTCGTTGACCGCGACCACACCCGACGTAAGGTCCGAGAGTTTGGTTTTGCGACGACCTTCCCTGAGGGCCACGCACCAGGCTGCCTGCAACGCGCCACCCACGGCCGCTCCTTCGTCTTCGACCATCGCGACGACGGGCACGCCGAAGATGTCCGCCATGATCTGACGCCAGGCGGGCGATTTCGCGCCGCCGCCGGTGACGCGGATTTCCCGCGCTTTCACTCCCAAGTCCGCGAGACGACGCAGTCCGTAATTCATCCCGAGCGTCACGCCTTCCATCGCCGCCCGCGCGAGATGGGCGGGCGTGAGCGTCTTGGCGTTCAACCCGAAGAGCACGCCTGAGCCGTCCGGAACATTCGGTGTGCGCTCGCCGGCGAGGTAGGGGAGCATGACCAGGCCACCGGCGCCCGGAGGGACAGTTGCCACTGCCTTGGCCATGGCCTCGTGGTCGAGGCTGAAGAGTGCGCGAACCTGTTCCGTCACCGTGGTCACGTTCATCGTGCAAAGGAGCGGCAGCCAGCCCCCGTTCGACGAACAAAAGGCGGCGATTTCACCCTTCGGGTCGATCACCGGTTTCCCGGAGTACGCGTAGATCGTCCCGCTGGTACCGAAGCTTGCGGTGACCACGCCGGGTGAAACATTGCCCGTGCCGATGGCCCCCATCATATTGTCGCCGCCGCCTGCCGAGACCACGACGTCGCGTGACAGTCCGTAACTCGCTGCCAGCTCGGGACGAATCACGCCGACGGCTTCATGCGATTCCGCGAGCGGCGGCAGAAAGTCAGCGAGCTTGCGGTCAATCGCTGCCATCGCCTCGCGGGACCAAGTCCGTTTACGAACGTCCATCAAGGCCGTCCCCGACGCATCGCCATATTCCATGAAGTACCGACCGGTCAGGTGGAAGTTGAGATAATCGTGCGGTAGCAGCACGTGCTTCAACCGTCGGAAATTCGCCGGCTCGTGACGTTTGAGCCAGAGAATCTTGGGTGCGGTGAAACCAGGGAGAATGAGGTTGCCCGTCCGCCGGATCGCGCCCTTGGGACCGCCGAGTTTGCGCGTGATCAGGGCGCATTCCTCGATCGTGCTGGTGTCACACCAGAGCTTCGCCGGACGGATCACCTGGCCTTCGTCATCGAGTGGCACGAATCCGTGCTGTTGTCCGGATACGCCGACGCCGCGGACCCGAGCCGCTTCAGCCGGTCCGATCTTGGCGACCACTTCCTTGATGACGAAGTTCAGCGCGACCGCCCACTCGGTCGGGTGCTGTTCCATGTGACCCACGGGCAGCCCGTCGATCAGACGATGCGGGGCGCGCGCCTCCGCGATGACCTTGCGCGCGGCGAGGTCGAGGACCACCGCCTTGGTGCTTTGGGTGCCGGAATCAATGCCGATGAAGAGCGACATGGGAGAGGGAATCTGAACCGCGGATCGGGTTTTACGGCGTGCGGGACTGAAGCAGCTTGAACTCCACGGCGGCGCGCAGTGCTTCCCAGCTGGCATCGACGATATTGTCACTGACCCCGACGGTGCCCCAGACTCGATGCTCGTCTCCGCTCTCGATGAGAACGCGGGTGCGGCTGCTCGCTCCCTGATTGCTTTCGAGGATTCGCACCTTGTAGTCGCGCAGCGCCATCTCGGACAACTCCGGAAAATCCTTCTCCAAGGCGAGGCGCAGGGCGCGATCGAGCGCGCTGATGGGGCCGGTCGACTCGGCGACGGTATGGTAGGCCTTCTCACCCACCTTGATCTTCACGGTCGCTTCCGCCCAGAGCTCCTCGCCGTGCCGTTCGATGATCACCCGGTAGCCATCGACGGTGAAGAACTGGGTGCGGCGCCCCAAGGCCCGCGCGATCAGCAGCTGCAGCGAGGCGTCCGCCGCCTCGAATTCGTATCCACGAAACTCCAGCTCCTTCAATTCCTCGATCAGCGACTTGATCGCGTTCGATTTCTCGTCGAGCTCGAAGCCGAGTTCTTTTGCCTTCAGTGCGATGCTGCTGCGTCCGGCCATGTCAGAAACGAGGACGCGGGTGCGATTGCCGACCGCCGCCGGATCGATGTGCTCGTAGCTGCTCTTGACCTTTTGGGCGGCATTGGCGTGCAGGCCCCCTTTGTGGGCGAACGCCGAGGCGCCGACATACGGAGCCTTCGTATCGGGCCGAAGGTTCGCCAACTCGTCGAAGAAAAGCGAGAGCTCCCGCAGCTGGCCGAGGTGCTCGGAGCAGTGCGCCGTCATCCCCATTTTTAGGAAGAGACTGGGGAGCACGGTGATCAGGTTCGCGTTGCCGGTGCGCTCTCCGTAGCCGTTGACTGTTCCTTGCACCAGCTTCGCGCCCGCGTTGATTCCGGCGAGGGAAAGAGCCGCGCCCAGCCCGGCGTCGTTGTGACAATGCACCCCGACCTGATCCGCACCAAATTCGCCGACTACGCGTCGGACGATCGCTTCAAAGTCGTTGACCAGCGTCCCGCCATTCGTGTCGCAGAGGGTCAGGTTCGAGGCTCCGCCCTTCAGCGCGGCAGCCAAGGTGCGCATGGCGTAGTCACTGTCCGACTTGTAGCCGTCGAAAAAGTGCTCCGCGTCGTAGATGACCTCCCGCCCTTGGGAGACGAGGTAGCGGGCGGAGTCCTCGATCATCGCGAGGTTTTCCTCGGCGGTGGTTCGAAGGATTTCTGTCACGTGCAGCAGCCAGGTCTTCCCGACGATCGTCATCACGGGCATGCCGCTATCGATCAGAGTCTTGAGCTGGGGGTCCTCGTTCGCCTTGGCGCCGGCGCGGCGGGTGGAGCCGAATGCCGCCAGCCGGGCATGCTTCAAGTTCAGTTTTCGCGCTTCCTGGAAAAACGTGATGTCACGGGGGTTCGATCCAGGGAATCCCCCTTCGACGTAGTCGACCCCGAAAGAATCGAGACGCTCCGCAATCAGGAGCTTGTCGGTGACGGAAAAGCTGATGCCTTCCCCCTGGGTGCCATCCCGCAAGGTGGTGTCATAGATCTTGATGGCTTTGCTCATAGAGGGGGTGAGCGTTAGCGGTGCCGCAGAGGGTGGCAAGGGGGCATTTTGCGGTGCAGAGGCGGCGTCCGTCACTTCCCCTCGGCAAAGTATTCACGGACTATCTCGATGGTGTAAATTATCTGCGCTTCAGTGAGATGTGGACCGATGGGCAGGCTCAGCACCTCGTTGGCGAGGCGCTCGGCCAGCGGGAATTCGCCCGCTTTCCATCCGCCGTCCCCGTAGGCGTCGGAGAGGTGCGGGGGGATCGGGTAATGGATTTGGGTCGCGACGTCGCGTGAGGCGAGATGTTGGCGAAGGGCCTCGCGGTGCCGGGTGCGCACGACAAAGAGATGCCATACCGGTTTGGTCCACGCCGGGACGTGGGGCAGAATGAGGTCTCCCACGCCTTGCAGCCCCTCCAGGTAAAGCTGGGCCAAGGGAGTCCGCCGCGCATTCCACTCGGCCAGGCGGGGGAGTTTAGCGCGGAGGAACGCACATTGCAGTTCGCTGAGGCGGGAGTTGATCCCGCGTTCGTCGTGGTGATAGCGGATTTTTGAACCGTAGTTTCGCAGTGAACGGACCTTGGTGGCCAGAGCGTCGTCGGAAGTAGTGACGGCTCCGGCATCACCGAAGGCTCCCAGGTTCTTGCTCGGGTAAAAACTCACACCAGCGATGTGACCCAAGGCCCCGGACTGGCGGCCGCGGCACTCGGCGCCGTGGGATTGCGCTGCGTCCTCAAGCACGAGGATCCCCCGTGGGTCAGCGATGCGGCGCAAGGCGTCGACGTCGGCCGTTTGGCCATAGAGGTGGACCGGCAGGATGCAGCGCGTCTGCGGCGAGATCAGGGCTTCAACCCGGTTGGGGTCGAGGTTGTAGGTGGCCTCGTCCGGTTCGCACGGCACCAGGGTCGCCCCAACCTGTGAAACCGCGAGCCAGGTCGCGATGTAGGTGTTCGAGGGCACAATCACTTCGTCGCCCGGGCCGATCTTGGCCGCCATCAAAGCGAGCTGCATGGCCTCAAGTCCGTTGGCCACCGTGATGCAGTGCCGGACCCCCACGCTTCGGGCATACTCGGCTTCGAACGCCTCCATTTCCTGGCCAAATATGTACCAGCCTGACTCCATCACTCGGTGGTAGGCGGCATCCATCTCCGACCTCAAGGAGTCGTACGTGGGTTTCAGCTCAAGAAACGGAACCTTCATGGGTTGAAAAGGGGCCTCGAGACCAGTCCGAAGGCAAGCTGGTCCCTCTGCACACGCGGAAAAATGTCTCCACCTCCGACGGTCGCAGGCAGCCTCCCTTCTTTGGTGAACCGAGGCGTTTCCTCTTTTGACTTCGCGGCGCCAATGCGGTCTATCGTTTCCGCCTGCAAAGTACGCCTGACGCACGTCGGCCTTGATCAGTCCCTGGCGAATCGACGCAGGCCGAACCACCATGGCGCATTATTTTTGGATTTTTGTCGGCAGCGGGCTGGGGGGCTTGGCCCGCTTCGGCCTCTCCGGGCTCGTGGCCCAACGCTTCGGCGAGGTTTTCCCTTGGGGGACGCTGCTCGTCAATGTCTCGGGATCGTTCGTCATCGGTTTTTTCGCGGCCCTGACCGGCCCGGAGGGGCGTTACCTCGTCGGTTCATCAGTCCGACACTTCGTCATGACCGGCATCTTGGGAGGCTTCACGACCTACTCTTCCTTCAGCTTGCAAACATTGGCGCTCGCGCGGGACGGTGAGTGGCTCCGGGCCGGTGCAAATGTCGGTGGTACCTTCAGCCTCTGTTTGGTCGCCGTCTGGCTTGGTCACGTCTGCGCCGTCTGGCTCTCGCCCCTGAAAGCCGCGTAAGTTTGTTTCGCGTTTTTCGTCGCAGAAGCGTGCCGGTGGCGGGTGGTGACGGTTTCTCGCGCCTTGACGATTGATCCGGCGCTCGGCTCCGATGAAATTCGCACGATGAAGAATCAGGCAGGGCCGGAAAAACCACCGGTACGCAGCGTTCGTTGGCTCTCAATTGGGTCACTTGCCTGCATCGCTTTGGCCGCTGTGCTCGTTTTGCCTGAATCAGCCTCGCCCCCTCCTGCGGGCGCGGGCCAGCCCCTGTTCGAATGGCGTCAGGATGCCCTTTGGGCGGAACTTGAGGGGCAGATGGTCGAGGCGCGGAAACTGGATCCGACGGCAGTCTCGTCACGAATCGACGTTGCGATCACCGATCTCACCGCTCAGCTCGTCAGGGCTTCAGAGCGGCCGCTAGGACCGGACGACAAATCCTTTCTCCAGCTCGAAACCAGCCTGTTTCGACTCGCGCCCCTGATCGCCGCCCACCCGGATCGCCTGCAGGAATATGTCGACCGGGTGGGCCAGGTGCGGCGCCTGGTGAAGGAGCAGTCCCGGACTTGGGATCACGGTGCGCTCGCCACCCGTCAAACGCTTTACCGCCTGCTTTCAGGCAGCCGGCTGGCTTTGGAAACCATCCTTCTCCAATTGCCGCCGGATTCGGAGTTCCCGCAGCTGGTGCGGAGCGACGACGAGCCCTCGGCCACTCCGGCTACCTCGCTCTTTGGCGTACGGGTGCACAGCGGTGACATTCTGGTTTCGCGTGGAGGGGCGCCCACGTCGTCGCTCATCGCCCGAGGGAACGACTACCCGGGTGCGTTTTCCCACGTGGCACTGGTTCATGTGGAGCCGGAGTCGGGAAAGGTCTCCGTCATCGAGTCGCTGATCGAGCGCGGCGTGGTCGTGTCGACGTTGGAGGAGTACCTCCACAGCAAAAAACTCCGACTCATGGTGTTGCGTCCTCGTTCCGACTTGCCGGCCGTGGCCGAAGATCCGCTGCGGCCGCACCGCGCGGCGACAGCGGCGCTGGAGGACGTTCGGAGGCGTCACATTCCGTACGATTTTGCGATGGATCACCGCGATCACCGCACGCAGTTCTGCTCCGAGGTGGCCTCAGCCGCCTACGAGTCCGTGGGAATCCAGCTTTGGATGGGCGTTTCCTTCCTTTCGTCGCCAACGGTCACCGCCTGGCTGGCCTCAATCGGAGTCAGGCATTTCG
>Ga0154020_10000775_pt1 | contig 39443 bp, 29 predicted proteins | sample Klosneuvirus_201_FD_109709 | JGI IMG/M metagenome (GOLD analysis project Ga0154020, IMG submission 109709) | Active sludge microbial communities from wastewater, Klosterneuburg, Austria - Klosneuvirus_20160825_MG | ecosystem: Engineered > WWTP > Aerobic digester > Activated sludge | place... | reverse complement strand
GATGATGGCAGCATAGTTCTTGCGACCTTTGCTCATGGCGACTTCGTCGATGCCAACCGTACTCAAATCGTCAACCTGCTCCCAGTCCACCTTGGCGTCAATCTGGCGGTTGAGCGCACTGACAATGGCGTCGTAGCCAACATTCTCGGAGAGACTCACATCTTCAATCGTGCTGTTCACCAGTTGCTTCAGCAGATAGCGGTCATAGACCTTCGTATGTGGACTGCGTTGGTCATACCACGCCAACACCTGCGTCGTCGTTGGCTCCGTCTCGCACTCAACACAGCGCCCTCGCCGCGGCCTCATACAGATGTACGTCTCCATTCCCAACACAGGCAGGTGACGCAACTGAATCTCTTGACCATGACCAAACATAGCTCGCACCTCTCTGCCACAAAGTCCGCAGCGCACGCTCTCCACTTGACTCTCCACCCAAATCAGCAGCTTGCCATCGGGATGAATCTCTGTGCGCAGTACTTCCACATCCGGTATGTCGAGTGGTATTTCGATTGTCGCTTGTATCTGGGTCGCCATGTCGTCCTCCTTTCCGACGCATAGCCACCAAGTTTACATCAATTCGTTTCTGTGCGGCGCCACATGGATTCCGGAAGAACCGCCATATATGCATAAACTTTATCAAACCATCGCAGCGGGCGATTTGAAGGCCAACACCAATGCAGCCTTTGCGATGGCGGAAAAGGGGCCAGTCGTTGTTCTCAGCAAGGCCACGCCCAAAGCCGTCCTGATTTCCCCAGACGAGTGGAATCGCAGTGCGCAACGGCTAAGCGTGCTTGAGGCGCTCGTGGAAGCCCAGCGCATCGAAGTTCTCAATGAAACTCACCAAAGTTGGGTGACAGGCGCTGAATTGAAGGACCGGCTGGCGAAGCGAGGCGTGAATCTGAGAAGTTCGCTATCGCCAAGAAGCAGCGATATAGATCGTCACACCCACCACAGTGTAGTAGCAATATACCGCTCTGTGGCGGGCTGCTCGTTGAAGTAGTAGGTGGTGACAATTGTTCCGTCGCGGCGCTGGATCGTGCGCGGGTATCCCAGGTCAGAGCAGCCTCCATCGTCGCGCAGATGGATGACGGATCCCCACGTTGCGCCGCCATCTTCGCTCACCCGGGCGCGGATGCCAAAGGGCGCGGCGCGATAGCCATAGGTCAGGCAGAGCCGGCCATCGCGCAGCTTGAGCAGGGCCGGAGGGTTGCCAACAGCACCAGCTTTTGAGACCGGGCGGTTGAGATAGCGCCACGTGGCGCCGTTGTCGGTCGATTGGTACAGGTCGATCCACGATGAGTCCGCTTCAAACCTGTCACGTATCGCGTTGCAGCGGATGGCAGTCACGAGGGTGGTTGCATCCACGCGTACGCTGGAGGGCATGAGCAGGTAATTTTCTGGCGACCTCGCCACCCACGCTACAAACTTAAATGTGGCCCCCGCATCCGTGGTGCGTGCCAAAAAGACCCCGGCGCCCTCGTCGCCATTGTCGCGCGAGGCGGTCAGGAAAAGCATGCAGTCGCTGGACGAATTCACGAGACAGTCGGTGCGCGCTTCGATCCCCGGCTGGCCGAACCTGGGCAGCGCATACGGCCCCTGCCAAGTGTGAGCGCGGTCGTAGGAGGTGTAGAACCAGGCCTGCGTACCCGTACCCAGACCCGTGCGCGCACACATCAGCGCAAAGTCCGGGTGGGCGAAATCGATGCCGCCCGGACACGGCCTGGGCAGCGGCTCTCTACCGAGCTCGATCGCCGTGGCGACCCGCAGGTCGGGAATCATGTGCTCGTCGGCGGAAAAGCCACGCTGGCCGGGCGACGGCGCAGGCGTCGGCATCGTCTGCCAGGTGCGCCCGCCATCCAGGCTGCGCGATTGCAGCGGGTACGCTGGCAGTTCGGGTGTGCGTGCGTGGAATCCGGCATCGGCCTGGTGGGTGCACTGGGTGAAGCTGACGACGATTTCATCATCCCAGACCCACATGCCGTAGTTGGCCGGGCGGCATGGGCAAGAGCCGCTTGGCCATTCAGGCGGCGGGCGACTTGGACAAGCACTTTGCCGACGGCGTCTGGTTTGTCGATCTGGCGCCGCTTCACGCGCCGGACCAGATCGCCGGCGCCATCCTGCGCGAATTCGGATTGCCGCCGGCCAGTCCCGACAGCGCAGTCGCTCGACTCCTGGAACACCTGCGCAGATGCCAGGCATTGCTGGTGCTCGACAACTTCGAGCATCTGCTAGCCGGCGCCGAATTCCTGCCGGCGCTGCTGAACGTCGCGCCCGCGCTCAAGCTGTTGGTCACCTCACGCGTCCGGCTGCATCTTGCAGAAGAATGGCTGCTGCCGCTCGGCGGGCTGGCAACGCCGCCGGCCACCGGCACGCTCGCTGAAGACTCACTGAAGCACAACGAGCAGGAAGAATTGACCAGCTTCGCCAGCATACAATTGTTTCTGCAACGGATAGAGCGACTCGACCCGAGCTTTCAGCCCACGCCCGCCGAGTTGCAGCAGATCGCCGATATCTGCCGCCTGCTGGATGGGATGCCGTTGGGCATCGAGTTAGCGGCGGCCTGGGTGCGCAGCCTCTCGTTGGCTGAGATCACGGCTGCGGTGCGTAGCCGGCTGCAACTCTTCACCACGACGCTGCGCAATATCCCGCCGCGCCACCGCAGTATGCCCGCCGTCTTCGACCATTCTTGGCGTCTGCTCGATACCCATGCGCGCGGTTTGCTGCGTCAGCTTGCCGTTTTTCGCGGCGGCTGGACATGCGCAGCCGCCGCGGCGGTCACCGGCGCAACCCCAATCGAGCTGGAAAGCCTGGTGGATAGCTCCTGGGTGCGCGTCGCCAATCAGCGGTTTTCGTTGCACGAGTTGGTGCGTCAATACTGCGTGGAAAAGCTCTGCGAAGAGCACGAGTTGGAGACGGGCGAGCCTGTCATGGCCGTGCACCGCCGCCACTGCGCCTACTATGCCGATCTGACCGGCGCCGAGGAGCAAGCGCTCAACTGGCAGCGCGAGCCAATGGCGCGATTTAGCGCGGACTTCGGCAACCTGGAAGCAGCCTGGATGTGGGCCATCGACCAGGGTGAATTTTCCGCCACCCGCCAGATGATGATCGGCCTCTTTTTCTTTGCCGAGATGATGGGCTGGTACAGCGCGATGCTGCCCTTTTTTGAGCGCGCCGCCAACGCGCTGCGCACCCGCTGGCAGCACGCTGGTGGCGATGCAACTGCGCGCCAGGAGACGGCGCTGCTGTTGGCGATTATCCTCTACATCGAACAGACGCTGCTGGTGCATTTGGGGTGGCTGGCACGCGTACAGGAGTGCGTGGACGAAGCGCGGGCGGTGTTGGATGGTGCGATCCGCGACGCGCGCTGGGTGGAACAGGACTTTCTCGTGCGATGGGCCACGACCTGCCTCCGCCTCGAATGGGGGAACTTTGCGGTCGCGCATACGTCAGCGCGCGAATTGCTGGCCTTTTTGCAGACCAATACGTTTCCATGCTACCCCTATCGGGCCGAGATTGGCACGCGCTTCTGGCAGATGCAAATGCACCACATGCTGGGCGTCACCGCACGGCTCATGGGTGACCACGCAACGGCCTGGACACACAGCGAGGCGGCCAATGCGCTCTGCGATGAGATGGGAGAACAGCGTTTCAAGACGCGCAATTTGCGCGAGATCGCCACCCTCATGCAACTGCGCGGGGAGAACGAGCAGGCGCTGAGCAGCGCGCAAAATGCACTGGCGCTCAGCCAGCGCTTTGAAGATCAGATGGGAGTGGCCTACGGTGCATGGAGGCTTGGCGAGATCGAACTCGACGCTGGCCTGCTTACGCTGGCGAGTGAGCACTGCCGGCATGGTCTGGCCGTGGCGTTGGAGACCGGCGAACATAAATTGCACATCCGCAGCCTGGTGACATTGGCGCGCGGCGCGCGACTTTCCGGGCAGCTTGCCGCAGCGCGGCAGCGACTGGAGGAAGCGCTGCGCGCCTGCGCCCAACCGGACATCACCCATTCCAATCTGCTGGCCGTCGTTTTTCTGGAGTTAGGGCATGTCGCTTGCGCCGAGCAAGCGTGGGCGCAGGCGCGCCACTTCTACATCGAGGCATTGGCTGTCAAAGGCTGCGATGCGGCCGAGACGCAGGCGGCGCAGGCCGGGCTGGCCGAGGTCGTATGGGCTGACAACAAAAGCGAATTCAGAAGCTGATAGTCAACTGCTTACCTTTGTCTGTCAGAGGCGGTTGGCTATCCCTCTTTTCTGTACGGAACGCCCAGTTCCGCCGGCACATTGAACGAGCGACGGGCGACGGTCAGCACGATCGTCAGGATATAGGGCAGGGCAATAAACAACTCGTTCGGGAACAGACTCGCACCGCTGGACTGCATGAAGATGGCGACTGCTTCGGCCAGACCAAAGACCAGCGTGCCGGCCAGCACACCGTACGGCTTCCAGTTGCCCAGGAAGCAGATCGCAAAGGCGATCCAGCCGCGCCCGCCGATGATGGTCGTGGTGAACATGCCCAGATAACCAATCGAGTAGAAGGCCCCACCGATGCCACACATGACGCCGGCAAAGAGAATCGTCAGAAAGCGCAGCCGGTCCACCCGGATGCCCGCAACGTCGCCCGCTTCCGGGTTCTCGCCGATGGAACGGATCGAGAGGCCGAGGGAAGTCCTGTAGAGCATGAAGCTCCCCAGCGGCACCAGCACATAAAGTAGATATGTCAGGATATTTTGCTCGAACAGGATCGGGCCGAGGAGCGGAATGTCAGAGAGGAAGGGGATGGCGATGGGCTGCAGCGGCTCTACAATCAGCGGGGTGACCGGGACGCCGAAAATAACGCGCTGAAAGAAGGCGCAAAACCCGAGCGCCAGGAGGTTGATGGCCACCCCGGTGACAATCTGGTGCTGTTTCAGATAGACGCAGATCCACCCATAGAGCGCGGCCGTGATAACACCGGCGACCATGGCGGCGAACATCCCCACCAGCAGATTGCCGCCGGTCTGGTAGGCCGCAACAAAACCGGCCCAGGCGCCAATCAAAAAGATGCCCTCAATCGCTGTATTCATCACGCCGCTGCGTTCGGCATAGACTTCGGAGAGAGAGCCATACAGCAGCGGCGTGCCCATCAGAATGGTTCGGCTCAGCAATTCGATCATACGGTTACCGCCTTCTTCAACTTGGCTTTCTCGCGGTTTTCCTCCAGCTTCTCGCGCACAAAATAGGCGAGGATGACGAAGACCATCACCGACCCCAGCATCAATTCGGTGATGCTGGACGGGATGCCGGCAAGCTGGCCCATGATCGTGCCGCCGACCTTGAGGGCGCCAAACAGGATCGCGGCAAAGATGATCCCAATCGGGTTGCCGTTGGCCAGGATGGCGATGCCGATGCCGGCGGCGCCCACATCGGGGTTGAAGCCCTGCACCAGCATGTGTTGGACGCCGTTTACCTCGGCAAAGCCGCCGAGAGCCGCCAACGCGCCGCTGATGAAAAATACCACGACGTACAGCGTCTTATAGTTGATTCCTGCCAGGGCCGCAGCATCCTTGCCCTGGCCAACCGCACGGATGCGAAAGCCAAGCGGCGTCTTGTACAAGAGCACCCAGGCGCCAATACACGCGAGCACGGCCAGGAGAAACCCGCTGTGCAGCCTGGTGCCTGGCATGATCGTCGGCAGCCAGACGGCGCTGTCTAGCGGATTGGTCTGCGGGTACTCGCCCTTGGTTTCGAGGAGGAACGTGCGCAGCAGATAGTTCATGAGGTTGAGCGCGATATAGGTGGACATCATGCTGACCAGGAACTCGTTGGCGTTAAACCTGGCCTTAAGCCAGCCAATCAGCCCGCCCCACAGTCCACCGGTCACTATGGTCGCACCTGCCGCGATGACCAGCACCAGCGCTCCCGGCAGCTTGTCCTGCAGAAAGAGGGAGATTCCCACCGCCGTGATCGCTCCGATATAGAATTGTCCCTGGGCGCCAATATTGAACAAATTGGCCTGGAAGGGCAAGGCAAACGCCAGCGCGGTGAACATCAGCGGCGTCGCTTTGACAAAGACATCGGCGAAGGTGTAGCTGTCCCGAAAAAGCGAGCCAAAGAGCGTGGCCATTGCCGTCAAGGGATTCTCGCCCAGAAAGAGCAGCAGCAGCCCACTGACCGCCAACCCCATCAGCACCGCCAGCATGTTCGTGACCAGCAGATCCCTCAGTTTACTGTTCGTAGCGCTTACCTCACTTCCGGTCAGGCGCCTGGCGTATAGCCGGCCATCAACAGCCCGATCTTCTCTGTATCCAGGTCGTGATTCCTGTAAATGCCCACGAGCTCGCCGCGATAGATGACGGCAATCCGGTCGGACAGACCGAAGATCTCCGACAGTTCCGTGGAAATCAAAACAATCGCCTTGCCCTGCTTTTTCTCGTTGAGAATCGTGCGATGGATGTGCTCGATGGCGCCGAGGTCAAGCCCACGCGTCGGCTGGTCGAAGACGATCACTTCGCTGCCCAGGTCCACTTCGCGCGCCAGGATGACCTTTTGCTGGTTGCCGCCGGAAAGGCTGCGCGCCACGGCATCGGGACCGGTCGCCTTGACATCGTAGGCCAGGATTTTTTCAGCAGTGTAGCCGTCAAGCCTTGGTTGATCGATCAAGCCATGTTTGACCCAGGCGTCCTCGAAAGTACGTTTTAGAAACATGTTTTCGGTCAATTTCATCGGCAGGATCAGACCGTAGCGATGGCGGTCGGAAGGCACATAGCCGATGCCAAGTTTGATGCGCTCGCGCACGGGTTGAGCGCTGATCTCCTGACCGTTCAGCAGGATCTTCCCCTGCGTCAAGCCGCGGTAACCGCTGATCGCGTCGCAAAGCGCATCTTGCCCGTTGCCACTGACGCCGGCAATCCCCAGGATTTCCCCTTTGTGCACCTGGAAGCTGATGTCTTTGATGCGGAACACATCCTCCTTCAGGTCGCGGATGCTGACATGCTGCAGCTCCAGACCAACAGCCTGGCTTGCGTACTCCGCATCTTCCACATAGGTGCGCTCGTGGATTTCTCGGCCGACCATGAGCTTTGACAATTCGATCTCATTCGTCTCGTCTTTGCGCAGGTCGCCGACAACCTTGCCGCCGCGCATGACGACGATGCGATCGGCCACCTCCATCACCTCGCGCAATTTGTGTGTGATAAAGACGACCGCCTTGCCCGCGCGCGTGTTTTGCTGCACGAAATTCATCAGGACAGCGGATTCCTGCGGCGTCAGCACAGCGGTCGGTTCGTCCATGATCAACAACTGCGCATTCTGATAAAGCGCCTTGAGGATCTCCACTTTTTGCTGCACACCGACCGGCAGGTCACCGACAACTGCGGCCGGATCGATCTCAAAGCCGTGGCTGGCGGCCAGATCGGCAACGATTTTTTCGTAATGCTTGAGGTCAAATCGGCCGCGCACCAGGCCAAGGATGATATTTTCCGTCACCGTGTGCGCCTGCACCAGCGCAAAGTGCTGCTGGATCATGGCGATCCCTAACTGCATGGCGTCTTTGGGGGAATTGATGACTTTTTGCTCCCCGTCCAGCAGAATCTGGCCTTCGTCTGCTTTGTAGAGGCCGTAGAGCACCTTCATGATCGTACTTTTGCCGGCGCCGTTTTCCCCCAGCAGCGCAAGCACTTCTCCTTTGCAAATCTCCAGGGAAACGTCCTGGTTGGCAACGACTTTGGCAAAGTACTTGCTGATATTTCTTAGCTCAATAAACGGCGCCGCTGACAAAGATTCCAATCCTTTCTTGCTGGCAGGCTGGAAAAAGGCATCTTCAGCACCTGACTGAAAAGGCCTTTTTGAGCCGCTGCCGCTACTGCTGTTTGAACATGGTGGTAAGATCTACTTCGCCGTCGACAACTGACTGCATCCCGGCGTCAACCTTGGCTTGCACCTCGGCGCTGATCGCATCGGTGTAGACGGGATTGAAGATGCCCTCGGCGATGCCCGCCTGGTGAACCATGTTGCCGGCCAGTTCGCCTTTGAGGAACATGTCGATCGTCCAGGTATAGAACGTTTCAAAGTCAAAGGCAACGGAAGCGACGACAGTGCCAGGCGCAACGTCGTTTTGATCGCCGGAGAAGCCGATAAACGTGGCGCCCTTCTCTTTCGCCGCCTGGATCGAGCCTAGTCCGACCTGGTTGGCATAGACGAACAGGGTGTCGGCGCCACTGTCGATCATGGATTCAGCCATCTGCTTGCCGAGCGCAACGTCATCCCAACTGTTGGCATAGGCGCGCGTCGCCTGGGCATCGGCCAGACCGCGTTCCTGCGCAACGCTCACCGCAGTCGCCTCGTACACGTCAAGCAGCTTTTCCATGGCATCGTTGGGGAAGCCGCCGATAGTGGCAAACTGGCCGTTCGGAGACACTTCGCCGGCGATCAGGGCGGCAATGTAGCTGGCTTCATACTCTTTCGGAAAGATCGGCGCGACATTTTCGCCTTCGCTCATCATGCCGTTGACGACCGTGAATTTTGTATTCGGGTAATCCTTCGCAACCTTGTTGGCTGCTTCGTCGAACTGCGTGCCGGCCGCCATGATCAGATCGTAGCCGCGCTCGGCATAGTTGCGGAAGGTCGATTCAAAGTCGGCCGCCTGGACATTCTCGATATATTCCATCTTGGTGCCCAGCGTGGCGTTGGCTTTTTCCAGCCCAGCATAGTTGGTGGCATTCCAGCTCTGGTCGTTGATGGGACCGGGCAGGAGCAAGACGATCTTGTAATCGCCGGCGCTCTTTTCGGTGGCTTGTGGCGACGATGGCGGCACAGGGGCACAGGCAGTTACAGCAAAGATGACAATCAGAATCACGAGCAACGACAGTAACTTGAGTGGCGTCTTGTGTCTCATTTTGGTGTCTCCTGTACTCTTTTGGGTAGTTTGGCAGCGGAGTCTCCTGCTGCTCATGAAATTATAGGGGCCTTGATCAAGAAAGTCAAAGCTTGCCGGTTTGGGTGGGGGAATGCGTCCTGGCCTGGGGTCGCTTGGATCGGCGGAGCGGAGCCTCTGTGTTATACTGTTCCATACGAACATTTGTGCTTATGGAGTCCATTCCATGCCCGATCCAACCAATCCGCTCGCCGCCTTTCTGCCCGTCACCCGCGCCTGGTTTGAGCATACGCTCGGCCAGCCCACGCCGCCGCAGCAGCAGGGCTGGCCCGCGATCCAGCGCGGTGATCACACGCTGATCCTGGCCCCCACCGGCTCCGGCAAGACGTTGTCGGCCTTCCTGTGGGGCATCGACCGTTTGTTGAGTTCGGAGTTGCGAGGGGCGAGGGGCGACGTCGAGCAAGTGTCTGCGCTGCAAGAAACGCGCGTCAAGGGGCGCAAAGTGACCAAGCGTCGCAACTCGCCCCTCGCAACTCGCCCCTCCCTCCGCCTCATTTATATCTCGCCGCTCAAGGCGCTCAACAACGACATCGAGCGCAACCTGCGTGTGCCGTTGGCCGGGATTGCCAGCATAGCGCGGGAGCGGGGCGAGGAACTGCCCGCGATCAGCGTGGCCGTGCGATCGGGCGATACGCCTTCCCGCGAGCGCCAGGCGATGGTGCGCAAGCCGCCGCACATTCTGATCACCACGCCGGAGTCGCTCTACATCCTGCTCACCAGCCCGGCCGGCCGCGAGATGTTTCGCACCGTCGAGACCGTGATCGTCGACGAGATTCACACGCTGGCCGGCTCCAAGCGCGGCGTCCACCTGGCGCTGAGCCTGGAGCGCTTGCAGCAGATCGCCGCACAGCCGGTCCAGCGCATCGGCCTCTCCGCCACGATCCGCCCGCTCGATGAGGTGGCGCGCTATCTGGGCGGCGCAGCCTGGCAGGGCGAGGGCGAAGATCGCCGCTTGACCGCGCGCCCGGTGACGATTGTCGACGCCGGCTATCGCAAACCACTCGACTTGCGCGTCGAAAGCGTGGTGGATGACTTCCGCGACCTCGCCGGCGACTCGATCTGGCCGCACGTCATGCCGCGCGTCGTCGATTTAATCGAGCAGCACCGCACGACGCTGATCTTCGTCAACAACCGGCGGCTGGCGGAGCGCGCGGCGGATTGGATCAACGAGGTGCGCGGGGCGCGAGAGGAGATTGGGGGATTAGGAGAGGGGGAGATTGAAAGAGGGGGGGAGACCGGGAGGGGAGGAGAAGGCGCGACCGCTGGACCCGACCCAACACGCTTCTCGCAACTCGCCCCTCGCAACTCGCAGGGTCTCTACGAAGGCGGCGTCGCCAAAGGCATCGGTATGTTTGGTGCGGGGCGCGGCACGCACGCCGACCCAATCCGGGCGCATCACGGCAGCATGTCGAAGGAGACGCGGCTGGCGTTGGAGCAGGCGCTCAAGGCGGGGACGTTGCCGGCGCTGGTCGGCACTTCGTCGCTGGAACTGGGCATCGACATCGGCGCGGTCGATCTGGTGGTGCAGTTGCAGTCGCCCAAGTCGGTGGCGCAGGGCTTGCAGCGCGTGGGCCGCGCCGGCCATCTTGTCGGGCAGACGAGCCGCGGGCGCATCTTCCCGACCCATCGCGAGGACATCATGGAGGCGGCCGCGGTGGCGGGAGGCATGTTGGCTGGCGAGGTCGAGCCGCTCCACACCCCGCGCAACTCGCTCGACATTTTGGCGCAGCAGATCGTGGCGATGGTCTCTGTCGAGCCGTGGGCGGTGGACGCGCTCTACGATCTAATTCGCGGCGCTTACCCATACGCGGACCTGACCTTGCGCGCGTACACCGCCGTGCTGGAGATGCTGTCGGGGCGCTATCCCAGCCAGGCGCATCGTGAACTGCGCCCGCGGCTGGTGTGGGATCGGGTGAACCATCAACTGGCGGCGCTGCCCGGTGCAAGGCTGCTGGCGCTCACCAACGGCGGCACGATCTCGGATCGCGGCGCCTTTTCCGCCTACCTGGCCGACGGCAAGACCAAGCTTGGCGAGCTCGACGAGGAGTTTGTCTACGAGACGCGCCTCGGCGACACGCTGTTGCTTGGCTCGCAGGTCTGGCGCGTGATCGAGCTGACCGACGACAAGGTGATCGTCGCCGATGCGCCGTGCGCCACCCCGCGCATGCCCTTCTGGCGCGGCGACTTCCCGTGGCGTCCCTACGAGTTGGGCGAGCGCGTCGGCGCTTTTCGCCGCGCAGTGGCCGAGCGGCTGGATGCAGTCAAGACGGCGCTTGACTGGGCTGACTATCGCGATCTCCGCAGCGCCGCGGAGGCGACGCCGGTACAGGATTTGCTCGCCTGGCTGCGCGCCGACTATGCGCTGGATGAAGCGTCGGCCTGGCATGTGATCGACTACGTCGCTGGCCAGCTTGACCACGCCGGCGCCATTTCGTCCGACAGGTCGATTCTGGTTGAGCTTTTTGACGATGCACTCGGCGATCAGCGGCTGGTGGTGCAGTCGCCCTTTGGCGGCAAGGTCAACGGACTCTGGGGGCTAGCGTTGGCCGCCGCGCTGAGCGAGCGTACGGGCGTCGAGGTCGAGGTGCAGAGCAACGACGACGGTATCCTCTTCCGCTTCCCGGAGGCGGAGGGCGACATCCCGCTCGACATCGTGACCGCGGTGGGTGCGGACGAGGCGCGCGAGCGCATCCTGGCGGAGTTGCCCAACTCCGCGGTCTTTGGCGCACAGTTTCGCCAGAATGCGGCGCGCGCGCTGCTCCTGCCCGGCCAGCGCGGCAAGCGCACGCCTTTCTGGCTGCAACGCCTGCGCGCCAAGGATCTGCTCCAGCTTGTGCGCCGTTTCGAGGACTTCCCGATCGTCGCCGAGACCTACCGCGACTGTCTGGAAGAGGTGATGGACTGGCCGCATCTGGAGCAGATTCTGCGCCGCATCCAGCGCGGCGACATCCAGGTGACGGCGGTCGAGTCGCTCACGCCGTCGCCGGTGGCGCAAAGCTTGCTGTGGGATTTTGTCAGCGTCTATATGTACGAGTGGGACGCGCCCAAGGCAGATCGCCAACTGCAGACGCTCTCGGTCAGCCGCGATCTGTTGCAGGATCTGCTGCAGGATGTCAACCTGGCCGATCTGCTGCGCCCGGAGGCGGTCAGCGAGGTGCACCAGCGCCTTCAGCACACCGCGCCCGCGGCTCACGTGCGCACGGCAGAGGAACTGGCGCTGCTCTTCCAGACGCTGGGCGATCTCTCCACGCAGGAGATTGCCGAACGCGCCGCCGTGGACCCCGCCGCCTGGATCGGCAATCTCGCCGGCCGCCAACGCATCGCGCAGATCGACATCCCCACCGCGCACCGCGTCGAAGCGCGCTGGGTCGCCGCCGAGTACATCGAGGAATATCAGGCCGCATTTCCAGAGCCAGATGACATCTTGCCCTGGAAAGAAAATCTGCAAGAATCCGCCCAATCCGCGTCATCCGCGTTCCATTCCCCCGACGAAGCGCGCCGCCATATCCTGCTGCGCTATCTCGCCCACGCCGGTCCGGTCACGCTCGATGCGGTCCGCGCGCGCTATGACTTTCCGGCCGCGTGGCTGCAAGCCGAGCTCGACCAGCTTGTCGCGCAGCGCGAGGCGGCGCACGGCCGCTTCACGCCGCAGCAGCCGGAGGGCGCTGCGGCGGAATTTGTCGATCGCCGCACGCTGGAGCAGATGCACCGCCGCACGCTGACGATCCTGCGTCACGAAGTGCGTCCTGTCCCCTTCCCCGTCTACGCCGACTTTGTGGCGCGCTGGCAGCATCTGCACCCGGCGACGCGGCTCAGCGGCGGCGGCGCGCTGCTGCGCGTCTTGCAGCAACTGCGCGCGGCGCCGGTCGTCGGCCGCATCTGGGAGCGCGATGTGCTGCCGCTGCGTCTTGACCGCTACGACTCGGCCGAGCTCGCTGCCCTCTGTCAGAGCGGCGAGGTGGTGTGGGCCGGCTCTGGCGGCGTCGACCCGCGGCGCGGGCGCATCCGCTTCTTCTTCCGCGGGGAGGGGAACGTCTATCTTGAGCCGCCGCCAGACGACCTGGCGAGCATGAGCGCAGAGGCGCAGACGGTCTACGCGTTTCTGAAAAGCGAAGGTGCGCTCTTCCAAATGGAGTTGGCCGAAGGCGCCGGCTTGAACGAGGGCGCACTGGAGACGGCGCTGCTTGATCTGGTGATGGCCGGGCTGGTGACCAATGATGCGCTGGCGGTGTTGCGCCGTCTGGTGGCGTTCGGCGCGCCCAGGCCAGCGCCGCAACGTGCCTTGAGTTCACTGGAGGCGCAACTTGCCGAACGGCTCGGCTCGCGCCAGGAACGCATAGGCGGCTTTCGCCGACCGGCGCGCAGCGAGTTGCAGGCGGCCAAGCGCCGCGTGCAGCAGCGGCTGGAGCAGAGCGCGCCCGCGCCTGTCGTGCAGACGGGGCGCTGGGCGCTGGTGCATCGTTTCGGCGTGCTGGGTAAGGCGCTGCCTGCCCACGAACGCACGACGCTCCAGGCGCGGCAGTTGCTGGCGCGCCATGGCGTCGTCACGCACGCCAGCCTCGATGACGAGTTTGGCGCGTGGGAATGGGGCGCGCTCTACCGCGAGTTCCAGCGGCTGGAGATGCGCGGCGAAGTGCGGCGCGGCTTCTTTGTGCAGGGGCTGGCCGGCGTGCAGTTTGCGCTGCCGGAGGTGGTCGAGGAGTTGCGCGCATTGGCCGGGCAGGGCGAGGCTGCCGGCGATCTCGTCGTGATGAACGCCTGCGATCCGGCCAATCTCTACGGTGCTGCGAGTGAGTCTGCGCCACAGACCGCGACCGGCGCGCCGCTTAGCTTTGCTCGCATTCCGTCGTCGTGGCTGGTGCTGGAGCGCGGGCTGCCAGCGCTGCTCGTCGAGGACGGTGGCGGTCGCGTCACGACGATGGCGCATGCCCGCGACGATCTCGTGCGGCGGGCGCTGGAGGCGTGGCTGACGCATGTCGCCGCGTTCGAGCATCACGTCCAGGTGATGACATGGAACGGCGCGCCGGTGCTGCACAGCGCGGGCCAGCCGCTGCTGGAGGCGGTCGAGTTTCATCGCGATTATCCGGGGATGAGGTGGGAGCGGTAGGAGAGGGGGAAACAGGGAGACAGGGAGACAGGAGGGGTGGAATGTTTGTGGCAATTTTTGCGATTCTGTGATGGGTCAAATTGACAGCGACACACGATTGGCACATGCTATGGCCATAGGCATGACTGTAGTCTTATACAACACTTTTTGTGAGGGAGGCGTCTTGTGCGGACAATCTCGAAGAGTAAACTCAAGACCCATATGTTGCAGGTTTTTCGTCAGATCGAGCAGAGTGGTGAGGAAGTTATCGTTACTGACAATAACCGCCCTGTGTTGCGGATACAGCCCATTGCGCGGAAAGCAAGCGTCGACGAAATTTTCGCTCCCTACCGTGGCAAGATGGTCATTCACGAAGATCTCGATCTGCCAACGACAGCGGAATGGAACGAAATTTAGATGGTGGTTCTAGACACTTCCGCTTTGCTTTACTGGGCCTTTGCGCCCGAGATGCTCACAGAGAAGGCTGCGGCGGCGATTGCGTCCGCTCAGGAGATCGTGATCAATTCGATTTCGATCTGGGAAATCGGCTTAAAGGTCAAGAACGGCAAGCTTGATCTGCCGCTCTCACCAGCGGCCTTTGTTGTGCAACTGGAAATGACTGACAAAGTGCGCATTGAACCGGTGAGCGCAGCGATTTGGCTAAAGAGCTTGGAACTGGCGTGGGCGCACAAAGATCCTGCAGATCGCGCCATTGTCGCCACGGCCAGCCTGCTCAACTGCGCTCTGGTGACCTCCGACCTGGAAATTCGCTCCTTCTATACGGCAGTCACCTGGTAGACACGTCAATATGATGGCGCCCGCTGTGGAACGCCATCATGCTCGAACGTTACGCCCAAAGCTTCCCACTTTCCAACCGTTGCTCCCCCTTTGAATTCAATCGATCAATGCCTGATAGACCAAATTTCGGAAGTCGCTGACCACCGGATAGGTGTCTGATGGCATGTATTGCAGCATGAGGATGCCGATCAATTCCTCCTGCGGATCCACCCAGAAGTTGGTGTTGGCCGCCCCGCCCCAACCGTAGTTGCCCACCGAGCCGAGCACCGACGACTGCCCCAGTTCAGCTAGCACGCTGACGCCCAGACCAAAGCCGGCCGCGGGGTCGTCAAAGGGATGCACGCCGGGCGGCAGGTGATTCGTGGTCATCAGGGCCATGGTCTTGGGACCCAGCAGGCGAACGCCATCCAACTCGCCGCGATTGAGCAGCATCTGAGCAAAACGCAGGTAGTCGCCGATCGTTGCGACCAGACCGCCGCCGCCCGAAGGAGAGCGGGATGGCCGCGCATAATTGCTCGTCTCCACCCCATCGACCAGCTTCAGTCCGCCCGCTTCCCCCGGCCCATAGGTGGCGGCAAAGCGCGGCAGCTTCTCCGCCGGCACGCAGAAATCCGCGTCCACCATGCCCAGCGGCTGGAAAATCCGCTCTTGTAGGAAGCGCTCGAATGGCTGCCCAGAGACGATCTGCACGATGCCGCCCAGCACATCCGTGGACATGCTGTAGCGGAACTTCGTGCCTGGCTGGCTGGCCAACGGCAGCTTGCCGATGGTCTCCACCAGCCACGCCAAAGAAACCTCCGTCGGATGCTCGTTCCAGAATTTCCAGACCTGCTGCTGGTAGAGCTGATCGATATAGACGCCATCATCGAAGCCGTAGCTGAGCCCGGCGGTGTGGGTCAACAGGTCGCGAATCGTCGGTGGGCGCACCGGCGTCACATAGCGCACGCCGGCGTCGAGGCTGGCGTCCAGCACCTTGACATCCGCGAAGGCGGGAATGTAGGCCGCGATCGGATCGGCCAGACGCAGGCGTCCTTCCTCCATCAACATGAGTATAGCGGCGCTGGTGATGGGCTTGGTCATCGAATAGATGCGGAAGATCGTATCTTCCTGCATCGGCGCGCCGGTCTCGCGAACTGCGTCTCCGCAGGCGTGGAAGTGCACGACCTCGCCGCGCCGGGCGACGAGCGAAATCACACCGGCCAGCTTTTCGGCGGCGACGTAGACGTCCATTGCCGCGCCGATGCGGTCCAGGCGCTGGCTGGAAAAACCTTGGCTTTCGGGCCGGGTAAGTTTCATCGAATGGCTTCCTTATCTGTTGGCGCTGCTTATGCGCAGAAGATTGATTGGTGACACCGGCTATTATACCCATCCCGATCCGAACCGGAAACACGATCCACAGATGGCATAGATGACACAGATTTTGAAAAGATTTCGGTCAATGCATGATGGCAAGGAAGGGTGCATAGCGGCATGGGACGCTACCCTGACGCCACGCGCAGACACGCAACGCATAGGAATACAGCCTCACTGACTTCGACGACCGCACCAAAGACATCACCGGTCACGCCGCCGAGACGCTGCTGCGCCAGATGCAGGACGCCCAGTCCCGCCAGAATCGCTGCACCCGTCGCCAGGATAACCGGCCAGTGTCCTATTCCCATCACGGCTGTCAACACAACTGGCAGCAGCGCGGCGAACGCCAATTGCCGGTTGGATAGCGTCGGCCCCAGGCTTGCCCCCATTCCTTCCGCGCGTGCGGCGGGAAGTCGCGCGGCGAGTAGAATCAGCCAGCGCGCCCAGATCGGCGCCAGCAACAGCGCTGGCGCTAGCGCCGGCCTCATCAGCGCCAGCGCGGCCAGCGCGGCCGTCTTCAGCAACAAAATCAGCACCAACGCGGTTACGCCAAACGCACCCAGCCGGGGGTCGCGCATAATCTCCAGCCGGCGCGTGCGCGCGAGCGGCGGCAACAGACCATCGCCGCAATCAGCCACCCCGTCGAGATGCAGCGCGCCGGTGAGCCCAGCCCACAGACCCACCACCAGCACCGCCGTCACCGTTGGTGGGAAAAGCCACGCCAACGCCCACGCACTCCCTGCCAATATCACACCAAGCAGCAGCCCGATGGTGGGAAACCAACGCGCCGCACGGTGAAGACCGTCAGGCAGCAGGTCGTGTCTCGGCACAGGCAACGTCGTAAGGAAACCAACCGCGGCCCAAAATGTGTGCATCATGCTTGTCCTCATCCAGGTGAAACCATATCGCCAGTATACGTCGCCTGTTGCCGGCGACGGAAACACGCTTAGCCCAGCGGCCACGAAAAATGCACCCCTTTTTTCAATTTTTGCCTATTGACAAATCGGTAAGATTATATTATCCTATCATCACACATCCGATATCTGACATCTAATATCATATATCTAAGAGGGGTTTGCTGGAGCACCCTGATGGAAAAACTTGCGCGTGGCCCGCTGTTGAATCGGGTTATCCAAGACCAAATCAAGCGCTACATCACCGACAACCGGCTGACGTCAGGGGATCTGCTTCCGCCTGAAGGCCAGTTGGCGATTGATCTGGGCGTCAGTCGCGGTTCGGTGCGCGAGGCGATCAAGGCGTTGGAATCGTTGGGCATCGTCGAAGTGCGGCACGGTGACGGTGTGCGCGTGCGCGCATTCAACTTTGATTCCACCTTTGATTTGCTCTCCTACGGCATCCTGTTCGACCCAGCCAGGATGACGGAGATCTTGCAGGTGCGCGTCTGGCTGGAAGTGGCTGCGGTGGCCGACGCGGTCGATCGCATCGGCGAGGAGGAGCTGGCGCAGTTGAACGCGCTGCTCAACGCATGGGAACAGAAAGCCGCGCTCGGCGAAGATGTTTCTGCAGAGGATCGCAGCTTTCACCGCATTCTTTACACTTCGCTGGGCAACGAATCGCTGATCCGCCTGATCGATATTTTCTGGGTGGTCTACCATGCGCTGGCGGTTCAGACGCTTGATATCGACCACAATCCGCTGGCGACCGTGGCGACCCATCGTACATTATTGGACGCCATCCAGGCGCGCGATGTGGCGCTTGCTACACAACGGATGCGCGATCACTTCCGCAACCTGGAAACGCGCATCACTCTGGCGGCCCAGCTAAAACGAAACGACGCACCCGTGGAAATCGACGCCACAACGGCCACTACCAACAGTTGAAGACGGGGAGCCACGTCATGTCCTGTTTACTCGAAGTCAAGCATCTGGTCACTCGCTTCTATTCCGACGGCGCCACCATCCACGCCGTCAACGGCATCTCCTATGCGCTGGACGAAGGCGAGTCACTTGCCATCGTTGGGGAAAGCGGGTCAGGCAAGTCGGTTGGCGTGATGTCGGTCATGGGGTTGATTCGCTTTCCGCCTGGGCGGGTGGAGAGCGGTGAAGTGATCTTCAAGGGCCGCGATCTGCTCAAGCTCTCATCCGCGGAGATGCGCAAGGTGCGCGGGAGGGAGATCGCCATGGTCTTTCAAGACCCGATGACTTCGCTCAACCCGGTGCTGCCCATCGGGCTGCAACTGATGGAGCCGTTGCAGGCGCATATGGGGCTGGATAAGAACGCGGCGCGCAACCGGGCGGCGGAACTGCTCTCGCTCGTTGGGCTGCCCAACGCCGTCGAACGGCTGAGGGATTTTCCCTTCCAGTTTTCCGGCGGGCAACGCCAGCGCGTCATGATTGCCATGGCGCTGACGTGCAATCCCAGCGTGCTGATCGCCGACGAGCCAACCACCGCCCTCGATGTCACGATTCAGGCGCAGATCGTCGAATTGATCAAGGATCTGCAACAGAAGCTCGGCATGGCGATTATCTGGATCAGCCATAACCTGGCGCTCGTCGCTGGCGTGGTGGATAAGGTGATCGTGATGTATTCCGGCTATATCGTCGAGCAGGCGCCGGTGGATGACCTCTACGAGCGTCCGGCCCACCCGTACACGATGGGATTGCTGCAGGCGATCCCGTCGCTGGATCAGCGCAACCAGGAGCGGCTGGCCTCCATCGAGGGGATGCCGCCCGATCTGCGCGCGCCCGCCGTGGCCTGTCCCTTTGCCCCGCGCTGTCCGTATGTGGTCGATCAATGTCTGCAGGCCGTGCCGCCGTTGCAGCCGGTCGGCCCCCACCACACCGCCGCCTGTTGGCGCGCAGCGGAGTTGCGCAACGTTCACAGCTTCGGAGAAATCGTATGAATGCGGCTGTCCAGCTTGCAACTGGCTCGAAACCATTGATTGAGGTGGAAAACCTCAAAGTGCATTTTCCGATTCGTCGCGGATTGTTGCGCCGCCAGGTGGGCGCCGTGCGCGCGGTCGATGATGTCTCTTTCGACGTGTACGAAGGGGAAACGTTGGGGCTGGTGGGTGAAAGCGGTTGTGGCAAATCGACCACCGGGCTGGCCGTGCTGAAATTGTTGGAAGCGACGACAGGCGAGGTGCGCTTTCGTGGACAGACCGTCACGCGCAGCTCCGAGCAGCAGATGCGCCCGCTGCGTCGCCACATGATGATGGTCTTCCAGGATCCCTATTCCTCGCTCAACCCGCGCATGACGGTTGGCACTATCATCGGCGAGCCGCTCTCCGTCCACCAGATGGGCGGGCCAGCCGAACGGGAGGAGCGCGTGCAGGAGTTGCTGCGGCTGGTTGGGCTGAATCCGGCCTTCATTAACCGCTATCCGCACGAGTTTTCCGGCGGGCAGCGCCAGCGCATCGGCATTGCGCGGGCCTTGGCGACATCGCCGGCTTTTATCGTTGCCGATGAGCCGATCTCCGCGCTCGATGTCTCGATTCAGGCGCAGGTTGTCAATCTGATGAGCGATCTCAAGGCGCAGCTTGGGCTGACCTATCTGATGATCTCTCACGACCTGTCGATGGTGCGTTATATCAGCGACCGGGTGGCGGTGATGTATCTGGGCAAGATCGTGGAACTGGGCAGCCGGGACAGCGTCTTCGAACGTCCGCTGCATCCCTACACGCGGGCGCTCATGTCTGCCGTGCCCGTGCCCAACCCCAAGCTGGAACGGGAGCGCAAGCGCATCATCCTGGAAGGCGATGTGCCAAGCCCGTCTAACCCGCCCACGGGTTGTCGCTTTCATCCGCGCTGCGCCTTTGCGGAGGAGATTTGCCGGCATGAAGAGCCAGTGCTGCGCGTGCTGGAGGGAAACAACCGCGCCGAACATCGCGTCGCCTGTCATCTGGCGGAAAAACTAGCGGAATAGAGTGTGGCTCACGCCACACTGATTCAATCGAGAGTCGTTGCACCGGCTTCCGACCGGCGCCAATCCTGTAATTTCTTTAAGGAGACATGTATGAAACTACTGAAGTTGTTCTTTGTAGTCGCACTCTTTGCCATGGTGCTGGCTGGCTGCGCTGCCCCGGCCGCGGCGCCGGCTGCCCCGGCGGCTGGCGATGCTGCGCCCGCGGCCGACGCCGCGCCGGCTGTCGTTGCATCTACAGGCCCGGCCGGCGTTTTCCGTTCGCCCATGCGCACGGGCTGCGCAGTCGGCACGCTGTGGACGACCTGCGGCCGCCGTCTCGACGAGGCGTTCCTGCAAGGTCTGGCGCAGGTCAAGTGGACCGCGGACGGCGTTGAGCCGCTCCTGGCCGAAAGCTGGGATGTCGAAGATGGCGGCCAGGCGTTCGTCTTCCACTTGCGCGAGGGCGTCACCTGGCACGACGGCGAGCCCTTCACCGCCGATGATGTCGTCTTCAGCTTCAATATCTTCGCCAACCCGGCGGTCGGCTCGACCTACGCAGCCAAGCTCGCCGACGTGGTGGGTTACGACGAGTTCCAGGCCGGGACTGCCACCGAACTGGCCGGCGTCACCAAGATCGACGACAAAACCGTACGCGTCGAGCTGAAAAGCCCATCGCCGCTGTGGGTCGAACTTCAGCAGATCTCCATCAGCATCCTGCCAAACCACATTCTGGGCAGCGTTGCACCGGAAGAAATGCGCACCAACGCCTACTGGAAAAACATGGTCGGCACCGGCCCCTTCGTCATGACCAAGTTCGTCGATGATCAGTACATTGAAGGCGTTGCCAACGAAACCTACTTCCTCGGCAAGCCCAAGTTGGACAAGATCGTCTTCCAGATTTACGCCGACACCACCGCGATCCTGAACGCGCTGGAGGCTGGCGAACTGGACGCCACTCCCTACGAGGGCGGCGGCATTCCGCTCGACCAGGTGCAGCGCTTCGAGGCGATGGAGCATCTGACTGTCCTCGGCAACATGGACGCAGGTCTGCCCACTTTCGTCATGCTCAACCTGGAAGACCCGGACTTCGCCAAGCCGGAAGTGCGTGAAGCGATGATGTACGCCATCGATCGCCAGACCATCATGGAAACTGTGCGCATGAACTATGGCAAAATCAGCAACACCATGTTCCCGGCAGAGTGGGCGCGGCCCGCGGAACTGAACGAGTACGCATACGACCCGGCAAAGGCGACTGAACTGTTGGCCGCCGCAGGCTGGGATGCGAATCGCAAGATCGACTTCCTCTACTACTACAACGACCAGGTCAACAAGGACATCGTGGTTGCCATCCAGGCATATCTGTCCGCCGTCGGCATCAACATCGAGCCGCGGTTGGTGGATGGTGCGGGTTTCAACCAGGCGATCGTGGACATGACCTTCCAGGCGGGATATGCGGCGAATGGTCAGGGACTTGACCCTTCGATCGGCGCCAACATCACCCGCTGCGGTACGCAGCGCGCCATGAGCTACTGCAACGAACGCGTGGACGAGCTGTTCGGCCTCGGGTTGAGTGAAGGCACGCGCGACGCGCGCGCACCGTACTACCAGGAGATCAGCACCATCCTCAACGACGAGCTGCCGAAGCTCTGGCTGTGGTACGAAGTGCGCCCGATGGGCTTCAACAAGCGCATCGTCGGCCTGGGCGAACATTTCTCCGAGCAGCCGCTGCTGATGTTCGACATCCCGGTCTACAACGAAATTCACACCTGGTACACAGAGTAACTGAGCCGGGAAGTAATCTGTCAAGCCGGAGCAGGGGGCGTCAACCGCGGCGCCTCCTGCTCCAGATCGCACACACTTTCAGACGGAGACGCGCTGCATGGCAACCTATATTCTGCGTCGCATTCTCATCAGCCTACCGATCATTCTGGGCATCACGGTCATCGTCTTTATGTTGGCGAACATGATGCCCGGCGACGCGGTCTTGGCGATGATTTCCTCCGATACCCCGCTGGAGGCAGACCTGATCAAGTTGCGTCAGGGTCAACTCGGCCTTGACCTGCCGCTGCACGAACAGTACGGGCGCTGGTTGGGCAACCTGTTGCAGGGCAACATGGGCTACTCTTTCCAGACCGGCGAGCAAGTCCTCGAGATGATCCTGCGGCGCATCCCAGCCACCTTGGAGTTGATGGGGTTCTCACTGATCATTTCGATCTTCCTGGGCGTCACCCTGGGGACGATTTCGGCGCTCAAGCAGTATTCCTTGTTGGACTACAGCCTGACGCTCTTTGGCTTCACAGGCATCTCGATTCCCGATTTTTTTCTGGGCTTGATCCTGATCTTCGTCTTTGCCCTGAAGCTGGACTGGTTTCCCACCTCCGGCATGGTCACGGCCGGCGAAGAATTTTCATGGGTGGACAACCTGCGCCATCTGTTTTTGCCGGCGCTGGCGCTGGCGTTGGTGCGCACCGCCGTTTTCATGCGCTACACGCGCGCCAGCGTGCTCGAAGTGATCAACGATGACTACGTGCGCACCGCGCGCGCTAAAGGCATGACAGAGTTCGTGGTGACCGCGCGCCACATATTACGCAACGCGCTGATCCCCGTGATCACGGTGATCGGCATCAACCTGACCGTGCTCTTTGCCGGCTCGGTGATCATCGAGACCATCTTTCAATGGCCGGGCATCGGCATGATGTTCATCAACGCGATCTCGCTGCGCGATTCGCCTGTCATTATGGGATACGTGCTCTTCTCTGCCTTTGTCGTCCTTATCGCCAACCTGCTGACCGACGTAACGTATTCGTGGGCCGATCCACGCATCCGCTATGAATAGGAAACCAAGATGACAACTGCCAACGCGCAAACTATCACATTTGCCACCACCAAGCCAGAGAGTCTGTGGGACAAGGCGCGCAGACGTTTCTTACGTCACAAATTGGCGATGTTCGGTGTAGTCACGCTGAGCCTGCTGATCTTTGTGTCGATCGCCGCGCCGCTGCTCACCCCCTATTCGCCCATCGAACTCGACCTGCGCGCCATCCGGCAGACGCCGAGCGCCGCCCATTGGCTCGGCACCGACGGCACCGGGCGCGATGTGCTCACCCGTGTGTTGTATGCAGGCCGCATCTCGCTATCGGTGGGGCTGGTGTCAGTCTCGATCTCCATGATCATCGGCGTCATCATCGGCACCATCGCCGGCTACGCCGGTGGCAAGGTCGATATGGCGCTAATGCGCTTGACCGACATGTTCATGACCTTTCCCTCGCTGGTGATCATCATCACGGTGGCCTCAGCGATGGGGCCGAGCGTTTATAACGCCATGCTGGTCATCGGCCTGCTGACCTGGCCGTCCATTACGCGGCTGGTGCGCGGCCAGTTCTTATCCTTGCGCGAGGAGCAATTTGTCCGTGCGGCGCGCTCCATCGGCGTCTCGAGTTGGGAGATCGCCTTCAAGCACATCTTCCCCAACACGATCAGCTCCATCGCGGTGGCGATCACCTTCGGCGTCGCCAACGCCATTCTGCTGGAAGCGTCACTCTCTTTCCTGGGGTTGGGCGTGCAAGCGCCGACGCCAAGCTGGGGTAATATGTTGCGCGATGCCCAAAGCCTCAACATCCTGGAAGGGATGCCGTGGATGTGGCTGCCGCCCGGTCTGATGATCGCGTTGGCGGTCATCAGCATCAACTTTATCGGCGATGGTCTGCGCGACGCGCTCGACCCTCGCAGCATTCTGTAATTCCGTCTATTCTGTATCATCTCGCCTATTTTATAACGTAAAGTCTGAGGATTTATGGAGCGTTTTTGGATCACCGGCCTGGTGCCGGCAACGTTCACACCAATGCATGAAGACGGCAGCCTGCATCTTGCTCAGGTTGGCCCGATGGTGGACTACCTGGCCGCGCGCGAGGTAAGCGCCCTCTTCGTTTGTGGCAGCACCGGCGAGAGCGCCTCGATGACCAGCGCCGAGCGCCAGGCGACGCTGGAAGCCTTCTGCACGGCCGCGGCCGGGCGCATTCCGGTCATTGCTCACGTCGGTCACACCTCGCTCGCCGACGCGCGCGCGCTGGCCGCTCACGCCCAGCAGGTCGGTGCGGACGCTATCGCCGCGCTGCCGCCCTTCTATTTCAAGCCGGCTACAGTCTCGACGCTGGTGGCGTGCATGGCGGACATTGCAGCCGCCGCGCCCGACCTGCCCTTCTATTATTACCACATTCCGGGTCTCACCGGCGTCAATCTGGACATGGTCGAGTTCTTGCGCCAGGGCGCCGCGCGCATTCCAAATCTGGCTGGCATCAAGTACAGTTCGCCCACGCTTCATGAATTCCAGGCGTGCGCCAACTACGCCGGAGGACGGTTCAATCTGCTCTTCGGCGTGGATGAAATGCTGGTGAGCGGGCTGGCAGCCGGCGCGCACGGCGCGGTGGGCAGCACCTACAACTTTGCTGCGCCGCTTTATCAGGAGATCACCCGCGCCTTTGCGGCGGGAGAGACAGCCGCGGCGCAGCAGTTGCAGTTGCTCTCCGCGCAGATGGTGCTCAAGCTCGTTAGCAGCTATCGCCCGCTGCCCAGCCTCAAGGCGATGATGGGCTTTGCCGGCGTAGAATGCGGCCCGACCCGGTTGCCGCACGTGGCGCTGACGAGCGCCGAGCGCACCGCGCTCCACGCCGATCTCGCGGAGCTGGGCTTTCTGGAGTGGCTGCGCTAAAGTCAGGCAATCTGGAAACCCGCATGATGGTGCGCGGCGATCCAATCGTAACGGGGGATCCTGGTTTCAATGGCGCACAACCATAGAAGGTAGCGAATCGTATGAGTGAACCTATGTCCGGCGCGCCGGTTTTTTCGCCGGCGCGCATCGAACATTTGCTGGCAACCTATCGAGACGGGCTGCTCGAAAGCACGCTGCCCTTCTGGTTCCCCCGCTGCATCGACGAGGAGCATGGCGGCTTCCTGTTCTCGCGCGATCGCGACGGATCCTTGTTGGACGACGACAAGGCGATCTGGCTGCAAGGACGGGCAAGCTGGTTGCTGGCGACCCTCTATCAAGCCGTGGCCCCGCGCCCGGAGTGGTTGCAGTGGGCGCGCCACGGCATCGACTTTCTGCGCGGCCACGGCTTCGACGACGATGGCCGCATGTTCTTCCTGGTGGATCGGACGGGCCGCCCTCTGCGCAAGCGGCGCTATATCTTCAGCGAAACCTTCATGATCGCGGCGTTGGCCGCGTACGGCCGCGCCGCCGGGGATACTGCTGCCGTGCAGGAAGCCCAGGAACTCTACACGCGTGTGTTGAGCCATCTGCACACCCCGGGCGTGCTGCCGCCCAAGTGGGAACCGGCAACCCGTCCCATGCGTGGGCTGGCCATTCCAATGATCATGATCGCCACCGCGCAAATTCTGCGCCAGGCGACGCCCGACGCTGCGTTCTGCAATCAGTGGATCGACCATTACATCGACGAAATCCGCCGTTATCACATGCACCCGGAGCTTGAGACCGTGCTCGAAACCACCGGTCCCAACGGCGAACTGCTTGACCACTTCGACGGGCGCACGCTCAACCCCGGCCACGCCATCGAAGCTGCCTGGTTCATCATGCACGAAGCCCGCGTGCGCGGCAACGATCCGGATCTACTCAAGACCGGGCTGACCATTCTCGACTGGATGTGGGCGCGCGGTTGGGATCAGGAGTATGGCGGCATCACCTACTTCGTAGATGTCAAGGGGCTGCCCGTGCAAGAATACTGGCACGACATGAAATTCTGGTGGCCGCAAAACGAGACGATCATCGCAACGCTGATGGCCTATCACCTGACCGGTGATGAGAAATACGCTCACTGGCACCAACAGATTCACGACTGGACTTACGCCCACTTTCCCGATCCAGAGCATGGCGAGTGGTTCGGGTATCTACATCGCGATGGGCGCCTCTCCTCACGTCTCAAGGGCAATACCTACAAAGGCGCGTTCCACGTTCCGCGCATGGAACTGATCTGCTGGCAACTGATGGAGGAAATCAAAGCGGGCCAGCGCTCGGCTACAAAACTTTGATGCGCGCCCTATAACCATCTGAATTTGACAGGTCCATCTTAGTCATCTGTGATAGAATGGGGACGCAAATCTTGCTTCCCGATTAAACGCCATCATCAGAAAGTTACCTGGACATGTCACCAATTCATCAGGCCCCGACCGCTTTGTCCTATTGGCTCGTCGGCGTCGATGTCGGCGGCACCACCGTTTCGACTGTGTTGCTGGATGAAGACCTGCAATCGCACGGCGAACTGACCGTCGCCACCGACCTGACCAGCCCCGATGCCACCATGTTGGGCATTGTGGCCGCCATCGAACAGACGTTGGCGCTGGACGACTCCCCCCGCAAACTAGCGGCCATCGGGCTTGGCATTCCTGGCCAGCAAGACCAGGCGCAGGGCATCGTGCGCATCGCCGTCAACCTGCACTGGTACGATTATCCACTGGTCGCACGGCTGGTTGAGCACTTTGGCGCGCCCTGTGTGATCGAGAACGACGTGCGCGTGGCGACGCTCGGCGTCTATCGCTTCGACAACCCGGCAGGTGAGCAGGATCTCGCCTACATCAGCATCGGCACCGGGCTTGCCACCGGCGTGATCCTCGAAGGCAAGCTGCTGCGCGGCCGTCACGGGCTGGCCGGCGAATTCGGCCACATCATCGTTGACCCGAATGGGCCACTTTGCAACTGCGGCGCGCACGGTTGTCTGGAGACGTTGGTTTCGGCCACGGCTGTCGTGCGCCGGGCGCGGGAAGCGCTTGCGCAGGGTGCAGATGGCGCGCTGGCGACATTAGATCCGCTCAACGCGCGCGGCGTCTATGACGCCGCGGCCGCAGGCGATATCGCAGCGCAGCAGATCGTCGACGACGTGGGCACGGAACTGGCGCGTTCACTGCGCAGCGTCGTGCTCGCCTACGATGTCGACAACATCGTGCTTGGCGGCGGCGTGACCCGCGCCGGCGACCGCTACTTGCAGCCAATCATCGCGGAGTGGCTGCGCCAACAGGAGACATCGGCGCTGGCGCGTGCGGTGCTGCGCCCGGAGATCCTGCGCATTGCCGACCCGACGCGCAATTTGGGCGCCTGGGGCGCGGCGGCGCTGGCTGCCGAGTTATTGGGAGAATAGGTGGTGAAGCCTATGTTGTGTATCCGGCGAGCGACGATATTGACGCCCGAAGTGCAGATCGATAATGGCGTGCTGCTGATCGAACATGGCCGTATTTTGGCTGTGGGCGACGACGCCAGCATCGCTACTCCAGACTACGCCGAGGTCATCGACGCCGGCGGCCTGCTCGTGACGCCCGGCTTTATCGACCTGCAACTCAACGGTGCGTTCGGCGACGACTTCACCCTGACGCCCGACACAATCTGGCGGGTGGCGGCGGGTCTGCCGCGCTGGGGCGTGACCAGCTTCTTGCCGACGATTATCACCTCGCCGCTGCAACAGGTGGCGCAGGCGCAGGAAACGCTGGAGGGTGGCCCACCTGCCGGCTGGCAGGGCAGCATCCCGCTTGGCCTGCACTGCGAAGGCCCCTTTCTCAACCCGCAAAAGAAGGGCGCACACAACCCGGCCCATTTGCGCCTGCCGACCGTTGCTGACGTAGCCGCCTGGTCGCCGGAAGCTCACGTGCGGCTGGTGACGCTGGCGCCTGAATTGCCCGGCGCGCTGGAGATGATCCGCACGCTGTACGCGCGCGGCATCGTCGTCAGCGCCGGCCATTCGATGGCAACTTATCACGAAGCCAAGGCAGCTTTTGCCGCGGGCATTCGCTACGGCACGCATCTCTTCAACGCGATGCCTTCGCTCGAACACCGTGCGCCAGGTTTGCCCGGCGCGCTGCTGAGCGACGAAGCGCTAACCGTCGGCATCATCCCCGACGGCATCCATGTCCACCCGTCCATCGTGGCGCTGGCGTGGGCGGCCAAAGGCCCGCACCGTCTGACGGTCGTCACCGATGCCATGGCGGCGCTGGGCATGGCGCCGGGAAGTTATCAGATTGCCGACCAGGAAGTCATTGTCACCGAGCACAGCCAGGGCGTGCACGAGGCGCGGCTGGCATCCGGCACGCTGGCCGGTTCGGTGCTGGCGATGGACGAGGCGCTGCGCCGGCTGATCGTGTACACGGGCTGCAACCTGCGCGCTGCGCTGGCAACGGTCACGGCGACGCCGGCCGACTTGCTTGGCATCGGTCACGAACGGGGCCGGTTGCGCGCCGGCGCCTGGGCGGACCTCGTCTTTCTCACACCGACGCTTGAAGTTGTGCGCACCATCGTCGCTGGCGCTACTTGTTATCAGACAGATTGATCATCCACCAAGCCAACGGTCAAATACTCATTTAAGTGAATGGAGAGACAAGCTATGTCGCTGGAACAATCACATCTGTACCGGGAAATTCACGAGCAGCCTGCGGTGTTGAAAGCATTGATCGAGCGCGAGCGCCCGGTCATCAAGCGGCTGGCCAGCGCCATCCGCGCGCGTGAAGTCGAATATATCGTCATCGCAGCCCGCGGCACAAGCGACAACGCCGGTCGCTACGCGCAATACCTGTTTGGCGCGATCAACCAATTTATGGTTGCGCTGGCGACGCCCAGCCTTTACTCGATCTACCAAAGCCCGCCGCGCTTTGGCAAGGCGCTGGTGATCGGCATCAGCCAAAGCGGCAAAAGCCCGGACATCGTTTCGGTGCTGGCCGAAGCACGGCGTCAAGGCGCCATGACCGCGGCCATCACCAACTTCCCGGATTCCGATCTGGGCAGACAGGCCGAGCATGTCATTACGCTGCACGCCGGCGAGGAGCGTTCGATCGCGGCCACCAAGACCTACACGGCGTCGCTGGCGGCGATTGCCGCGTTGAGCACCGAACTCAAGGACGATGAGCAGATGCGTCACGCTTTGCGCGCCGTGCCCGACAAATTGGACGAGTTGCTGGCGCTGTCGCCGCAGATCGGCGTGCTGGCCGAGCGCTATCGCTACATGCGCGACTGCGTCGTGCTGGGGCGCGGCTTCAGCTACGCCACCGCCTTTGAATTTGCGCTGAAGATGAAGGAACTCACCTACACCATCGCCGAGTCGTACAGCAGCGCCGACTTCATGCACGGTCCGCTGGCGCTGATCGAGCACGGTTTCCCGGCCTTCGTGATCGCGCCGTCGGGCGTGCTGCTGCCGGAAATGAAGCAATTTGTGCAGACGCTCCAGCAGCGCGAGGCGGAGATTGTCGCCATCAGCGACGACGCCGATACGCTGGCGTTGGGCCGCACCGGCATTCCGCTGCCTGCCGGCGTGCCCGAATGGCTGTCGCCGCTTACGGCCATCGTGCCGTGCCAGCTCTTTGCCATGCATCTGGCCGCGGTGCGCGACTTCGATCCGGATCATCCACGCGGGCTGCGCAAAGTGACGGAGACGCGATAGAAGGATGGCGCGTAGATGGCGCGAAATAGGAAAGGAGGAGACAATATATTGCATGTGTCATCAGGCCGATTCATGCAACCAAGGCAAGGGGGGACGTTATGCTACACTGTGACCCAATGAGTGTTTAACTGGGCAAAAGCTTTTGCTTCAACTTTTGTTCCGTCAGGAGTACGCCATGACTATCTATCCGATCACTGTCAACCTCTCCGAGCCGAGCTACCGTCGTATGCAACGTGCAGCCGCGCGCACCCAGCGTTCGGTGGAGGAATTGCTCGGCGATGCAGTGGCGGCGTTAACCCCGGAAAGCGGCGCGCTTCCTATCGACCTGCAAACGGCGCTGGCCCAGATGGCTTACCTGAACGATGCGGCTTTATGGCAGGCCGCGCGCACGACGCTGCAATTAGAGCAGCAGCAGCGTCTTGAAGCCCTTCACGATAAACAACAACGCACGAAGCTTACGCCGGCAGAACAGGTTGAAGAGCAATCACTGCTCAAACTCTATCGGGAAACCCAACTTGTGCGTGCGCAAGCCGTTGTTCTGCTGCAGCAGCGTGGCTATGACGCGTCGGCGTCGGAACAGTTCGCTCCGGTCATCTAAAACCAGCACACGATGAGCCGTCAACGTATCTCCCGTGCACAGCGTCGGCGCGTTGCAGCCACAGCAGGGAACCGCTGCGCCTACTGCCATACAACCGAACGTATCATCGGTCCTTTTCTGGAAATCGATCACATCATTCCAGAGGCAGCAGGCGGGACAACCATAGATCACAATCTTACGTTAGCCTGCCCTTTGTGCAACAGCCACAAATCGGCCCTTATTCATGCGCTTGACCCAGAGACTGGCAACCTGGCGCCCTTATTTCACCCAAATGAACAAATTTGGCGCGAACACTTCGGCTGGCTTGAGAGTGGGGCCATCATTACTGGAAAGACGCCGATTGGGCGCGCCACGGTTGCTGCCCTTGATATGAACCATCCCGACGCTGTAGCGACACGTCGATTATGGATAACAGTTGGGTGGCATCCACCAGCAGAAGATGAGATTGGAACCCTCTGAATCTGTGTCATCTGCGCTCCATCCCTACCACCCACTGCCGCAGAGTTGCCTCGATGCGCGGGCCGGCGGGCCACGCGCCCGGCGCAAAAGATTCTCCCGTCAGCATCTCGTAGGTGCGGATGTAACGCGCGGCCGCCTGCACGGCCAGGTCTGGCGGCAGCGGGAACGGCTCACCTTCCCCGCGATAACCGTGCGCGACATAGTAAAGGCGGATGAACTCCTTGTCGAAGTTGTCCGGCTCCTGCCCGGCGGCGATGCGGTCGGCGTAGGTGGCGGCGATCCAGAAGCGGCTGGAATCGGGCGTGTGCACCTCGTCGATCAGCACCACGGCGCCGTCGGGCGCGAGGCCAAACTCATATTTGGTATCGACCAGAATCAGGCCGCCGCGGCGCGCCAGCGTTTGCCCGCGCGTGAAGAGTGCAATTGCCGCCGCTGAAACCTGCTCCCAAATGGACACGGTCACCAAACCTTGCTCCACCACTTCGGCGCTGGTGATGCGCTCGTCATGGCCGCCGTCGCGGGCCTTGGTCGTCGGCGTGATGATGGGCGTGGACAGCGCGTCGTTTTTGCGCAGGCCGTCGGGAAACTCAATGCCGTAGATCGTGCGATTGCCCAGGCTGTATTGATGCCAGAGCGCGGTCGAGGTGACGCCGGTAATGTAGCCGCGCACCACGACTTCCACCGACAGCGGCGTGCAAAGGCGGGCGACCGTCACGTTGGGATCGGGCACGTCGAGCAGGTGATTGCCGATGATATCCTGCGTCTGCGCAAACCACCATGCCGCGAGTTGCGTCAACACCTGGCCCTTGTAGGGTACGACGCCCAGGATGCGATCGAAAGCTGAAAGGCGGTCGGTCGTGACCAGCAGCAGGCGGTCGTCATGGCGATAGATGTCACGCACCTTGCCTTGTGTACGTGCGCCCAGAAAAGGCAGATCGACGCCTGCCAGGGCGTCGGGCAAAGCGGCGTACAGGTTCGATTCGGACAACATGATGATGCTCCCTTTTTATCGAAACTGGGCACAAATGTGTAGGTCACGCTACCAGCGTGACGTGGATCGTTGACGCAATCCGTCGGGCTGATAGCCCGACCTACTTTCGCATGGCACAAATGTGTAGGTCACGCTACCAGCGTGACGTGGATCGTTCACGCAATCCGTCGGGCTGATAGCCCGACCTACTTTCGCATGGAAGGCTGCAACTCCACTAGCGTGCAGCGCCTACGACCCCGCGCGCCACAACGACGTGGATGCCACCGTTGACTAGCGCCAACTCGGTGTCCAGGCGCAGGCCGATCTGACCCAATGCCACCTGGTCGCTGCCCAGGATCGCAACTTGCCAGCCTGGGCAACGGCTGCGCAGAACCTTACCCAACTGGGCATAGAGATTGCGCAGATCCGACCCGTTGCGGATGCGCTGACCATAAGGCGGGTTGGCCACCAGATAGCCTGGCGTGGAGGGCGGCTCAATTGCGGAAACGGCGCGGCAGGTGAACTCGATGTCGCTCGCCACGCCGGCGCGCGCAGCGTTGGCCTGCGCAGACGCAATGGCGCCGGCATCCCGGTCTGACGCCTGGATGATAAGCCCATCCGCCAGTTGTGCGCTGCGTTGTTGCACGTGCTCGTCGGCCTCATCCAGCAAGCTTTGCCATAGCGTCGCGTCAAAATCGGGCCAATCCATGAAGGCAAAGCGTCGCCTTCGCCCCGGTGCGATCTGTCGCGCCATCAGCGCCGCTTCGATCGGGATCGCGCCGGAGCCACAAAAGGGGTCGAGCAAGGGCGGTGGCGCGTCAGCCTGCGCGTCCCAGCCGGAAGCAAGCAGCAAGCCCGCGGCCAGCGTCTCGCGCAGCGGCGCCTTGGCCGTCGCCAGCCGGTAGCCGCGGCGGTGCAGCAGCGCGCCGGAGGAGTCGATGCTGATGGTGCAGACATCATGCATCAGCCTCACGACGACCAGTTGCGCGCCCTGTTCGTCGCTTTCCTCATCGGCTTTCTGCACGTTGGGCGGTTGGCGGAGACGATCGCCGATGGCGTTGACGATGCGTTCGGCCACTGCCCCGGAATGATAAAGCCGCGACTTGTGGCAGGTGACGCGCAGATCGACGGCGCACCCGGGCGTCAAGAATTTCTCCCAAGCAAGAAGGCTGGCGCGCGACTGCAACTGCTCAAAGTTTTCTGCATGAAACTCGCCCAGGCGGACGAGGACGCGGCTTGCCGTACGCAGGTGAAGATTGGCGCGGTAGAGGGCGGCGTGGTTGCCGCTGAGATTCACACCGCCAGCCTCCACGGCGCTTGGCGCCGACTCAGCCAGCAATCCACAGCGTAACGCCTCCGCGCCACAGAATGCGGCAAGCCCAGGGCTGGTGACAGCAAACAGATCATACAGACGGGATTTAACTCGACCGGCCACGTGCAGCTCCTCTCGATATTCGAGAACCGTATTGTACATATCATAGAATCACGATTGTGAACAACTTGTTGCATCTGTGCATCAGAGCTCTATGTCAGAGTTTATCTTCACATCAACCAGCAATTTTCCACAATGGCGGGGCAAGACCAAGCTTAGTGCAAGATCAGATAACGTCCCCGGCGCGCCGCACCGCCAATTTGCGCTGTGGGCAATTCCTACGGCGCGCCGGAGGCGTTATCTGTGACAGCAGTAGGCCCAGAAACTCCGTAAAAATGCTTGACACAGCTCCATTTTTTTGATACCATGCCATTTGCTTGATAATGCGCTTTATCAAGATTTTCCTACAGTGGCTTTCTCATGATGCAAATAAAACGCCCACGTCTTACCGATGTGGCGCAGTTGGCCGGCGTTTCATCGGCGACTGTCTCCCTGGTGATCAATCAGCGTGTAACCGGCAACGTGCGCATCCCTGCAGAAACGCAGCAACGCGTGCTGGATGCCGCCGCCCAACTCGGCTACGTGGCCGATCCCGTCGCACAGAGCCTGGCCAAAGGACGCAACGGCTTGATTGGCGTCTTCACCTTTGAGGCGATCTTTCCTGTGACGCAGCGCGATTTCTACTTTCCCTTTCTGCTCGGCATCGAACATGCCGCCGAGACGCTGGGCTACGATTTGCTGCTTTACACCAGCACCTCGGTTGGCGATGGCCGGCGGCGCATCTACCGTAACGGGCGCAACCGGCTGCGCCTGGCCGATGGAGCGATCTTGCTCGGTGCGGAAGATTCCAAAAACGAGATCCAGGCGCTGGTGGATGAAGGCTATCCCTTTGTCTTTATCGGCAGGCGTGAATTGCCCGGCAGCGAAATTTCCTACACAGCCGCCGATTATGCGAGCGCCACCGCCGAGTTGATCGACCGGCTGGCCGCGGCAGGTCACCGGCGTATCGCCTACATCGGCGCCGAGCACGTTACGGAATCGCTGCTCGATCGCCGGCGTGGGTACAAACAGGGGCTGGCGGCGAATGGACTGCCGCTGGACGCACGCCTGATCTGCCTGTGTGCTGGACAGCGGGTGGAGCGCACCACCTTACAGACGCTGCTCGTCCTCGACGCCACTGCTGTTGTGGTGGAAACCGGGCCAATTGCCTACGCATTGTTGCACACATGCCGTGAATGCGGAATCCAGATCCCCGCTGACTTGTCGCTGGGACTGCTGGGCGATCCTTTTGGGGATGTGGACGGGGCATTGAATTTCAGCGGCTTCAGCATTCCGCGCGAAGAGATGGGCGCGCAGGCGGTCTATCTGCTGGCCGAAGGGTTGGACGCAAAAGCGCCTGCCCGGCCGCGGCAGATCGCACTGCCGTGTACACCGGTGGCTGGCAGCACGATAGCGCCACCTCCCACCCACCCCTGACCGCAAGCGTTTTCTTTTTGTTTTTTGTGCTTTTCAGATTGGCAGAATTCAACAGGAGGATTTCATGTCAAACGATTCACGCACCCTCAATCGACGCACGCTGCTCAAGCTACTGGGTGGCGTCGCGGCCACCGGCATGGTTGCCGCCTGCGCACCGGCCGTCGCGCCGGCGACTGGCGGCGGCGCGGCGGCGCCCGCGCAAGCCGACATCACAATTCGCTTCTGGAATGTATGGGGCGCGGCGCGCGAGGAGTTGATGAACCAGATCATCGCCCGCTTTGAAGAGAAAAATCCGGGCATCAAGGTGCAAAACCTGGTGCAGCCCTTCGAGCGCCGCGAGGAGAATCTCTTCACCGCACTCGCCAGCGGCGATCCGCCCGAAGTGCTGATGTCGTCGCGCGCCGAAGTGCTGCGCTTCGCCAACGATGGGCTGATCCTGCCGATCGACGGCTACGTGACCGCCAACAACCTGGATTTGAGCCGCTTCTACCCATCGGAGATCGGCAACTTCTACTGGAAGGATCAACTCTACTCCATGCCGATGCCCACCGGCGGCGGTGTGACCAGCCTGACTCTGGTCAACTATGACGTGCTGCGCGCGGCGGGCAAAGCAGATCAGGTGCCGGCGACGTGGGCCGAACTGGAAGAGATGGCGAAGGAATTTACGGAAACCGACGACAAAGGCATCGTCAAGATTGGCGCCACCGTGGGTACGGGCGCGTCGGACTTCTTTGCGTGGCTCTACTGCAACGGCGGCAGCATCTACAGCGACGATCTGAGCAAAGTCACCTTTGACAATGAGCAGGGCGTACAGACGCTCGAATGGATGGTCAACTTCACCAACGAGATCAACGGCGGCGTGCAGAATGTGACGGATTTCTTCGCCGGCCCCGGCGAGGCGACCGAGGCGCAGCCGTGGTACAACGACGCCCAACTCGTCAACTTCCCCAACGTCTCGATCTTCTTCCACATGCAGACCTACAAACCGGACATGCAGTGGGACATGGGTTTGCGCCCCTACAATGCCAGCAACGCCGACGCCAAGTCGCAGGGTTTGTCAGGCGAGGCCTTTGCCTGGGGTTACGTCGTACCCAATGCAGTGCCCGAAGCGCGCCGCGAGGCTGCGTTCAAGTGGCTGCAGGAGATCACCTACGAAGAGGAGAGCGGCGGCTGGTTCGTGATGCAGCAGGGGCGTCCCTCTCCCATCAAAGCCGTCAACGAAGATCCATCCTTCTCCGAAGTCAACCCGCACTGGGATAAGGTGCTCCAGTCGCTGGAAAGCGACGTGTCGGTGCAGATTCTGCCCATACACGCCCAGGTGCGCGATGCTGTGACGCAGGGCGTGCAGGCGGCCTTCTTTGGCGATGCGTCGCCGGCCGATGCGCTGGCGCAGGCCGCACAGCAGGCGCAAGGAATTGTCGACGACTATTGGAGCCGGGAGGGATGACGGCGCAGACCGTCAGCGGGGAGCGGGTCACGGCGACCCGCCCTCCGCGGCGGCGCAAGCTGCCGCGCTGGCTCGTCGGCTATGTCTTTATCTCGCCGTGGTTGCTCGCATTCGTGGCGTTTGAGGCGTACCCTATCCTGTCCGGCTTCTACCACAGCTTCACCGACTGGACAGCGACCGGCAAGGCGGAGCGCTTCGTCGGCCTCGACAATTACGTGGAGGCCTTTACGCGCGACCCGCTCTTCTGGAAGGCGGTCAGCAACACGATCTACTTCATCGGCGTGAGTGTGCCGTTGGGGATTGTGACGGCCTTTGTGCTGGCGATGATGCTCAACAGCAAGATCGGCGGCACGACCGCCTACCGCACGATCTACTATCTGCCCTCGGTGGTGCCCGCGGTGGCCGCGGTGATCGTGTGGGTCTTCATCTTCGAGACGCGGCGTGGGATTCTCAACTTCGCGCTGGAACTGCTGGGGCTGCCGGTGATCCGCTGGCTCAGCGACCCAAACTGGGCGATGCCGGCGCTGATCATCATGAGCCTGTGGAGCATCGGCGCCAGCATGATCATCTTTCTCGCCGGGTTGCAAGGCATCCCGCAGGAGTTGTACGAGGCGGCCGAGGTGGACGGCGCCAATGGCTGGCACAGCCTGTGGCGCATCACGGCGCCGTTGATGACGCCCACGATCTTCTTCAACCTGATCATGAGCCTCGTGGCGGCCTTTCAAGCCTTCAACAACGCCTTCATCATGACCAACGGCGGGCCGAACAACGCCACGCTGCTCTACATGCTGCATCTCTACAACAACGCCTTTCGCTATTTCCGCATGGGGTATGCGTCGGCGCTGGCGGTCGTGCTCTTTATCATCGTGTTTGGGCTGACCTTGTTCGTCTACCGCTCCTCCAAGCGGTGGGTCTACTATAGCTGAGAGAATCGCTGCGAAAATAGCTAGGAAAACAGGCGGGCGACTATGGCTGTACGCAATCCCAAAGTAAAACTGGCCGGCCACGGCCTGCTGCATCTGGTGCTGATCGCCGGTTCGACGCTGATGCTGATTCCGCTGATCTGGACGGTCTCCACCTCACTCAAGACGCCGCAGCAGGTCGCTATCTGGCCGCCGGAGTGGATTCCCGACCCTGTAATGTGGAGCAACTATGTCGAAGTCTTCCGCATGGCGCCGGTCTTGCTCTGGCTGCGCAATTCGCTGGTGCTGGTGGCGGCGGATGTGATCGGCTCGGTGGTCACTTGTTCGTTTGTGGCCTACGGCTTTGCACGCATCAAGTTTCCGGGACGCGACGCGCTCTTTCTGCTGTTGCTCAGCACGCTGATGGTGCCCTATGTGGTGCGGCTGATCCCGCTCTACGTGATCTACAACCAGATCGGCTGGATCAACACCTTCTTGCCGGTGACGGTGCCGCACTTGCTGGGGCGCAATCCGTTCTTTATCTTCCTGCTGCGCCAGTTCTTCATGGGCATCCCCGACGAACTCTCCGACGCCGCGCGCATCGACGGCTGCAGCGAGTTCGGCATCTGGTGGCGCATCGTCATGCCGCTCTCCAAACCGGCGCTGGCCGCGGTGGCGATCTTTGCCTTCCGCGACAGTTGGGACAACTTCCTGGCGCCGCTCGTCTACATGGCCGGTCGCCCGGATCTGCGGCCGCTGGCCGTCGGCCTCTACACACTGCGCGGCGGCGCCGGCCAACTGCCCGACACGCACTACCTGATGGCGCTCTCGACGCTGATGATCCTGCCGATGCTGATCATCTTTGCCGCCGGGCAGCGTTACTTCATTCAGGGCGTCACGCTCTCCGGCATCAAAGGGTAAGCAACATATTTCGTACCTATTCAGGCGGGACAAGCATCGTTCAACCAATGGCACGCGGATGACGCGGATCAGCCGGATTTTCGCTGATCTGATCCGCAGACATCTGCCTGATCCGCGTCATCCGCGTTCTAATCTTATCCGGCTGAATAAATACCATATTTCGAAGAAACTGTTGAAGGAGCAACCACTAAGCTTCGAAGCACACAAAGCGGCACAAAGAACCTCCACAGGTATTTCTGCTGCGACTTTCTTCGTGCTTCTTTGTGTCCTTCGTGACTTTGTGGTTGGTCTTTTCAAGCAGTTTCTCAACAGAAAGAATCGACCATGAAAGAGCGAAACACCGATATTCTGATCGTTGGCGGCGGGTTGGGTGGCGTGGCCGCGGCGCTGGCCGCGCTGCGCCTTGGCCGCAAGGTAATCCTCACCGAAGAGACCGACTGGCTGGGCGGGCAGATGACGGCGCAGGCGGTGCCGCCCGACGAGCATCCCTGGATCGAGTCGACCGGCGGCACTGCCTCCTACCGTCTGCTGCGCGCCAGGATCCGCGACTTCTACCGGCGCAACTACCCGCTCACGCCGGAGGCGCGCAACGAGGTCAATCTGAACCCCGGCCGCGGCAATGTCAGCCCGCTCTGCCATGAACCGCGCGTCGCGCTGGCTGCTATCGATGAGCTGCTGGCGCCCTACCGTTCCAGCCGCCAGGTCGATGTGCTGTTGCGCCATCAACCGGTTGCTGTGGAGATGGACGGCGACCGCGTCGCCGCGGTGACGCTGCGCGATGCGGAGAGCGGTGAGGAAGTCGTCTGCCACGCCGCCTATGTCATCGACGCCACCGAGATGGGCGATCTGCTTGAACTGGGCGGGGTGGAGCACATCATCGGCGCCGAAAGCCAGGCGCAGACCGGCGAGCTGCACGCGCTGCCCGGCGCCCCCGACCCGCTCGACCAGCAGGCCGTGACTTGGTGCTTTGCCGTCGACTACCTGCCCGGCGAGGATCACACCATCGACCGCCCGGCCATGTATGACTTCTGGCGCGACTACCAGGCGGACTTCTGGCCCGGCAAACAGTTGGGCTGGCTCGACGTCCACCCGATCACGCTGGAGACGCGCCATCGCGCCATCTTTGACGGCGCGACCGACCGCCTCAACGGCGACGATTTCTGGCACTATCGCCGCATCTTTTACCGCAAGCACTACCCGGACGGCCTCTATCCCAGCGACATCACGCTCGTCAACTGGCCGCAGATCGACTACTGGCTGGGGCCGCTGCTGGGCGTCAGCGCAGAGGCGCGGGCAAAACACCTGGAGGAATGCCGCCAGTTGAGTCTCTCCTTCCTTTATTGGATGCAGACCGAGGCCCCGCGCCACGAAGGCGGCTACGGCTATCCTGGCGTGCGGCTGCGCCATGACATCGTCGGCACGCGCGACGGCCTCGCCAAGTATGTCTACATCCGCGAGGCGCGACGCATCCAGGCCGAGTTCACCGTCGTCGAGCAGCACGTCGGCGTCGAACAGCGGCGGCAGGCCGGCCTCGACCGCGCCGAGCCATTCGCCGACAGCGTGGGCGTGGGCAGCTATCGCATCGACCTGCATCCCAGCACCACCCCGCGCACCTACGTGGACATCAGCAGCTTCCCGTTCCAGATTCCGCTCGGCGCGCTGCTGCCAGTGCGCGTGGAGAATCTGCTGCCGGCGTGCAAGAATCTGGGCGTCACGCACATCACCAACGGCTGTTATCGGCTGCATCCGGTGGAATGGAACATCGGCGAGGCGGCCGGTGCGGTGGCCGCGCACGCGCTCAACCAGGGGCTGACCCCGCGCCAGATTCGCAATACGCCGCAACTTCTAGAGGATTT
>Ga0154020_10000774_pt1 | contig 39451 bp, 39 predicted proteins | sample Klosneuvirus_201_FD_109709 | JGI IMG/M metagenome (GOLD analysis project Ga0154020, IMG submission 109709) | Active sludge microbial communities from wastewater, Klosterneuburg, Austria - Klosneuvirus_20160825_MG | ecosystem: Engineered > WWTP > Aerobic digester > Activated sludge | place... | reverse complement strand
GAAGCGTGGCCCGAGCAAGCGTTGCGCACGATGCGACGCGTGGGTGACGATGCTCGAGTGGTGCGTGAGCTGCGTGCCCTCGCCGATCGTGACCCCGGCGCTGGCCTCGATGAAGTTGTAGGGACCGATGTAGACGTGGTCGCCCAGCACCAAACGCGCTTCGTGGTCGATGCAGGTGGTCGCTGCAATGCGCGTGTTCGGCAGCCACTGCCCTTGGGACTGCTCGCCGAAGAGCATGCGGTGCCACAGCCATCGCGCCAGGCTGCGGCGCATGCGATTGACGAGCGCGCGCAGGACGATCATGCGGCGCCCTCCCCTGCCGCCGATGGTGCCGCCGGCACCGGTGCGGGATCGGTCGGCCAGGTGGCCAGGCACCAGAAGTACCAACCGAAGTAGACGGCCGTGACGCCCGAGACCACCCAGCCGGCACCGGTCAGGCCGCCCAGGTGCAGGCCTGCGGCGAGCGCCGCCACGAATGCGACCTGGCCCAGGAGCGCCAGCTTGAGCGCCCAGGCCTGTGCACGCCAGGCCAGCGTGACGACACCCAGCGGCGAGGCCACGAAGTGCACGCCGATGTACAGCGCGAGCGACCGCGCCAGTTCGCCGGCCGGTCGCCACGGCTCGCCGAAGGCCCAGGCGAACAGCGGCGGGCCCCACAGCCACAGCGCGACGACCAGCGGCGTGGCCAATGCAGCCAGCGTGAGCATGGCCTGGCGCACCACCGCGCGTCCTTGCGCCGTGGCGCCCTCGCCGCTGGCGGCCAACCTCGGGTACAGCGCCTGCGACAGCGCCCCGCCCACGAGTGTGGCCGGCGCCTTCAGGTAGCGCAGGGCCAGGCCCCAGGCGCCGGCCGCAGCGGCGCCCAGGTAGGCGGTGACGAGCGCCACGCTCAGGGTGTCCTGCAACGCGCCGAGGAAGGCATGCGGCGTGTTCAGCAGCGGGAAGTCGCGGTGGCGACGGGCCACCTCGCGCAGGCCGGGCGGTGGCCCGCTCGCGCGTTCAACGGCACCCGCCACCGTGGGCAGCCGCAACACCGCTGTGGCAGCCACGGCCGCAGCGACGGGTGCGGCGATCAGGCCGTGCACTCCCATCTGTGCCAAGCCGGCCCCGGCCTGGGCCAGCGCCCCGCCGCCATGCTGCAGCACCCGCGAGGCGGCCAGCGCGGCGAACCTCTGCTCGCGCGTGGCCCACAGCGTGGCCAGCGACAGCAGCCCCAGCGCGCCCACGGCTGCCGGCAGCCACAGGGGAAAGGCCTGCGCCTGCACCAACGCCCAGGCCACGCCGATCAGGGCGCACAGCACGACCACCGCGGCCAGCAGCCACAGGCACAGGCGGCGCAGTGCGACCGCCTGCGCCTCATCGCGCACCAGCGGCAGTGCGAACTCGTAGCGCGCACAGGCCACCACCGCGAGGTTGGCCGCCACCGCTGCAAACAGGTGATAGACACCGAACTCCTGCGGGCTGTACAGCCGAGCCAGCCATGGCCCCAGCAGCAGCGGCAACGCCTGCGCGAGCACGCCGCCGGCCAGCAGCGTGAGGGTGGCGGGCAGCAGACCGGCGCGGGCCATGGGTGGGCGGGCGCCTATCCGAGATGCGCTCAGGCCACGGCCACGCTGGCGGCCGGCGTGCGCGTGGCCTGCACCAGGGCGGCCACGACGCGGTCCTGGTCGGCTTCGGTGAGGTCGGCGCTCATCGGCAAGCTCAGCACGCGCTGCGCGGCCCGCACACTGCACGGGTGCGCCGCGGCATCGTGCCCGGCCGCATAGGCGGGCTGGTGATGCAGCGGCTTGGGGTAGTGCACGGCCGTGGGCACGCCGGCGGCCTGCAGCGCCTTCTGCACGGTGGCGCGGTCGTCGACCAGCACGGTGAACTGGGCCCACACGCAATCGCGATCGTCGCGCACCGCCAGCAGGCCCGCCTCGGCGCCGCTGGCAGCGAGGCGCTCGCGATAGCGTTGCCCCAGCTCGCGCCGCCGCTGAAGTTCCCAGTCGAAGCGCTCGAGCTTGGCCAGCACCACGGCGCATTGCAGCGTGTCCATGCGCCCGCCCACACCGATGCGGGTGTGGTGGTAGCGCCCGCTCTGGCCATGAACGCGGATCTCGCGCGCAGCCTGCGCCAGCGCGTCGTCGCTGGTGAACAGCGCACCGCCATCGCCGTAGCAGCCCAGTGGCTTGCTCGGGAAGAAGCTGGTGCAGCCGATGGTGGACAGGTTGCAGCTGCGGCGGCCGCGGTAGCTCGCGCCGAAGCTCTGGGCGGCGTCCTCGATGACCACCAGGCCATGGCGCGCGGCGACGGCATTGATGTCGTCCATGTCGGCCACCTGGCCGTACAGGCTCACCGGCATGATGGCGCGCGTGCGCGGCGTGATCGCCGCCTCGATCAGCCGCGCATCGATGTTGCAGGTGTCGGGCTCGATGTCGACATACACCGGCACACCGCCGGCGAGCACGATGGTCTCGGCCGTGGCGGCGAAGGTGAAGGGCGAGGTGATGACCTCGTCGCCGCTCTTCAGCCCCAGCGCCATGAGCGCGATCAACAGCGCCTCCGTACCGCTGGCCACGGCCACGCAGTGGCGCGCGCCACTGTAGGCCGCCAGGGCCTGCTCCATCTCGGCCACCTCGGGCCCCATGATGTACTGGCCATGGTCGAGCACGCGCTGGATGCGCGTATCGATCGAGTGCTTGAGCGCGCCGTACTGCGCCTTCAGTTCGGTGAATTGCATAGATGGAGTTGTTCGCCCTCGAGTCGATAGCGTTCGCCGGTGGCCGGGCATGAGGCCTCACCCTGCCCGCTCGGCGGCAGGTCGAGGCGCTCGCCATGGCGGCTCATCCAGCCGATGCGGCGCGCCGGTACGCCCACCACCAGCGCGTAGGCCGGCACATCGCGGCTGACCACCGCGCCGGCGCCGACGAAGGCATATTCGCCGACGGTGGTGCCGCAGACCACGGTGCTGTTGGCGCCCAGCGTGGCACCGCGCTTGACCAGGGTGCGGCGGTATTCGCTCTTGCGCGGCACCGCGGAGCGCGGGTTGTGCACGTTTGTGAAGACCATGCTCGGCCCGCAGAAGACATCGGACTCGAGCGTCACCGCGTCGTAGACCGAGACATTGTTCTGGACCTTGACGTTGTCACCGATGACCACATCGTTGCCCACGTACACGCCCTGCCCGAACGAGCATCCCGCTCCGATGCGCGCTCCGGCGCTGATGTGCGCGAAGTGCCAGACGCGGCAACCCTCGCCGAGCTGCGCACCCGCGTCGACGATGGCGCTGTCGTGAACGACGGTGGCAGCCATCAATATTCAAGAGGCAGGTTCACGCGCTTGCCGTCGCGCGCCGAGCGGTACATGGCAATCAGCAGTTCCAGGCTCTTCAGGCCCTCGCGGCCGTCGGTCTCGGGCTCGCACTCGCCGCGCAGCGTGCGGATCACGTTGTCGTAGTACAGCGGATGGCCGAAGCCGTAGACCGAGGTGGTCTGGTAGCTCGCATCGTCGAGGTGCTGGTCCATCTCGTGCGGCTGCGCGAACTCCCAGTGCTCGATCTGGTTCACGGCGACACCGCCGATGCGCACGGTGCCGGTCTCGCCCAGCACGGTGATCGAACCTTCGTAGTTCTTCGGATGGGCGAGCATGGTCACGTTGATCGATCCCATCGCGCCGTTGCGCCACTTGAGAGCCGCCACACCGGTGTCCTCGACCTCGATGTTGCGTGCCAATGTCCCGGTGTAGGCCATGACGCTTTCGACCGGCCCGATCAGCCAGTCGAGCAGGTAGACGTAATGGCTGGCCTGGTTCATGAAGGCGCCGCCATCGAACTCCCAGGTGCCGCGCCATGCGGCGGAATCGTAGTAGCTCTGTGGCCGCGACCAGAACACGTTGACGGTGACCATGTAGACGCGCCCGAAGCGGCCCTGGCCGATGGCCTGGCGCAGCAGCTGCAGCGTGCGGTTGCGCCGGTTCTGCTTGACCACGAACAGCCGCACACCGGCCTCGTCGCACGCCTTGACCATGGCCAGGCCGTCGGCCCAGCGCGTGGCCATGGGCTTCTCGGTCATCACATGCCGGCCGGCCTGTGCGGCCTCGATGGCCTGCGCCGGGTGCTGGCCGCTCGGCGTGGCCAGCACGACGCAATCGGCTGCCGCTTGCTCGAGCATCTGGGTGTAGCTGGCGTAGCCGCGTGCGCCGGTGCGCTGCACGGCTGCCGCCAGTGCGGCGGCATCGGTGTCGCAAACCGCAACCAGCTCGGCGCGCTCGCCGTGTCGGCCGACGGACTCGATGTGGTTGGACGCGATGCGGCCGCAGCCAGCCAGCGCGAAGCGGACCTTGCGGTCCTGGACGGGAGGGGACTTCAGATGCATGGGCAGGCGAAGCAAGTGTGCGAGCCAGCGCGCATTGTCCACGAGCGCGCCGCTTGTGGCAGGCGGCGCCTGCCTACAATTCGCGGTTTCCCCAAGCCCCGCCGGCCCACCATGACGCACGACGCCCTGCCCCCCGACGACGACAACAAGCTGATCGCCGAGCGGCGCGAGAAACTGGCGGCCATTCGCGCCAAGGGCGTGGCGTTCCCGAACGATTTCAAGCCCACCCACCACGCCGCCGACCTTCAGTCGCGCTACGGTGAGATGCCCAACGAGGAGCTCGAGCCGCTGGGCGTGCTGGTCGCCGTGGGCGGGCGCATGATGCTCAAGCGGGTGATGGGCAAGGCGAGCTTTGCCACGCTGCAAGACGGCAGTTTCGGCAAGACCCACGGCCGCGTGCAGCTGTTCGTCAGTCGGGATGCGCTGGGCGAAGAGGCCTACGAGTCGTTCAAGCATCTCGACCTGGGCGACATCCTCGGCGCCGAAGGCACGCTGTTCCGCACCCGCACCGGCGAGCTGTCGGTCAAGGTGACGGCGCTGCGGCTGCTGACCAAGAACCTGCGCCCGCTGCCCGACAAGTTCCACGGCATGGCCGACCAGGAGCAGAAGTACCGCCAGCGCTACGCCGACCTCATCACCGACGAGCACGCCCGCGCGCGCTTTGTGGCGCGCAGCAAGGCGCTGGCGTCGATCCGCGGCTTCATGGTTGAGCACAGTTTCCTGGAGGTCGAGACGCCGATGCTGCACCCGATCCCGGGCGGCGCCAACGCGCGCCCGTTCGTGACCCACCACAACGCGCTGGACCAGCAGATGTTCCTGCGCATCGCGCCGGAGCTATATCTCAAGCGGCTGGTGGTGGGCGGGTTCGAGCGTGTGTTCGAGATCAACCGCAGCTTCCGCAACGAAGGGATCTCGGTGCGCCACAACCCCGAGTTCACGATGATGGAGTTCTACGCGGCGTACTGGAACTACCACGACCTGATGGATTTCACCGAGCAGTTGCTGCGCCATGCCGCACGCATGGCCACCGGAACGGCCAGCCTCACCTATGCCGGACGGCCGGTGGACCTGGATCAGCCCTTTACTCGGTTGTCGGTGCGCGAATCCCTGGTGGTGCATGCCGGCGTGAGCGAGGCCGAATCGACCGACGCAGCGGCGCTGCATGCGCGTCTGAAGGCGCTGGGCGAAGAGCCGCCGGCGCACTGGAAACTGGCGGAGCTGCAGTTCGGCCTGTTCGAAGCGGTGGTCGAAGACAAACTCTGGCAGCCCACTTTCATCGTCGACTATCCCGTCGAGGTGTCGCCGCTGGCGCGGGCCTCCGACGCCAACCCCGCCGTCACCGAGCGCTTCGAGCTGTTCATCACCGGTCGCGAGTACGCGAACGGTTTCTCGGAACTCAACGACGCCGAGGACCAGGCCGCACGGTTTCGCGCTCAGGTGGCCAACAAGGAGGCCGGCGACGACGAGGCGATGTACTACGACGCCGACTTCATCCGCGCACTCGAGTACGGCATGCCCCCCACCGGTGGCTGCGGCGTGGGCCTGGACCGCCTGGTGATGCTGCTGACCGACAGCCCGAGCATCCGCGATGTGATCCTGTTCCCGGCGCTGCGCCACGAGGGCTGAACACCGCTGCCGTCGCCGCCGAACCGCCAGAGCGCCATGGACACCCGCATCGACGCGTTGAACCTGATCGAGGCGGCCTGCTGGAACGAGCTCGAGCGCGCGGCGCGCGAACGCGAGCACGATTGGCGGCTGATGGCGCTGGCCACGGCCGACGGCAGCGAACCTGCCCTGCGCACCGTGGTACTGCGGGAGTGCGACCGGACAGTGCGACAGCTCACCTTCTACACCGATGCACGGTCACCCAAGGTGGCACAGATCGCTCGCGTGCCACAGGCCGCGTTGCTGGTGTGGTCACGCCGGCTGGGGTGGCAGTTGCGCCTGCGTTGCCATTTGACCATCGAGGCCGACGGCCAGGCGGTGTCGTCGCGCTGGGCACGGCTGAAGATGACACCCTCGGCTCAGGACTACCTGTCTCCGCTGCCTCCGGGCACGCCCATCGAGTACCCGGGCGTCGAGCGCGGCACCCGCGAGCACTTCGCCGTGGTACATGCCCGCATCTCGACCATCGACTGGCTTGAACTGCACGACGGCGGCCATCGCCGGGCCCGGTTCGCTGCAGACGGGCCAAGCTGGCTCCACCCCTGAACGGACGCGGCGTGGCCGCGGCGGCGTCCAGACGACGAAAACGCCGAACCCTCAGCGATGCCGGAACTCCGGCTTGCGCTTGTTGACGAAGGCATCCATGCCTTCCTTCTGGTCGTCGGTGGCAAACAGGGCGTGGAACATGCGCCGCTCGTACATCACGCCGTCGGACAAAGCGCCCTCGAAGGCGCGGTTGACGCACTCCTTGGCCATCATCACGCTGGGCGCGCCGAAGGCATTGATGGCATCAGCCACTGCCAGCGCCTCGGCAATCAGGCGATCGGCAGGAACCACGCGCGATACCAGGCCGGCGCGCTCGGCCTCGGCCGCGTCCATCATGCGGCCGGTGAGCACCATGTCCATGGCCTTGGCCTTGCCCACCGCGCGCGGCAGGCGCTGCGTGCCACCGGCACCGGGGATGACGCCCAGCTTGATCTCCGGCTGACCGAAGCGGGCACTGTCGGCGGCAATGAGCATGTCGCACATCATGGCCAGCTCGCAGCCACCGCCGAGCGCAAAGCCAGCAACCGCGGCGATCACGGGTTTGCGGATCGTGCGGATCTGCTCCCAGTTGCGGGTGATGTAGTCGCCTGTATAGACATCGCTGAAGGTGTAGCGTGCCATCGCACCGATGTCGGCGCCGGCGGCAAACGCCTTGTCACTGCCGGTGATCACCATGCAGCCGATGGCCGGGTCGGCATCGAAGGCCTTCAAGGCCGCGCCAAGCTCGTCCATCAGCGCGTCGTTCAGCGCATTGAGCTGCTTCGGGCGGTTGAGTGTGATCAGACCGGTGCGGCGGTCGCCTTCGCCGCGCACCTCCACCAGGATGTTTTCGTAGGTCATGTGGGGCTCACTGTGTGGCTGCGGTGCCAACTATGGCCATGCAATGCAGCACGATTGCTCAAAACATTCAACCGGGAATGTCAATCCCGCGTTAGGCTAGCGCCAGGTCACTCTGCCCATGGCGGACACAAGCTGTAAGGGACCGGACGCTGCATGGCGACAATCTACCGCAAGACCGACAAGGGCCGCGCCGAGATCGACACGCGCGCGCACCGGCTGGTGCCCCGGTTGCGCAATGCATTGATCCTGGTCGACGGCAAGCGCTCCGGCGACGACCTTCGTGGCATGCTGGGCGCACAGGCCGACGACACCTTGCAGGCACTGGCCACTGATGGCTTCGTCGAGGCCACTGCCACAGCGCCCGCTGGTGCGTCTGCTGCTGCGCCCGCTGGTGCGTCTGCGGCTGCGCCCGCTGCTGCACCGGCCGTCGCTGCCGGGCCGGCATCGCGTCCGCCGGGCGCACGCGCGCCAAGCTTCGAGGTCCAACGGCGTGAGGCCGTCCGTGCCCTGACCGACACTGTCGGCCCCATGGTGGCCGAGATGCTGGCCCTGCGCATGGAAAAGGCATCCGACGCCATTGCGTTGCACCCGCTGCTCGAGCAGGCAGTGGATCTGATCCGCAATGTGCGCGGTGCCGGCAGCGCGGCGGCTTACGCCGAGCGCTTTGTCGAACACAGCTGAGGGCGCCCACCGCTCAACGGGACGCTCCATCCGTCGCGGCCTGCAGCGGCGGCCGGTCCAGGGTGAGCTCGACGTAGGTGTCCTCGTCCTGCCGGATCACGATGCGCACCGGCAGAAACTGCAGCGTAGGCGCAAACCACATCTCGGCTGTCATGTCGCCGCCGCGGGCCTCGCGCCGAGGCTTGACGTAGTAGGTGGGCACCTCACCGAAGGGCAACTGCAGGGTCTGTTCTTCCTTGACGTCGTAGATCCAGCGATCGAGCCGCCGGTTCAGCACCAGTGGTACCTCGATCGATTGACCGACGCGCATCCTGTCGGGCTGGGTGGTGAACAGCCACGTCAGCTGCACGAACTGGCTGGCTTCGTCCTGCACGCCGGCGACGGTGTCGACCTCGCGGCCGTCGACCAACGTGATGCGCTGCGGCCCGAACAGCAGCGTCCAGCGGCGCGGCGCCTTGAACAGCACCTTCTGCTCGGCATCGAAGCGCTGCGGCTGCAGGCCCCTCTCGGTGAGCTCGCCGTCACTGGTGATGCGCCGGGTCAGCAGCGGCGCCAGCCGGGTCTCCAGATGAACCTGATAGCGCGAGCCCGACCGCAGCCATTCGACCTGCGCGCTGCCGCCCTCGATCGGGCCACGATAAAAACCCTTTAGTGAGTAAGTGAGCCGCGTCGACGGCGGCCACTCGAAGGTCGCCGGCGGCGGTGCGGATGCCGCGACGGCGGCAGGCGACGACACCTCAGGGCCTGGTGCCAATTGGGAAGTTGGGGAAGCAACGGGATCATCGGCCGCGGCCAGTACCGGTGAAACCGGCTGAGCGGACTCGGTCGGCAGTGGCGCCGCGGCCACCTGCGGCCGCTCGGGCACGATGGCGCTCTCGCGTGCCGAGGTGGGGTCTGGCGTCGATGCGACTTTCGGTGCGCTGGCCGCGCGCCGCGGCACCGACGCAGCCTGTCGAACCGCAGTCGCACGCGCGGCGGGTGCCACCGCCACGGGCGGCGCTGCTGTGGCCGGCGCAGTCTGAACCAACTCCTTGACGAAAGCCACCTCGATGCGGGCCGGCACCTTCTCGGCACGTCCCCACCCAAAGCGGTCCTGCACCAGCTGGTCGACGAGCACCAGGTGCACAGCAATCACTGCCGGCACCAAGACCCAGCCCCCGCGCTGCTGGAGCAACGGATGGATGGCCGAGCCCGAGGTTGCTGCCATCGGTGCCTGGCCCCAGCGGCTTCAGCCGGCCATCCACGCCCGTCGGCGCGCCAGCGCCGCGGCGGGTGCCCTGTCGTGTACGGCCAATGCCACGGTCTCGTGCAACGGCGACGGGTCTCGGGGCTGCACGCGCAGTTGCCGCACACGCTGGTCGCGCACCAGCAGCAGATCGAAGGCTTGCTGGCGCGGCACCCAGGCCTGCGCATCGTCCAGGCGTCGAATGCGCCAGCCATCCACCGCCAGCAACTCGTCGCCGGCACAGATGCCGGCATCGCTGGCGGCGCTGCCGGCGAGCACCTGCCGCACCTGAACGCCCGTGACGGCGCCCTCGGACAAGCGCAGCCCGAGCGATGCCGCCCAGCCGGCACGCTCAGTGCTCCATTGCACCGCCACGCCCTTCAACAGCTCACCCAGGGGCATGTCGCCAGTGCCATGCACCCATGCCCGCAAGTCATCGGCCGCGGCGCGCTGGCCCATGGCGCGCAAGGTGCGATCGATGTCGGCCTCGGAGATCGGCCCGCCGTTGCCCAGCGACCACAGCGCACGCATCAGCGCATCCAGCGATGATCCCTTGTGCCGCAGGCGAAGGTCCAATGCCAGCGCGATCAGCGAGCCCTTCACGTAGTAGCTCACCGTCGCATTGGGTGTGTTCTCGTCCGGGCGGTAGTACTTGACCCAGGCGTCGAAGCTGGCGGCGGCCACGCTCTGCACCTGCCGCCCGGGGGTGGCTGCAACGGTGTTGACGGACTTGGCCAACAACTTCAGGTAGCGGGCGACGTCGATCAGCCCGGCGCGCTGCAGCATCAAGTCGTCGTAGTAGGAAGTGAAGCCCTCGAAGAACCACAGCAGGCTCGTGTAGTTCTCGCGCGTGTAGTCCGGCCGCGCCAGCTCGACGGGCTTGAGCCGCTTGACGTTCCAGGTATGGAAGTACTCGTGGCTGATCAGGCCCAGCAGCGTCACGTAACCGTCCGGCAGGGTCTCCATACCTGGACGCGGCAAGTCCCGCCGAGCGGCGATCAGCGCCGTGCTGGACCTGTGTTCGAGGCCACCGTAGCCTTCGTCGACAGCATTGAGCATGAACACGTAGCGACCGAACGGCGGCGTCGCTCCTGCATCGCCATGCCAGAACCGGATCTGCTGCTCGCAGACGCGCCGGGTGTCGTCCAGCAGCCGCTGGCCGTCCCAGCCCGGCCACGCCCCAGCCACGATGAACTCGTGCCGCACGCCGCAGGCCTCGAACTCGCCGCGCCAGAAGGTGCCGAGCTCGAACGGGTGGTCCACCAATTCGTCGTAGTCCGCCGCGGTGTACTCGCGCTCGCCAGTCGACGGCATCGCGGTAGCCACCGACCAGCCCCGCGGCAGCCGCCCCAAGCTGATGACGTGGGGATCCGCCTCGCGGCCCGTGACCCGCAGGCACAGGCTGGTGCCATTGAAGAAACCGCGCCGGTCGTCGAGGAAGGCCGTGCGCACCGAGGTGTCGAACGCGTACACGCGGTAGCTCACCCGCAGCGTGCGAGTGTCAGCGCAATCGGCTCGCCACGTGGTCTTGTCCAGCTGCTGCAGCGGCACCTCGGTTCGACCTTGCCAGGCGCGCAGGACGCTGAGATGACGCCCGAACTCGCGCACCATGTAGCTGCCGGGTATCCAGACCGGCAGCGACAGCTCCTGCTGCGCCGCCGGACGCGGCACCTGGAGGGTGACCTCGAAGTGATGCGTGTGCAGGTCGGCGATGTCGATGCGATAGGAGATCATGGTCGGCTCGCCGCCGCGGCCGGCGCCACGGCAGTCGGTGAAGCAGTTCGGGCATTGTCACCGCAGCCGCCGCATAGCGCCGCCCCCCGGCTCCAGACCGGCGACGCCTGCCGCGCCTGGCCATGGCAGTTGGTCCGGCGCGTTCAGCCCTTCTTGGCAGCGGCCTGCAGGCGCGTCTCGATCTGGCTGGCCGGCATGGCGCCGGGTGAGCGCGTGCCATCCTCGAACACAACCGCCGGCGTACCCGTGACACGGTGCTTTTGGCCCAGCTTGAGGTTGCGCTCGATGGCGGCCGTGTCGCAGTCAGCGGCCGCTTTCGCGGGCGCGATGCCATCGACCATCCACGCCCGCCATGCCTTGCCTGCGTCCTTGGCACACCAGATGTCGCGCGACTTCACGGTCGAGTCGGGGCCGAGGATCGGGTAGAGAAACGTGTAGATCGACACGTCCTTGAGCGTCTGCAGGTCGCGCTCGATGCGCTTGCAGAAGCCGCAGTTCGGGTCGCCGAACACCGCCACCTTGCGGGCGCCATTGCCTTGCTTGATCAGGATGGCGTCCTTGAGCGGCAGGGTGCTGAAGTCCACCGCAGTGAGCTTGTCGATGCGCGCCTGAGTCAGGTCCGTGCGCGTGCGCGTCTCGATGATGGCGCCCTGGATCACGTGCTCGCCCGTGGCGTCGGTGTAGAAAAGCTCGGTGCCCATGCGCACCTCGAACAGACCCGGGATCGGCGTCCGCGAGACCTCGTCGATACGCGGCATCTTGGGCAGCCGCTCGGCCAGCACCTTGCGTATGGTGGCTTCGTCAGCCTTTGCGGGTACGGCAGCAGCCAGTGCAAGGCATGCCGCCAGGGCAAGGTAGAGGCCGGAACGCGCGTAGGTGGGGGGCATGTGTGAAGTCCTTCAGTCGTCGTAGGCACGTGCGGCCAGCGCCCGCTTCAGAGGCGCCAGATGATCCAGCAGAGTCAGTCCGCGGTTGCGGAGTTCCCGTATCCAGGGCGGCGATGCCGCGAACAAGTGCAACAGCGTGTCGGTGAGTCCGGCCATGGCCTGGGTGGCTGCGGCACGTTCGCGCACGTAACGGTGCAACAGGCCAGCATCCCCCAGGCCCCGCCACGCCTCGCGCTCGCAGAGCACGCGCGCCAGCGTGACCACGTCGGCCAGCCCAAGATTCAGGCCCTGACCGGCCAGCGGGTGGACCTGGTGCGCGGCATCGCCCACGAGCACCCAGCCAGGCCCGCACAGGCGTTCGGCACGGCCCAGGGCCAGCGGCCAGGCGCATCGAGACGCCGCCAGCTTCAGACTGCCCTCGGCTGCCCCGCATGCCTGCGCCAGCTCCCGCTCGAACTCTGCATCGGGCAATTGCAGCAGCTCTTGCGCGCGTGGCGTGGGCAACGACCACACGAGCGCCAGACTGCGGCCAGGCTCGGGCCGGTCCAAGGGCAGCAGGGCCAACACATCCGGCGAGCGAAACCACTGCCTGGCCAACCCCATGTGGGGCCCATCCGCAAGCAGCCGGGTCGCGAGCGCCGTCTGCTGGTAGTCGCGCCGGTGAAAGGGCACGCCCAGCGCCTCGCGGCTGCGCGAATCCTTGCCCTCGGCAAGCACCGTCAGCGCGGCGCGACCGGACGTCGAGCCTGCGCGCAGGTGCGGCGCAAACCGCGCGGCGGTGCGCAGCGCGTTGTCGAGCTCGACTGCATCGACGATCCACGCCAGCGCTGGCATCTGCATGGCATCGGCATCGAAGTGGATCGCGCCGCCCGGCGCGTCGCCGCAAACCCGCATGGTCTGCACCGGTGTGACCGCAGTGTCCGCCAGAGCATCCCACACCCGCAATCCCTGCAGCAGCGAACGGGCGGCGCCATTGAGCGCGTAAGCCCTCACGTCGTCAACGCGAGGCACCGGCGTCTCGCCCTCCATCGCCACCGACAGGCCTTGGCGCGACAGCGCCAGTGCCAGTGCATAGGCCACCGGCCCACGGCCTCGGATGCTCACGTCCACTGCGTCCATTGGGACTGCATTGTAGGAACGGGCCTGATCGACCCGGTGCCAGGGACTAAAATGCCCGGTTTCGCCACGCTTGGGCCGCCGACGGCCTCCAGAGCCGGTCTTCGGCACGCCACGGCCCGCGGCCGGGCTTGGTCCGGCGGCCCTGCGGCCCATCCCGTGCACACCGTGCGGCGCGCCCGCGCCTCGAAAGCTACCGATGAGTCTGAAATGCGGCATCGTGGGCCTGCCCAACGTGGGCAAGTCGACCCTGTTCAACGCCCTCACCAAGGCCGGCATCGCCGCCGAAAACTACCCGTTCTGCACGATCGAGCCCAACGTGGGGGTAGTGGAGTTGCCCGACCCACGGCTGGCACTGTTGTCGAAGATCGTGCAGCCCGAGCGTGTGGTGCCGGCGATCGTGGAGTTCGTCGACATCGCCGGTCTGGTGGCCGGCGCCAGCAAGGGCGAGGGCCTGGGCAACCAGTTCCTATCGCACATCCGGGAGACCGACGCCATCGTGAACGTGGTGCGCTGCTTCGATGACGAAAACGTGATCCACGTGGCAGGCAAGGTCGACCCGATCGCCGACATCGAAGTGATCCAGACCGAACTCTGCCTGGCTGACCTGGCCACGGTCGAAAAAAGCCTGGTGCGCTACACCAAGGTGGCCAAGGCGGGAGGCGACAAGGACGCACAGCGCCTGGTGGATGTGCTCAAGAAGTGCGAGGCCGCACTGAATGAGGCGCGGCCAGTTCGCAGCATCGACTTCAGCAAGGAAGAGCTCACCGTGCTGCGGCCGCTGTGCCTGATCACGGCCAAGCCAGCGATGTTCGTGGGCAACGTGGCCGAGGACGGTTTCCAAGGCAATGCATACCTGGAAAGGCTGCGCGCCTACGCCCAGGCGCAGAGTGCGCCGGTGGTGGCGATCTGCGCCAAAACCGAAGCCGAGCTGGCCGAGATGAGTGACGAGGACCGATTGATGTTCCTCCAGGAGATGGGTCAGGACGAGCCCGGCCTGAATCGCGTGATCCGCGCCGCGTTCAAGCTGCTGGGGTTGCAGACCTACTTCACCGCTGGGGTCAAGGAGGTGCGCGCCTGGACCATCCACATTGGCGACACGGCACCCCAGGCCGCGGGCGTGATTCACACCGACTTCGAACGCGGCTTCATTCGCGCCCAGACCATCGCCTATGACGACTTCATCGCCTGCGGCGGCGAGCAAGGCGCCAAGGACGCTGGCAAGATGCGCGCCGAAGGCAAGGAATACGTCGTGCGCGATGGCGACGTGATGAACTTCCTGTTCAACGTGTAGCCGCGGGCCGCGCCATGGCCGCGGCCCAGCCGCGGCGGCCGGCATGCCCTTCGACCCGCGGACCCGATTCCAGCGGTCACATCGAAGCACCGCTGCGGTGTTAGGCTTGTGCGTCCCCAAACCCGGGCCACGCGGGCAGCGCGTTGCCCGCGCCCCGATGCCCGCCTCCGGACCGATCCACCTGCTGTGGCCTGCGGCGTTGACCGCCTTGGTCTACGCCGCCGTCGGGCATCTGGCGCTGCGGCTGGCGATTCCTCCTGCGCTGGCGGCGCCTATCTTCCCCGCTGCCGGCATCGCACTGGCGGCGGTGCTGGTCTACGGTCGGCGCGCCGTTGCGGGTGTATGGCTGGGCGCCTTTGCCGTCAATGCCTCGCTGGGGCCAGCCCGTGGCGTGGACATGGCTACCGGACTCGGCTTGGCCGCCCTCGTTGCCGTGGGTGCAACCCTGCAGGCCATGGTGGGCGCCTGGCTGGTGGCCCGGCGGGCGGGTTCGCGCTCGCTGGTGGAGCCCCGTGAGGTGGTGGCGTTCTGCGTGTACGGCGCGTTGGTGGCTTGCCTGGTCAGCCCCACGCTGGCCACGGCCGGGCTGGCGGCGGTTGGCGTCGTCGAAGGCATGCAGGCATTGACGGCATGGTGGACCTGGTGGGCTGGCGACACGCTCGGGGTCCTGATCGGTGCGCCGGTGGCCATGTCCATCGTCGGTCGTCCACGCCAGGACTGGGCACCGCGGCGCGTCACGTTGGCGCTGCCGATGGTTGCCGCCACTGGCCTGCTCGCACTTGCCACGGTGCATGTCATGCGGCTCGACCGATTGCGCGGCCAGGCGGTTTTCGTTCAGTCGGCTGCCGCCGCTGCGGACAGCCTTGAGCACCACCTGGCGCAAGCGGGCTATGCCCTGGAGGCGTTGCGGGGGCACCTGGTTTCGGCGCCCCAACCCAGTGTCATCGGTCTGCACCGAGCCGCCGAGCCGTGGCTGCAGCTGCCGGTGGACCTGCTGGCCATGGGCTACAACGAGCGGGTGCCAAGGGCAGACTTAGCCGCATACGAGGACCGCGTCAGCCGCTCTGATGGGCGAGCGTTGCGGATGTTCGAGCGGCTCGAGCGTGGTGGCGAGCCCATTTCGGCACGCGACACCGAACTGATGGTGCTGCGACTCATCGAGCCACTGGAGCGCAATCGATCGGCACTTGGCGTGAACGTGCTGTCGATACCCGCATCGCGCGAAGCGATTGCGCGAACTGCTGCGAGTGACGCACCGGCGGCGTCCGCCGGATTCCGGCTTACTCAGGAAACTGGCGACCAGACGGGCGTGGTGGTCTACCGGGCAATTTACGCGAGCGACGCGCCCGCTGGTGCACGTGCCGATGCGCTCGCGGGCGTCGCCTTCGTGACGCTGCGCATGGACCAGACGGTCAAAGCCGCGTTGGCCCAGCAGCCCGACTACCTGCGTTGGTGCCTGATCGACACCGACATGAGTGCGACGCGGCGACTTCTGGCTGGCGAGGCTGGCTGCGATGCCACCGCAGAGCGCACAGGCGAATTCACGCGCGGCATCCGCTTCGGCGGGCGGCAGTGGCGCCTGCGGCTTTGGGCGCCGGCGGGCTCCGTGATACCGGCGGGCTCGGCCAACGCGTGGCTGTTCTCAGGCATCGGCCTGGTCGCGTCGGCCATGCTGGCTGCCATGCTACTGATCGTGACCGGCCGCACGCGCCGGATCGAAAACGCCGTGGCTCTGCGCACGTCGGAGCTCGAGCGCGAAATGCGTGAGCGCGAGGACACCGAGGCTGCGTTGCGCGAGAGCGAACAGCGACTGCGCAACATCCTCGATCACGCACCCGTTGGGATCTTCTATGCCGACCTGCGCGGTCGCATCCGCGAATCCAACCCCCGTTTTCGCGAGATGCTTGGCCTGAGCGAGAAGGCGCTGTCCGAGCGTCCGCTCGCCGAGCTGACGCATCCCGATGACCGTTCCAGCGTGGCCGACGAGTTGGTCCGGCTGCTGCACGGCGAATCTTCGGCCATGCGGCAGCGCAAGAGGCTCTACCACGCCGATGGCGAGCCGATCTGGGTGCAGATGAACCTCAGCGTGCTGCGCGATGCCGAGGGCCGGCCGCAGCGGCTGGTGGGTGTGGTGGAGGACGTGACCGACTACCTGCGGTTGCAGGACGCCGAGCGGCGCCGTGAATTGGCCGAATCGGCCAACCAGGCGAAAAACGAGTTCCTCTCGCGCATGAGCCACGAACTGCGCACACCGTTGAACGCCATGTTGGGCTTCGCACAATTGCTCGAAATGGATCGCGAACCGCCCCTGGACACCCAGCAGCGCGAATGGGTGTCGCAGATTCTGCATGCAGGATGGCATTTGCTGGAGATGATCAACGACACACTCGACCTCTCGCGCATCGAATTGGGCACGCTGCGACTCGAAGCAGCCCCGGTGGACTTGGGGCCACTGATCCAGCACTGCGTATCGATGGTGCAGCCGCAGGCACGAGCGCGCGACATCCAGATTCGCGCCTCGATCGACGGCCGATCCGCCATCGCCATGGCCGATGCCACCCGTTTGAAGCAAGTGCTCACCAACTTGCTGTCCAACGCCGTCAAGTACAACGTCGAGCACGGGCAGATCGATGTCGAGTGCCGCACCGGTGGCGGGCAGACCATAGACGTGTGCGTGACAGACACCGGGCTGGGCTTGTCAGAAAGTCAGCTTTCCGAATTGTTCCAGCCCTTCAATCGGCTGGGGCGCGAGCGCGGGCCAGTGGAAGGGACCGGCATCGGCCTGGTGATCAGCAGGCGGCTGGCTGAACTGATGGGTGGCAGCCTATCAGCGCGCAGCCGTGAATCGGTGGGCTCCACCTTCACCTTGACATTGCCAGCGGCGGAGTTGGATCTCACCGACAGCGGCCTGGATAGCTTGCACGACAACCTGGGCGCGCCCTATCGCCATCGCAAGGTTCACTACATCGAGGACAACGAGACCAACGCGGAGGTCATGCGGGGCATCCTTGCACAACGGCCGCAGGTGGCCCTGGATGTATCGATGACCGGCTTGGATGGCTTGGGTGCAGTGCGCCGCAACCCACCGGATCTCATCCTGTTGGACATGCACCTGCCGGACATAGACGGGTTGGAACTGCTGCGACACCTGAAGGGCGATCCACAGACGGCCGACATACCCATAGTCATCGTGTCGGCCGATGCCACACCCGGGCGGGTCAACGAGGCCATTTCCAGCGGCGCTGCGCACTACCTGACCAAGCCGCTGAACATTGCAGCCTTCCTCAACGTGATGGATCGCCTGCTCGAAGGGGTCGAGACCGGGTTTAGCACGCTGGAGTGAACGTTCACATCCAGAAGCCAGACGCCAAGGGATTGCTCGGGTCATTAGCACTCGTCGGCATCGAGTGCTAACATTCAAGGAACCAATTCATCCCGGGTTGATCCGACCCAGCCATGAACACTGCAACTCACCACGCTGTTTCTCTGCGCAATCCCTGGGCTGCCGTTCCATCGCTGGGCAACCTCGATGCCTACATCGGTGCCGTCAACCGCCTGCCGATGCTGACGGCCGACGAGGAGTTGAGCCTGGCTCGGCGCCTGCGCGACGAGGCCGACGTTTCGGCCGCCGGGCAGTTGGTGATGTCACACCTGCGCCTGGTGGTCTCGGTATCACGCCAGTATCTCGGCTATGGCCTGCCGCAAGGTGATCTGATCCAGGAAGGCAATGTCGGCCTGATGAAAGCGGTGCGGCGCTTCGACCCGGAGCAGGGTGTGCGGCTGGTGAGCTACGCGCTGCACTGGATCAAGGCCGAAATCCACGAGTACATCCTTCGCAACTGGCGTATGGTGAAAGTGGCCACAACCAAGGCCCAGCGCAAGCTGTTCTTCAACCTGCGTTCGCTCAAGCAGAGCCTGAAGGCCGATGGCGAGAATGGGCAAACACACCGCACGACGCTGTCGCCGTCCGAGGTCGACAGGGTGGCGCAGGCTTTGAACGTCAAGCCCACGGATGTCATCGAGATGGAGACCCGCCTGTCAGGCGGTGACGTCGCGCTGGATCCGCAAGTCGACGACGGTGAAGAGGCCTACGCGCCGATCGCGTATCTTGCAGACGACTCCGGCGAGCCAACTCAGGTGCTGGAAGCGCGCCGCCGTGACGCCATGTTTGGCGACGGCCTGATGCAGGCCCTCGAGGTACTTGACTCACGCAGCCGTCGCATCGTCGAGCAGCGCTGGCTGCAGGTGAACGACGACGGCAGCGGCGGCATGACGTTGCACGAACTGGCGGCGGAGTACGGCGTAAGCGCAGAGCGTATCCGCCAGATCGAGGCGGCGGCTCTCAAGAAGATGCGCAAGGCCATGGAAACGGCCTGAGTCAAGCAGGAGCCCCCAAGGTGGCTGCCCCCGGAGCCTGCGGTCGCAGCCGGGGGAGGCTACCTCCTGGCCCCGCCCTGTCGGCAGTGCACGGCTAGCGCCGACGCAGACGGCGCACGGTGCCGGCAGCCACCAGGGCCAGCCCGGCCAATGCAGTAGAAGCCGGCTCGGGCACTGTGCCGATGTCGCCGATGCGGATGTTGTCGAAGCCAACGGTTTCGCTGACACCGTTGTGGAACTCGCCCTGAATCGTGAATCCTGTGAGATCCGCCAGGACATCCACCAAGCCGTCACCCCATAGCGCCGTTGTCAGCGGCACCGAGTACCGATGCCATGCGCGGTCAGACGGCGGCTCATCACCGAGAACGCCATCGAGGGTGAGCACCGTGGCGCCGCTGATCAGACGGATGGTGCCGAAGCCCGCCCAATCCGGCGCGCCACCATCGATATTGAGCGCATCGAAGCCGATGCTGCTGCCCAGCAGGGCACTCCAGTCACCCAGTGCCGACGCAGGCGCGGCAAAACGCAGTTCGCCGGCAGTGCTGTCCGCAACCTGGAGGAACCCGCCGCCATTGCCGCCGCTGGGCTGGTGACTGAGCGTTCCGCCGTCCTCGATGGTCCAGCCCTGGGCATTGCTGTCAAAGGTATAAACGACCCCCGCCTGGGCAGCGCCCACGGCAGCTGTCAGCACCAGGCCCGCAATGAGACGAATCTTGGGCATCGCGTCGCTCCTGCTTTCGTGTTCAGGGCCGGACGTTAGCACCGCGACACGGCGCGGACAGCACCGCCCATGCCACAGGATGGCTCAAGTGGTTTCGGCCAGTAACAGCTTCAAGTCATCGGCCAGCGCCTTGGCGCCGCTGCCATAGCGCGTGAACAAGCGAATGCGGCCCTGGGTGTCGAACACGTAAGAGCCAGCGGTGTGGTCGATGGTGTAGCTCGTGTCCGTCTTGCCGGGCACCTTGGCATAGAACACCTTGAACTCCTTGGCCGTCTGCGCGATCTGCTCGGGGGTGCCGCGCAAACCGACGAAGTCGGTACCGAAATTGGCCATGTAGGCCTTCAGCAACTCGCCGGTGTCGCGCTCGGGGTCGACACTGATGAACACGCCGATCACGCGCGACCCGTCAGGGCCCAACGCACGCTTGACCTCCGCCAACTCGGTCATCGTGGTCGGGCACACGTCCGGGCATTGCGTGTACCCGAAGAAGACGACCACGAGCTTGCCCTTGAAGTCGGCCAGTGTGCGCAAGGTCCCATGGGCGTCGGGCAGTGTGAAGCTGCGTGCGTACTCCGCACCGGTGACATCGATGGCCTTGAACGCTGGCTTGCCGGCACCACCGATGCGGTCGCAACCGACCAGGGCCAGAACCAGTGCGGCGGCCAGCACTGAGCGGCGGGCAGGGAACGAACGACGGGTCATCGAGAGATCCATGGCATCAGGTAGTGGTCGAGCAGCAGCGCCGCAAAGAGTAACGCCAGGTAGGCGATGGAGTATCGGAACGTGCGGCGCGCCAGCGCATCGCTGTAGTCGCGCCACAGGCGCAAGGCCAGGGCGATGAACCAGCCACCGAGACCGATGGCGCACACCAGGTACGGCCAGCCACTCATGCCGATCACGTATGGCAACAGCGTGGCGGCAAACAGCACGCAGGTGTACAAGAACACGTTCAGGCGCGTGAACGCGAGACCATGCGTGACGGGCAGCATCGGCAGTCCGGAGCGTCGGTAGTCCTCCACCCGATACAGCGCGAGTGCCCAGAAGTGCGGCGGGGTCCACAGGAAGATGATCAGGCACATCAGCAATGCCTCGGGCCCGACTTCACCGCGCATGGCAGCCCAGCCCAGCACAGGTGGCATGGCCCCGGACAGCCCGCCGATCACGATGTTCTGCGGTGTCCGCGGCTTGAGGACGACCGTGTAGATCACGGCATAGCCGATGAATGTCGCCAGCGTCAGCCACAGCGTCAACGGATTGACCCAGACATACAGCAGTGCACCACCGGCTGCGCACAGCAACAGCGAAAACACGAGCGCGGGCCCGCGCCCGAGTTCCCCGCGAGCCGTCGGCCGCCAGGCCGTGCGCGCCATGCGCCGATCGATGTGTTGCTCGACCAGGCAATTGAATGCAGCGGCCGCGCTGGCCACCAGCCAGATCCCGGCCGCAGCCGCAACGACTACCGACAGGTCCGGCCAGCCGGGCTCGGCCATCAACATGCCGATCACCGCACAGAACACGATGAGCTGGATCACGCGCGGTTTGGTCAGCGCCACGTATTGCGCGAGTCGCGACGACGGCGCTCTCGCGCCGTGAGCAACAGTCGGGTTCATCGTGCGGCGGCTGTTGGATTCGTCCGCCAGGCGACACCCGCAGAAGCCGACCGGGCGGACTCCGCCTGATGTCGCCGCGCCCACAGCGACGTCAGCACACCGGCCATCGCCGCTGCCCCCGCGCTGTGGAACAAGGCCGCAATGATCGGCCAGTCGAGCACCACATTGGTCAGCCCGCTGACGAACTGTGCGGCCAGCAGAACCGCCAAGGTGACGGCATACCGGCGCGCGGCGGGGTCATCCTCACGCCACAGTTGCCACGCCAGCACCAGCACCGCCGCAATGGCCACCACGGCGAACATCCGGTGCACCCAGTGGATGGCCACCAGCGCGTCAAACGGCAGCAGTTCGCCGGCGCCTGTGTGGCCCAGCTCGCGGGCAATGGTGTAGCCATGACCGAAGTCCATGGGAGGCCACCATTGGCCGTTGCAACTCGGGAATCCGCTGCAGGCCAACACCGCGTAGTTGGTGCTCACCCATCCGCCCAGAGCAACCTGGACGACCAGCAGCGCCAGCACCGCGGCGATCCACCCCGTTCGGGTGCGCAATCGCAAGGGCCGGTCGCGGAAGGACTCGTGCTGCAACACGAGCAAGCCCAGCAGCACGATGCCGCCGAGCAGGTGTGCGGTGACGATCGCTGGATACAGCTTCCAGGTGACCGTGTACTTGCCGAACAACCCCTGGACGATGACCCAGGCCAGCGTCGCAAACCCCCACCACGGCGAATGCGGCAGTTCGCGGCGGATGCGCCAACCCACTGCTGCAGCGACCATGATCAGCACGCCCACTGTCATCGCAAGGTAGCGGTGGATCATCTCGATCCAGGCCTTGGCCCAGGTGACGGGGCCGTCGGGCAACACCTGTTCAGCGGCATGAATGTCGGCGCGGGCGGCCAGCGGGCTGGCCTGACCGTAGCAGCCCGGCCAGTCGGGGCAGCCCAGACCGGAATCGGTCAAGCGAGTGAAGGCGCCGAAGACGATGAGATCGAAGGTCAGGAACGTGGTCACCACCGTCAGGGCGGCCAGGCGTGTGCGGGTCGATGCGCCACGCTGGCGCAACCACCACCACGACAGCGGCAGACTGGCTACGACCAAGGCCAGCGCGACCAGCTTGATCATCGAAGGCAGGTCATTCATGAAGTGCGTTGGGCGTCAGAGTTCACGGACGGCCAGGTTGGTCCCAACCCGCTGCGGCGCGCAGCAGGCGATCGATGTCGCGTTTGATTCGCGCCGGGTCGGGATTGACCGGCGCCCGCATCATCCAATGCCCCATCGGGTCGACGATATAGAGGTGATCTTCCAGCGCCCGCCCGTCTTCTGGTGCGAACCACTGTTGCGCGGCCGCGCGCGGCAAGCGCAACAGGTGCATCGCGGGCGTATCCGCCAATGCCTGCTGCAGCGCAGGTGCAAGCGGCCCTTCGTCGGTGATCAGCCACAGTTTGTCGATGCGGCTGCGCTCGCGGCCGGTCATCTCCCGCAGCTGCCGCTGCATGAACAGCCGCTGCTCGCATGCGCTGTCGCACGACGAACCTCCCACCACCACCAGCAGCCACTGGCCCTGCAGGGTGCGCAGTTGCACTGCCTGGCCCTGGAGCGCGGTTGCCGTCAGCTCTGGCATGGGCACCGGAGGGTAGATGAGCCGCGAGTAGGCCGCGCCGCCTTCCTGCGGTCGCACGACGTAGTAGGTGAAATAGCTTGCCAGCACCGGCAGCGCGCATGCCAGCGCCACGCCCAGCATCTTCCAACGCCCCCGCCACGTGCGCGACTGACCCTCGCTGTTATCGAGCAATCGGGGAGCGGGCATCGCATGCACGGTCAGACCCAGCGGCTCAGCCGGCACTTCTGCGCCGGGGTAGGAGGATTTGGAACCAGACATACAGGCCAGCAATCAGGGCCGACAGTGAGAACCATTGCACGGCATAACCGTGGTGGGTGGCGATGTTGTGCGATGGCAGCGCCCATTGACGCTGCAACGGCCCGACTGCCGCCCCGGGCGCGTCGAGTTCGAGCACCGTCAGCGGCCGCAGGGCCAGCCCGCTCTCGCGAGAGAACGCAGCCAAGTCGAGATTGTGCCGGATCGCCCCTGGCCGCGTTGGCGGTGCGCCGAGTTCCATCAAGGGCGACGGCGGCCAGGCCAATCGCCCATGGACCACCACCTCGCCACCAGGGGCCGCGACGGGCTGCACGCGCGTCCTGTCGTAAGGGTCGCGCGCAACCCAGCCGCGCTGGACCAGTACGGCATCGCCCGTGCCGAGTTCGAGTGGAGTGATCACGATGAACCCCGGGCGCCCTTGCATCGGGCGGTTCTCCAGGTAGACAGTCTGCTGATGCAGCCAGTGCCCGCGCAGCGAAACCAGACGATGCAACTGATCCGAGGCCTCAGCCGGGGTACGGGCCAGAGCGTCCCGGGGTAACGGTGGCAGGGTGATGCGGTTCTCGAGTTCGTCTTGCAGCGATCGCTTGAGCTGCGCACGTCCGAGCTGCCACCACCCAAGCCCGGCGGTGGTCACCGTGGCGGCCACCGCTGCCAGCAACAGGACCCAGGCTCGGCCAGGCATCATGGTCGCAGCCAGGTTGTCGTCCGCACGCCCATCACCGGCAACACCCTTCGTGCAGATAATCGACCCTCATGAAGACAGCCATTGTGGCAACCCTGGTGCTGATCATCGCCGCCCTGGGCGCAGCAGGAGTACGTATGCTGCGTCGTCGCGACGGGGACGATCCGCGCCGGATGGCCCGTGCGCTGACTGTGCGCGTCGGGCTATCGATCGCGTTGTTCCTGTTCATCCTGCTGGCCTGGCAACTGGGCTGGATCCAGCCCAGTGGCTTGCCGACTGGCCGCTGAACAGCGGCGCGAGGCAGGCCGCCTGGCTCAGCAGGTTGCCAGAAATACCGGCCGGCCGCAGCCGACCGCTATGCCTCAGAGCCAGTACACGGTCACGTACAGGCCAATCCACACCACGTCGACAAAGTGCCAGTACCACGCGGCGCCTTCGAATCCGAAGTGCCGACGCGGCGTGAAGTGGCCCTTCATCAGCCGCAACGTGATGAACAGCAGCATCAGCATGCCCACCAGGACATGGAAGCCGTGGAACCCGGTGAGCATGAAGAACGTCGAGCCGTAGATGCCGGAGCTGAGCTTCAGATTCAGGTCGCGGTAGGCATGCGCGTACTCATAGGCCTGCAGGCACAGGAAGATCACGCCCAGGGCGACCGTCACCCACATCCAGAACACGGTGGACGCGCGCTTGTTGGCGATCAGCGCGTGGTGGGCGATCGTCAGGGTACCGCCGGAGGTGAGCAAGATAGCGGTGTTGATGGTAGGTATCCAGAACGGGCCCATCGTGGTGAACGGCTCCACCGTGCCAGCCGGCGAAGCAGTGCCGCCGCCCGTACTCGGCCACACTGCCTTGAAGTCGGGCCACAGCAACTGGTGTTCCAGATTGCCCAGCATCGGCAGTGCGTGTGCCCGGGCCCAATACAAGGCACCGAAGAACGCTGCGAAGAACATCACCTCCGAGAAGATGAACCAGCTCATGCTCCAGCGGTACGACACGTCCACGCGATCAGAGTACAGGCCACCCTCGCTCTCGCGGATCGCATCGCCGAACCATGCGTACAACGTATACAGCCACACCGCCAGACCCAGCACCAGCGACCAGGCACCCCAGCCATGGCCGTTCACCCATTGGCCGGCCCCGAAGATCACGAAGAACAGTCCCAGGGCAGCCATGGCCGGATGGCGCGACGGCCCTGGCACGAAATAGTGGGGCGCGGCCCCTTGCGTCGTTGCTGCAGACATCTGCTCGTTCTCCTCGTCTATCCGATCACATTCGTTGTGGGCGGGCGCATGTTCAGCGCGCCACCCCGCTATCGACCACCCAGCGCACCAGGACGACCAACCCAACGACGAAGGCGGTCGCAGCCAGCAACCCTGCCACTACCACATGCAGTGGGTTGAGCCGGCCGGCATCGCGCTCGAGATCAGCCGACCTGCGCACGCCAAAGAAGCTCCACGCCACCGCCCGAATCGTCTGCCACGGCGACGCCCGGCGCTGGACCGCTTGCCGCAGGTCAGTGCTCATCGCTGCACCTCGCGCGCCAACCATGCGACAGGCGCGCCAGCACAGCCGTCCAACAACCGCGATCCGTGCATCATGAACGCCCCCGTTCGCTGTTGGCGGCCGCCGACTTCGGCGCGGCCGGTGTTTTCCCGTTCACCTCGAAGAATGTGTAGGAAAGCGTGATCGTGGTGACGTCGCGCGGCAGCTTCGGATCCACATAGAACACCACTGGCCACTGGCGCGATTCGCCGGGCGCCAACTGGTATTCGTTGAAGCAGAAGCACTCGAGCTTGTTGAAGTGCGGCGACGCCTGCTTGGGCGCATAGCTCGGGATGGCCTGCGCCGCCATCGCACGGTCCTGGGCATTTCGGAACTCGTACATCACCGTGGCCAATTCGCCCGGATGCACCTGAACCGAACGCACGGCGGGCTTGAACTCCCATGGCCCACGCGCGTTGGCGTCAAACTCCACCGTGATCCGGCGCGAGGTGTCGATCTGGGTGTTCGCCCCAGCATCGCGGCGCCCGGCCTTGCCACCGGAAGCGACCTGTTCGCTCAGGGACAGCACGTTGATGCCCAGCGCGTCGCAGATGGTTCGATACATCGGCACCAGCGCATATCCGAAGCCGAACATGCCGGCGACCACTACCGTCAGCCGTTTCAGCATCTGGCGGTTGTCCCGGCGCAAAGCCGTCCACCACGTCGATCGCTGCATCATGCTCTGCCTGTCGCCGGATTGACTGCGAGCGCCGGGACCTAACGACCGAACAACGTGAATTGGGCCATGAAGCCCAATCCAAAGGCCAATGCCACTGAGGCCAGTACCAGCGCCAATTTCAAGTTGGCTCGGCGTTGCGTTGCTGCAGTGCGTACATCCATGTCGGTGTCCGTGCAAGGTTCATCCAACGACGCGGGTGGCCGTGGCGTCAAGCTTGGGCGGTGTTTCGAACGTGTGCCAGGGCGCCGGCGAGGGAATTTCCCACTCCAACCCCTCGGCGCCGTCCCAGGGTTTCTGCGCGGCACGCTGGCCGCTGCCGCGCATCATCGGCACCACAACGAAGAGGAAGAAATAGACCTGCGCCAATCCGAAGGCCAGCGCGCCGACGGAGGCAACCATGTTGAAGTCGGTGAGATGCATCGGGTAGTCGGCGTAGCGGCGCGGCATGCCGGCCAGGCCCAGGAAGTGCATCGGGAAGAAGGTCACGTTGAACGCGATCAGCGACCACCAGAAGTGCAGCTTGCCGCGGAACTCGGAATACATCACGCCGGTCCATTTCGGCCCCCAGTAGTACACACCAGCGAACAGCGCGAACAGCGAGCCAGCCACCAGCACATAGTGGAAGTGCGCCACCACGTAGTAGGTGTCCTGGATCTGGATGTCGATCGGGGCCATCGCGCAGATCAGACCGGTGAACCCCCCCATCGTGAACACGAAGATGAAGCCCACCGCCCACAGCATGGGGGTCTCGAAGGTCATCGAACCCCGCCACATGGTGGCGACCCAGTTGAAGATCTTCACACCGGTCGGTACCGCGATCAGCATCGTGGCATACATGAAGAACAGTTGCCCCGTCACCGGCATGCCAGTGGCGTACATGTGGTGGGCCCAGACGATGAACGACAGGATCGCGATCGAGGCCGTGGCATAAACCATCGACGTGTAGCCAAACAGCCTCTTGCGGGCAAATGCGGGCACGATGGCGCTGATGATCCCGAAGGCCGGCAGGATCATGATGTAGACCTCGGGGTGCCCGAAGAACCAGAAGATGTGCTGGTACATGATCGGGTCGCCACCGCCGGACGGGGTGAAGAAGCTGGTGCCGAAGTGGCGGTCGGTCAGGGTCATCGTGATCGCACCGGCCAGAACAGGCATCACCGCAATCAACAGGTAAGCGGTGATCAGCCAGGTCCATGCGAATAGCGGCATCTTCATCAACGTCATGCCAGGCGCACGCATGTTGAGAATGGTGACGATGATGTTGATCGAACCCATGATCGAGCTCGCACCCATGATGTGCATCGCGAAGATGGCTGCGTCCATCGACGGACCCATCTGCAGTGTCAACGGTGCGTAGAGCGTCCACCCCGCAGCAGGCGCCCCACCCGGCATGAAGAACGAGCCGGCCAGGATCAGCGCAGCCGGAATCAGCAGCCAGAAGCTGAGATTGTTCATGCGCGCGAACGCCATGTCGGACGCGCCGATTTGCAGCGGTATCAGCCAGTTCGCGAAGCCGACGAACGCCGGCATGATGGCGCCGAACACCATGATCAACCCGTGCATCGTCGTGAACTGGTTGAACAGCTCCGGGTTGAAGAATTGCAGTCCGGGCTGGAACAGCTCGGCGCGGATGCACAGCGCGAGCACACCCCCGATCATCAGCATCGAAAACGCGAACAACAGGTACATCGTGCCGATGTCCTTGTGATTCGTGGCGAACACCCAGCGCCGCCAACCCGGCAGCGGCCCATGATGATCATGCTCGTGGTCGTGCCCGGGCGAGTGGGCGCCGTGGTGCGGAAGGACTGCGCTCATGGGCGGGACCTCGTCGGGATTTCGATGAATGGGCGGCAGATCATGGCCGGACAGACGCGATTTCAGCCGGCTGCACGAGCTGACCCGTCTTGTTCGACCAGCTGTTCTTGGTATAGGTGATCACCGCGGCCAATTCGGTATCGGACAGTTGCTTCCAGGCCGGCATCGCACCGTTGGCACGCCCCTTGAGCAGCACATCGATCTGCTTCGCGCGGTCGGCGTCGAGAACGATGGCCGATCCGTCCAGTGCCTTGATGGGACCAGCACCGCGGCCGGCAGGCCCATGGCAGGCGGCGCAATTGGCTGCATAGACCTTGGAGCCACGCGCGACCAGGTCGTCGAGCGCCCAGGCCTTCTTCGGGTCGTCTGCGCGAGCGGCCAGCGCCTGCTTTTGCTCACCGACCCAGCGCGCATAGTCCGGCGCCGACAGCACACGCACGTGAATCGGCATGTAGGCGTGCTCCTTGCCGCAGAGCTCGGCGCATTGGCCGTAGAAGTCACCAGTCTTCTCTGCGCGGAACCAGGCGTCACGGACGAACCCAGGAATGGCGTCTTGCTTGACCGCGAAGGCGGGCACCATCCAGGCATGGATGACGTCGTTGGCCGTGGTGATGATGCGCACCTTGCGGTCGACCGGCACCACCAGGGGGTTGTCCACCTTCAACAGGTAGTCGTCGCCGGCGGGCTTGCCCGCGTCGGACATCTGGCGGTGCGTGACGTCGAGCGCCGACAGGAAGCTGATGCCTTCGCCCTCGCCTTTCAAATAGTCGTAGCCCCACTTCCATTGGTACCCGGTTGCCTTGATGGTGAGGTCAGCGTTGCTCGTGTCCTTCATCGCCACCACGGTGCGTGTGGCTGCCATCCCCATCGCGACGACGATGATGAACGGCACCACGGTCCAGGCGATTTCGACACCCACGCTCTCGTGAAAGTGGGCGGCGCGGTGCCCGACCGAGCGGCGATGCTTGATGATCGAATAGAACATCACACCAAAAACCGCGACAAAGATCACGGCGCACACCACCAGCATGAAGTTGTGCAATCCCTGCACATCGGCTGCTATGCGGGTGACGGGCGGATGCAGGTCGATCTGGTTGCGGGCCGGGCCACCGGGCAGGTCTCCCACAGCCCATGCCGCCTGAGCAGCCCAAGCGCACGCGGCGCCTGCCCCTGCGACGGCCCGGCGCCGCCAATGCGTCAACGTCTTATCCATTGTCAAGATCTGCTTTCGTGACGGGTATCCCGGCGTACCTGCACAGGCAGTCACTCCGGGCAACTGGGTGTCCTCGTGGTCAGGCCGCACTGTAGGCGAAGCGCGGACTAACCTGACCTGGGGCAAGGACTGATGGGTCCGCCGTTCGATTCGTGGTCGAGTTTTAATCTAACTCAACAACGACATTCTAGCGAAGCGCTATGGATTCGGCTGGCGCCGCCGCGAAGGCAGGCTGCTGCGCAACTCGTCGAGCCCGAAGCGCACTGGCTCACCGGCAGTTGAGCGGCGCTGGCCGCGCACTGCATGCCCGTACACGATCTCGATGCTCATGCCGATGCGGCCTTGCGCGTCAGCCATTTGCGCCAGCGATGTCTCCAGCGCACTTCGCCATGCGCGTGTGCGCAAACCACCGTATCGATTGGTCGCGAGATTGCCGCCCCACTGGCGCAATTCCGCCAGCAGCGCGGCAGGCGATGACCAACTCAGGCGCAGCACTTCCTGGTCCATGACCGGGTCATCGAATCCCTTCTGCACCAACGCATCCCCGATATCGTGCATGTCGATGTAGGGCGGATGCGGCGCCGGCCATTCATGCGCCGAGTAGATGGCGCGCAATTCGCGCAAGGTGTCGGGACCGAGCGTCGCAAACATCAGCACCCCGCGCGGGGCCAGCGCACGATGCCAACGGCCCAGCAATGCGTCCGGATCCTCACTGGCGTGCCACACCATGTTGGCGAACAGCATGCCCGCGGTCCCGGACTCGACGTCCGACTCGAGCACCACCGCATCCGCAGTCGCTCGGCGGCTACGCCAATCCCACCAGGGTCTGCGCAGCGCCTCACGGCTGCGGACCAGCAAGCCGGCATCGGGTTCGACCACAAGCCTGCGCACCTGCGGCCACACCCGCGCCACCTCGCTGGCGCCGCCGCCAAGGTAGCCACCCCAGTCGAGCCACAACTGCGGGGGTTGGCGCAGGACCTGCAGTCGCTCGGCCAGCCGCCGTGCGACCTCTCGATGCAGCCAGGGCGGCTCATCGGCAGCGGCCAGCCGCCGGCGCACCCGGGCCACCGCTTGCGGATCGACAGTTGCAAGCGCCACCATGCGGGGCAGTATATTGAGCCGATGGTGCCCCGACCTGCCGCATGGATCGCTGGCCTGCGAAGCGCGCTGGGCGGACCCTGCCTGCTGTGCCGCGCGTGGCCGGCCCAGATGCTGTGCGCCAGCTGCCACGCCCAGGCCACTCAACCGCTGCCGCGCTGCCCGCGATGCGCAGTCCGCGTCGCGACCGCTGGGCTGTGCTGCGCCACCTGCTTGCGCGACCCGCCGCCGTTGGAGCGCAGCCTGGCGGTGGCTGACTATGGGCACCCCTGGGATCGGCTGATCACCGATTTCAAGTTTCGGGGACGCGTCGAAATGGCCGCATGTTTGGCGCAGATGCTGGCCGAAGTCGTGAGCCGGGACGGCGGTGCCTTGCCCGACTGGATCGTCCCGATCCCTCTGGGCCCGAAGCGCCTTCGCGAGCGCGGATACAACCAGGCGTGGGAACTGGCCCGGCGAGTGGCTCGCCGCCTGGGAGTGGCCAGCCGGGCCGACCTGCTGGTTCGACTGCTGGATACCCCCCACCAAGTGGGCGCCATGCGCGAGGAGCGCCATCGCAACCTGGCGCAGGCGCTGATCGTCGAGCCCCGCTGGAGCGAACAAGTGCGGGGTCGCCGCGTGGCCCTGGTGGACGACGTGGTCACCACCGGCGCCACGGTGACCGCTGCAGCCCGCGTCCTGCGGCAGGCCGGCGCCACCGAAATTCAGGCCTGGATGCTCGCCCGCACACCGCCGCCCGAGGCGGGTCACGCGGTGTGAGGACACAATCGCCCCGACATGTTTCACATCGTCCTCGTCCAGCCGCAGATCCCGCCCAACACCGGCAATGTGATCCGCCTGGCTGCAAACACAGGCAGCACGCTGCACCTGGTCGAACCACTGGGCTTCTCGATGGACGACAAGCTGCTGCGCCGCGCAGGCCTCGATTACCACGAAACGGCGCGGGTGCGGCGCCACGCGAACTGGCAGGCCTTGCGCGACGAGCGTGCGCGATCGGGCGGCCGCTGGTGGGCGCTGACACGACATGCCGACCAACGCCTGGGAAACGTCGCATGGCAGGCCGGCGACTGGTTCGTGTTCGGTGCCGAAGCCAGCGGCCTACCCGTCGAAGTGATCGGTGAGTTTGCGGCCTACGAACGGGTGCGCCTGCCCATGCAGCCGGGCCAGCGCAGCCTCAACCTGAGCAACGCGGTTGCGGTGGTTGTGTTCGACGCCTGGCGCCAGTGCGGCTACGCCGGCGGCGTGTAGGCAGCGAACTCCCGCCGGTTCAGGACTCCGGGCGCGATTCGCGCGCCATGAGCTGGCGCAGCGCCTGGGCTGGCGTGAGCGCTCCGGCCAGTACCGCCACAACGGCGTCGGTGATCGGCATGTCGACGGCCAGCTCGCGGGCGCGCCGCTGCAGGGTGGGTGCGGTGTAGACGCCTTCGGCCACATGACCCAGCGCGGCCAGCGCTGCACCCAGGCTGCGCCCTTCGGCCAGCATCAGACCGACACGGCGATTGCGTGAGAGATCACCGGTGGCCGTGAGCACGAGGTCGCCCAGCCCCGATAAGCCCATGAAGGTCTCGGCGCGCGCGCCCAGCGCAAGGCCCAGGCGCGTCATCTCGGCCAACCCGCGGGTCACCAGCGCGGCACGGGCGTTCTGTCCCAGGCCGAGGCCGTCGGCAATGCCGGTCGCAATGGCCATCACGTTCTTGACTGCGCCGCCGACCTCGACGCCCACCGGATCGTTGGAGGTGTAGACGCGCAAGGCATCGCCGTGGAAGGCTTCGACCGCGCATGCGCTCAATGGCGCGTCGGTGCTGGCCGCCACCAGGGCCGTGGGTTGGCCACGGGCAACCTCGAGGGCAAAGCTGGGCCCGGATAGCACGCCCACGCGGGCCTGCGGCGCGATCTCGCGCGCGATCTCGTGTCCGAGGGCGCCGGTGTCCTTCTCGAAGCCCTTGCACAACCACAGCGCCCGTGCACCGGCAGGCAACGCCGCCAGCTCGCCACGCAATCCTGACATGGGCGTCCCGATGACGATCAGCCCGTCGCGGGCATGGGCAAGCGCGACAACGTGGTCGGCCGTGATCTGGAGGCCTTCAGGTAGTGCCGCCTCGGGAAGGTAGCGGTCGTTGCAGCGCAGCTCCTGCATGCGCTGAGCCTGCGCGGGATCGCGCGCCCACAAGACCACATCATGCCGGGCGGCCGCGGCCAACGCCATCGCGGTGCCCCAGGCGCCCGCACCCAGTACCGCGATGCGCATGGGCGCCGGCAGCTCAGTTCGCGCTGGAGAGCACGCCGCTGCCGTTGCCGTTCTGCGGCTGCAACTGGCTCGCCTGCTGTGCCTCGAACATGGCCTGGAAGTTCACTTCGGACAGCAGGATGGGCGGGAAGCCGGCCCGCGTGCAGACATCGGAGACGATGGCGCGCAGGTAAGGGTAGATCATCTGCGGACAGACGATGCCCAGGATACCCTGGAGCTGTTCATCCGGAACGTTGCGAATCTCGAAGATGCCCGCTTGCTTGGCCTCGATAAGGAAGAGCGTGCGGTCCTTCACCTTGGTGGTGACCGTACCGGTGACGCAAACCTCGAATACGCCTTCGGCAATGCCCTCGGCTGCCATCGACAGGTTGATGTCGACCTGCGGTTGCTGCTGCTCGAGCAGGATCTGCGGCGAATTGGGTTGCTCCAGCGAGAGGTCCTTCAGATACATGCGCTGAATCTGGAACACGGGGGATGCGTCTTGGTCGGCCATGGCGAAGCGTTCTCGTTGGGGATGTGAACTGGGCGAAAAAAGTGCAGGCCCGCGCAGCCGACGGATCGGCTGGGGCGGCCTGCGGTGCGCATTATCGCCGGTCGGGAAGACCGCAAGCGGCCCCTGGAGCAGGGGGCACAGACGCGCTCTTGTGTGCATCGCGCCGCCTGTGGGCGCTGTCGTGCCCGGCGCCGGTCAGCTGCGCTGCAGCATCGGCGCCAGCGCGCCCCTGCGGTCGAGCTCGATCAGATCGTCACAGCCGCCGACGTGGGTTTCGCCTATGAAGATCTGCGGAACCGTGCGCCGGCCGGTGAGTTCGATCATACGATCGCGCTGGGCTGGTTCGAGGTCGACCCGGATCTCGTCGATGCTGTCGACGCCACGCTGCTTCAACAGCGCCTTGGCCCGCTGGCAGTAGGGGCAGACCTGCGTGGTGTACATGCGAACGGCGTTCATGGCGCAATCGTGGGTTCTGATCAAACGTGGGCCTTCATTGTCCGCGCTCGGCAATAGCCCTGTGCTGGCTGCGCACTCTCCAGTCAGCGGCGCACCCTTTTGCCGCTGCCAGAACCGGCTCAGGCGCCCTTGTCGATCGGCAGGCCTGCCTCGCGCCACGCAGCCAGGCCACCAGCCATCGGCACCGCGCGTTCATGACCCGCCTTGCGCAACGCAGCGGCAGCTCGCCCGGCGCGTGCCCCGCTGGCACACATCACGACTATGGGCAGGCTCTTGTTCGCAGGCAGTTCCTTGGACCCCGCGAGTGCCGGCAGGGGAACATTTCGCGCGCCGGCCGCATGACCTTTGGCGTACTCGGCAGGCTCGCAGACATCGATCAGCACCGCCTTTTCGCGATTGATCAGCCGCACCGCCTCGCTGCAGCCGACCGTACCACTGCCGGCGTTCTTCTGGAGCGCCTGCCACAGCAGCACGCCGCCTGAGCTCGCGGCCACGACGATGAGCATCCAGTTGTCGATGATGAATTTCACGGCGTCGTTCCGAGGGGTCGCTGGGGCACCGGCAGCGCATGCCGGCAAAGCTGCGGATTATAGAATCGCAGGCTTTGCGCCACCCGTACGCTGCCATGTACAAACTCGTGCTTATCCGCCACGGTGAATCGACCTGGAACCTGGAGAACCGTTTCACCGGGTGGACCGATGTGGGGCTCACCCCCACTGGCGTGGCACAGGCGCAGGAAGCTGGCCGCCTGCTCAAGGCCGCGGGCTTCGAGTTCGACGTGGCCTACACGTCGGTGCTCAAGCGTGCCATCTGGACGCTGTGGCACGCGCTGGACGAGATGGACCGTACCTGGCTGCCGGTGGTCAACGACTGGCGGCTCAACGAGCGTCACTACGGCGCCCTGCAAGGGCTCAACAAGGCCGATATGGCCCGCCAGTATGGCGACGACCAGGTGTTGATCTGGCGCCGCAGCTACGACACACCTCCTCCACCGCTGCAAGCCGATGATCCGCGCGGCCAGCGCCATGACCTGCGTTATGCCCGGCTGCAACCCGAGCAGGTGCCGCTCACCGAATGCCTGAAGGACACGGTCGCCCGCGTGCTGCCGTGCTGGAACGAGCTTCTGGCGCCTGCCATCCGGTCAGGCCAGCGGGTGCTGATTGCCGCGCACGGCAACTCGATCCGGGCGCTGGTGAAGTACCTCGACGGCATCAGCGACGCCGACATCGTCGGGCTGAACATCCCCAACGGCATTCCGCTGGTCTACGAACTCGACGCCGACCTGCGCCCGTTGCGCCGCGAGTATCTGGGCGACCCGGAAGCGGCAGCGCGCGCCGCAGCGGCAATCGCCAGCCAGGGCAGGGGCTGAAAAGCCCCGTGTCACAGATCGGTTCTGCATCTCAAACGTTCAGACGAGGGCCCTGCGCGCGGTTTCGAGCGGTCGGACCCATTCACGGGCTCAGTGCGCCAGACCGTACAAACGCTCTGGCGGCACGCGCTGCGTGACGGGCCCGTCAGGGGCCGATGACCGAATCGCGTAGGCTGGCTGCGAGGTATCGCGCCGGGCGGTGTGGACCACCGGCATGCCGGCCTTGTCGGTCACTGCAGCAGCCAACGCAGCCTGCGCAGTGGCGCCGCGCCGGATCACCACAGCCAGTTCGCCCGACGCCAGCTTCACCACGTTTCCTGGCGGGTAGATGCCGTACTCCTTGATGATGGCCGCAGCCGAGGGATGGCCCTGAGCCTCCGCGTACATCTGGCGGGCCGCATCCTGCACGCTGAGCGCCGCTCGCTCGACCCGCGGGCTGATCTTGGCCATGAAGACATCGGCCATGCGCAGTGCCATGGCGGTCTCGTCGACCTCCTGCAGGCCCATGGGGTACCCGCTGCCGCCGGCCCGCTCGTGGTGCTGCTCAACTGCCCGCAGCCAAACCTCGTCTTCGACACCACCGGCGCGCAGCGCCTGCACCGCTTCCTGCGGGTGAGCCCGGATTTGGTCGCGCTGACGCTCCGTCAGATGCCCGACCGCCGCAAACCGCCCCTGGACATCGGTGATCGCCACGTTCATCGTCAGCGCCGCCTTGACCAGCGTACGCGTGCGCGACGCGTCCCAGCCCAGGCGCGGGCCCATCAACAGGCACACCAGCGCGGTGTGCAGTGCGTGCGTGAGACCGTACAGATGCAGGCGTCGCACGTCCTGGCGCACCGACAGGAAGATGGCGATGTCCACGTCGCGCTGGACCAGATCGAAGAACAGCGTGGCGAACTCGTCGCAACGCGCGGCGAAGCCCGGCGTGCCATCCAGGCTCTTGTGCAGCCGATCGAGGTGCCAGGTGGCCTGCTCCCACAGGTCGAAGAGCGTCTGTTGCCGCGATGACGGTTGCGCCGCGCCAGCCTTGCCTTCGCGTGCCAGCCGCAACTCCTCCTGGTCGACGTACAAGCCGCGGGCCAGCAGCGCTCCCAGTTGGTGGTCGTTGTGGAGCACCTGCCCGCGCGCCAGCAGGAGCTTGCCGTGCTCGTCGCGGACGCTGAACGGCAGCGCTGCCCCCACCTTCAGCTGGTTGGCCACCAGCCGCAGCAACTGTGTTGCCACGCCAACCTCCATGGACGCGAGTGTGCGGATGGTCGAAATGTAGGCCAGATTGGCTCGGCCAGTGCCACACATCACGCGCAAGGCCACGTGATCGACACGGATGGCGTGACCGGATGCCGATTGGGGCAGCCCTCTCGAGGTCGGGGCCTGCAGGGTTTAACCCTGCTCACGCAACGCGTCGGCCAGCATTGGCGCTACCGACACCACCGACGAGCCATGCGGCACCGCATCGGTGCTCCAGATCTCGCCGACGCCCGCGGCTCGGAGTTGCGCCAGCGCATCACCCACAAAAAGCGCGTGGGTCACCGCCACATCGACCGACCGCGCCCCGGCGCCGAGACAGGCATGCGCCGTCTCCACCAGCGTGCGGCCCGTGGACGCGACATCGTCCATCAGCACCACTCGGCGACCCGACCAGTCGATTTCCGGCAGTGCGATGCGCACGTCGCGGTCGCCCAGGCGCAGCTTCCGACACACGGCATGGTCCAGCCCGGTGGCCTGTGCCGCACGCGCGACCCATTGCAGCGACTCCTCGTCCGGCCCAAGCAGCAATGCGTCGGTGCGCCGCGCTGCCACCCAGTCGCCGAGGAGTTCGGCCGCGCTCAATGCCGTGCAGCGCACGCCGGGGATCACGGTATCGAGCGACGCGATGCGATGCAGGTGCGGGTCGATGGTGATCACGCCGTCGACGAGGTGCGCGAGCAGCTCGCCGATGTGTCGCTGGCTGACGGCCTCCCCGGGTCGGAATGCGATGTCCTGGCGCATGTAGGCCAGGTAGGGACACACCAGCGTGATGTGGCGCGCCCCGAGCTCGCGCGCCGCTGGTACCGCGAGCAGCAGTTCGATCAGCTTCTCGTTGGGTTGGTGCAGGCCGCGAAGGAGAACCACGCGTCGAGGCAACAAATCGGGCAGGCGCAACTTCAGCTCGCCGTCGGGAAACCGATGGCACTCGATCAACTGCGGATCGATCGCCATCTGGTGCCCCAAGGCGATGGCGAGCTCCCACTCGTCGTCAAAGGCCAGCAATGCGGAGTCATTCACGCGGCAGGCCTCCAGGTGCGCGTCGTGCCGCGCGCGTGCACCAGGCATCGAGTTCCGGGCGGTCTCATGCCAGCCCCTCGGATGCGTCGACCACAGGTTGCGGGGCCCCGTCGATGCCATAGCCGCTGTCGACATCGGCCAGAGCTCTTGCGAATTTGAGGTCCGCCGGGTACTGCGCGTGGATGCGGTACAGCGGCGCGCCGGACTCAACCGCCTCGCCGCACTTCACGAGTAGGTCGACACCGCCGCCGGGCACCTGTGGGGCGCCAGCCAGTCGGGCTATGCGCGCCAGCCGCAGGTTATCGATCGACCGCACCACACCCGCCTGAGCAGCCGGCACCTCGTGCACGAGGGCACCTGCCGCCATCGCCTCGCTGCGCGGACCCTGCGCCGCGATGATGGCCTCCATCTGCGCCAGAGCACGACCCGACTCGAGGATGTCGCGTGCGATGCGCCAGCCGTCGCCGCCCCGCACATCGGGGTCGAACTCGATCATCCGGCCGGCCAGCATCAAGGCCTTCTGCCTCAGGTCGGCCGGTGCCTGCGGTTCGTTGCGAAGCACCTGCATCACATCGCGCGCCTCGAGCACCGGGCCGATGCCCCGTCCGATGGGTTGGTGGCCGTCGGTGATGACCACGTCGAGCTGCAGGTTCAGGCGGCGCGCCACGTACTCGAACAGCTTCTTGAGACGCTGCGCCTCGGGCATGCTGCGCACTTTGGCACTCGGCCCCATGGGGATGTCGAGCACGAGATGGGTCGAACCCGCGGCGATCTTCTTCGACAGGATCGAGGCCACCATCTGGCCCGGTGAATCGAGCGCCAGCGGGCGCTCGACGGCAATGAGGATGTCGTCGGCAGGAGACAACTCCGCCGTGCCGCCCCAGGCCAGGCAGGCCCCGGTTTCACGCACGATCTGCGCCAACCGTTCGAACGGCAGCTCGACCTGAGCCAGCACTTCCATCGTGTCGGCCGTGCCAGCTGGTGAGGTGATGGCGCGCGAGGACGTCTTGGGGCACAACATGCCATGTGCGCTGACGATGGGCACCACCAGCATCGAGGTGCGGTTGCCGGGTATGCCGCCGATGCAGTGCTTGTCGACCACCGGCCCGCCGCGCACCTGGGCGCCCCAATCCAGGCGCCGGCCGGCGGCGATCATCGCCTCGGTCAGGTGCAGGACCTCGTCGCGATCGAGGTCGGTCTGGTGGGTCGCAACCACGAATGCCGCGAGTTCGATCTTGGTGTAGCGCGCCGCTGCGACGTCTCGGATGATGGCGTGCCAGTCCTCGCGCATCAGCCGCTCGCCGGCGATCTTGCGGTGCAGCGCCGCCAGCGACGGTGCTGGCTCGGCGTGGGCGATCGCTGCCGCATGCCCCTCGGCCACCTGCAATCGCGCAAACGCGTCTTCCGACAGGCCGAGTTCGCAGGCGCCCACGATGTGGTCATCGTCGACCACGTTGAGCACGGCATTGATGGCCATGCCGTTGGCTCGCACAGTCACCTTGGCCAGAGCCTGGAAACCAGCGGCGCGCACCACCGGGCACTCGCGGTGCAGGTAGGCCACGTTCTCGCGCCACGTGTCGATCCCCACTCGGCGGATGCTCAGCTGTGCGTCCATCATGGCGAATGTAGTGGCGAACGACCCTGCGGACGCAGCGCGGCCTCGATCTGGTCCCGCATGTGATGCGCAAGTGCACGCCGATCGGCATGTGCCGTGCCATGCGGCGGCAGCACCACCAGGTGCACGGTCAGTTCGCTGGCGCACGCGACAGCCCACAGGCTGGCCAGCAACGTGGTATCGCCCACCCACAGGGCCGCCGTGCTGGGTGACAACCCGGGCTGCGAGTAGCGCAGCGCCACACCTTGCACAGGCACGTCCGTCGAGATGGCCGCCTGCAGCAGGTTGCCGTGGAACGGCAGCAGCGCCAGCCCATCGCCGGTGGTGCCTTCAGGAAACACACCGACCATATCGCCCGCGCCCAGCGCCTGGGCAATCTGGTGCACCACTCGAAGCGCATCGCGCTTGCGTTCCCGTTCGATGAACAGCGTGCCCACTGACGCGCTCAGCCAGCCCACCAGCGGCCAATGGCGCACATCTGCCTTGGCAACGAAGCGAGCCCGTGGGCAGACCGCGTGCACCGCCATGATGTCGAGCCAGGACACATGGTTGGCCAGGAGCATCGTTGCGCCCGCTCGGAACTGTCCGTCCGCCTGCAGTCGAAGGCCCAGCAGCCGCAGGACCTTGGCCGCCCACCAGGCGATGCGGGCCCGACGCCCCGCCTCGTCCAGCGAAGGCCAGCGCAGCCAGACGATGGCCGCACCGTGTAAAACGTGAGCGACCGTGCGCGCCAGCCGCCACAGTGCCCGCGCCGCCACCCAGACGCCGCTGGTCATCGCGGCGCGGTGGGTGCCTCGTAGGCGACGCTGCCGGCCACCAGGGTGGCCCGCACGCGCCCCGGCAATGCGCACCCGCTGCTGCCAAAGGCAAAGGGTGTGTGCCGGCCCTGGCTGCGCAACACGCCCGGCTCGACCCGCCAGACCTGCTCAGGGTCGAACACACAGACATCGGCCACGCCCCCTTCGACCAGGCGCCCGGCGCTGGAGGCCAGTGAGCCAAGGGCATCGCCCAGCACCGCCACCGGTGCGCTGGTCACGCGCGCCAGCG
>Ga0154020_10000772_pt1 | contig 39527 bp, 39 predicted proteins | sample Klosneuvirus_201_FD_109709 | JGI IMG/M metagenome (GOLD analysis project Ga0154020, IMG submission 109709) | Active sludge microbial communities from wastewater, Klosterneuburg, Austria - Klosneuvirus_20160825_MG | ecosystem: Engineered > WWTP > Aerobic digester > Activated sludge | place... | reverse complement strand
TCACGCGCCGGCCGCCGGGCTCGGCGGCCTGGCACACCAGGCGGGCGCTGAGGCGGCGGCGGCGGCTGTCGGGCAGCGGCACCATGGCCTGCGTCTCCAGCGCCGGCGCGCCGGGCGCCAGCGCGGGCAGCAGCGCGCCGCCCTGCCAGCCCAGCAGCCGCTGCAGCTCGGGCGTGGCCTGCGGCAGTTCGTCGGGCACACGCTCGACCATGGCCTCGAAGGCGGTGTTGCAGCGCACGATCAGGCCGCCGGCGTCGTAGACCAGCATGCCGGTGCCGCTGAGCTCGAACCATTGCGCCAGTTCGTCGTGGGCACGGCGCGCCTGCTCGCGCGCGGCGACCTCGGCGCTGACCTCGTGCCAGACGGTCAGCCACAGCGGCTGGTTGCGCTCATCGGCCAGCACCGACACCGCGGCCGTGCACCAGCGCTCGTCGCCCCGTTCGTCCAGCAGCCGGCGCTGCAGCGGCGGCAGCGTGGCGCCGCCGGCGGCCGCGGCGAGCAGGTCGATGCGCTCGGCCGCACTGCCCTCGCGGGCTTCGGGCGGTTCCAGCAGCAGCGGGTCGGTGCCCAGCAGCGCAGCGCGCGCACGGCCGACGAGCGCGGCGAAGGCCGGGTTGGCGTCGATGAGGCGGAAGTCGGCGCCCTGCAGCGTGGCCGCCGCGGGCAGCACCGCCAGGGCCGGCAGCAACGCGCGCAGCGGGCCGGCCGTCGCGGGCGCCGCGCGGGCGCCCGGGGGTGCGGCGCTAGCCGTCAAGCTGGCGCGCCGCGCGCAGCGCCATCAGCACCGCGCGGTTGACGGTCGCGGTGCCCAGCATCAGCACCTCGGCGCGTTCGCGGATGTCGAACACCGCTTCCTGCTCGATGGCCCTGACGAGTTCCAGGTAGGGCGTGTAAGGCCCGCCTTCGCCGCGCAGCGCCTGCTGCACACGTTCGGGCACCGGCACGTTGGGCAGCAGCTCGCCGAAGGGCTGCTGCAGCAGCTGGTCGAGCAGCGAGAAGACGCCGCAGATGAACATCTCGCCGCGCATCTCGGCGTCGCCCTGTTCACGCGCCAGTTCCTCCATCAGCAAGCCGCGGCGCACCGCGGCGTGCATCACCGGCTTGGCGTTGGCGCCCTTGGCCGACGAGGCCAGCAGCAGCGCCAGCCAGCGCTTCAGGCGCTGGTAGCCCAGCATCATCAGCGCGTGGCCGAAGGAGTTGATCTCCACCGTCAGCCCGAAGGCGGGCGAATTCAGGTAACGCATGAGCCGGAAGGCCAGCGTCGGGTCGCGCTTGAGCACGGCCTCGAGCTCACCCACCGGGCGCTCACGCTCGACGCCGTTGATCAGCGCCATCACGGCGTTGACGTCGCTGGGCACGCTGGCGCGGCCGGAGGACTTGGGCGCGGCGTCGTCCAGCGGCCAGCCCAGCACGGCCACGGCGCCGCGCTGGAAGGCGGCGTCGAAATCGGCGCTGGTGCGGCAGCCGGCCTGCACGGTGGTGATGCTGCGCGTGACGCCGGCCGGCGCCGGGCCGCTGCGGCGGTCGTCGCCGGCCTCGACGATGGAATGGGCGAACAGCGACAGCATCTCGGGCGGCAGCGGCGCCAGCGGGCGGCCCTTGATGAGCAGCACCGAGCCGGCGCCGTGCAGCTGCTGCAGCAGCGGCTGGTGTGCAGCATCGCCGACCATGAAGGCCGGCACCTCGATCATCAGCTGCGGCCCGGGGCCGGCAGCCATCACCGCGCGCAGCAGCGCTTCGCCGGCCAGGTTCAGCATCAGCTGCGGCCGCGGGCCCGCGCGCTGTGCCACCGTGGCCGGGTCGAGCGGGCGCGGCGCCAGGCGCAGCGGCTGGTCGGCGGCGGCCTCGGCAGGCCAGACCTCGTCCAGCACGGCCAGCAGCGCGGCGGCATCGGGGCAGGCGTCGGGGCGTTCGGGGAAGACGGTCAGCCGTGTCGCCACCACGGCACGTTCACGGTTGGTCACGGGGCTGTAGCCCAGGGTCACCTGGCCCAGCACGGGGTGTTCCTGCATCAAAGGGACCGCGGTCACTTGAGGTAATCGAACAGCGACATGCGCTGCACGAGCGAATAGGTCTTCAACGCCGCATCGTAGCCGGTCTGCTGGTTCTGGAAATCCGAGATCGCGGACAGCATGTCCAGGTCTTCGGCGTCGGAACGGTCGCGCGCGGCGTCGACGCGACGCTGCGTGAGCCGGCTCTCGATGCCGTCGGCGCGGTTCAGCGCCTCGCCGGCCAGCGCACGCCAGCGGCCGAGGTTGCCCTGCGCCGCGTCGATGCCCGCCAGCCCCGCGCTGACGGTCTGCGCCACGTCGACCGAACTGCGGCCGGGCGTCAGCAGTTCGCCGACGGCGCGGTCCAGCGTGTCGAAGAGGCTGAGCGTGTTGCCGGGGTTGGCGGGGTCGGGCGCCTGCAGGAAGACGGCGCTGCCGTCCAGGCTGAGCGGTGTCACCTCGCCGGCCGCAGCGCTGAGCTGGCCCGTGGTGGCGTCGTAGACCACGCCGCCGGGCGCGTCGCGCAGCGGCTTGACGTCGCTGCCCTGGCCGCCGAAGAGGTAGCGGCCGGCACCGTCGCTGCGGTTGGCCACCGCCAGCAGGTCGTCGCGGATGCCGCGCAGCGCATGGGCCAGCGAGGCCCTTTCGGCGTCGCTGTACGACGCGTTGCCGGCGCTCACCATCAACTCGCGTGCCCGCTGCGCCAGGTCGCCGGCATCGCCGAGCGCGGTTTCGGTCTGCGTCATCGCGTTGCGGCTCTCGGCCAGCGCACGCAGGTGGGCCTCGGCGCGCGCACCGGCCGCCAACGCACGTTCGGCCGCCGCGGCGGCCGCCGGGTCGTCGCTGGCCAGGCGCACCCGCTTGCCGCTGGTGAGCTGGACCTGGGCGTCGGACAACTGCGCCTGGCGGCGCTGCAACTGGGCCATCGAGCTCTCGAAGGCGTAGGCGGTACTGATGCGCATGGCGTTTCCGGTGTCAGTGAGGTACGGCGTTCCAGGGTCAGGAGCTGGTCATGAGCCCGCCCGACCAAGGCCTTGCGCGGAGCCGGCTTTGCCGGGCCGCAGCAAGAGCCCCCCCCGGGGGGTAGCGAACGAAGTGAGCTTGGGGGCCTCATTCATTGCCCGGCGGTCTGCAAGAGCGTGTCGAACAGCGACTGCGCCACCTGCAGCACCTTGGCTGCGGCCTGGTAGCTCTGCTGGTACTGGATGAGCCGGGCGGCCTCCTCGTCGAGGTTGACACCGTCCTGCCCGCTGCGCGTCTGCTCGGCCTGCGCGGCCACCGCCGCCGAGATGTTCGACGACGAGCGTGCGCTCTGCACGCGCACGCCCATGTCGGCCATCGACTGCGACCAGGTGTCGGCCACGGTGCGGCCACCGGCGATGAGGCCGTCGCGCAGCGCCAGCAGTGCGCGTGCGTTGCCGTTGTTGGTGGCCAGCGCGGCCGCCGGCGTCGGCGCGACGTCGAAGCTGTCGCCGTCGCCGGGCACGCCGCTCATCTGCAGCGTGTAGCCGTTGGCGCCCGTCACCGGCTCGCCGGTGCGCCAGGGTGTCGACAGGCCGCTGATCGACGAGGTGTATTCGTAGTCGTTGCCGACACGGGTGAAGCTGATGGTCTCGGTCACGCCCGGGTAGGGCAGCGGCGAGGCCGTGACCACCATTTCCGCGGCTGCGCCGGTGCCGGTGTTGGCGCCGCGCGGCGTGACGAGCAGCGGCGCCGCGGCGGCCAGGTCCAGCGGGCTGGTCAGCAGCGCACGCATGCCGTTGGCAGCGCGCGAGACGGGCTGCAGCAGGAAGCGGTCGCCGGGCTGAGCGTTGTTGACGTCGATGCGCATGCCGTCGACGACGTCGCCGCTGTTGACGGTGCGGATGGCGCTGTCGGCCAGCCGCGTGAGTTCCCAGCTGCCGGGGCTGCCGGCGCTTTCACGCAGGTCATATTCGCTGGCCTGCAGCGCGCCGGGCTCGGTGACCGTGAGCGTGACGCTGCCGATGGGCAGGCCCGAGGCGTCCCTGGCGTTGCCGGCCTGCGCCAGCGCCTGCGACGGCCCGAGCGCGAACATCGGCTGCGAGGGCACGCTGCCGGCCGGCGGCTGCAGGTTCAGGCCGCGCACCTGCTGGTCATTGAAGGCCATGCCCACCGCCGCGGCGAGCTGGCCGACGAGGCCGCGCGCGGCCACCAGGTCCTGGTTCTGGAAGCGCAGCAGGCCCGAGAGCGAACCGCCGCCGAAGACCTTGTCGTCGATGACGCGGTTGACGCCGCCGTCGCGCATCGCCAGCGCGCTGCGGCTGGGGTCGACGTCGCTGGGCACGACCCGCATCTGCGTGGCCTCGCCGCCCAGCACCAGGCGCTGGCCGCCGCCGATGAAGATCGCCACGCTGCCGTCGGCGGACTCGATGCGCGAGACCAGCACCTTCTCGGACAACTGGGCGATGAGGCGGTCGCGTTCGTCGAGCACGTCGTTGGCCGGGTGACCGGCGCCGCGCAGCGCGGCGACCTGGTCGTTGGCCTTGGCGATGGCCGCGCTGAGCTGGTTGACCTCGGCCACCGTGGCCTTGAGGTCGGCGGTGACGGTGGCCTGGGTCTGGTCGAGCGCGCTGCCGGCTTCCGAGAAGCGCATCGCCAGGTCGTTGGCGCGCGCCAGTGCGACCTGGCGCGTGGCCAGGTCGGCCGGCCGGCTGGACAGGTCGACCATGGCGTTGAACAGTTCCGACGCGGCGTGGCCCAGCCCCGCCTCGCCGGGCTGGAACACCTGCTCCAGGCGCTGCAGTGAAAGCAGCCGCGCCTCGTCCATGGCCGCCAGCGAACCCGCGTTGGCCGATTCGCGCGTCAGGAACTCGTTGTGCGAACGCGTCACGCTGGCGACGTCGACCCCCTTGCCGAAGAAGCCCGCACCGGTGAACTGGCCCTTGGACGTCGACATCACGGCCGACTGCCGCGAGTAGCCCTCGACGTTGGCGTTGGCGATGTTGTGGCCGGTGGTCTGCAGCGCGGCGTAGTTCGCCGCCATGGCACGGATGCCCAGCGACATCAGCGGTGAGCTGCCCATGGTCCCGTCCCTTCGACCGTCAGGCCAGCGAACGCTGCAGGCGCAGCGTGGTGTTGATGACGCGCGTCAGCTTGTCGGCGTAGGCGGGGTCGGTGGCGTAGCCGGCCTTCTGCAGGCCGCGCGCGAAGCCGGCGGCGGCATCCGCCACCTGGCGGGTGGCGGCCGCGCCCTCGCCCACCCGCGCCGGGGGGGCACCCGCCACCGCGGCGCCGCGGCCGGCCGAACCCGCGCCCGCCACCACGTTGCGGTAGCGCGGGCTGTCCTTCATCAGGCGGGCGTAGTCGGCGAAGCTTTCGGCATAGCTGCCGTAGGCGCGGAACTTCGCCACCACCTTCTGCGCCTTGCCGTTGACGTATTCGGTGGTCACGATGTCGGCCGTCGGGCCCTTCCAGTTCGCGCCGGCCTTGATGCCGAAGAGGTTGAACGACGGGCTGCCGTCGCCGTGGCGGATCTCCTTGCGCCCCCAGCCCGTCTCCAGCGCGGCCTGCGAGACCATGAAGGTGGCCGGGATGCCGGTCTCGGCCTCGGCCCGCTGCGCGGCCTGCGTGTGCTGCTGCACGAAGCCGGCGGCACCGGTCTGCGGCAGCTTCGTCGCCACCGGCGCGGCGGCCAGCGGCGCGGGCGTGTTGTTGGCCGAACCGGTGACCGGGATCGGCCCCGGGCTCAGGCCCATCTGGCGTTCCAGCTGTTTCATGATGGCGTCGGACAGCCCGCCGGGCAGCCCGCTCATCTGCGTCGCGAACTGCTTGTCGAGCATGTCGGTGGCCAGACCGCCGCCGGCGCTGTCGCCGTCGGCCTTCAGCGTCGTCGAGCGCATGCTCTTCATCAGTTCGCCCATGAAGAGCGATTCGAACTGCTTCGCGGCCTCGCGCACCGCGGCCTTGGGGTCGGCCGCGGCGCGTGAGCGCAGCGCGTCGAGCGAACGGGTGTCGGTGCTGAGTCCGGCGGCGGGCGCAAACGTCATCGCGGTGGCGGGAATGGCGGCCATCGTCAGATCACCTCGATCTCGGCGCGCAGGGCGCCGGCGGATTTCATCGCCTGCAGGATGGCGTGCAGGTCCTGCGGCGTGGCGCCCAGCATGTTCAATGCCTTCACCACCTCGGCCAGCTTGGCGCCGGCGGGCAGGTGGATGAGCGCACTGCCCTGCTGGTTGACGGTGATGTCGGAACGCTCGGCCTGCACCGTCTGCCCCTGGGCCAGCGCGTTGGGCTGGCTGACCACGGGTGTCGTCGTCACGGTGACGGTGAGCGCGCCGTGGGCCACGGCGCAGGCACCCAGCGTCACGGCCTCGTTGATGACCACCGAGCCGGTGCGCGCGTTGAGCACGATGCGCGCGGCCGCCTTCTCCACTTCCAGCGTCAGGCCGTGCAGGTCGGCCAGGAAACCGACGCGGTCCTGCATCGCCTCGGGCATGCGCACGCTGACGGTGCGGCCGTCGACCGCCATCGCGGTGCCGTCGCCCTTGGCGGTGTTGATGGCGCCGGCCACGGCACGCGCCAGCGCGTAGTCGGTGGCCTTCAGGTCCAGCTGCGCCAGCGCGCTGCTGAAGACCGGCGAGGCCACGCTGCGCTCGACACTCGCGCCGTCGGGGATGCGCCCGGCCGAGAGGTGGTTGATCTGCACCTTCGAGCCGTTGGCCGAGGCCCCTGCGCCGCCCACCACCACGTTGCCCTGCGCCATGGCGTAGACGTTGCCGTCGGCGCCCTTCAGCGGCGTGGCGATGAGCATGCCGCCCTTCAGGCTCTTGGCATTGCCCACCGAGGCCACCGTCACCTCCAGCGTCTGCCCCGGCTTGCTGAAGGCCGGCAGCTGCGCCGTCACCAGCACCGCGGCGACGTTGCGCAGCTGCATGCTGATGCCCGGCGGCAGCGTCACGCCCAGCTGCTGCAGCATCGAGTTCATGCTCTGCGTCGTGAAGGGCGTCTGCGTGGTCTGGTCGCCGGTGCCGTCCAGGCCCACCACCAGGCCGTAGCCGAGCAGCTGGTTGCTGCGCGCGCCCTGCACGTCGGCCACGTCCATGATGCGCACCGCGGCGTGCACGCCGACGCCGGGCACCGGCCACCACAGCGCGCTGCTGGCGGCGGCGAAGGCCAGGCCGACGGCCCAGCGCAGGAGTCTTTCGGGATTGACGTTCATCGGGATGGTCCTGCGGCGCGTCTAGAACGGTGCCAGGCTGAGGAAGACACGCCCCAGCCAGCCGATGGACTGCGCCTCGGACTGCTGGCCGCGGCCGCGCTGTTCGAGCCGCACGTTGGCGATCTGCGCGCTCTGCACGCTGTTGCCGGGCTGGATGGCGCGCGGGTCGACCTGGCCCGAGAAGCGCAGCACGTCGACGTTGCTGTTGACGCCGATCTGCTTTTCGCCCGCGATCAGCAGGTGGCCGTTGGGCAGCACGCCGCGCACCACCACGGTGATGGTGCCGCTGAAGTCGTTGCTGCTCTCGGTGGCGCCCTTGCCGGCGAAGGTGTTGCTCGACGAGCCCTCGGCGCCGGCACGCGCGAAGGCCGCCGGCTTGATGCCGGGCAGCGCCGTCACGCCGGCCGTGATCGAGCCGGCCTTGTCGATGCTGCTGGTGCTTTTCGCGGTGGCGGTGATCTTCTCGACGATCTGCACCGTCAGCGTGTCGCCGGGCAGGCGGGCGCGGTAGTCCTCGAACATCGGCCGGTAGCGGGCCGCCTGGTAGATGCCGCCGCTGGCGTTTTCGGCCACGGTCATCACCGCCGGCGCCGGCGGCGCGGTGTCGGCCACCTCCACGCGCGGGAAGATCGTGCTGCAGCCGGCCAGCAGCAGCCCGGCGGCAAGGAGGGCGGCACGCGCCGCCTTGTGCAGAAGGCGCTTCATCACATCTGGCTCAGCTTCTGCAGCATCTGGTCGCTGGTCTGGATGGCCTTGCTGTTCAGCTCGTAGGCGCGCTGGGTGGCGATCATGCTCACCAGTTCCTCGACGACGTTGACGTTGCTGCCTTCGAGGAAGCCGTTCTTCAGCGTGCCCAGGCCGTTGTTGCCCGGCGCCGCGGCGTTGGCGGTGCCGCTGGCGGCCGTCTCGGCGAAGAGGTTGCCGCCGCGCGATTCGAGCCCGGCCGGGTTGATGAAGCTGGCGAGCTGGATCTGCCCCAGCGACTGCGGCTGCACCTGCCCCGGCAGCGTGGCCTGCACGGTGCCGTTGCTGGCGATCGTCACGCCGGTGGCGTTGGCCGGCACCGTGATGCCGGGCTGCAGCACGTAGCCGGCGCTGGTGACCATCTGGCCGCCGGCGTCGAGCTGGAAGGAGCCGTCGCGCGTGTAGCCGGTGCTGCCGTCGGGCAGCTGGATCTGGAAGAAACCCTGGCCGGCGATGGCCATGTCGAGGTTGTTGCCGGTGTTCTGCAGCGCGCCCTGCGTGAAGTTGCGCGTCGACGCCGCGGTGCGCACGCCCAGGCCGACCTGCAGGCCGGTGGGCAGCTGCGTCTGTTCCGACGTGGCGCTGCCGGCCGGGCGCAGGTTCTGGTACATCAGGTCCTCGAACACGACACCACCGCGCTTGAAGCCGTTGGTGCCGACGTTGGCGAGGTTGTTGGAGATGGTGTCCAGCTTGTTCTGCTGGCCTTCCATGCCGGTCTTGGCTATCCACAGCGAGCGGATCATGGTCTGCCTTCCTTGGGTGGGGCGCTGGGGGTCATGTTGGCGTGAACTGAAGGCCGGCAAGCACGGGAAAAGCGGGCGGCGGACCCGCCATCTCGGCGCCGGAATGACGAAGGGCGCCTTGCAGCGCCCTTCGTGTGCGGCGACGGTGCGCCCTTACGCCGAGGGGGCGAGCAGCTTGGCGGCGCCCTGCTCGCGCTGCTCGGCGCCCTGCAGTGCCTTCATCTGCTGCTCGAACTGGCGTGCGGCGGCGATCATCGCCACCATCGTCTCGACGGCGCTGACGTTGCTGCCTTCCAGCGCGCCGCTCTGCACGCGCGCCGTGGCGTCGGCGGGCACGTCGGCGCCGTCGCCGGCGCGGAACAGCCCGTCGCTGCCGCGCTGCAGCGGCGCTTCGGGTGTCACCAGCTTCAGCTTGCCCGCCTGCTGCGGCCGCGCGCCGGGCACGGTGGTGGTGATGCTGCCGTCGGCGGCGACCTCCACCGACGCGTTGGCCGGCAGCGTGATCGGCCCGCCGTCGCCCAGCACGGGCAGGCCGGCGGTGGTGACGAGCTGGCCTTCGCCGTTGACCTGCAGCGCGCCGGCGCGGGTGTAGGCCTCGGTGCCGTCCAGCGCCTGCACGGCCAGCCAGCTCTGGCCCTGCACGGCCACGTCCAGCGGCCGGCCGGTGCTCTGCACGGGGCCGGGCTGGTGGTCGTGGCCGACGGTGGATTCCAGCGCGTAGACACGCGTACTGGCGCCGTCGCCGCGCACCGGCACGGCGCGGAAGGCCTGCAGCTCGGCGCGGAAGCCCGTGGTCGACGCGTTGGCCAGGTTGTGGGCCAGCACGTCCTGGCGCTGCATCGTCGCCTTGGCGCCCGACATCGCGAGGTAGATGAGCCTGTCCATCGCGGGCCTCCGGGTTCAGTGCGTCGTTCGTGGAGCGCGCGGGTTCAGCGGATGTTGACCAGCGTCTGCAGCACCTGGTCCTGCGCCTTGATGGTCTGCGCGTTGGCCTGGTAGATACGCTGCGCGGTGATCATGTTCACCAGCTCGCCGGTGAGGTCGACGTTGCTCTCTTCCAGCGCACCGGCCTGCAGCACGCCCAGGTTGCCGTCGCCGGGCACGCCCTTGATGGGGTCGCCCGACGCGAAGGTGTTGGCCCATTGGTTGTTGCCCTGCGGCTGCAGGCCCTGCGGGTTGCGGAAGTTGGCGAACTCGACCTGCCCCGCCGGCCGCGACTGGCCGTTCGAATAACGCGCGGTGATGATGCCGTTGCTTTCGACCGCGATGGCCACCAGCAGGCCGGCCGAAAAACCGTCCTGCTTGATGTCGGTGACGCCGAAGGCCGAGCCGAACTGCGTCGCCGCGTCGACGTCGATGCTGAAGCCGGGGATGGGCAGCGTGTCCGAGCCGGCCGCGTTCACGCTGGCCGGGATGTCGAAAAAGACATTGCCCACCGGCGCCGTGGGCGCGCTGCCGTCGGCCGGGAAGCTGATCGTCGTCACCGGGTCGGGCGCGCCGGGCGCACCGAGCACCGACACGCCGTTGGCGGTGGCGTAGACGTTCCAGGTGTCGGTGGCGGCCTTCTGGAAATAGTAGGTCATGGCGATCGGCTGGCCCTTGGCGTCGAACACCGTCAGCGAAGTGGCGTTGTTGTAGGTGCTGGCATCGTTGAAGTCGATGGCCGCGCCCGACGCCGGCAGCGTGGCCGGCAGGCGGGAATCGAGGTTCATCTCGACGGTCATGCCGGTGCTGGCCTTGGGCGCCACGCCGCCGGTGGGCAGGTGCAGCGGCACCGCCTGCCCCGGCTGGATGACGCCCTGGGGGTTGGCCATGTAGCCCATCAGCTGCAGGCCGCTGGCGTTGACGATGTAGCCGTCGCGGTCGACCTTGAACTGGCCGTTGCGCGAATAGGTGGTGGGGCTCTTGCCGTCGGTCAGCTGGAAAAAACCGGCGCCGTTGATGGCCAGGTCCATCGGGTTCTCGGTCGTCGTGATGCTGCCCTGCGTGAACTGCTGCGCCACCGCGGTCATCGCGGTGCCGATGCCCACCGCGTTGGCGCCCGAGCCGTTCAGCGCCGCGGCGTAGACGTCGGAGAACTCGGCGCGCGAGGTCTTGGTGCCATAGGTGTTGGCGTTGGCGATGTTGTTGCCGATGATCTCGAGGTTCTTGCTCGAGGCGTTCAGACCGGACAGGCCTTGCTGGAAGCTCATGGACGGGTTTCCTTGGAAGTGATCAGTTGAAGGCCTTGACGTCGCCGTAGGCCACGTCGCCGCTGAACAGGGTGCTGAGCACGAGGCCGCTGCCCGAGGTGCTGACGGCCTGCACCTGGTCGCGCATCAGCGGCGTGGCGGCCACGGTCTGCGCGCCGGCGTTGGCGCTGATGCGGAAGCGGTACTCCAGCGCCGGGTCGGCCTGCCTGGCGTCCCAGGCGATGTCGTGGCGGCCGCCGCCCAGCGCGCCGAGGTTCAGCGTGTCGACGACACGTCCGGCCGGGTTCAGCACCTCCACCTTCACCGCGTCGGCCGGCAGCGCGAGATCGAAGCCGGCCAGGCCCTGGCCGGTGGCGGTGTTCACGGCCATGCGGCTGCCCTGCAGCGTGACCTCGTGGCCGACCAGCGCCGCGCCCTGCAGCGCCTGCATCTGCATGAACTGGGCGCCCAGGCCCTGCACGCTGGTGTTCAGCGTCTGCAGCCCGGCCACGGTGTTGATCTGCGCCATCTGGCTCGTGATCTGCGCGTTGTCCATCGGGTTCAGCGGGTCCTGGTTCTGCATCTGCGTGACGAGCAGCTTCAGGAAGCGGTCGGCGCTGCCGGCATCGCTGCTGGCGCCGGCCGCGGACGAGCCACCGGCGTTCAGGCTGGCGAAGGGGTCGGCGGCGATGGCGGAGGTCATGGCATGGGCCTTTCAGCGGCGGCGGGCCTGGGCAATGTCATTGGCCGACCTGCAGCGTCTTCAGCAGCAGGCTGCGGGCGGTGTTCATGACCTCGATGTTGTTCTGGTAGGAACGCGAGGCCGAGATCATGTTGACCATCTCCTCCACCGGGTTGACGTTGCTGAAGGTGACGTAGCCCTCGGCATCGGCACCGGGGTGCCTGGGGTCGTGCACGCGCCGGCCGGGGGTGTTGTCCTCGGTGATCGTCGAGACACGCACGCCGGCGGTGCTGTCGCGCTGACCGGCCGCGCCCATCAGTGCGGTCTGGAAGACCACCTGGCGCGCCTTGTACGGGCTGCCGTCGGGGCCGGCCACGGTGTCGGCGTTGGCCAGGTTGCTGGCCACCACGTTCAGGCGCTGGCTCTGTGCGCTGACCGCGCTGCTGGCGACGTCGAAGATGCGGAGCATGCTCATGGCGATTCCTTGTCAGTGCTCATGCCTGGTTGTGCGACTTCATCGCGTCGAGCATGGTGCGCACGCTGCCGTTGATGAAGCGCAGCGTGCTTTCGTACTTGACGGCGTTGTCGGCGAAGGCGGCACGCTCGCGGTCCATGTCGACGCTGTTGCTGTCGAGGTTGGTCTGGCTGGGCACGGCGTAGCGCAGCACGGGGTCGGGCCGGCTGCCCGGCGTGCCCATGACCTTGCGCGCGATGCCGTCGCCGGTGCCGGCGCTGCCGGTGGCGGCGCGCAGCGCCGCGGCGAAGTCGAAGTCGCGCGCCTGGTAGCCGGGGGTGTCGGCGTTGGCGATGTTGCCGGCGATGACCCGCTGGCGTTCGGCGCGCAGCGACAGCGCCTGGGCGTGGAAGTCCAGCGAGGCGGTCAGGCGGGAAATCATGCGGCACTCCTTCTCGGCCGTGGTGGCGGCCCACGGGGCGCAGGGCCACCACGGGCATGCTGGGCATTCTGGGCAGCGGGCGGCCGGAGATGAGCCCGAATAACGAGGGCTTCCGCCGCCATTTCCGACCACCACCGGCGCGCCGGCCTGCCTACAGTGCCACCCGTGAACATCCCGAAGCTCTGCCCACTGTGGCTGCTGCTGGCGGCCGTCCCCGGGGCGGCGCTGCCCGCCGCGGCGCCGGCCCCCCTGCCCGCCGCCGTGCCTGCGGACGCGCTGCCGCGTGCCCAGGCCCTGGTGGCCGAGGCGGCCGGCGCGCTGGCGCCCGCCGGCGCGCGCGTGCAGGTGCTGCCCGGCGCGCTGGACCCGCGGCTGAAGCTGGCCACCTGCAAGCGCGTGCAGCCGCAGTTGCCCGCCGGTGTGCCGGCCTGGGGCCGCACGCGCGTGGCGCTGCGCTGCACCGAAGGGCCGGTGCGCTGGACGGTCTTCCTGCCGCTGACGGTGCAGGTGTGGGCCCCCGCGGCCGTGCCGACGGCCGCGCTGGGGGCCGGCGCGCGGCTCGAAGCCGGCCAGTTCGTGCTGGCCGAGGTCGACTGGGCGGCGGCTGCCGCGCCGCCCTTGGCGGACCCCGAGGCCTTGCAGGGCCGCGTGCTGGCACGCGCCGTGGCCGCCGGCCAGCCGCTGCGCGCCGCCGACCTGCAGGCGCGGCAGTGGTTCGCCGCCGGCGATGCCGTGCGCGTGGTCGCCCGCGGCACCGGCTTCAGCATCAGCACCGAGGGCCACGCGCTGGCCGCCGGCATCGAGGGCAGACCGGTGCGCGTGCGCATCGGCGAAAGCCATGTCGCCGCCGGGCGGCCGGCGGGCCCGCGGCTGGTGGAGGTGGGGCCGTGATGCCCCTGAGCCCCCCTGAACCGGGGGAGGACGCACAATTCGCCGCGGCGGGGCTAAAGTTCCTTCGCGCCGCGTCCGATAGAGCGTCTATGTCGTCGGGTCAGCACGACAACAGTGCCCCTGACAGGAGTCCAACATGAAGATCGGTCCTATCGATACCAAGCCGCCGGGCGTCGCGCCGGCCGACCGCAAGGCCGAGGCTGCCCCCACCAAGGCGCCCACCGTGCCCAGCACCGAAGTGGCGCTGTCGGCAGCAGCCACCGGGCTGGCGGCGGGCGCCGCCGAGGCGTCGTTCGACGGCGCGAAGGTGGAACGCATCGCCACCGCCATCCGCGAAGGCAAGTTCACCGTCAACCCCGAGGCGATCGCCGACAAGCTGATCACCAACGCCGAGGAACTGCTCGGCCGCAAGCTGAGCTGAAGCGAAGCGACACCTCGCCATGATGAACGCCCCCGACGAGCGCCAGGCCGTGCAGCAGGTGCTGGAACTCGAGCAGCCGCTGCAGGCCGTGGAAGACTGCCTCGCCGCCCTGGGCGTGGCGCTGACGCGGCAGGACACCCGGGCCGTCGACGAGGTGGCCGCGCAACTGCACGCCGCACTGGCCGCCGCCGTCGACCACTTCGCCCGTGCCGCGCGCGCCGGCGGCGTGCCGCCCCGCCTGCGCCAGCGCCTGGCCGTGGCCAGCGGCCAGGTGGCCGCCCAGCGCGAAGCCCTGGCCCGCGCCACCGCTTCGCTCGACCGCGCGATGGACGTGCTGATGCCCGTGCGCGCCGCACCCGCCGCGGGCCTGTACGGCGCCCTGGGCAACAGCGACCGCAACGGCGCCTGCGGCGGTTCGCTGCTGGCCTGACGCCCGCGCCGGCGCAGCCTGAGCCCGCCGGCACCGCCGCGGGCTACCTCGACATCGTTGCCAGTTCGCTGCGCTCGCGGGCCAGCGCACGCGCCACGGCCTCGCAGTCCCAGCCGGGCGCCGCGCTGTCGGCGATCGAGGCATGCAGCTTCCTGAGCCTTTCGCTCAGCGCCTGCAGCGGTGCCATCCATTCCACCGGCACCGCGCCCGTGCCGACCACGCGGGCGTAGGCCTGGGCCAGTTCGTTGTAGCTGCGCGCCTGGGCCTGGCGGCAGGCGGCGGGATCGGGTGCCGAGGCCGCCACCGGCGGGGCGACGGCCACCGCCGGCCGTGCCGGCGCGGGCGGCGGCAGCAGGCGCTGCACCTGGGCCTGCGCCTCGGCCAGTTCCACCGCCAGCGCACGGCAGTCGACGAGCGCGACACCGTCGCGCACGACCGCGGCGCGCAGGCGGTCCACGCGGCCGGCGGCGGCTTCCAGCGTCGGCGTGGCGACGGGGCCGCCGCTCTGCAGGCCCAGCAGGCTGGCCTGCATTTCGGCGTGGCGTTGCCGGTTCTCGGCCAGGCAGGCCTGCAACTGCGCCGGCGACCCGGCGATGCGCTCGAGCTGTTCACGCGCCTCGGCCAGCGCCTGCGTCGTCTTCTCGCACTCGGCCGCGTTGCGCGGCGGGCGCGCGGTGGCCGTGCGCAGCGCCGCCAGCGTCGCGCCCATGCCCCGCAGCCGCGCCACCAGCACCGGGTGCATGGCGTGGTGGCGCAGTTCGGTCTCGTGCTGCTGTGCCAGTTCGGTGTAGGCCTGCTTCTGGGCAGCGCCGCAGCTGGCCAGCTCGGAGGGTGGGCGCGGGCCGGCCGCTGTCTGCGCCGCCAGCGGCATGTGCACGCCGGCAGCCAGCAGCAGCGCTGCCCGGCGCGCTGCCCTGCCCCACCCCGTCCCCCATGACTGCCTGCTCATCCCCGCTGCGGCCCTTCAGCTCGACATCCGACTGCCGGCACGGGCCGGCAGGAACGGGTGCGATTCTGGCAGCGAAGCCGCGCCCTGCTGCAGCCCCGGGGTGTCAGAACCTGAAGGCCAGGCGCAGGCCGCCCCAGTGCTTGCCGGCCACGACGATGGGCGCGGCCACTTCCTTCATGACGATGAACTGGCCGCCGCCCATGTCGCGGCGGTAGGTCTGCAGCAGGAAGGGGCGCTGGTTGCGGCCCGAAGCGAGCCCGGTGCGGTCGTTGAAGATGCGCCGGTTGCGGCAGTGCGCGGTGTTCCAGGCCACGTCGCCCGGGCGCTGCGGCTGGTTGTACTGCGCGTTGTGGCAGGCGATGTAGCCGTTGCGGTCGGCGGCGATGCAGAACACCACCTTGTCCGACAGCTTGAGCAGCGGCTCCTGCACCTGCGGGAAGAGCTGGTCGGCCAGCGGCGCGTAGCGGCTCAGGTGCTGCTGCGGCTGGCTGCCGGCGACGGGCTGGTAGGCGCTGTCGAAGAGGTCGGCCGCGCTGATGCTGCCGTTGCGCACGGCCTCGTCGAGCAGCCGGCCCAGTTGCGCGGCAGCCTGCTGGGCGGCGCGGATGTAGGGCGTGTCCTCGGTCTCGAGCCCGGTCTCGGCGGCACCTTCGAGCAGCTGTTCGCTGATCTTCAGGAAGGTCTCGGTGCGCCCCAGCGCCGATTCCAGCGTCCGGGTGCTGCGCTGCATCTCGCTCTCGATGCCGGCCATCTGGCCTTCCAGGCCGTCGCAGACACGCCGACTGGCTTCGCTGGCTTCGTGGATGCGGTGCACACCCTGCTCGACGACCGCGATGGCGCGGTGCACGGCGCTGCCCTTGGCGTCGCCGCCCTTGTCCGGCGACGGCGCCTTCGACGCCGTCGCCGCGGCGTCGCGGCTGAACTCGCGCGCCAGCCCGGCGATGCGCGCGTCGAGCTGGCTCACCGTGCCGGCGATCTGCTTGGACGACAGCTCGACCTGGGCCGCAAGGTCCTTCACCGCGTCGGCGACGACACCGAAGCCGCGCCCGGCCTCTCCGGCGCGCTTGGCCTCGACGCTGGCGTTGAAGGCCACCAGCCGCGTCTGCAGCGCGATCTGCGTGATCTGCCCGGCGGCCTGCGACACCTGGCGCAAGGTCTCGACGATGCCGCCGACTTCGGTGCCCACGCCCTGCACGGCGTCGGCCACCTGGGTCACGGCCTGCAGGCCGCGCTGCGTTTCCTCGGCGATGCCGGCCTGGGCGCGCACCACGTCCTGCAGCTGCCGCGCCAGCGCCTGCACGGCCTGGCCCTGCGCCGTGGCGAGCTTGACGGTGTCGTCGATGACGCCCCGCACCTCGGCCGCCTCGCGGCCGAGGGCCGAGGCCTGCTGCGCCAGCGTGGCGACGAACCGGCTGCCGGCATCGGGGCGGGCGCCGGCGGCGTCGACGGCCGGGTCGTTGGCCGGGTCCTGGACGGACACGGCCGCAGCGGCCAGGCGCGGACGGCGAAAGGCGTTGAACATGGTGGGGCGCTTCCGGTGGAGGGGGGTCTGCGGGCCCGACGGTTCACCACTCGCGCAGCCGCGTGCGCAGCCTCGCGATGCTCTGGCTGTGCAGCTGGCACACCCGGCTTTCGGTGACGCCCAGGACGGCGGCGATTTCCTTCAGGTTCATGTCGTGCTCGTAGTACATGCTCATCACGTACTGCTCGCGTTCGGGCAGGTTCTTGATGGCCTCCACCAGCGCCTCGCGCATGCGCTGGTCCTGCATGCGGGCCAGCGGGTTGCTGGCGTTGTCGACGACGTGGCGGTCGAGGTAGTCGTCGTCGCCTTCGTCGCCGCTCATGTCTTCCAGGTAGATGAGCTGGGTGCCGCGCACCTTGCCCAGCAGTTCCTGGTATTCGCTCAGGCTCAGGCCCATCTCGCGCGCGATCTCGCCTTCGCTGGGCGCGCGGCCGTGGCGCTGCTCGAGCTTGTGCACGGCGGCCTCGATGCTGCGCTGGTGGCGGCGGTCGCCGCGGCTCATCCAGTCGTTGCCGCGCAGTTCATCCAGCATGGCGCCGCGGATGCGCTGGGTGGCGAAGGTCTCGAACTGCACGCCTTGTGCGGCGTCGAAGCGCGAGAGCGCGTCGGACAGGCCGATCATGCCGACCTGGATCAGGTCGTCGAGTTCGACGTTGGCCGGCAGCTTGGCGATCATCTGGTGGGCGAGGCGGCGCACCAGCGGGCTGTACTGCTTGAGCAGGGCGCCGGCGTCGAGTTGTCCCTTGGCGGTGTACATGGTCATGCCTCTAGAGAAATGCAGGGCGGTTCTTGTTCGGTTCGCTGCCGGCGGTCTGCCACGAGAGCGGACCATGCATCGCCGGCACGTCCGGCGGCCGCCGCGCGGCCCCCGTCGTGTCGTCCAGCGCCAGCTGTTCGGCCAGCAGGCAGGCGAGCGCCGGGCTGGCCGCTTCGTCGTTCGCCGCGGCCGGGTCGACCAGCGCGCTGTGGCGCAGCACGGCACCGAGGAAGTTCTCGACACAGCCGCCCAGGCTGGTGGCGATGGCCGCGGCGCGCGGCGACTGCGGCGGTGCGGCCAGCAGCAGGTCGAAGGTCATCAGGCCGCAGCGCTGCGTCAGCAGCTTGGCGCTGGCGTAGGCGTGCTTGATGCTCTCGGGGTGGTCGGCGCCGATCAGCAGCGGCCGCGCGGCGCGGTGCTTGAACAGGCGCGCCAGGTCGGCGGCATCGGCGTGCAGCAGCAGCACCTCGGCCTGCGGCGCGGCCAGCTGCACGGCGTCGATGAAACCGCCGGCCGAGCCCCGGGTGTCGACATGGGCCATCGGCAGGCCACGCGCCGGCAGGTAGGCCACGCGCGGCGCGATGGGCTCGATGCAGGCGGCCAGGTCGACGCGCGCCAGCTCGTGCGGCAGCGGCGAGCTGCTCGCCGCGTCGACCACCAGCACCTCGCGGCCCTGCGCGGCCAGCACGGCGGCCAGGCGGTCGAGCACGACGCCGGCGAAGGCGACATGCGGGTTGGCGGCCAGCGGCAGCACATGGCGGCGGCGGCCGGCGAAGAGACGGCGCAGGCCGTCGGCCTGGTCCAGCGGCATGGGTGCCGAGGTGGCGTAGAAGTCGCGCATGGGCTCGGGGCGTCCGTTCAGGCGCAGGTTCAGGCGTGGGCCGGCACGGCCATCGCCGCCTTCATCGCGGGCAGGCCGGCGAAGATGAGGTTGACGTCGTTGTCGTCCAGGCGCCAGGCCGCCGTGCCGCCGCCCTTCAGCGCACGCTGCACCAGCGCGTTGGCGCTGAGGCGGTGCCAGTCCTCGGGCACACGCTGGCCGTTGGCCACCGCCAGCACCTTCAGCTTGTGGCGGATCATCGAATCCAGCGCCGGGCCCAGCTTCACGGCCTCGTCGAGCTTGCTCAGCACGATGCCGCGGCAGTTCGGCGCGGCGTAGGCGGCGAGCTGGTCCTCGATGGTCTCGCCCTGCGCCGAGGCGTTCACCACCAGCAGGCGGTTGATGGCGCGGTGCGACAGCATGTCCAGCAGTTCGCGCGTGCGCGTGTCGCGCTGCGCCATGCCGGCGGTGTCGATGAGCACCATCTTCTTGGCGCTCAGCAGGTCGAGCAGGTCTTCGAGCGAGGCGCGGTCGTGCGCGGTGTGCACCGGCACGCCCAGGATGCGGCCGTAGGTGCGCAGCTGTTCGTGGGCGCCGACGCGGTAGGCGTCGAGCGTGATGAGGCCCAGGTTGGCGGCACCGTGGCGCGTGGCGAAGGCCGCCGCGAGCTTGGCCGTGCTGGTGGTCTTGCCGACGCCGGTGGCGCCGATCAGCGCGTAGATGCCGCCGGCCTCTTCCAGCGGCGACTCGCGCTCGCCGGTGGGCAGGTTGCGTTCCAGGATGTGCGCGGCCCAGGCCAGTTCGTCGCCTTCGGCCGGCGTGCCGTCGACCAGCTTGCGGATCAGCGCCGGTGAGAAGCCGGCGTCGAGCAGGCGTTGTGCCAGTGCCGCCTGGCGCGGGTGGCGCTGCAGCTTTTCCATGAAGGCCAGCGCGCCGAAGCGCTGCTCGATCAGGCCGCGCATCGAACGCAGCTCGCTCATCATCTCGGTGCGCTCGGCGCCGCGCGTGGCCGCAGCCTGCATTTCGATCTGCGCACCGTGGGCGGCCAGCGCGGCGGCCGCGGCACTGGGCGCACGCGCCATGCCCGTGGCCGGCTCGGCCGTGGGGGCCGGGTGCGTCGGCAGCGGCACCTCGTCGCGCAGCACCGGCACGTCGCGCACGGCGGGCTCGCGGCGCGTGGCGTGGCGTGCACGGGCGGCTTCGATGGGCGCCACGCTGGGCGGCAGCGGTGCGGGCACCACGGGCGCGGCGGCCGCGGCGGCGGCACGTTCGGCCTGCAGTTCGGTGTCGCGGCGCTTGAGCATGCGCTGGCGCACGTAGTCCTGGAAGGACAGCGTGCTCATCTGCAGCTGCTCGACGTCGTCGGCGATGTCCTGCACCAGCGGGGCGGGCGCCTCGCGCCGCGGTGCACGCGCGGCGGGCGGCTCGGGCGCGTCGAAGGCCGGCTCGAAGCGCGGCTCCTGGCGTTCACGGCCGCGGGCGGCGGTGGCCGGCACACGTTCACGCGCCGGCGGCGGCGTCATGTGCTCGGCGGCCTGGCCGATGCGTTCCAGCTGCTGCAGGCTTTCGGGCGCCATCGCCAGCACCTCGACGCCTTCGGCGCAGGGTTTGGTCGACATCACCACGGCGTCGTCGCCGAAGGCCTGCTTGACCAGGGCCAGGGCCTCGCGCGACGTGCGGGCCGTGAAGCGCTTCAAGTTCATGCCGTGCCTCCAATGATGGAACCGATGCGGATCGAATGCGTGTCAGGAATTTCGCTGTGCCCCAGCACCTTCAGGCGCGGTGCGGCGCGGCGCAGCAGGCGCGCCATCGGCGCGCGGATCAGGTCGGGCACCAGCAGGCAGGCCGGATGGCCCAGGTTTTCCTGCCGGGCCGCGGTGTCGGCGGCGCTGCGGCTGAGCGTGTCGGCCACGCCGGGGTCGAGTGCCGCGCCATGCGGGCTGCTCAGGGCCTGGGTGACCAGGCGTTCGAGTTCGGGGTCGAGCGCGATGACGTCGAGCTCCTTCGTCGCGCCGTAGATCTGCTGCACGATGGCCGGCGCCAGGTGGACGCGGATGCGGCGCGCCAGTTCGCCGGGGTCGGTGACGGTGCTGGCATGTTCGGCCAGGCATTCGACGATCGAGCGCATGTCGCGGATGTGCACACCTTCGTCCAGCAGCAGCTGGAGCACACGTTGCAGGGTGGCGATGCCGACCATCTTGGGTACCACGTCCTCGATCAGTTTGGGGGCCAGTTTGGTGACGTGCTCGACGAGCGCCTGGGTCTCTACGCGGCCCAGCAGCTTGGCGGCGTGAACCTGCATCAAGTGTGAAAGATGGGTCGCCACGACGGTCGCGCAATCAACCACCGTAAACCCCGCCATTTGGGCCATCTCCTTGTAGCGCTCGTCGATCCACACCGCGGGCAGGCCGAAGGCCGGGTCGTGGGTCTTGGTGCCGGGCAACTGCTGGGTCGCGCCGCCGGGGTTGATGGCCAGCAGCTGGCCCGGCATGGCCTCGCCCTCGCCCACCATGGCGCCGCGCAGCGTCACGCGGTACATGCTGGGCTTGAGCTCGACGAGGTTGTCGCGGATGTGCACCGGCGGCGGCAGGAAGCCGACGTCCTGCGCGAACTTCTTGCGCACGCCCTTGATGCGCGTGAGCAGGTCGCCCTGGCGCGCCTTGTCGACCAGCGCGATCAGCCGGTAGCCGACTTCCAGACCCAGCGTGTCCACCGGCGTCAGGTCGTCCCAGCTGGCTTCGGCATTGACCGCCGGCTGGGCCTCGACGCCGGCGGTGTTGCGCTGGCCCTCCTCGGCGACGCGCTTGCGCTTCTTCATCAGCTGCCAGCTCAAGGCGCCCAGGCCACCGGCGACGAGCAGGAAGACGATGTGCGGCATGCCCGGCACCAGGCCCAGCAGGCCCACGATGCCGGCGGCCACGGCCAGCGCCTGCGGCGAGTCGAAGACCTGGCCGCGGATCTGCGTGCCGATGTCCTGTTCCTTGCCGACGCGCGACACCACCATCGCGCTGGCCACGGAAATCAGCAGCGCCGGGATCTGCGCCACCAGCGCGTCGCCCACCGCCAGCGTGACGTAGCTGCTGGCGGCTTCGCCGGCGCTCATGTCATGCATCGCCAGGCCGATGATGAAACCGCCGACGATGGTGATGAAGAGGATCAGCAGCCCGGCCATCGCGTCGCCGCGCACGAACTTGCTGGCGCCGTCCATGCTGCCGAAGAAGTCGGCTTCCTCGGCCACCTCGGCGCGGCGCTGGCGCGCCATCTTCTCGTCGATCAGGCCCGCATTCAGGTCGGCGTCGATGGCCATCTGCTTGCCGGGCATGGCGTCCAGCGCAAAGCGGGCACCGACCTCGGCGATGCGTTCCGCGCCCTTGGTGACGACGACGAAGTTGATGACGACGAGGATCGCGAACACGATCAAACCGACGGCGAAGTTGCCGCCGATGAGGAAGTGGCCGAAGGCCTCGATGACCTGGCCGGCGGCACCGGGGCCGGTGTGGCCTTCCATCAGCACCACGCGCGTCGACGCCACGTTGAGCGACAGCCGCAGCAGCGTGGTCACCAGCAGCACGGTGGGCAGGGCCGCGAAGTCCAGCGGCTTGACCATCTGCGCGCTGACCATCATCACGGTCAGCGCGAGTGCGATGTTGAAGGTGAACAGCAGGTCCAGCACGAAGGCCGGCAGCGGCAGCACCATCATCGCCAGCATCATCACCACGAAGGCCGGCAGCACCAGGCCCTTGATGACGGCGTTCTGCGCCGGGCCGAACCAGGTGTTCAGGCGGGTGAGCACGGCGTTCACAGTTCAGGCTCCCGGCGCGGCGGCGCGGCACGGCCGGCCTTGCGCTTGAGCGCAGGGTCGTAGGCGGGGTTCAGCGGATCGAGGTCGGCGGGCACCTCGGGCATCGGGGCCGCGGCTGCCGACATGCGGCCGGTGGCGGCGGCGTCGCGCAGCTGGTAGACCCAGGCCAGCACCTGCGCCACGGCGCTGAACAGCCGTGCCGGGATCTCGTGGTCGACCTCGGTGTGGGCGTAGAGCGCCCGCGCCAGCGGCGGCGCCTGCAGCACGGGCACCCTGGCCTCGCGCGCCAGGTCGCGGATCTTCATCGCCAGCAGGTCGGCGCCCTTGGCCACCACCTTGGGCGCGGCCATGCCTTCGGTGTACTTCAGCGCCACCGCGTAGTGGGTCGGGTTCATGACCACCAGGTCGGCCTGCGGCACGGCGGCCAGCATGCGGCGGTTGGCCATCTCGCGCATCTTGGCGCGGATGCGGCCCTTGACCTCGGCGTTGCCCTCGGTCTCCTTGTGTTCCTGCTTGACTTCGACGACCGACATCTTCAACCGGCGCTGCAGCATGTGGCGCTGCAGCGGCACGTCGACGAGCGCGAAGGCGGCCAGCACGCCGCACAGCAGCAGCAGCCCGCCCTGCAGCAGGCCGGCACCTTCGGCCAGCGCCGCGGGCAGCGGCATGGCCAGCAGTTCGGCGTGGCGCAGCCAGCCGCGCCAGAGGTAGAAGGCGCCTGCGCCGCCGATCACCACGGCCAGGAAACTGGCCTTCAGCGTCTGCGTCATCTGGTCGATCGAGAACACGCGGCCCAGCCCGGTGAGCGGGTTGAACTTGTCGAACTTGGGCTCCATCGCCTTCCAGGTGAAGTTCCAGCCGCCCGAGAGCACCCCGCTGGCCAGCGCCACGAGCAGCATCACGGCGAACAGCGGGCCCAGCACGGCCAGCAGGCGCAGGCTCAGGTCGCCGAAGCGTTCGAGCATCTGGGCCGGGTCGGACACCATCGCAGCGTCGAAGCGCAGGCCCTCGGCCAGCATGCGGCCCAGCCATTCGTTGAGCAGCGGCGCCGTGGCGGCCAGCAGCGCCACCATGCCCGTGAGCGCGCCGAAGTGGCCAAGATCGCGTGAACGCGCGACCTGGCCGTCCTTGCGCGCCTTCTCGATCTTGCGCGGTGTGGCGGGTAGCGTGCGGTCTTGGGCGGAGTCGGCCATGGTCTCGAAGCGCTCCGACGGGGAGCCTCGTGATGGTGCCGTGGCGCACGCCGGACTTGAGTGCGATAAGCCGGGGAAAGGTGGCCGTCTTCGCCGCACCGTGTGCAAGCCGGCGCCGCGGGGCCGGTGAGCGGCGCTGCAGGTTGCATGCAAGCACGCTGAACCGACGGACCGCCGGCGGGCGTCAGACTGGGCGCCATCCTGTCAACGAAGCGCCGCCCCCATGACCCGCCCTGCCCTGCGCCTGCCCACTTACTTCATCTCACACGGTGGCGGCCCCTGGCCCTGGATGCCCGAGATGCGCGCCGCCATGGCGCCGCTGGAAACCGCGCTGCGGGGCATCGTGCGCGAGATCGGCGTGCGGCCACGCGCCGTGCTCAGCGTCTCGGGCCACTGGGAAGCGCCGCGTTTCACCGCGATGGCCGCGGCGCGGCCGGGCATGGTCTACGACTACCACGGTTTCCCCGAGCACACCTACCGCGTGCAATACCCTGCCCCCGGCGCGCCGGCACTGGCGCAGCGCATCCAGGCCCTGCTGCAGGGCGCCGGCATCGACGCGGGCCAGGATCCCGAGCAGGGCTACGACCACGGCACCTTCGCGCCGCTGGCGGTGATGTACCCGCAGGCCGACGTGCCGGTGCTGCAGCTGTCGCTGAAACAAGGCTACGACGTGGCCGAGCACCTCGCCGCGGGCCGCGCGCTGGCACCGCTGCGTGACGAGGGCGTGCTCATCCTGGGCAGCGGGCTGAGCTTCCACAACCTGCGCCTGCGCGGCCCGGCGGCGCAGGCCCCGTCGAAGGCCTTCGACGACTGGCTGCATGCGACGCTGGAAGGCAGCACCCCGGCCGAGCGCAACACACGGCTGCGGCATTGGGACAGCGCACCCGCGGCGCGCATCGCGCACCCGCGCGAAGACCATCTGCTGCCGCTGATGGTGGCGCTGGGTGCGGCTTCAGACGAAGTGGCGACTACCGTGCACCACGAAGAACGTGCGTGGCCAGGCTGGACGGTTTCGAGCTGGTGTTTTGGCGTTTCTCCGGTCTCCCGATCGCGGGCCGGCGTTGGCGCTGGGACCTTTGCCGCTCCTTGACCGCATGGAAACGCGCCGGCAACTGTGCCAGCGGCCCCGTGGCGTGCTGCAGGCCGCCAGTGCCTGTCTGCCGCCATTGCCCCATGTCGCCAAAGCGAGGCCGGCTGCTAGTCGTCGAACCAGGCACTTCGCATTGACCGTGCCCGAAGGGCCAGGTCGGCGAATGACACTCCGGGCGTGTAGAGCGAGGATCCCACGCCGACGCCCGCTGCGCCGGCGCGCTTGAACTCGCCGATGTTCCCAGCGTCGATGCCGCCGACGCAGAACATCGGCGTGCCGGGCGCCAACACCGCCCGCCAGGCTCGCAGTGTCACCGTGCCCAGCACATCGGCCGGGAAGAGCTTGAGCGCGTGGGCGCCCGCGTCCAGTGCCTCCAGGGCCTCGGAGCAGGTGGCCACGCCGGGCATGCTGAGGGCACCGAGCTGCACGGTGCGTCGGATCACGGCCTCGTTGCGGTTGGGTGACAGCACCAGCGCCGCGCCCGCGGCCACTGCCGCTTCGGCCTGCGCCACGCTGAGCACGGTGCCAGCGCCGATGAGCACCGACCCGCCGACGTGCGCCCTCAAGGCCTGAATGCTCTGCAAGGCCGCCGGTGAGTTCAGCGGAACCTCGATGGCCCGGAAGCCGGCATCGATGAGCACTTCGGCCACGCCCAGCACTGCATCGGGCGTGACGCCTCGCAAGATGGCGATCAGCGGGACGGCTTGCAGGTGTGGCGTCATGCGGGTCCGATCAGTCCTGCCGCCCGAGCCAGCAGCCACTGGCCGCGGGTGGTGCTGCCTTCGGGCGCGCGCACCGAGGCCAGGCCACACAGGCGCAGCGCGGTTTCGTAGCGCCGGCACAGGGCGTCGTCACCGATCAGGGTCACGGGCGCTGGCGGCACCCCTGCTTGCGTGGCCGCGCCGATTTCCGCGCCGATGAGGATGCCCGACAGGAAGTCGGGCAGCGCCGCCGGTGCCACGGTGCCCATCAGGCCCGCCGTTCGAGCGGCAAACACGGTGTGCGAGAGTTGCCCATGCTGCGCCAGGCCGAGCTTGACGCCACGAGAGAACTCGTCCTGCCGCAGCGTCCCGGGTGCGTCGTCGAACTGCATCAGCCGGCCCAGGATGCCGTGCTGCGTGAGCAGGCCGTAGAACTCGCCGGTCATGTAGGTCGCAAAGCGGCTGATGGCGCCGGAGCCGTCCACCCACGCCCACTTGCTGTGGGTGCCGGGAAGGACGCAGCAGCCCTCGGCGGCCAGGCCGGCACCCCAGATCTGCGTCTCCTCGCCGCGCATCACGTCGAATTCGCCCGCCTCGTCCAGGCACCGCAGGCCGGGCGCGATGTGCAGCCGCCGCGCGGCCAGCTGCCCAGGTGATGCGATGTCGATGGTGGTCATGCAGTTGACCGCCAAGGCCAAGGTAGCCGGGCACGGCAGGTAGGGCGCCTCGCGCCAGCCCTGGCGGCTACCGACCATGCCGCTGGCCACAAGGGGGCAGTCGTGCCGGGCCAGCCAGTCACCACACAGCGCGATCAGGGCAGCGGCAAACTGCCCGTCCTTGACGGCCATCACGCCGCCCGGCGCGCTGCGCGCCTCAAGGACCTGGCCACCGTCACCCAGCAGGCTGGCCCGCAGTCTGGATGTTCCCCAGTCCAGTGCGATCAAGGCGGCATCCATCAGTGCTGCCTCAGCGGCTGGCCGGCCGTTTCACGGGCGCGCAGCACGGTCAGGAAGGAGATCAGCGCCGCAGCCATCACATAGAAAGCGGGCGACAAGGTGTTGCCGGTGGCGCTGATGAGCAAGAGCGCAAAGTAGGGCGTGATGCCACCGAAAAAGGCCACCGACAGGTTGTAGGCCACCGCCATGCCACCGTAGCGGATGCGGGTGGGGAAGAGTTCGGCCATGGCGGCATTGCATGACCCGTCGAAGGCGGCGATGAACACGCCCAGCATGACCAGGCCGGCCAACGCCGAGGCCACGTCGCCGCGCGACATCAACTGCAGGGCGGGGTAGGTGAAGAGCATGAAGCCAGCACAGCCCAGCAGCATCAGCGGCCGGCGGCCGAAGCGGTCGGACAGCGTGCCCATCCACGGCACCAGCAGGGCGATGCAGAGCAGGCCCACCGTGGTCACGCCATAGGACTGCAGCTTGCTGAAGCCCTGGTGGATGATGAGGTAGTTGGGCATGAAGGCTTGCAGCGTCCAGTGGCCCACGGCCTTGATCACCACGAAACCGATGCAGAACAGCAGCGCCGGCCAGGCGGCGGTCAATGAGGTACGCAGCGGGGCCTCGCAGACCTCGCCCTTGGCAAGGATGGCCTTGAACTCTGGCGTGTCTTCCAACTGGGTGCGCAGGTACAGGCCCGCCAGCCCCAGTGGGCCGGCCAGCAGGAAGGGGATGCGCCAGGCCCAGTCGTTCATCTGCGCCTCGCTGAACATGGCGGTCAGCACGAACACCACGCCCGAGCCGGCCATGAAGGCAAGGAAGCCGAAGGTGTCGATCCAGCTCGTGAAGTAGCCGCGCCGGTGGTTGGGGGCGTACTCGGCCAGGAAGGTGGTGGCGCCGGCGCTCTCACCCCCGGCCGCGAAGCCCTGCACCAGCCGGACGATGGTCAGCAGGATGGGCGCGAGCAGGCCGATCTGGTGGTAGGTGGGCAGCAGGCCCATCACGAAGGTGGCACCCGAGGTGAGCAGGATCACCAGCGCCAGCACCTTCTTGCGGCCGATGCGGTCGCCCAGCGAGCCGAAGACCATGCCGCCCAGGGGTCGCATCACGAAGCCGGCGCCGAACACCGCGAACGCGGCCAGCAGGGCCGCCTGCGGGTCCTGCGAAGTGAAGAAGTTCAGCGCGATGAAGGTGGCCAGCGTGCCGTACAGGCCGAAGTCGAACCACTCGACGAAGTGGCCCACGCCGGTGGCCACCAGCACCTTGCGCAGGCGCGCGCCCAGCGGGCGGTTGCGCCCCTTGTCGAGGTCGGTGTCCATGTTCATGGCGTCGCGTGCGGGTGGCCGTGCTGCGGTCAGCGACGGGTGGCGCTGGCGCCACCGTCGATGGGATGGACCGCCCCGGTGATCCAGGCGGCACGGTCGGACAGCAGGAAGAACGCCAGCTCGGCCACTTCCTCGGCCCGTCCCAGGCGCGCCAGCGGGTGGCGGTGCGCGTTGGCGGCCAGTGCGGCGGCGCTGTTGGGCTGGCTGGCGTAGGACGCGCGCAGCATCGGCGTGTCGATGGAGGCAGGCGCCACGGCGTTGACGCGGATGCCGTCGGGCGCCAGTTCCACCGCCGCGGACTGGGTCAGGCTGTTCAGCGCCGCCTTGCTGCTGGCGTAGGCGGTGTGGCTGGGTGTCGCGAACTGCGCATTGATGGACGAGACCAGCAGTACCGCGCCGCCCCGCGCCGCGCGCATGCCGGGCACGGCGCGATGCAGCAGGCGCAGGGCGCCCAGCACGTTCACGTCGTGCACGTCGGCCCAGGCGGCCGGGCCGTGTTCAAGCAGGCCCCCGCGCGGGCACAGGGCAGCGGCGTGCACCAGGATCACCGCCGGGCCTGGCAGGGCGGCGAACGCCGCGTCGAGATCGGCCTCGCTGCGCACATCGGCCCGCAGGCTGGCGTCCAGCCCGGCGCAGGGCTGCAGGTCCAGGCCCGCCACCCAGGCGCCGGCGGCGCGCAGTCGTCGGGCGATGGCCGCCCCGATGCCGCTGGCCGCGCCGCTGACCAGCGCCACGCGCCCCTGCAGTTCGCCCGCGCTCACAGCTTGAACTGCAGGCTCAGCTTGTAGATGCGCCCGAAGATGTTGTTCGTGCGCAAGCCCTCGCTGACGCCGTCATAGGTGCGCTGCTGGCTGTTGAGCAGGTTGTTGGCTTCGAAGTTCAGCGAGAGCTTCGGGCTGAACTCGTAGCGCGCCGTGGCCGAGAAGTCCTTGTAGGCGTCGTTGTAGATGCCCGTGGCCGCCGCCGACAGGCCGATCACGTACTCGTCGCGCCAGTTGTAGGCCAGGCGCACGCCCAGCGGCCCGCGTTCGAAGTAGCCGACGAGGTTGACGTTGTTCTTCGACAGGCCGGGCAACGGCAGCTGGCGGCCGGAGGCGTCGGTCACCGGTGTCTTCGAATCGATGTAGCTGTAGGTCGCCATCACGCCAAAGCCGTCGAAGGCGGCGGGCAGGAAGTACAAGGGCAGCTGCAGCAGAAACTCGGCGCCCTTCACCGACGCACCCGCGCCATTGACCTTGCGGTTGATGAGGTAGTTGATGCCGCCGTAGGTCTCGGCGCGCTGCTGCTGCACGATGAAGCTGGACACGTCCTTGTTGAACAGGCCCACCGAGGCCAGCGCCTGCTTGCCGAAGTAGTGCTCCACGCTCAGGTCGAACTGCGTGGCGCGGAAGGGGTCGAGGTTGGGCGCCCCACCGCTGCCCGTGCCGGGCTGGGTCTGCACGCCGTTCACGAACAAGGCGTTGTTGGACAAGGACACGCCGTTGTTCAGGTCGGCCGTGTTGGGGAAGGCCACCACCTTGGCCGCGCCGGCGCGCGCGACCCAGCCGGGCGAGAGGTCCACGCGCAGCATGGCCGAGGGCAGGGTCTCGCTGTCGTCGCGGTTCACGGTCGTGGGCGTGGCCGTGCCGTTGGCTGCGATGAGGTTGCCGGTGGAGGCCAGGCTGCGGCGCACCAGGCGCACGCCGACATTGCCGCTCCAGCCCCGGCTGCCAAGGTCGCCGTCGAGATTGACCTTGCCGTAGGCTTCGTTGAACGTTTCGTCGATGCGGAAGGTGGACGACAGCGCGTTCACCGTGGCCCCCGGGTTCAGGCACTGCGGGTCGCTGGCGGTGGACGGCAGCGCGCTGCAGTTGGCCAGCGCCCGGGTGGCGACCAGGTAGCTGCCCGGCATGCCCGTGACCGGGGAGAACTGGGCGTTGTTGTAGCCGCCCAGCACGCCGGACAGCGCCGTGCCGACGATGCCGCCGGCGGGCCGGATGTCGGCGCGCAGCGGGTTCTGGCGTGAGTCGATCTCGTGGCGGCGCAGACCGGCTTCGACGCTGCTCAACCAGCCCTGGTCGAACTTGTGGCGCAGGTCCACGCGCAGGGCGTCGTTGTCGGTACGGGCGCGGTACACGTTGTCGAACAGGATGGTGAAGCGCAGCGCCGCCGGGTCCGACAGGTTGAGGCCGCTGACCGCGTAGGTGCCGAAGTCGCCCTGGGTGAAGTCGAAGCTGATGTTGGCGTTGACGCCGGCCAGCGGCTGCAGGCGGAAGTAGCGCTGCGCATAGGTGGACGTGGCCCGGCCGGTGGCGTATTCGGCGCGCAGCTGGGTGGCGGGGCTCAGGTCCCAGCGGGCGCGCACGGCGCTGGAGCTGACGTCCGACTCGACATCCACCATCTCGGTGTTCGACAGCACCGCACCCGTGGCGCTGCCCGCGAGCAGGATGTTGTTGGCCGAGTAGCGGGCATTGGTCAGGCCGCCCGTCGGGTTGAACGACAGCCAGTAGCGGTTGCGCTGCCCCTCCAGCGTGGACTTGAAGGTGTCGGCGACGATCTCCAGCGTGCTGCTCGCGCGCCACTGCAGCACGGCGTTGTAGCCGCGCTTGTCGCGGCTTTCCTGGAGATCCTGAACGCGTGCGTCCTGGTTGCCGAAGCGCGTGCTGCCGCCTTCGACGAAGCTGCGGTAGCCCGAGAAGGTGTCCAGGCCCTGCTGCCCGAGCTGGCGGTCGTCGCCCGACAGCGACAGCAGCACGCCAACGGTGTTTTCGGCGAACTTGGCCGAACCCAGCACGAAGAGTTCCTTGCCGGTCTTGCCCGGCAGCTGGTCATGCGTGAGCCCGACCTTGCCCACCAGCTGCCTGATCTGCGCCGAGGGCCCGTCCAGCGGCAGGCGGCTGCGGATGTCCACGACGCCGCCGATGCCGCCGCTGAGCTGGTCGGCCCCCGCCAGTTTGGTGACTTCCAGCGCGCTGATCAGCTCTGAAGGCACAAGCCCGAGCAGGCCATAGGTCGACGAGCCGAGCTGGTCCAGGCCGACGCCGCCGCGGCCGGTGCTGTCCAGGATTTCGCGCCCGTTGAACAGCGTCACGTTCTGGCGCAGGCCGCGCACCGAGATGCCTGTGCCTTCGCCGATGCCGCGGTCCACCTGCACGCCCGACACGCGGGCCAGCGATTCGGCCACGTTGCGGTCAGGCAGCTTGCCGATGTCTTCGGCGACGATGGCATCGACGATCTGCGTCGCGTCGCGCTTGGTCTTCAGCGCCGATTCCATGCTCTGACGAATGCCGGTGATGACTATCGTGTCCACCTTCTCGGGTTCGGGCGGCGTCTGCGCAAAGGCCGCGTGGATCGCGAGGGTCAGGGAGCTGGCGCCGAACAGGGCGCGCGGAATCAGTCGCTTCTGGGGCATGGGTGTCTCCGTCAGGGTGGGCGATCACTGCGCAGGCCGGGAACCCGGCACAAGAAGCAATGTATCTTTAGTAGTGACAGATGCGCATGCTAACGCGGGGCAAACGCTCGCTAGATGGGGTAAATACGAGTACACATCCCTTGCCTGGAATTCCTTTCATGTTGCTATAGTTGACACAATATTGACCATTCGCATCCTGCTCTGGGCTGCCTTTCGAGGTGTTCGATGACCGTGTTGACCGGAGTTCTGCCCATCCTGCCGACCATCTTTGCGGCGGACGGTGACCTGGACGAAGCGGGCACCCGGCGCGTGCTCGAAGACGTGATCAACAGCGGAGCGCACGGCGTGGTGTTCCCCGGCCTGGCCAGCGAGTACGACCACCTGACCCGCGATGAGCGGCTGCGCATGACGGCCCGGCTGGGCGAGTGGGTCGCCGGCCGCGTGCCCTTCGTGATCGGCGCCAGCAGCGCCGGCGTCGAGGACGCCGTCCGCTACGCGGACGCGGCAGCGCGGGCCGGCGCCGCCGCAGTGATGGTGCTGACCCCGCATGCGCTGGCCCAGGACCTGGGCGCGATGGCGGCCTTCTATGCGCGCATTGCCGAAAGCAGCGGCTTGGCCGTGATGCTGCAGAACGCACCGGCGCCCATGGGCGTGGGGCTGGCCTTGGAGCGCGTCGCTGAGCTGGCGCGAGCCGTGCCCGGCATTCGCAGCGTGAAGGAGGAAGCCCCGCCCTCGGGCCAGCGCATCACGCGGCTGACCCTCTTGGCCGGTGATTCCCTGGATGCCGTTTACGGCGGTGCCGGCGCCCGCCACCTCATGGACGAACTCGCGCGCGGCGCCCAAGGCACCATGCCGGCTTGCGAAATCAGCGCGTTGCACGTGGCCATGGTCGATGCCTGGCGCAGCGGCCATGAGGACAAGGCCCGCTCACTCTACGAACGTACCTTGCCCCTGCTGACCATGCAGGCCGTCTTCCGCTGGCGCCTGACCAAGGCCGTCCTGCTCAGGCGCGGCCTGATCGGAAGCGACTTCACGCGGGCACCCGGCCCTGCGCTGGACGCGCTGGACTGGCACGAGCTGGACGCGATGCTGGCCCGACTGAAGGACCTGCTGCCATGGGCATGAGCGTCGGCGCGCCGGGGCCAAGGCGCGCCCGCAGGCCATGACACACGTCACACAGGTCGATACCTTCATCGTCACGCTGCCGCGCGACGTGCCCTACCTGGGGCCGCTGGCCGACGGTGAACACGTCAACGCCCGCGGCTACATCGTGCGCAAGGGCAATGGCACGCTCTATCCCACCGTGGACCGGTCGGTGGTGGTGCGCGTGCGAACCAATGACGGCCTGGAGGGCTGGGGCGAGACCTACGGCCTTTGCGCACCACGCGCGACCTGCGAGCTGATCAACGAGCTGCTGGGCCCGGTCCTGATGGGCCAGGACCCGGCGCAGGTCGAGACGATCTGGGACCGGCTCTACGGCCTGATGCGCGTGCGCGGCTGCGTCGGCGGCTTCCATGGCGACGCCCTGGCTGCGCTGGACATCGCGTTGTGGGACCTGCATGCCCGTGCCCAAGGCTGCGCCATCGCGCAACTGCTGCACCCACAGCCGGCGCCGCGACTGCCCTGCTACTTGTCGGGCTTGCCCGCGGCCACCCTGGCCGAGCGCGTGGACCTGGCGCGGCATTGGCAGGGCCAGGGCATCGGGTCCTTCAAGTTCGCCGCCGCCGTCAGCCACGAAGGCGTGCTCGAGGAAATGACGGCCTTGCGCGAGGCGCTGGGCGCAGCCGCGGAGATCATGGTTGACCTGCACTGGAGATACAGCGCTGACGAGGCCCTAGCGCTGGCTCATCGCCTGGCGCCGTTGCGGCCCGTGTTCATCGAAGCGCCGGTGAAGCCCGAAGACCACGCCGGCTTTCGACGCGTCTGCGCCGACAGCCCGGTGCCCGTCGCCGCCGGCGAGGAGTGGTATTCGCACTACGAGTTCGGCAACCGCCGCTGCCCTGGCCTGGCCTTCGTGCAACCCGAAATGGCGCACACCGGCATCACCGCCTTCCGGCGCATGGTTGCCCTGGCCGCCGTGACGGGTGGTCAGGCCATCGCTCCGCACGCCACCATCGGCGTGGGCCTCTTCCTTGCCGCCAGCCTGCAGGTCAGCTGCGCCGTGCAGGGGCTGTGGCGGCACGAGTGGCAGCACTCGGTGTTCGAGCGCCACCTGCCGCTGCTGGACACCACGATGGGCCGCGAAGGTCTCTTCTATCGCCCGCCCAGCGGCCCCGGGCTAGATGCGGTGCCGCATGCCCGCTTCTGGCAGCACGCTGAGCCCGTGACCTGAAGCCCATGATGCCGGGGTTGCAGCTTAGAGTTCCCGCATGCGTTCTTCCACCCTCGGCGCACAGCCGAACCAGAGCCTGATCGACGGCATGGCCACGCTGCAGGCGCTGGCCACCTCTGCCGAGCCCATCGGCTGTCGCGAACTGGCGCGCCGTGTCGGCCTGGACCCCACCAAGGTCAACCGGCTGCTGAAGACGCTGAGCTACCTGGGCATTGCGCGCCAACTCAGCAACCGCAAGTACACGGCCGGCTCCGGCATGCACGTGCTGGCGGCGCAATCCTTGTTCGCCAGTGGCCTGATCCGCCGCGCCCTGCCGGTGCTGGAGGGCCTGCGCACCTTCGGCCACACGGTGGCCATGGGGGTGCTGTGGAACGACAGCGTCAGCTACCTGTTCCACGCCCCGCCGGGCCTGGAGGCCTCGCGTGGGCTGGGCCGCATCGGCCTGCTGCCGGCCACCACCTCGGGCATCGGCACGGTGCTGCTGTCGGAGTTGCCTGATGCCGAGGTACGACGCATCTACGCGGCCCACGACAGCATCCCCAGTTACCCGGCGGGCATGGACGCCTTGCTGGCCAAGCTGGCGGAAGTGCGCGCACTGGGCTATGCCCGCGTGCCGGTGCCCGACGATCGCAAGCACCACGTGGTGGCCGTGACCACAGGCGATCCTGCGCATGCCGGTCTGGCCCTGTCGGGCTGGATACCCGAGGCCGCCACCGAAGAACTGGTGGCCGCGCTACGGGTGGCCGCAGTCGAGGTCGGCTGATCGAACATCCTCCACCCGGCCGTTGCGGGCGAGTGTCGACGATCGTCACGGCAGCAAACCCTGGGTGCCCTGCGTCGCCAGGCCAGCCTCATGTGCGGGTCAGACTTGCGCCACGGGTCTCAGACCTGTCAACTGAGGCGATCCAGGGCGGCCTGAAGCCGTCGTCCGTTGTTCGGCATGCAGCCCCTGCTCCAGGGCACACTGAGACGTGGCATTCCGGCTGCGGCGCCGCAATGCAAGAAGGCGAAGGCCGCGCACCCGTTCGGCGTGCGGCCTTCGCCGGGGCGCGCGGGCGCCGACGCGCCTAGAACCCGAGGCTGGCCAGCAGGTCGTCGACTTCACCCTGGTTGGTGACGACGTCGGTGCGGCCTGCGGCATTCACCACCGGGCCGTGCAGCACGCTGGGGTCGACCTTCTCGCGCTGCTCGGGCGGCACCACGCTCACCAGCAGCTTGACCAGGCTGTCTTCCAGTTCGTTGGCCAGCGTCACCACCTTGGCCACCACCTGGCCGGTGAGGTCGTGGAAATCCTGCGCCATCATGATGTCGGTGAGGTGGGCGTCGACACGCGCGGTGCGCTGCTCGACGTCCTGCACGAAGTTCAGCACCGCGCCGCTGGCCACGGCCTTCACGGGGTTGGCGACGATGGCCTCGGCCATGGCGCGCGTGGCGGCGTTCAGCGCGGCGTGGTCGGCCTTGGCCGCGTCCACCGAGTTGAGCACCTTGTTGGCGGCGTCGGCCGTCTTCTGCGCGATGTAGGTCAGGCGGCTGCGTGCGTCGGGCAGGCCGTCGGTGGCCAGCTGCAGCCTGGGCATCACGCCCAGTTGCTGCATGGTGTCGTGCAGCAGCCGCGTGATCGAGCCGATCTGCTGGAAGACCTCGGGCGAGACGGCGAGGCTGTGGGCGGGCTGCAGGGTGGCGATGTCATCCATCTTCATGTTTTTCTCCCTGCGTGGCGTCAGGCGGTGGCGGCCAGCTTCTGCAGGATCTTCTGCACCTTCTCTTCCAGCGTCGCCTTGGTGAAGGGCTTGACGATGTAGCCCGCCGCGCCGCTCTGCGCGGCCATCACGATGTCTTCCTTGCGCGCCTCGGCGGTGACCATCAGCACCGGGATGTGGCGCAGGCCCTCGTCGGCCTTGATGGCCTTGAGCAGGTCGAAGCCGTTCATGTTGGGCATGTTGATGTCGCTGACGACGAAGTCGTACTTCTGCGCCTTCATCATGCCGAGCGCGACGACGCCGTCCTCGGCCTCGTCGGCGTTGTTGCAGCCCATCTCCTTGAGCAGGCCGCGCACGATGCGGCGCATGGTGGAGAAGTCGTCGACGATGAGGAACTTCAGGTCGGTGGGCGTGCTCATGAAAGGGAACCTCGGTTGGACGATTCGGGGATTTATCGGTTGACGGCGCCGGGACTTGAACCCGGCGGTGCTGCGACGGGCACCGCGGCCGCGGCGGGCAGCGCCTCGGTGGCGGCAAGTTCCTCGTCGGTCAGCGCAGGCGTGGTGCGGAACAGCGCTTCCTCGGCTTCGCGCGTCATCACGACGATGCTGATGCGGCGGTTGGTGGGTGCAGCCGGGTCGCGGCGGTCGAAGGGGTTGCTGGCGGCCAGACCCTGCACACGCAGCACCTGCTCGTCGGGCAGGCCGCCGCCGATGAGTTCGCGCCGCGACGCGTTCGCACGGTCGGCGCTGAGTTCCCAGTTGCTGTAGCCACGCTCGCCGCTGCCGAAAGGCAAGGCGTCGGTGTGGCCTTCCAGCGTCAGGCGGTTGGGCACCTCGCCCAGCACGCTGCCCAGTTCACGCAGCACCTCGCGCATCGCCGGCTGCACCACCGCGCTGCCGCTGGCGAACATCGGCCGGCCCTCGGCGTCGACGATCTGGATGCGCAGGCCGTCGCGCGTCATCTCCAGCAGGATCTGCGAAGACAGCCCGGCGATCCTCGGGTTGGCCGCGATCTGCTCCTCGAGCTTCTTCTTGATGTCCTTCAGCCGCGCGATCTCGGCGCGGGTCTGCTCGGCCTTGAGCTGGTGCACGTTGATGGTGGACTTGGTGGCCTCCATGTCGCCGCGCTTGACCTGGCCGGTGCTGCGCGTGAGGTCCTGCCCGCCGCCCTTGACGACGTGAGACGAGTCGCCCGAGCCGCTGCCGCCGTTGAGCAGCGCCAGCTTCAGCGGCGCGCCGAAGTAGTCGGCGATGCCCTTCTTGTCGCCTTCGGTCGTGCTGCCCAGCAGCCACATCAGCAGGAAGAAGGCCATCATGGCCGTCACGAAGTCGGCGTAGGCGATCTTCCACGCGCCGCCATGGGCGGCATGGCCGCCCTTCTTGACGCGCTTGATGATGATCGGCTGCAGCTTCTTGGCGTCACCGGCCATCACTGACCCCCAGGCTGCGGTCGCGGCGGTGCCGCGATCCTCGCCACCCCCCGAGGGGGCTCATGCGACGGGCCGGCGGAGCCGGACCCGTGCATGTCCTTGGTGTCGACGGGCCTGGCGGCCGTCGGCGTGCGCGGCGCCACCGGGTGCGCGGGGCCCCATGGCAGGCAACGTTGCAGGCTCAGGCCGTCGAGCAGACCGGGGCGGGTGGCACCTTGCAGCACGCTCATTTCTTGCCCTTCACGTGGCCTTCCAGCTCGGTGAAGCTGGGGCGGTCGCCGGAATACAGCACCTTGCGGCCGAACTCGATGGCCACCTGCGGCGCGTAGCCCTGCATGCTGGCCAGCAGCGTGGTCTTGATGCACTGCAGTTCCTTGCTGCCGTCCTCGACCTTCTGCTCGAGCAGGCCACCCAGCGGCTCGGCGAAGCCGTAGGCCAGGAAGATGCCGAGGAAGGTGCCGACGAGGGCCGAACCGATCATGCCGCCCAGCACCGCGGGCGGCTGGCCCACCGAGCCCATGGTGTTGACCACGCCCAGCACGGCGGCCACGATGCCGAAGGCCGGCAGCGCACCGGCCATGCGCTGGATCGCCGCCACCGCGGCGTGCTCTTCCTGGTGGTGCGTGTCGATCTCGCTGTCCATCAGGCTCTCGATCTCGTGCGCGTTGAGGTTGCCCGAGACCATCATGCGCAGGTAGTCGGTGATGAACTCGGTGACGTGGTGGTCGTTGCCGACGTTGGGGTACTTCTGGAACAGCGGGCTGCTGTGCGGGTCCTCGACGTCCTTCTCGATCGACATCAGGCCTTCCTTGCGCGCCTTCTGCAGGATGTCGAAGAGCAGCGCCAGCAGCTCCATGTAGCGCGCCTTGCTGTACTTGCTGCCCTTGAAGCAGCGGCCGATGCCCGAGATCGTGGCCTTCACCACCTTCATCTGGTTGTTGGCCAGGAAGGCGCCGATGGCGGCACCGAAGATGGTGATCATCTCGAACGGCAGCGCCTTCAGGATGACGGCGATGTTGCCCCCGTGGACGATGAAGACCCCGAAGACGCAGCCCAGCGCCATGACCCAGCCGATGATGACGAACATGTGGATTGATCCGCGTAGTGACCGGCAGCGGGACAGACCTGAGCCGGGCTTGTGTGGGTTATCGGCCGCGCGGGGGCTGGATTGAGGGCGCGGCCGGCCCCGCGGGCTGGTAGACCCACACCGGCTTGCGGCCGCCACCCTGCAGGCAGGCCACCGGCACGGCGCCGGGCACGGCAAATTCCAGGCTCACGAGCCAGGCGCCGGGCGCCAGTTCATGCGCCGCCTTGGTGTGCGCGCGGGCCATGCTCTCGGGGCGCTGGAAGAGGTAGACGAGGTCGTAGCCACCCCAGGGCACGGCCCACATGTCGCCGCGCCGCACCTGCGCGTGGCGACAGCGCCAGCGTGTGGCCCAGGCCAGCAGCGGGCTCCACTCGCTGCCGCTGAGCGCCGCCTGCGGCCACAGCCGGTGCAGCGCGGCCAGGCCGTGGCCGAGGCCGCAGCCGGCATCGTGCACACGCTGCGGCTGGCCGACGACGGCGTCGAGCCCCGCCAGCGCGTCTTGCGGGGTCGGGAACAGCGGCGCGTCGCGCCAGGCGCGCAGCGGGTAGAGCGCCAGCACGGGCAGCAGCAGCAGCAGCCAGAGCGCCGGCGGCAGTGCCCCTGCAACACCCAGCGCCAGCGCCGACAGCGGAAAGCCCGCGGCGGCAATGCCCTGGCGCCAGCGGCCGCGGCAGCGCAGCGCGGCCCCGGTGGCCAGGCCCAGCGCCACGGCGAAGGCCGCCGCCGGCGCCACACCGGCGGCTCCCAGCAGCAGCCACAGCAACCAGCCCAGCGCCCACACCGCCACCGCGGGCAGCGGCCAGGGCAGGCGCGGCCGCAGCGGGGCCCGCAGCGCGGGAAGACGAGACGGGTTCATCGTGCGCCGAGTGTGTTCGCCACGGCGCCGCGGCAAGCACGGAAAAGCCGGGCTGCGGGGCACCAACTCGCGCCGCCGGGGCTGGGAGCGTGGGCGGCCGGCGCCGCCCTCAGGCCAGCAGCCGGTCGTGCGGCGGACGCACCTTCACGCTGGACGGCGTCACCGCGCTGAGCACGGCATAACGCTCCTGCGCGGTGTCGCGCAGCAGCGGCTCGCCCAGCGGGCTGCCGCGCGGCGACACCAGCGCCGCCACGCGCGGCACGTTGGCGCGTTCGCCGCGGGCCACCACGATGGCCAGTTCGCCACTGGCCAGGGCGACGAAACAGCCCGGCGGGTACAGGCCCACGGCCTTGAGCATCGCGCCGCCGATCTCGTCGGGCATGCCATTGGCGCCCAGGCAGGCCTCGCGCGCCGCGCGCACCGGCGACATCGGGCTGCGCGTGGCGCGGCGGCTGATCTTGGCGGTGAAGATGTCGACCCGGCGCAGCAGCCGCGCCAGCTGGCGCTCGGGCGGCTGTTCGGCCAGCGGCTCGCCGTCGCCCTGGGCGTCGTGGTGCCGGCGCACGACGTCCAGGCAGAGCCGGTCGCTGAAACCCCCGGCCTCCAGCAGCGCGGCACCGGCCGCGGGGTGGGCGTCGATCTGTGCACGCGTCGCCGCGGTCGGCTTCTGGTGGGTGGTGGCCAGTTCGTCCTGCAGGCGTCGCATCGCCGCGTTCATGGTCAGCGCGGCGCGGCCCAGGCTGTCGATCCACGGCTGCGACCAGCCCAGCTTGGCCGCCGCGTGTTCGGCCACCACCAGCGTCAGCAGCGCGTGGTGGCAGCTGTACTTCTGTGTCGAGTGCCCGGCTTCGTAGATGTGGTGGTACAGCGACGCGTCGGGGCGTTGCTCGAACAGCGCGCGCGCGCGGCCGTGCACGTTGAACAGACGCGGACGCCAGTCCGTGCCAGCGCTCAGGCCGTGCAGGGCATCGTCGAGCAGGTCGACCAGGTCGCGCCACTGCTGCGACAGCGCCGGCGGCGCAGGCGCGAGTTCGATCGGTGCCAGCCGCGTGCGCAGCCAGGCCGTCAGCTCGCCTTCCTGGGCCAGCAGCGGCACACGCGTCAGTGCGTCGAACTGGACGGGGTAGTCGACGGTGTCGCCGGTGGCGAGCCTGACCTGCCCCTGCGCGTCGAGGAGGTCGAAGGGCAAGGGCTCGCAGAGCCGCAGGCAGTGAACGGGAAACGGGGCGAGCTTCAAGTTGTCGTGGCGCGAGGGCGTCTCGGCAATGCATGGGCGACATGCTTGATATCGGCGCGCGCTGGAAACAACTGGAGAGCGGCCTGCATGCCGTGCCCGCCGCGCACCCAAAAAAAATAGCGGGTCCCGAGGGACCCGCTGGAAAGCACAGGGATCTGTGCCAGGAGGAGACGAACAATGAAACCAACCACCTGGCCCAGTTTTCGACCGCGTGCGGAGGAACCTGAGCCCCCCGCGGCCG
>Ga0154020_10000771_pt1 | contig 39588 bp, 28 predicted proteins | sample Klosneuvirus_201_FD_109709 | JGI IMG/M metagenome (GOLD analysis project Ga0154020, IMG submission 109709) | Active sludge microbial communities from wastewater, Klosterneuburg, Austria - Klosneuvirus_20160825_MG | ecosystem: Engineered > WWTP > Aerobic digester > Activated sludge | place... | reverse complement strand
CAGGAATGTAAACCGGATGGTTTGCGGGGCCTGCCTCCTGCGTGCGCTGCCATGGCAGCGCACGCAGGAGGCAGGCCCCGCAAACCATCCGGTTGTGAAAAAAACGTGCAGCACACGAAATATCGGAGATACTCCGGGAATTCGGCGCGCAAAAATAATGCTTATGTGTTGAAAAAACCAGTTGGGATAATCGCAAGAGGCTCATTCCGACCACCTAAAAAACCATTTACATTTCTCCATACAATCGCCGCACGGAATCCATGAGCGGACCTTTTTTGCGGCGGGAAACCTCCACGGTGTCGCCGTTTTCAAGTTTAAGGTAGCCACCTTCGCCTTTGATGTAGGTTTTCATGAAGTTCATGTTGACGATGTGCTTTTTGTGTACGCGCACAAAATTGAGGCGCAGCAGTGTATCCTCATACGCCTTGATGGTTTTGCTGGCCGTGATTTTGTTTCCGGTTTTGAGAATAAAATGCGTGTAGTTGTCTTCCGCTTCGAGGCGCACGATATCGCTCAGGCGCACGAAGTGAACCCCATCAAGGCCCGAGATGCCGATCTTTTCGAAGGCATTGGGCATGTTGGGCGAGTAGTTTTGCTGGAGCAGTTCTACCCGTTGTTTGATGTTGCCGGCCTTGCGGTTGATACGGGTGCGGCTGACGGCCCGGCGAAGGTCTTCCGGTTCGATGGGTTTAAGCACATAATCCACCGCGGAAAAATCGAAGGCCGGGAGGGCATATTCGTTGTAGGCGGTGACGAAAATAATGTCGAACGGGATTTCATCCATTTGTTCCAGCCCCTGGAATACAAGCCCGTCCGGCAAGTCAATGTCGAGAAATGCAACATCGTACTGGCTGTCGCGGTCTTCGGCGGTCAGGCGGAGCAGGTCGGCATTAGAGCCGCCGGTAGCGACTACTTCCACATCGGGGCAATACTTGTGGAGCATGTTCTGGAGGTTGGCCAGCCCTTCGGGTTCGTCTTCGATTAAAAGTGCGCGTGTCATGGGAGGATTGAGTTTGTATGTGAACGGATGATATCGGCAGGGTAGTGCTGGTTGATGGTGCGGGCAAAGTTCGGGCTTCTGCCTTAAAAAACAGAGGCCCACAGCGTATTTGCTGAGGGCCTCCGGGGGATATGCTGAAAAAGGATCACAACTCTTTGACTTTAAGGCGCATGCCGATGCTCACGGTTTCGCAGTTGTTCAGTTTGCGTAAGGTCTCGGTTGGGGTTCCGTATTCCCGGGCAATATCGTCGAGGGATTCGTTTCGGCGCACGGTGTGGTATTGGTACTGTTTGAACCGTTCGGCTTCTTCGCGTTTCAGAACGGGTACCGGATCCGTTGGAACAATTCCGTTGGCGGATGATGCGGAAGTGGCAGCGTCGGCTTTTGCAGGTTTGGATGTTTCCTGTTTCGGCGCCTCAATACGCAAGGGGGAGTGTTTGAACACGTACACCGGGCGCCATACGTTGAGGCGCGTGCCGGCTTGAACCGTTTCGTCCTTGAGGTCGTTCCATGTTTTCAAATGCTCGACGTGGCAGCCCAGCATCGCGGCTACACGTTCGACGTGGTCGGTTTGCTGCACGGTAACGGGGAGTTGCCAGTAGCGTCCATCGCCAAGATTGGTGTTCGGGGACGCTTTCAGGCTTTCGATCATATAACGGCGGCCGCCAAGGCCGTTCAGATAGCGCAAAAATGCGGGCATGACGCGCTGGGGCAGCAAAACGTAGTATCCTTTTTCACTTGCCGGTACATAGTCGCGCTTGAAGCCCGCGTTCAGGGAACGGATCACGCCGTAGTCGAGTCCGGTAGCTTCGGAAATATCCTGAAACGAAATGGCTTCATGTACCCGGAGGTATGTGGTCAATTGCTCGTCGGTGTCCGGTTCGACCATGCCAAGGTCATGCACATTGAAATAATTGCAGATGTAGGTTGCCGCGATAAAAGCAGGAACGTAGTTGCGCGTTTCTTTGGGCAGGAAACGCTGGATATCCCAAAAATCGCGGCTGTGCGCGCGTTTGATGGCCGAGTTTACCCGTCCCGGGCCAGTATTATAGGCGGCCAGGGCCAGGGCCCAGTCGTTGTACTGCCGGTACAGGTCCTTGAGGTATTGCACGGCTGCTTCGGTGCTTTTGACGGCATCGCTGCGTTCGTCCACGGCGGAATTTTGCAGCAGGTCGTAGTCTTTCCCGGTGTACGGCATGAATTGCCACAGCCCGGTAGCGCCCACGCGCGACACGGCTTTGGCGTTCAGGGCAGATTCCACCACGGCGAGGTATTTCAAATCGGCAGGCAAGCCGTGCTCTTTGAGTTTTTCTTCGAACAAAGGAAAATAGGTCAGGCGGCGCCCGAGCATGATGCGCGTTTTTTCGGATTTCACCTGGAGGTAGGTCCGAATATAGCCTTTCACGACACCGTTCGTTTTGAGGTCCAGGCAACCGCGGAGGTTTCCGAGGCGGTCGCGCAGTTCAGTGTCGGTGGGTAGCGGGGCGCCGCCTTTGGCTACCAACATTTCCGTGGTGTCGGGTTCGGGAAGTTCGGCTTCATCTTGTGCCAGTACCGGCGCGACCGATGTCAACAAACAAAAAAAGGCCAGCCAGTAGCGTACAGATTGTTTTCGCTGCATAATGTCAGGTAATACGAATGTTAGGTGAACAAGGCGAATGGTAGCCGATTAAAGCGAAGAGCCCCTTAAACGGGTGGTGAAAAATATTATTTCAACTGGCAGGGAGACCGCCCAAAAATGTGGTGCGTTTGAATGCTAAATCGGCAAAGGGAGCCGCAAAAGTCTAATTTTCATTCGATACATCCGTGCACGGAGCCAACAATTAACATTTGCGGGCCATTTGCGGCCAATTTTTCGAAATTTTGTTTCGAGCAACAAAAAGTCGCACGACTTGGCTTTTTTCTGGGGAACGTGTGTACTTTTGCGCCGCTTTTCAACGCGGTATCTGGCTCCCGGTGGCCCGTTTCCGTCTACCTGACACCGGAGACCAAACATCATTTCGTTATATGGCAAATATCGGTCGTATCAAACAAATCATCGGCGCTGTGGTAGATGTGGACTTTAGCGGTCCCAACAGCAAACTGCCGGAAATCTTGAATGCTCTCGAAATCACGCGCCCGGATGGCACCACCCTCGTGCTGGAGGTGCAACGCCACCTCGGGGAAGACGGTGTGCGCACTATCGCTATGGACTCCACCGACGGCCTCATGCGTGGCATCGAATGTGTGGACTCCGGGTCGCCCATCGCCATGCCTATCGGCGAGGTCGTGCGCGGACGCCTGTTCAATGTGGTCGGCGAGGCCATTGACGGCATCGGCAAGGTGGAAAAAGGTAAGGATGCTTATGTGATCCACCGCAAACCCCCGGCTTACGAAGACCTCTCCACCGAGCGCGAAATTCTGTACACCGGTATCAAGGTTATTGACCTGATCGAACCGTATGCCAAAGGTGGCAAGATCGGCCTTTTCGGCGGCGCCGGTGTAGGCAAGACGGTGTTGATCATGGAATTGATCAACAATATTGCCAAGGCTTACGACGGCATGTCGGTGTTTGCCGGTGTAGGCGAACGTACCCGCGAGGGCAACGACCTGCTCCGCGAAATGATCGAATCCAATGTAATCAGATACGGGGAAGCCTTTAATCATTCCATGGAAGAAGGCGGCTGGGACCTGAGCAAGGTGGACATGGCCGAACTTCGCAAGAGCCAGGCCACGCTGGTGTTTGGTCAGATGAACGAACCTCCCGGCGCTCGCGCCCGTGTAGCCTTGTCCGGTCTTACCATGGCGGAGTATTTCCGCGACGGCGACCTGAGCGACCCGGCCGGTGGCCGCGACATCCTGTTCTTCGTGGACAATATCTTCCGGTTCACCCAGGCAGGTTCCGAAGTATCGGCTCTCTTGGGCCGTATGCCCTCGGCTGTGGGTTACCAACCGACTCTGGCTACCGAGATGGGTATTATGCAGGAGCGTATTACATCCACCAAACGCGGTTCCATCACGTCGGTACAGGCGGTGTACGTGCCGGCTGACGACTTGACCGACCCGGCGCCCGCTACTACGTTCGCCCACCTGGACGCTACGACGGTGTTGAGCCGGAAAATTGCATCGCTCGGTATTTACCCGGCTGTGGATCCGCTCGACTCCACCTCGCGTATCCTCGATCCGAAAATTATCGGCGACGAGCACTACCGCTGCGCCCAGCGGGTGAAAGTTATTCTCCAGCGCTACAACGAATTGCAGGATATCATTGCCATCCTCGGTATGGAAGAACTTTCCGACGAAGACAAACTCGTTGTGAGCCGCGCCCGCCGTGTGCAGCGCTTCCTGTCGCAGCCGTTCCACGTGGCCGAACAGTTTACCGGTCTCAAAGGGGTACTGGTGCCGATTGATGAAACCATTCGTGGCTTCAACATGATTATGGACGGCGAAATGGACGAATACCCGGAGGCAGCATTCAACCTCGTCGGTACCATTGACGACGCCATCGCAAAAGGCAAAAAACTGCTCGCAGAAGCATCCAACTAAGGGTTAGAAGGTTAGAAGGTTAGAAGGTTTGAAGGTTTCTGGTTAATACGTATACAATCAGAAACCTTCAAACCTTCTAACCTTCTAACCTTCTAACCTTCTAACCTTCAAACCTTCAAACCTTCCAACCTTCAAACCAGGTTTTTTTATGAACATCGTCATCCTTTCTCCCGAAAAACAGATTTTCTCCGGGCCGATCAAATCGGTGAAAGTGCCGGGCGCATCCGGTTCATTCGAAATGCTGGAGAACCACGCACCGATCGTATCATCGCTGGAAGCCGGCGAAGTGCGCATTGTCAAGGAAAACGGAGAAAAAATGACCCTCAGGGTGGAAGGTGGCTTCGTTGAAATGCTAAACAACGAGGTGTCGCTATTGGTCGCGGGGGTGAAAGAGTAATCCCCCTCCCATTTCTACCCAATTCGTCCGCTACTGGCAGGAGGTTTTGTCCAATGTCTCAATCCGAAGGTATACTTTTGCGGGGCAATTGACATACAATCACCTCGCAATGAAAAAACTGCTGCTTTTGCTGCCTTTCGCAGCCCTGCTGATTCAAGGCTGTTCCAACGATTTTGATATCGTGACAAACTGGAAAGAAATTCCGGTCGCGTATGCGATTATCACGCCCAAGAACACCGCAAATTATATTCGGATCGAAAAAGCCTTTCTCGATCCGGTGACCAGCGCCGTTCAAATCGCACAAATCGCCGACTCCCTCTACTACCCGGAAAGCGCCATCGGCGTGTTTTTGGAAGAGGTGGGTACCACTAAAAAAATCACCCTCACCCGTGTGGACGGCAACCTGGACGGTATCGTCCGGGAAGATGGAATTTTTGCCACGCAGCCGAATTGGTTGTACAAAACCACTGAGCCAATTCTGGCCGAAAAAACCTATCGCCTGCGCATCATTCGCAACGACGGTCAGCCTGATATCACGGCGGAAACAACCATCCCGGGCGAGTTCCTGATTACCACGCCAAGCCCATCGCAGTCGCCTGTCAGAATGGGGTTTCAACGCGACAAAAGCACGACACTTTCCTGGCGTACCGACGAAAACGGCGTCTATTTCAACGTCCGTTTTCATATCCGGTACTCCGAGTTTGCGCTGAACGGGTCTCTTATCAAACACGACACCTTGTCCTGGACTCCCATTCCCAATATTCGCAGGACTGATATAAAAGTGAGCGACAAACTTTACAAAAGCGATGCAGTGATCAATACTGCGGCGTTTTTCAATTTTCTGGTGGCCAACATCCCAGTGATCCAGGACCGCTTCCGAAAGTTCGACGGTGTTGATTTAGTTATCGAAGGTGGAGGCAAGGAGATTGAACGATACCTCGAAACCGCAACAGCCAACTCCGGAGTCACCGGGGCCGAACTGGTCTCTTCGTACACAAACCTTTCGGAAGGGTTCGGGATATTCACTTCGAAGAATACCAAAACCCTTCTAAACGTACAGATCACTTCCGAAACGATTACGGAATTGAACAAACAGTCGCCCGAACGCGACCTGAACTTTCAATAATTTTCTGAAAATTAAATGCCTTGTTAAGGACGATTTATCCGCAACATTTTTCCGCCGCCTGCCGTTTAATCGACAATTTGGTTGTAAAAAGCAGAAAATGCTACCGCAACCTCAAGGTTTGAAAATGTTCATGGGATTATAATTTGTTGTTTTACGACCACGCCAAACGAGGCGTGGTTTTTTTTTGCCCTACTTTCGCGCCGCAATCGTTCATCCCAACCCACGCTCGCGCACCATGTCTGCTACCACCGGCGAAATCAAACGCATCACCACCCACGTTATCCAGGCCATGAAAAACCGTGGCGAAAAAATCGCCATGCTTACGGCATACGATTTTTCCATGGCCCGCATCCTCGACGAAGCCGGTATTGACATCCTGCTGGTAGGCGATTCCGCATCCAACGTCATGGCCGGCCACGAAACCACGCTGCCCATTACGCTCGACCAGATGATCTACCACGCCCAATCCGTGGTGCGTGCCGTGCACCGCGCCATGGTTGTGGTGGATATGCCTTTTGGGAGTTACCAGTCCAACTCGGAAATCGCTTTGAAAAGCGCGATTCGGATTATGAAGGAATCTGGCGCGCACGCCGTCAAACTCGAAGGCGGTGCAGAAGTAGAAGAGTCCATCCGGCGAATCCTCATGGCCGGCATACCTGTCATGGGTCATTTGGGATTGACCCCGCAAAGCATTTACAAATTCGGAACCTACAACGTGCGGGCAAAACAGGACACCGAAGCCCAAAAACTTATCGCGGACGCCAAACTGCTCGACGAGATCGGGTGCTTTGCCCTCGTACTGGAAAAGATTCCGGCACAGTTGGCGAAAAGCGTGTCTGAAAGCATCGAAATACCCACCATCGGCATCGGTGCCGGGCAAAACACCGACGGCCAGGTACTGGTCACACACGACATGCTCGGCATTACCAAAGAGTTCCGGCCGCGATTTCTTCGGCGGTATCTGGAATTGTTCGATGCGATCGGCGATGCCACCCAACGGTACATATCCGACGTGAAAAACCGGGATTTTCCCAACGAATCCGAACAGTATTGATCGCATCTCCTGCGCACAACCGACCACATCACGCTCAACGCACACATTTTATTCCATGAAAAGAAAAACCTGGGGACTGCTCCTGTCGGCTATCCTGCTCGGCGCCTTGGCATTGGCCTGGAAACCGCTGAAAGCCATTTACTTGTCCGGAGTGCCGGATCATCTGGAAACCCCGTTTGTGTACATTCCTACCGACGCTTCCTTTGAGCAGGTGGTGGACAGCCTTGCACAGGGCGGGTTCCTGACCGACGAAGAAAGTTTCGTCTGGCTGGCGGAAAAAATGAAATACAAACGCACCATCATGCGGCCCGGACGGTTCGAAATCGAACCGGGCTGGAGCAATCGGCGGCTCATCCAACACCTGCGTGCAGGGGAACAGGCGCCGGTCAACGTGATCCTGAACAATGAGCGCTTGCCGGAGGAAATAGCGGGCTGTGTAGCCGGTTTTCTCGAACCGGATTCGCTTGCTTTGCTCGATACGTTCCGCGATCCGACGATGCTCGCCGAACTCGGCCGGACGCCGGAAAATTTCATAACTCTGTTCGTCCCCAATACATACCAAATGTATTGGAACACAAGCGCCAGGGATTTTTTGAAACGAATGGCTAAGGAACACGACGCGTTTTGGGCCAAAAACAACCGTCTCGAAAAGGCTCGCGCGCTCGGCATGACACCCGAACAGGTGTACTCCCTTGCGTCCATTGTGGAGCGCGAAACCAATACTGCCAGCGAAAAACCCGCTATTGCGGGGGTGTACCTGAACCGCCTGAACATCAATATGCTGCTTCAGGCCGACCCGACCTGTGTTTTCGCTACGCGCGACTTCGAGGCACGGCGCGTCACGTTGTACCACACTACGTTCGATTCGCCGTACAATACCTACCTGTACAAGGGATTGCCCCCGGGCCCGATCAGCATGGCGTCCATCAGCAGCATAGATGCTGTGCTGAACCCGCAGAAGCACGACTATCTGTATTTTTGTGCCAAGCCCGACGAGTCAGGCACCCACCAGTTCGCCGCCACCTATTCGGCGCATTTGGTGAATGCCCGGCGTTTTCAAAACTGGCTGGAGCAACGGGGGTTTTAACCTGAATCGTAACAACTTAGGCTGCCCCAGTAGATTACGATTTCACCACAGATTACACAGATTCACACAGATTTTCCACAGATGAATCTGTGTGAATCTGTGTAATCTGTGGTGAAAAGTGCTTCGCCGAAGGCAATGCAAATGTTGTTGACCTGAATCACTTGTTGTAAAATAGCGAGGCCGCCAGTGTTTACACGGGCGGCCTCGATGCATTTTCAGTCAAACGTGGCAATTAATTTTTCAGCGGGGGCCAGTTGGCGCCATCCTTACGGGTCAATGCAACTGTTCCGAATTCGCCGTAGGTATTTTCCCATTCTATAGTGAGCGTAGACCCGCTGATAGATTTTATGGTGTACGTGTACGAATCGCCGTACTGGTCATTGCCTGTCACCGAGATTGTGCCGCAGATGTCCACGATGCGAAGGGTAACTGCCGGGTTTGAAGCCAACGCGCCACCTGAGCCTGCGCCATAGCAGGCATCCCAGGAGCCGAAAACGAAGTCGGTGACGGTGTATGTGTTTGCCGTTACGGCTACCAGTTCGGTAGTACCGGTAAGCGGTGCACCGGGGCAGAAGTAATCGGAGTGCACATAATCAAGTGTACCGGCCAGTGTGGACGGGCAGGAAACCTGAATTTTGTACGAAACGATTGCGCTGTTGGCCAGGTTCAGGTCTGCGGACACGAGTTTGATGTTCAGCGTCCAGGTCTCACCCGGGTTGATGTTGTCAGGCAAAATTTGAATGGGCAGATCACCAAAACTCGAGTTGGCCGGGATAGAGCCGGTAGTACTGCCTACCGAGTAGTGCTGGCCGGCAATAGCGGTGGAGGTGGGCAGGATTTCAAAGGTGTAGCCCACCGGAGCAGCCTTGTGGGCAGCAATGAGCATAGCCCGTATTCCGGCAGGCACAGCCTGGCCGTCGTTTTTGCGCAAGAACGTCAGGTTTAGTTTCCCGGCATCCAGGGAAACATATTCGTCCTGGAGGGTGAGGGGAATTTCGTCGTTGCACGAGAATTGTGTGACAGCAAAGAAGCAGAGCAACGTGCTGTAGAAGAGTATTTTTTTCATAACAATGAATTTTTAAAATAAACAGGTTGGACAGTCCGGCGAATCAGGATGAGTCACCCGTTCGCCGGACCGTGATGTGTTTGAATTAGTAGCCTTCGTTTTGTTCCATATTCTGATTCACGTCAATTTCGCGCTGCGGAATCGGGTGAACAGTCAGGTTGGACGTAGCGCTCATGGTGCAGGGCGCGCTCACCTCCAGCCCGGTGCCGCACTGGGTACGTACCATGTCGGTGCCGGTACGCCAGTAGTCGAATGCCGTGTGTCCTTCGAAGGCCAGTTCGCGGTGCCGTTCGGCGAGGATGTCGCCGATGCCGTTGGGCAGGCTCATCATCTCGGTGGCGCCGCGCTTCAGGCGCAATTCGTTCAGGTCGTCAAGCGCGTCGGGGGTATTGTTTTGGCGGAAGCGGGCTTCGGCGCGGATGAGGTACATCTCGGCCAGGCGCAGGATTTTCGGACTGGCGAGTCCTACCACGCCATCTTGCTCCAGATACTTGCCGTTGTAGTACTCGTTGTTGGGTTGCTGGAAGATGAGGTTGGCACGGCTGTCGCCGGGTTCGTACAGGTTGAGCAGGTCGGACGTCACGCGGATATCGCCATAGCCGGCCGGGATGAAGATATTACCCAGGTTGTCGGCTCCGCGGTTTTCGGAGGCTTCGTTTTTAAGGGTAAAAATTTCCTCCGAAGAGCCGGGGCCGCCAAACAAAGCGGTCACGTTGGTCGCCAGGGAATACTGGGTGTTTCCGATCAGCGAACTTGCCGCAGTTTCGGCTTTTGCCCAGTCGCCTTTGTACAGGTACACGCGGGCGAGCAGTGCTTCGGCTGCCTCCGGAGAGAACCGGTAGGTGCTTTCGTTGCGCAGAAGAGCCTTGGCCGCCACAAGGTCGGCAATAACCTGGTCGTACACTTCAGCCACGGTGTTGCGGGCCGGTTCGCCGATGCCGGATGTCAGGATGATCGGCACACCGAGGTCGGTCGCAGGAGTCCCATTGGTGTATTGCTTCGCGAAGAAACGAACGAGGTCGAAGTGTACCAGAGCGCGAAGGGCCAGAGCCTCGCCTTTGATCTGGTTCTTCTCGGCAGCATCGCCGTCAACGCGGTCCACATTATTGATCACGTTGTTGGCCCGCAGGATAGCGGTATAACCATTGTTCCAAACATCGGTGATGTCGGCGTTTGCAGTAGTCCATTGATAGGTGTAACTGGCTACAAAACGATTGGAATTGGCAGTGCTGAGGTACACGAGATTGGCCTCGGTTTCGGGCATCACCAGAAAGTTCCGACCATAATAGCCAACTGTCTGAATGGCATCGTACGCGCCGTTCACGGCGGTCTTCAGCGAGGGGAGGTCCGACAGGGCCTCGTCCGTAGACAACGATTGGGAGGGGTTGAGCTCGAGTTCCTTTTGGCAGGCAGGAACCACCAACAAGGCGAGCGAAAGGAATACTAAGATTCGTATGTTTTTCATAATCTTGTTATTGCAAGTTTTTTTAAAGAAAAGATACAAGCCGGCTATACGAATTAGAACGTGACGTCTACGCCGAACGTGATGGACTTACCTACCGGATAACGGAAGAACTCGTTGCCGCTTTCGTCGGCTTCGGGATCCAGGCCGGTGTAGTTGGTTTGTGTCCACAGGTTTTGGCCTTGCACATAGATCGTGACGCCTTGCAGGCGTGCGCGTTGCATCCAGGCAGCCGGAAGCGAATATGCCAGCACGACGTTGCGAAGACGGATATAGGAACCGTCTTCCAGATAACGCGTTGAGGTGCTTTGTGCGCCTTTGTTGCCGCCGGAACGAGGCTGCGGACGGGAGGCAATATCGCCGGGATTTTCCCAGTGTACGGCAGCATCTTTCAGGTGTGCCCATCCAAAGCGCAAGCCATCGCTTTCCATGAAAGCCCGGGATTGGTTGTAGATTTCATTTCCCTGAGCGGTGTAGAAAAATGCAGAAAGCGACAGGCCTTTGAACGAAAAGGTATTGGTGAGGCCGGCGATGAAATCCGGCTCGGCATTGCCGACAAGGAAGCGGCTTGCCTGACCGTATGTACCTGTAACGCCCATTACGCCATTATTATCAACAGCCCAAAGTGGTGTGCCGTCGGCAGGATTTACGCCTGCCCAACGCTGCATATAGTACGCGCGGATCGGTTCTCCTTCGCGGAAAATCTGAAAACCGTTCAGAATATCTTCCCCTTCCGGAAGTTCGAGCACTTCGTTTTTGTTGAACGAGATGTTGAAATCCAGACCCCAGTTGAAACCTCCTGCGCTGGTTGCTTTTACAGGCACCAGGTTGAGGGTAAGTTCCACGCCGGAGTTTCGCACCGTGCCGATGTTGCGGGTGGCGGTGGTAAAACCACTGGTGGACGACACCGGTACATTGAGCAGGAGGTTTTCGGACTTACGGTTGTAATACTCTACGGTACCACCAATCCGACTGTCCAGTATAGCAAAATCCAGGCCCACGTTCATGTTGTTCGACGATTCCCAAGTAAGTTGTGTGTTGCCGATTTGCGCCGGGCTGCTCCCGGGTTCGTTGAGATAGGCTGCGCCGAATCCGTACAGTTCGCGGGATGCAAAGTTCCCGATGTCGGCGTTGCCCGAGGTGCCGTAGCTGGCCCGGAGCCGGAGGGAGTTGATGAAACTTACGTCGCTCAGGAAGCTCTCGTCGTTGATTTGCCAGGAACCGCCCACCGACCAGAAGTTGGCCCAACGGTTGTCCGAACCAAAACGGGAGGAGCCGTCGCGGCGCAGGCTTGCGGTAAGGCGGTAACGTTCCATGAACGCGTAGTTGACCTGTCCGAGGTAGGAAATAAAGGAAAAGTCGGTTTGGGAGCCGCCGACAAAGTTTGGTTCGGCAGCCGAGTCCAACGTTTTCAGTTTGCCGGAGGCAAAACCTTTGCCGCCTGCATTGAACGATTTGAAATTCGTGCGCTGGTATTCGTACAGTGCCATGAAATCCAGGCTGTGGTCTTTTCCAAAATCCGTGAAATACCGCAAGATGGATTGGCTGGTAAGCGCCCTGTTTTGGCTGAAGGCCGTGGTCAGGGTACCTCGGTCGTTCACACCGTCAGCGGTGGTCGGATCGTCAAAGTCCACTTCGTCCACTCCGATAATGTCAATGTTGGCATTTTGCGTGAACGACAGGTTGTTCAGTATTTTGTACGTGCCTGAAATCTTGGTGGTCAACCGGAAGGTATTGATGTCCACCGTGTTCAACGGGAGCGAGTACAGGAAGTTATCGCCGGTGAGGCCGATGTATTCGTTCTCAAGACCGGTGTAAAGTTCTCCGGTTGCCGGGTTGGTTTTTCCTTGCAGCGGGGTTGTCGTGAATGCTGCTGCAATAGGCGACTGAAAACGGTTGCCGTCCACGGCATTGTTTTGCTGGGAATAGGAACCGTTCACATTCAATCCGAAGCTCAGGCGATCCGAAGCATTGTGGTCAATGTTGCTGCGCAGAGTAAAGCGGTTGAACTCGGAGCCGATCATAGTACCATCCTGATCGAAATAGCCGCCGGAGACAAAAAAGCGGGTTTTTTCGTTGCCGCCGCGGGCTTGCAGTTCGACGTTGTATGTCTTGCCGTCGCGGAAGGCCTCGTTCACCCAATCAGTGGTGTTGTCCAGCATGGAGAGCGGTCGGGTAGCGTCAATTTGCTCCTGGGTGCGTCCGCTGTTAGCAAGTACTTTGCGCTCGTAGTTCCAGGCTTCTTCAGCCGACATCAGTTCGAAGTTGCCGAAGTTCGGCATGGTTACGCCGTTTTGGGCCTTCACTGTGATCTCGGTTTTGCCCGCTTTGCCGCGTTTGGTCGTGATAACAACCACCCCATTGGAACCACGTGCGCCGTAGAGCGCCGTAGCGGTTGCGTCTTTCAAAATGGTGATGTTCTCGATGTCGTTTGGATTCAACTGCGCCAACACATCAACAGCATTGGTGGTGGCATCCAATGCCGCGAAGTTGCCTTGTTCCACGATAATACCATCTACGACGTACAGCGGATTCCTTCCGGCAGTGATGGAACCGGTGCCCCGTACGCGTACTTGCTGTTGGGCGCCAGGCTGGCCGGACGTGGCGGTGGTGTATACACCGGCAGCACGTCCCTGCATGAGCTGGTTAACGTCCGTCATCGGGATGTTTTCCAACTGTTTGGCGCCTACCACAGACACGGAAGAAATCAGTTTTTTCCGTTCTACCTCCGAGTAGCCGGTCACCACAAGTTCGGTGAGCAAACCGGCAGCTTCCAGCAGCACCACATTTACGGTATTCAAACCCGTAACGTCCAGTTCCTGCGTTTGGTAACCGGTGTACGATACCACAAGGGTGTTGGAGCCTGCGGGCATGTTGAGTGAAAACCTGCCATCGGCATCGGTAATTTTGCCGGCAGTGGTACCCTTGGCCAGCACAGTGGCGCCAAGCAGTCCGCTGCCGCTTTCATCGGTCACAGTACCCGTCAGGGACCGCTGTGCCGACACTGTACCTGCTGCCAAGAGCAGGAAACAAAACACATAAATTTGCTTCATAAATTAATAATGTTTAGTGAATAATAGAATGGGTTGGATTGAAAGAAATAGGTTACTGATTGGCAAAGTTGCAAAAGACTTTTTTGTTTTTTGTAACAATTCCGGATTATGCCAGTTTTTTGAATTTTTAATATTCCCCACCCTGCACCGTACCTTCGCGCCGATTCGCAATCTTTTCAACCATGCCCAACCCAACTTCTTCTCCCAAACAAGCCGTCGTCATCGGCGCCGGACTCGTCGGCGCTTTGTGGACGGTTTTTCTCGCCAGGCGCGGCTACCATGTGGACGTTTATGAACGCCGGCCCGACATGCGTGCTGCCGGATATGCCGGCGGGCGCTCCATCAACCTGGCCATGAGCGTGCGCGGCTGGGCCGCTATTGACAAAGCCGGTATCCGCGACAAAATCGAGAAGGTGGCCATCCCTATGCCTGGCCGTATGATGCATGCCGCAGACGGCCAACTGAGTTATCAACCGTACGGGAAAGAGGGGCAGGCGATCTATTCTGTGTCTCGGGGAGGGCTGAATCTCGAACTGCTCCGCATTGCCGAAGCGTATCCGAATGTGCAATTCCACTTCGAGCACCGCTGCACCGATGTGGACCTGCAAAACCCGCTGGTTTCGTTCGAAGATATGCGCACCGGCGCGCACAAAACCGTGGAGGCGCCGCTCATCTTTGGCGCCGACGGGGCATTTTCCGCCGTGCGCTACGCCTTGCAACGTACCGACCGGTTCGATTACATCCAGCGGTACATCGAGCACGGTTACAAGGAACTGACTATACCGCCCGATGCCGACGGCAAGCACCGCATGGATCCCAATGCCCTGCACATCTGGCCCCGGGGCAATTTTATGCTCATTGCCCTGCCCAACGCCGACGGGAGTTTTACCTGCACGTTGTTTCTGTCCTTCGAAGGCGCAGTGTCCTTCGAGCACCTGACGAACAACGAATCGGTATTGGCTTTTTTCAACCGCTATTTTGCCGATGCCGTGCCGCTCATGCCCACGCTGCTGGAGGATTTTTGGGCGAATCCCACCTCTTCGCTTGTCACCACGCAATGCTATCCGTGGCAATGGCAAAACCGCATCCTCCTCATCGGCGATGCAGCCCACGCGATCGTGCCGTTTTACGGCCAGGGCATGAATGCCGGTTTTGAGGACTGTACCATCCTCGATACGATGTACGATGCCTGCGACGGCAACTGGGCGCGTATTATTTCGGACTTTTCCGTGCAACGGAAAAAGGACGGCGATGCTATCCTCGAACTGGCGTTGCGCAATTTTATCGAAATGCGCGACCTCGTGGGCGACCCGAAGTTTTTGCTGCGCAAAAAAATAGCAGCCCGCCTGCACGAGCGGCACCCTGGGTTTTTACCGGTTTATTCCATGGTGTCGTTCAGCAATACGCCTTACCATATTGCTCTGCGCGAGGACGACCGCCAAAACGAACTTTTCCGCCAAATACTCGCCCTTCCCGACATCGAGGGAAACTGGGACGGGCCGGAGGTGGAACGTGTGTTCGGGGACTGGCTCAAACCTTGAATTCCAATAAAAATTTGCGCACCTCGGCCTGAAATTCGGCGTCGTCGTTGTCGCAAAACTCTACTTCGGCGGGCAGGACATACACCGGCAGGGTTTGTTTCCAGATAAAATCGGTGTGTAGTTCGAGGCGGGTGGCATCCTTCTCGGTGGTCAGAATGATCTTGTTCGGGCTGTTCATCGCCTCGAAGCGGCGCCGCATATCGGTCATATCGGTCTCCTCGAAATAGTGGTGGTCGGAATATTCGAGGGCCTGCACGGAGCGTACGGTCTGCGAGAGGTACTGCAGCAGGTAGTCCGTGTTGGCAATAGCGCTGACAAGCAGCACATCCGTGTTCAGGTCCAGGGGGCGGCGCAGATCGGGCCGAAGCATATCGAATGGCAGGCCGTATTGGTAGCGGGAAAAAAAGACGCGCTGGCGCGGGAAAGGATCAATTTCCCGGAGCATGTCGGTGCGTTGCCGATGGGTCAGGTTGAGCGGGCACTTGGTGACGATGATGACATCGGCGCGGCGATATCCAAAGCGGCCTTCGCGCAGGCGGCCGGAAGGCAGGAGCCAGTCGCGGGTGAAGGGGCGGCTGAATTCCGTGAGCAGGATGTTCAACCCGGGTTTGACGGCAAGGTGCTGGAAGGCGTCGTCGAGCAGGACGCACTGGATTTCGGGGTTCCGTTTGACCAATTCGGGCACACCGAGCGCGCGGCTTTCACTCACGCTGATGGAAACGTTCGGAAACTTTCGTTTGAACTGTAAGGGTTCGTCGCCGGCCTCCTCCACGGTGTCCACCACACTCACAGGCCGGTAACCCATCGTTTTGCGGCCATAACCCCGGCTGAGCACGGCTACCGAAATATACTGGTCCAGCCAGCGCAGCAGGTACTCGATGTGTGGGGTCTTGCCGGTACCGCCTACGCTCAGGTTGCCTACTGAAATGACGGGCAGGTCGAATCGTACGCTTTTGAGCACACCGATCCGGTAAATCAGGTTGCGCGCGCCCACGATCAGTCCGTACAACAAGGAAAACGGGAGCAGCAGGATTCGGATGACAATATCGTCGGACATGGCTGTGCGGTGAAAAAGCAAAAAGTCCCGTAGGAAATGCTCCTGCGGGACTTTTTGTTCAAATTTTTGTGGTACCTCCCAGGATCGAACTGGGGACACACGGATTTTCAGTCCGTTGCTCTACCATCTGAGCTAAGGTACCTTTCTTTAAAAGCGGCGGCAAAGGTAATGGCGTGTCCGGCAAAAAGGGAAGCACAAGTGACAATTTTTTTTGAGAGTACTGTTCCGCACCGGAACACGCCTTACTTTCGCGTTCGTATGCGCCAATCGTTTGCCAACCTTCTTGCCGCTCCTTTCGTAGGCGGCGCCCTGCTTTTCCTGTATTTGTCCTGGAAAGACAGTGATCGTGCACCGTATATCATTCCCTTTGTAGTCGTAGCCGCCCTGATCTGGGCTTTTGCGCCGCAGATCAACTGGTGGTGGTATTCCCGCAACCCGCCCGCCCTGCCAGCAGGGCTTCGGGCTTTGCTGGAGCGCAGTTCGGTTTTTTACCTGCGCCTGAACGTGGCGGAAAAAAAACGTTTCCGCGACCGGACGGCGCTGTTCATGCTGGGCACGGAGTGGACGCCCATGGGCTGGCCCGATGAAGCCGTGCCGCCGGATGTACAGGTTGCACTCGCTACGCAGGCTGTTAGCCTGACATTCAACCGGCCCAGGTTTTTATTTGACAAGTTTGAAAAAGTTGTGGTTTACCCCCTGCCGTTTCCGTCGCCGGCCCACGATGTGGTGCATACGTCCGAACTCTATCAGGAAGACGGCTGCCTGCTCTTTTCAGCCGAGCAACTTATGCAAGCGTTCATGCAGCCCGGCACGATGTACAATATCGGTCTGCACGAATATGCCAAAGCATTTGTGTTGACGTACCCGCACGAAACATATCCCGATCTGACCACCGACAACATTTGGGACAACCTGCAGGTGGCCGGCCGGATGTCTCTGGAGCACATCGAATCGGTCGTTGGGCTTCCCATCGAAGACCCCTTGCCCGTCGCCATCCACCACTATTTTACCTTCCCCGATACCTTTCGCGCCGTACTCCCCGAAAAAGCAGCAACACTCGACAAAATTTTTCATTGAGCAAAATAGGATTCGGGTTTGAAGGTTAGAAGGTTTGAAGGTTTCTGGTTTGAAGGTTAGAGGGTTGTCGTGTGTCATAAAGTTTTAACGAAGCCGTGCGACAAAAAGATTTAAAAAATGAGCGACTGGACATATCCTGATTGTGGCTACTGGGTGTCGCCGCGACGCGGCTCACCCTCCAACCCTCCAACCCTCCAACCCTCTAACCTTCTAACCAGAAACCTAATTTTATGCTTTTGCACACACGTGGCATTGTGTTTCGGGCATTGAAATACGGCGAGACCAGTGTGATTGCCGATATTTTCACCGAAGAGAAGGGGCTTCGTTCCTTCATTGGCGGCGGCGTGCGGACGGCCAAAGCGCGCATGCCCTTTGGGCTGTTCCAGCCGATGACGGTGGTGGATCTCGTGTGTTATTTCCGCGATACCGATGAGCACCTGAACCGGCTCAAAGAAATGCGCACATCCGAGGTAATGGGTCAAATTCCATTCGATATCCGGCGGGGGGCGGTGGCCTTGTTCATGGCGGAACTGTGCCGCAAAAGCATCCACGCCGGCGAGGAAAACCCGGCTCTGTTCGAGTTTCTGCTGGACAACCTGCGCTGGCTCGATGCTTCGCCGCATGCAGTGTCCAATGTACACCTGCACTTTATGGCACACTTGTCGGGGCACCTCGGGTTTCAGCCCCACGGAGAGCCGGGCCGCGAACAGTATCTGGACCTGCAAGAGGGTGTTTTCCTTTCCGAGCAGCCGCAGCACGCGCAGTACATCGGTCCACAACAAGCCATGCCCCTGCTCGAACTGATGCATACACCGCTGGAGCTGTGCCATGAAGTGCCCCTTGACCGCGCAGAACGCAAGGCTCTGCTGAACGGATTGCTGAAATTTTACCAGTTACACGTGCCGGGTTTCTCGGATATTCACACGCCGGACGTACTGGAAATGGTCATGGAGGGCTGAGAAAACGATTACTTCTTCAACTCCCGCTCAAAAATCGTTTCCAACTGCCCCGCCACCAGGTTCTTGGCGATGATGGTGCGGTCCTTGTTCAGGATGTACAGTTCAGGCGTGATGTCCACAAAGTACTTGGCGTAAATAGCCCGGTTGGTCGGATCGAACACGTTGGTGAACGTGAAGCCACTCTTTTTCACAAACTTGCGCCACTCGTCTTCCTTGGTATTCACGGCGATGCCGTAAAAGTCTACCCCGCGGCCTTTCCATTTTTCATAAATGCGCTGAATTTCGGGTGCCTGTTCCTGGCAGTGCTCACAGTCGGGGCTGAACATGAATATGACTATGAGTGGAGCGGTCATCTCGTAGATGGACTTCGGCTGGCCGTTGATGTCGTTGGCGCGCACGTCGGGGCCTTTGCGGCCCAACAGGCTGGCCTTCATCTCATCAATTTTTTTGCGCAGTTTACCCACGTTCTCGGGCGTATCCCAAGTGGCATTTTCGGGTGTGATGTACTTGTCTATCAGGTACACCATGACCGCCTCGCCGTCCATGACCTTGGTCTTGCCGTTTTCGTAGTTGAGGCCAATCCAGTTGACCATGAACTTGAAATATTCCGGGTAGGCCATCACGCGCTGTACGAGCGGGTCGGCCACTTTAATAATGGAATCGGGGTTTTGGGGCGTGAGTTCGATGATGTAGCGTTTGAGTTTGTTGAAAATCACCGGGGTGTTCAGCATACGGTTATCGGTGAAATCCACGCCGTCCCAAAAGTGATCGCGGAAATAATACAGGTTTCGCAGCGTGTCGAGGTCGCCGTTGGGCTTGCGATACTCCGGCCAGTCGGGGTTTTGGCCGGCCATTTTGAATTTGGTAAAAAACGCATTCGGATATTCGCGGAAGATGGAATCGAGGTGCGCCTTACGCTCGGCGAGCAACAGGTTTTGCCGCTCTTTTGCCTGCTTGTATTCGGGGGAAGTCGCCGGTTGGTTTCGAATGACCTGACTCAACTGATTGATTTCCGGATCCTGAGCACTCTGAAAGCGGGAGTTTCGGTACAGCAGTTCGGTGTTGAGCGAGCCTTTTATCTGCATAGTGCCGGTGATGTCCGATACCTTGGCGCGCAGGGTCATAAACTGGTCTTCCTTGTCAATAAGCATGGAAAAGTTTTTCTGCCCCGGCAGCAGGAAATAATAAAACCCCGACTGGAGTGCCCGTCTGCGACGCACCACGAAATGCCCGCCGGCATCTGCCACGGCGGTATCGGCGATGTAGTTTTGGTCGCCGTAGCTACCGACGAGGCGAACCGTACCGGCCTGCAGCCCTTCGATGGTCACATCAATCCGGGTGCTGTCGGTTTCGCCGGCAGGGCGGGAGGCTGTGTTTTGGGCCTGGATTTTTGAAAACGAAAAAACTATGAGGGAAAGGAAAGCGATCAACGTGTGGAAGTGCATAGCGTACGAATGTTTGGGCTGCTTCGTGTTCTGAATATTTCAGGCCGGCAAAAATAACGCCGCTTGGCGGGTACGGAAACAGATTTGCGAATTGTTGACATTCCAGCACCGTTCCGTACCTTTGGCCCGCCCCAAAAAGAGCGCAACACATAAACTCAATCCGCCTTTCGGTGTCCGCGCGAATGCCGCGTTGGCTTTTGAAATCGAGTTGGTAGACTTTTAACAAAAGTCTACTTTTGGCCCTCAATCGTAAATCTTAAATCGTAAATCGTAAATCGTAAATCAACATGGTTTTTCCTGACAACTGCAAATACACCGAAGACCACGAGTGGGTCCGTGTCGAGAGTGGCAACATTGCCTATGTGGGCATCACCGATTATGCACAGGGCGAACTGGGCGAACTGGTGTACATTGAAGTAGAAACTGTGGGCAAAGATGTGGCCGCGCATGCCGTGTTCGGCACCGTGGAGGCCGTGAAAACCACCTCCGACCTGTTCATGCCCTTAGCCGGCAAAGTGTTGGAGTTCAATGCCGGCCTCGACGACTCCAAAGGCGGCAATCCCGCCCTTATAAACGAGGACCCGTACGGCAAAGGCTGGATTGTCAAAATCGAAATCGCCAACCCGGCAGATTTGAACAGCCTGATGGACGCCGCCGCGTACCAGACACACGTAGCGTAGTTTTTTCACCGCAGAGACGCGGAGGCGCAGATTTTTTTTATCGCAGAGAATTTCCTTGCAAACTCCGCGCCTCCGCATCTCCGCGGTTCAATACTCAATTGTCGTCGTCAAAATGCAAGTCGCGCAGTTTGGGGGCCTTCCACCACGTAATTCCTACCACAAGAATAGTTAGCGTGCCCCCCAGTACCACGGCGGGCACAGTACCGAAAAGTTTGGCGGTGAGACCGCTTTCGAACGCGCCGATCTCGTTGGAAGAGGTGATGAATATGGAGTTCACGGACGACACCCGGCCCTTCAGGTGGTCGGGCGTGCGGTGTTGAATGAGCGAGGCCCGCACGAACACGCTCACCTCGTCGAAAACCCCGCACAGGAACAGGAAGGCGAACGACATCCAAAACACTTTGGACAAACCGAACCCGATGATGCACAGCCCGAACCCAACCACGCAAATCAGCATGGTGCGTCCGGCATTGCGGCCCATAGGGCGGTGCGCCAGATAAAATGCCGTGACAATCGCCCCCACCGACATGGCCGCCCGCAGAATGCCCAACCCCTGCGGACCAACATGCAGGATGTCCTTGGCGTACACCGGCAACAACGCTACCGCTCCGCCAAACAACACGGCAAACAAATCCAACGCAATAGCACCGAGAATCACCTGATCGCGAAACACAAACCGCAGACCCTCCCGAATGCGCACGAGCGCCGACTCCATATTCGCTACTCTCGGCACCGGACGGGGGGCAATTTGCAACAACATCAGCAACGCCAACGCCATGAGTACGGCGATGGTACCAAATGCCCAGGCCACGCCGGCAAATCCGTACAACAAACCACCGATGCCCAGTCCCGAGATGCTGGCAACCTCCCAGGTACTGCTGTTCCACGCAATGGCGTTGGGCAGTGTTTGTTTGTCCACCAACTGCGGCAGGAACGCAAAATTGGTTGGACTGAAAAACCCTCGCGCGATGCCGGTAACGAAAATGACGGAGTAGATGCCCCCAAGCAGCAAGTGCTTTGGCATGGTTTCATCTTGCGACACCAATGCCACCAATGCCAGGGCACAGCACAGCATGGCTGCCAGACAGCCGACCAAAATATTTCGCCGGTTGTGTTTGTCGGCCAAATGCCCTGCCCACAGGCTGATGGAAATAGCGGGAATCGCTTCGGCCAGCCCCACGAATCCGAGCATGAGCGGGTCGCCGGTCAGGTCATACACGTAGTAACCGACCGACACGGACATAATCTGTATAGCCAACACCGTGAACAGGCGCATGGTCAGGTAGCGCCGGTAGTCCGGCACGCGCAAAGCCGCGTAAGCAGGGGAGTTGTTTTTCATTGCCGGCGCAAAGGTGCGTTTTCGGGGGTTCATCCGCGACGCAGAAGTCGGTGAAACCGCAAAAACGGACATTCTGTTCCGGGGCTACTTCCAGGCAAGCAAATTCTGAACAAAAGTTTTTCGCACCTTTGCCCGCGTTTACCCGCCGTAGCCCCGGCAAAGCGGCCCCTTTTCGTCACTCATCATTCATCGCTCATCACTCATCACTAAAAATATGGGTTTGCTCAACGGAAAAACAGCCCTCATCACCGGTGGCGCGCGCGGTATCGGCGAAGCGCTGGTGCGCAAATTTGTGGAACAAGGCGCTCAGGTCGCCTTCACCTACGTCTCTGCCGGCTCGGCGGAACGCGCCGAAAAACTCGCTGCCGAACTTGGCGCCAATGCTCGCGCGTACCAGAGCGATGCCGGCGATTATGCGCAAGCCGAAGCGCTGGTGGGTCAGGTCGTGAAAGACTTCGGCAAAATTGACATCCTCATCAACAACGCCGGCATCACCCGCGACACGCTCATGCTGCGCATGACCGAACAGCAGTGGGACGAAGTCATCCAGACCAACCTCAAGTCGGTGTTCAACCTCACCAAGCATTGCCTCAAGCCCATGATCCGCGCCGGTGGCAGCATTATCAACATGAGTTCGGTGGTGGGCGTATTCGGACAGGCCGGCCAGGCCAACTATGCCGCCTCCAAGGCCGGTATCATCGGTTTTTCCAAATCTATCGCCAAGGAATACGGCTCGCGCGGCATCCGCTGCAACGCGGTGGCGCCCGGTTTTATCGAAACGGAAATGACTGCTGTGCTGGACGAAAAAACGAAAGAAGGCTACCTCAGCGCTATTCCGATGAAACGTCTCGGCAGCGGCGAGGACGTGGCCAACGCCTGTGTGTACCTCGCCTCCGACATGGGTGCGTACGTATCGGGGCAGGTGCTGTCCGTGTGCGGCGCGCTTAATACCTAAGCCGCCATGATCATCGTACAAGACAAACTCGTCAGCGACGAACTCGTCGAAGAGCAGTTCATTTGCAACCTCACCGCTTGCAAGGGTGCCTGCTGCTGGGAAGGCGACTCCGGCGCGCCGCTGGAGGAGGCAGAACTGCCCATCCTCGACAGCATTTTTGAACAGGTAAAACCCTTCCTCAGCCCTGCCGGCATCCAGGCCATCGAGCAGCAGGGCACATACCGGTGGTTTGAAAATGCCGAGGAGTACGGCACGCCCTTAGTGGACAACGGCCCTTGCGCCTACATGACCCTCAGCGCCGGCGGCACCGCCCAATGCGGCATAGAGGCGGCCTACCGCGCCGGCGCCATTGATTTTCAAAAACCGATCTCCTGCCACCTGTACCCGATCCGGGTGGAAAAAAACGAAGAACTCGGCTACGAAGCGCTCAACTACCACCAGTGGGATATCTGCTCCGCCGCCTGCGAACTGGGCCGCAAGGAACAGATGCCCGTGTACCGGTTTCTGCAAGCCGCGATCGTGCGCAAATACGGGCAGGAGTTTTATGATGAGTTGGACGGGGCGGCGGAGTTTTTGAAGGGTTGAGGTTAGATTGGGCTTGCTGCCGATATCGGCACGAAGCGCCATTTTTTTCATCTGACCCGTCGAGCAAGGCTATCCGCTGTCGGATACCTTGCACGTGTTGGGTCATGGCCAGAACGGGACCTTGTTCGGCTGTTATCCTCACAACCCAAACTCCCGCAAGTGGTGATCTGTGTGCTTCCACATCATGAAGCCGTTTTGCTCCCGGCTCAGCCGCCCCATGCCGGGGTGTGGGCCGAATTGGTAGTAGGCGGCGGTTGCGCAAAACTGGTTGATGAAACCGATGAGCGCGGCCTTGTCCGACTCGAAATCGGTGGGCGGGGTTCCGCCACCGCCCTCGCCCTGGCGGTACACGGGCAGCGTGGGCGTGTTGGGTTTCCAATCATTTTCGGTGAGCACCATCATGCGGATCAGGGGCCGGAAGATCGGCCATACGGCGGGCTTCGTCTGGCGGAGGTTCAGCACGTCGCGGAACGGGTCGGCCATGTGGCAGAGCGTTTCGCTTGGGGTCATCTTGCCCCACTGACGCGGGTGGTCAGGCGTGAGTTTTTGGATGCGCTCAACGATGGTCTGTTGGGTGGTCGGGTTGAACAAGTTGTCTTTCATAACACGAATAGGTTGGTTTGATCGCGTAAAGTTGAAAAAGGACTCAATTCAAGCCAAATTTTGCATAACCAAAAGCAAAACGCTGCCGTAAATTTGCGTGAAACGAGCCATGCCATGTGGGAGTACGACAACCTTTTTCAGCATCTGAACGGCACGGTTTCCATCACGGAGGCCGAGGCGGAAAAAATGCTGCGGATGGCCAAAGTAGTCCGGCTGAAAAAAAAGGAGCACCTGTTCATGGAAGGGCAGGTGGCCAAGTATGTGGGCTACGTCAACCGGGGCTGCCTCAAGTACTACCGCATAGACGAGGCAGGCGAGGAGCACATCGTCTATTTTGCGGTCGAAAACTGGTGGATCGGTGACCTGAGCAGTTTTTACAGCGGCCAGCCCAGTACCTTTAACCTGCAAGCACTGGAGCCTTGCGACATGTTTTTATACACGCGAGACGCCTTCGACGCTGTGCGAAGTGAGATTCCCGCATTCGACCAGTACTGCAAGATCCGCCACGCCAAGGCTACCGATGCCCGCCTCGAGACCCTGATGAGCCAGCGCGCCGAGTCGGCCGAGGCCCGCTATGTCAAACTGCTGCAGGGCTTCCCCGATATTTTTCAGCGCGTGCCGCAGCACCTCATTGCGTCCTACCTCGGCATCAAGCCCCAGAGCCTGAGCCGGATTCGCAAGCAAATGGCTGAGCGCCGCAGCCGCTGAGGGCATTTTCATCGGATTTGTTAACCTATGTGAATGAAACGAGGGGTACCGAGGGGCACACCTTTGTCCCGTCAACTTTTCATTCACTAACAAAAACAAATCAACAATGAAAAATCTGAATTTGCTCGGTCTCGCGGCCTTCCTGCTCGCCACCCTGTCCTGCACCTCCCAAACGCCCAAGGCCGAAGCGCCCGCAACCAGCGGCGCCGCCAAATTGGAAAACCGCTTTTCCGACGGTGTGGTCGGCATGCACGACGTGGCCATCCTCGCCGACCTGCTCGCCGACAACTTCGTCAGCCACCACTTTCCCGCGCCCGGCAACAACGACAAGGCAGCCTTCACCGGAGGCATGGCGGGCCTGTTCGCCGGTTTCCCCGACATCAAAATCACCCGCCTCCAGCAGTACGAGCATGGCGACAGGGTGTTCACCTACGCCTTTTGGGAGGCCACGCACACGGGCGCATTCATGGGAATACCCGCCACGGGCAAAAAAGTGCACGTGGAGTACATGGACATCTGGCGCGCTGAAGACGGCAAGATTGCCGAAAACTGGGTCGTGATGGACATCATGGGCCTGATGATCCAACTGGGCGTGGTACCGCCGCCGGGCGCGGCGAAGTGATCACCCGTTCAATTGGAATTTTTGTTGGCGAATGGCCGCTTCGTGTACATGCACGGGGCGGCTTCGCTGTAGGGGTTCCGGCACTTGCCAGTACAACGTCTCTGCTGATTTCTGGAGGGCACCCAACGTGTTTCGGGCTTTCGGTGTCTTTGGAATAAAACGATGCTCGTTATGAATAAAACTGTTCGTTTCTCCATCCTGCTCGCCCTCTTCCTCACCGCACTTTGGTCCTGCAAAAAAACCGAACAAAATGAAATCGGCCCGGCCCTGGACGAGTTCAACGCCATTCCGGCAAACCAGTACCACCCGACCGATGTCCTGCAGGGCAAACCCTTCGATTTGTACGGCAACTGGCGTGTGATCGGCTCCTCGGGCGGGTTCCACGGTGGTGGCTACGGGACCGATTTCGACTACCTGCTGATCAAACCGAACGCCATGTTCGGCATCGTGCGCGCCGGAGAACTCGTCACCACCGGAAAAATCGAAGTGGTGAACGATCCGGACTTTGATTTGCTGAGCCACCTTGTTTCGGATAAACCCGCTTCGGAAGTGAACGCCCAGATCATTTTCGACAACGAGAAATTCGTGGTGATGCGCTCCGACACCTTGTCGCTGTACTCCACCTGCTGCGACCGGTACGACACGCATTTCAAAAAACTGTGACCGGTACTCACCCGATCACGGCTTCCGCAAACTTGCCCATCCACGCCCGGTCTTCTTCCGAAAACTCCGGCGGCGGTGGCGGCTTTTTGTAGTCAATTGAAAGGTGGTACAGCCCGCGCTCGTAGATCATGTCGAGCGCCTGCCGCAGCGGCAGTAGCGCGTCGGGGTCGGGACTGACGAGCGGAACGGGCAGCACGGGCAGCGGCTGCTGCACGGTATTCGTCCAAACAGACATTTTCTGGGTGCCGGCCCGCCACAGGCTGAACAGGTAGTGGTGTTCCGGCAAACCAAGGTCGGGGACGTGGCGTTGGCCGCGCCGCAGCAAATCCAGTTCAAGCAAGTGCACGCCGCTGTGGTGCAGATCGTTCCGTTTTTCGTGGTACGGCTGCCAGCCCGGGCTGCGTTTGTTGACCGGCGACAGGATTTCAATGGCCGTGATCAGGCGGTTTTTCTGCACATCCCGGATTTGCACCACCGGGATGCGCACCGTCACCCGGGTAGGTAATTCCAAGGTCGGCTCTGTTGCTACCGCCGTTTCGCCGTAGGCTACTGCCGGTTCGTGCATTTCCTGCTGCTGCAACACCGCCACATCAGGGTAGGTAATGCCTACTTCGCTGCCCGGGTTGGTATCCTCCACGGTGTAGGTTTCCACGCGGGCGACGTACTTGGGGGCTATTTGTGGGGCAATGAGCGCTCGAATAGCGCTTGCCAAATCGTGGTGCACATCGGGCCAGAGGTGTCCCTCGAGGTAGGGGTCCATGCCGGGTAAAGGCGAGCGGTTTTGCATGGTTGGGTATGTTTTATTTTTCCGGTTTCAAATGTATGCTCGTTTTTGGGAAAATCAACGCGTGCTCCTCCTGCGCTTTTTATTTAAAACAATGGTCGGTACATCCGTCATGCCCGGAACTTCACTATTTTTTAACCCAGCCTTCATCAAACGATAACCCGGCGTTCATTTCGGCTTAACACAGTCCATGGACTTTCGCAGTTTCTTTTTTCACAAAAAGCACTGCTTCCATGAAGGTACAACTACCCAATTTCGTCCGATTCATTGCCGCGCTACTCTTGCTGGCTGCGCAAATACAGGCACAAACCCTCGTCCACCACTGGAACTTCAACAACTCGACCGACCAGACGGCCCTGCTCACACCAACGCTTAGCCTGGTTGGAGGTTCGTCTATTGCACACATTCCCGGCGGCATCAGCGCCGTACAGGCTACCAGCAACACCGGCCAGGGCTTCGATGTGACCAATCCCAATTCCCGTAACGGCGATGCCGCCGGCACGCACCTGCGTTTCAACGATCCCATCGGCGGAGGGCTGCTGTTTTCATTACCGACCACGGGCTTTCAGCAAGTGGTTGTAAAATATGCCACCCGCCGCTCCGGCTCCGGGGCCGGCACGCAAAATATCGAATACACGACCGACGGCACCACATTCCTGAACTTTGGTCAGATTTTCCCCGTCAACGGCGACCCGACCCTGCAAACGCTCGACTTCTCCGGCATTCCTGCCGCCAACGACAACCCGAATTTTCAAATCCGTATCACCTTCGAACAAGGTAGCGGCGGCACAGTCGGCAACAACCGTTTCGACAATTTCACCCTCGACGCCAACCCGCTTGGCGCAGACAACGTGCCGCCTACCGTCAGTTTTACTCCCCTTGCCGGCGCTACGAGTGTGCCGGTGACCGTCAACCCCACCGTCACGTTCAGCGAAGATGTGCGCTTGGTATCCGATGCTCCGATCACCGAAACCGATATTCCCGCACTGGTTGAACTGCGCCTCGACGATGCCGCCGGTGCCGCCGTTCCGTTCAGCGGCACGATCAGTGGCCTTACCCTGACGATCCTTCCCGACGCACCGTTGGCCGCCGGCCAAACCTACTACCTCGCCCTGAAAGCCGGTGTGGTGGAAGACCTGGCCAACAATACAGTGGCTTCTGTGCAAGCCATCACGTTCACGACCATTGTCCCGCAAACAACTTTCCAGCCCGGCGACATCGTGCCGGTTGCCTACCGCATGAACGCGACCGGTTCCGGAGACGAGGTGGCGTTTCTTACGTTTGTCAACATCCTGCCCGGCACCCAAATCCGTATGACGGATGCCAAGTACACCGATAATGCCCAGCCGCAATGCCCCGGTGGGTTCGTCTGGACATCGCCAAACCAGGTCGTCCCGGCGGGTACCGTATTCGTGGTGCAAAACGACGCGGGCACAGCCAGTTCTGGTACTGTGACCGGCGCTACCTTCGGCCTGAGTTCCGGCGGCGACCAGATGATCGTGTATACCGGCGCGCCCGAATCGCCCGCGTACGTCACGGCTTTGAGTTCCAATGCCTGGGTTGCGGGGGCGCATACGGCTTGCACCGGCAGTTTGTCAAAATTGCCCGCCGGCCTGGCCGACGGCACGTCGTCCATCAACCTGAGCACAGCACCCGGCAACACCGGCGGCAATACGGTGAACGCTTTTTACACCGGCCCGCAAACCGGTACAACGGCCCAGTTGCGCGTCGCCATTCTCGATCCGGCCAACTGGAACGGTACGGGCAGCGGTACGCCGCCGCAAACCTGGCCTGTGTGGAATTTTCCCGGCCCACCGCAGGTGACCAAGGCGACGGTGACCTCCGGCGCTACCATCGAACTGGTGTTCAACAACGCCCTCGATGTGGCATCGGCGACGAATACTGCCAACTATACCGGTATTTCCGGTCTGGCAACGGCGGTGCTCACCGCCGCCAATACCGTGACCCTGACGTACGGAACGCCGTTTGCCAACGGCCAAAACTACACGCTGACCGTGGCTGGTGTGGCCGATGTCGACGGACGCGCCATGCTCAACCCGTACCAGTTTTCATTCAACTACGCTACCCGTATATCGTTCAACAGCCGCTTTGTTTCTGTGGCTGAAAACGGCGGCACGGCTACGGTACGCCTGAATGTGGAAAATCCGGCTGCCGGCGCTACGGTGGACCTGGTGTTCAAAACCGGTGTTTTCAGCACGGCCGGCAATAGCGACGTGACGCTGGCGCAAACGACCACGCTCGACCTGAGCAGCGGCAATTCGATTGACATTCAAATCCCGATTGTGGACGATACCGAACTGGAGCAGGACGAGTACTTCGTGCTGGCCTTGGAAAATGCCAACGGCGTGACCGTGACCGGCAATCCGTTTTTCACGGTGTATATTCGCGACAACGACCGCAAAGCGCCCGTGGCTACCAAAGCCGTGGAACTGGAGTTTGCCGCCCGCTATACGGTTCCCAATCCGGGCAATGCCGCAGGCCTCGCTGAAATTGTGGCCCACGACCCCGCTTCGCAGCGTTTGTACACCATCAGCACCGGCTTGCAGGCTTTTGATATTGTGGATTTTTCCAACCCGCTCTCGCCGGTACAAATCCAGCAGGTCAGCATTGCACCGTATGGCGCCGGAATTACGAGCGTAGCAGTGAAAAACAGTGTGGTGGCTGTTTGTGTCACCGGCCAGGGCTCGGAGCAAGACAATGGGTCAGTGGTGTTTTTCGACACCGACGGCGGGTTCCTGAGCCAGGTCACCGTCGGCGCCCTGCCCGATATGATTACCTTCACGCCCGACGGTCGCTATGTACTTACGGCTGACGAAGGCCAGCCCAACGATGCCTATACGGATGACCCCGAAGGCAGCGTAACCATGATTGACTTGAGCAACGGCGCCGCCGCCGTGACCCAGGCCGACGTGACGGTGGTGCGGTTCACGCAATTCAACAGTGAGGCTTCCAACCTGAAAGCTGCGGGTGTGCGCCTGTTGTTCCCGGCCAGCACCGTGGCACAGGATTTTGAACCGGAGTACGTCAGTGTATTGCCCGACAGCAAAAAAGCCTGGGTGACCTTGCAGGAAAACAACGCCATCGCTGAACTGGATATCGAGAACAAGGTGTTCACTCGCGTGTGGCCATTGGGCACGAAGGATTACAGCACATTCGGCAACGGCCTAGACCTGTCCGACCAGAGCGGCGTTATCCACATTGCCAATTATCCGCTGAAGGGTTATTACATTCCCGATGCGGCGGCCAACTACACGGTGGGTGGCACGACCTACCTCGTCACAGCCAACGAAGGCGACGAAAAAGAGTATGCTCCGCTGAACGAACGCACTACGGTCGGCGCGGTAACGCTCGACCCTGCGGCTTTCCCGAACGCACAGGTTTTGAAAGAAAACCACAACATGGGGCGTTTCCGCATTTCCAATCTGCAAGGAGATACCGACGGCGACGGCGACTACGACGAACTGTACTGCGTAGGCGCGCGCTCGTTCTCGATCTGGAATACAGCCAACGGCCAATTGGTGTTCGACAGCGGCGACGATTTTGAAAAAATAACGGCAGAAGACCCGTTCACCGCACCTATTTTCAACGCCGACAACGAGGGCAACGGTTTCAAAGGCCGCAGCCGCGCCAAAGGCCCCGAGCCGGAAGGCGTCGCATTGGCCACTATTTTCGGTCGCAATTATGCGTTCGTGACCCTGGAGCGTATCGGCGGCGTAATGGCGTATGACATTACCGACCCGAACAACCCGGTTTTTGTGGACTACAAAAACTCCCGCGACAACACCATGTACGCGGGCGACAACGGCGCCGAGGGCATCCTCTACATTTCCGCAGCCGACAGCCCCGACGGCAACGCGTACGTCATCACCGCCAACGAACTCAGCGGCACGCTCGCTATTTTCAACCTGAAAACCGGTCCCACGCTGTCGTTCACGGACGATCTCGTGGCGTTTTCCGAAGGCGCTGGCGACGTGACGGTGCGCATCGCCGTGCAAAAACCAGGCACTGCAGGCTCCGTCACACTGAGCGCGTTGAGTGCCTCAACGGCTGTGCCGGGCGACAATTATGTGTTGGCCACAACCACCATCGCCATTCCGGCTAACTCTACCGATACGATTTCCGTCACCCTCAACCTGCCCGACAACGCCAACCTGAGCGGTGGCCGCTATCTTGTTCTGGGTTTTGACCTTGCTTCCGAAGTGTTGCCGGGCAGCATTTCTGAAATGGTCGTTCAAATTGCGGACAACGATCTGGAAGCGCCGGCTCCACAAACAGACCCATTCATTCACCTGACGCACTTGAAAAGTTACAAACCGAACGCCAACGGCGGCTCCGCTGAAATTTCGGCCTACGACCCGGGATCGAAGCGCTTGTATGTGACCAACATTACCCGCAACACCCTCGACGTCGTCAACCTCGCCGATCCGGTATTCCCGGTCACGGTATCGAGCATTGACATGGCGCCCTTCGGCGGCGGCATCAATTCGGTGGCGGTGAAAAACGGCATCGTGGCTGCAGCAGTTCAGGGCAACACGACTGCGGACAACGGCTCTGTGGTGTTTTACGATACCAACGGTTCTTTCGTCAGCAGCGTAGAAGTGGGCAACTTGCCGGACATGGTGATCTTCACTAACGACGGCAAACGCGTGCTGACCGCCAACGAAGGCGAGCCGAATAGCGACTACACGATTGACCCGCTCGGTTCGGTCAGTGTCATTGACATTTCCGCCGGCACCTCGGGGCTTACCCAGAACAACGTCACGACAATCACGTTTGAAAGTTTTGACAGCCAGATAGACGACCTACGCGCTGCCGGTGTGCGCATCTTCGGCCCCAATGCCACGGTCGGCACCGACCTGGAGCCGGAATACATCTGCGTAAGCGCCGACGACAAAACCGCGCTCGTGACCTTGCAGGAAAACAACGCCGTGGCGGTCATCAATCTGGAAAATCTCAGCGTTGCCGAAATCCGGCCGCTGGGCTACAAAGACCACGCGTCGGTGAACAACCTGCTTGATGCTTCCGACCGGGGCGGCAAACTCTTCTTCGCGCCCTGGAACATCAAAGGCGTGTACATGCCCGATGCTATCGAGTGCTTCGAGGTAGGCGGCATACCGTACGCCATTACTGCTAACGAAGGCGACGCCCGGGAGTACAACCCGCTGCTCGAATCCGTCCGGCTGAACAGCCTGACGCTTGACCCCGTCGCGTTCCCGGATGCGCGTTTCCTGCAAAAAGATGAAATGCTGGGCCGCCTCAATGTGACAATTGCTTCCGGCGACACCGACGGCGACGGCGACTACGACGAAATTTATGCCTTCGGCGGACGTTCCGTCACCATCTGGAACCTGGCTACCGGCCTGCCGGTGTGGGATAGCGGTAGCGATTTCGAGGTCATCACGGCGCAAGACCCCACTTGGGGCAGCGCTTTCAACGCCAGCAACAGCGCATCGGCGCAGTTCAAAAACCGAAGCGACGACAAAGGCCCCGAACCGGAAGCCGTCATCGTGGCCGACATCGAGGGCCGCAAGTTTGCCTTCGCCGGACTGGAACGCATCGGCGGCATTATGGCCTATGAGGTGACCGACCCCGAAAATCCGCAGTTTATCCAGTACATCAACACCCGAAATCTCGGTGATCTTGGCCCGGAGGGTTTGGTGTTCATTCCGAAAAATGAAAGCCCGAACGGGCGTAACCTGCTGGTGTTGTCCAACGAGATCAGCGGTACCGTGGCCGTTTTCCAAATTGATCTCGACCGCACGCAAACGGGCGAAATCACACTGGAAACCTATGACTACACGCCCACTATCCCGATAGTGGACGTAAATGGCCAAACGCTCTTCGAAGGCGGTATTTCCGGCCTGCACTACATCCCGGGCACGGATCGGGAATTCCTTGCCGTGGGCGACCGTGGCCCGAATGCCGATGCGGGCAGCCACCCGAATGCGACCGGAACCACGCTGCTGTTCCCGAAACCCGACTACGCGCCCAAGGTGACCCGGTTTAAAGCCGAAAACGGCGCCTGGAATATCCTGAGCGTGGATCCGTTGCGCCGCCCCGACGGCTCGCCGACCTCCGGCTTGCCGCTGCCGGCTGGCGCCGGCTCCACCGGTGAAACCGCCTGGGCCGACACCACGCCGACCGTGCTGACGCCCGATGTGTGGGGCATGGACAGCGAGGGTATCGTGGAAGACAACGACGGCAACCTCTGGTTCTGCGACGAGTACGGCGCATCCGTCTGGAAAGTGAACAAAACCACACAGGAGGTTATCAAACGCTACACGCCGTTCCCGACCCAAACCGAAGATGCGCCGCTGCCGGCAGCCATCGGCAAGCGCCGCGCCAACCGAGGTTTCGAGGGTGTGGCCTACACGCCGAACGGCAAAATTTACGCCTTTGTGCAAAGTCCTGCTGACAACCCGAGTGTGGCTGTAGGCAATACGAGCCGCTTGATCCGCATGGTGGAAATTGATCCGAAAACAGATGCCGTGCGGCAGTTTGCTTACGAAATCAACCCCGTACGCGGCCAAATCCGCACCCGAGACTGGAAGATCGGCGACCTCGTGGCGGTAAACAACACGGAGTTCCTGCTGATTGAGCACGCCGAACGCAACGGCTGGAACGAGAAGTTTGTGTACAAAATAGACATCTCCGGCGCTACGGCGCTGAGCACAGAGGACTACGGTGGCCAGACGCTCGAACAGGTCGGAACGGCAGCCAATCTTGCTGCTTTCGGCGTGAACGTGATTCCCAAAACTGAGATGCTTGACCTGCTCGAAGCCGGCTGGGACCGCTCGCACGACAAACCCGAGGGCCTGACGATCCTGAACGACAGCACAATTGCCGTGGTGAACGACAACGACTTTGGCATTGCCAGCCCGGCGGCTGACGGCTCCATTGTCATCACCGGCAAAACGACCCGACTGTACATTTTCGGCTTGCCGAACAAATTGGGCTACGTGTCGCCGTACTGTACGTTCGATCTGGCACAAACGAGCATTTCGACCTGCCAGGGCGATGCAGCAACACTCGACGCGGGCACGGGTTTCAGTGCATACCTCTGGAGCGACGGCTCGACCGGCCAAACGCTAACCACGCAGGTCGCCGGCACATACACCGTTTTCGTGACGAATGCCGTTGGTTGCCGGGCAAGCGACGCCGTGGAAGTGCTGGTATTGCCGACCGACACCACCAACCTGTCGTTTGCCACTTGTGACACCGCTCAGGTGGGCGTGTTTTCACAAACCTTGAGCAACCAGTACGGTTGCGACTCCACGATCGTGGTGACGGTATCGCTCTTGCCTTCGTCGTCCGACAGCCTGTCGGTCGGTGTGTGTCCGGGTGATCAGGTCGTCGTTAACGGCACTGCGCTGACGGCCGGTCAATCCGCTACATTCGCATACACGAACGTATCCGGTTGCGACTCGGTCGTGACCTACACGGCAATTGCCTTTCCGACCCCGCAGGTGAACCTCGGCAACGACACGGTGCTGACGGCTCCTGCCAGTTATGTACTCAATGCAGGCGCCGGCCCGGGCTACATTTACCTGTGGAGCACCGGCGCCGTCACGCAAACGATAACGGTGACCCAAACGGGTACCTACGCCGTGACCGTGATCAACGCCAACGGTTGTGAAAGCGTGGACACGGTGATGGTTTCCATCACATCCGGCACCGGAGAGCAAACCCTGGCGGGTACCCTGACGCTGTTCCCCAACCCGACCATGGGCTGGACGAATCTGCGTTTTGATGACTTCAAACCGGGTGTATACGCCGTGACGGTACACGACCTGCTCGGTCGGGTGCTTTTGCAGGAGCAACTTGATGTACAATCTGCAACGGGCACACATTTGCTCGATTTGAACACGTACCCGACAGGCGCGTATCTTGTACGTGTGGCGAGTGGTACGGGCGCACTGGTGCGAAGAGTAGTGGTGGAGTAAAGGGTTTCGACATTGGTTATGATTACTTCAACGTCGGGAGGGTGGCAAACCCTTCCGACGTTGTTTTATATGCATGTCTATCCCAAACAAACCAATGCCGGAACTGTTTCCCTTTTCAAAATCGCCCATGCTCCTGTTTTCCAAACCTGACCCGTCCCGCATTCACACATTTCTGGAATCCGAAAAACGCCGCCCCTACAGTTATCCCGCTGTAGGCCGCACCCGCTACGCGGAAACCGTAGCCGGCTACGACAACGATCACAGCCACATCGAACTGGGCCGTGGCGAGGTGGTATGGGAGGCAGCCAAAGAGGCGATCCGGCAATGGCAGATGTTTCCCGGTGGTTGGGCGTATGTGGCGCCGGAGGTTCCGCCCATCCGGGAGGGTGGGGTAGTGGCGATGGTTGCCCGGGTGATGGGGCTGTGGTGGCTCAACTCCTGCCGCATCGTGTACGTGCTCGACGAGCAAACCCGCTTCGGGTTTGCTTACGGCACCCTGCCCGGACATGTCGAACGCGGCGAAGAACTTTTTTTGGTGGAAAAAACTCCGGATGGCCGGGTACTGTACTCCTTGCGGGCGTTTTCCCGTCCCCGGTACTGGCCGGCCCGGCTGGGTTATCCGCTGGCGCGGGCGTACCAGCGCAAGTTCGTACGGGAATCAAAGCAGTCCATGCTCGATTTTGTCCAAAAGATGCTCCATAAACAAACCGACGCCAGGGCGCCAACAGCACCCCGGCGCCCGGAAGATGTGACTTTTGGTTCTTAATGTCTTGGCGCATTTCTGTGAACACCGCTGCATCCACTTGCGCCCATTAATTCCATAAATCCAACTTGGTTATCAGGGCCACATCTACATTTTGCTCAACATGCCACGGCCCACACGTCGGCCGCCGGTACGCAATTCCAGAGAGTACGATCCCGGCGCATAACCACCAACCGGGATGCTGAACGCTCCGCCGGGCGCTTCGCCCCGGGCAATGGTGCGCCCCAAAAGGTCGAATACCTGCCATTCGACAGGCTGGTCGGAGGGCCACTCCACGCGTGCCCAGTAGCGGGCAGGGTTGGGACTGATTCGGATGTCGGGAACATCCGTTGTTCCGGCAGCTGTGACGCCGGTCGTGCAATCCACCAGGACTGTTTTGTACAGGTTGAGGCCGCCACGCAGGTTTCCGGCTACCATTTCGAGAATACCATCGCCGTCAAGGTCGCCGAACGCCACAGTACTGCGGTCGCCGTCGTCCACCTTGCCCCAGTTTTTGGAAATCAAGGAAAAGGGTGCATCTGACGTGCTCACATTGGTGTATGCCTCGATATTCCCAGTCTGGGTGCCGACGATCAGGAGTCGCTCGCCGTTGGGCTGTTCGATAAACGCCGGGGCACTGAAGCCCACGTCGGATTGCGGCGCACGGGTATCAATACTGCCGAGTTTGGCCGTTGTGGGCGCGGCCGAAAACACCGGATTGTCGGGGGCGCCCATGTTTTTGAAAAAATTGAGGTTGCCGTTGCGCTCGCCCATGACGATGTCCTTGACACCGTCGTAGTCAAGGTCCACAATGGCGGGTGCAGAGTAGTTGCCGATGTCCATGGTGACCCAAATCACGGTAAAATCCTGTTGGAACTGCATCGGTTTGTTGGCTCCGGCAGTGTTTCGGAAGTAGTACAGGGCGCCGAAGTTGCTGCCCACGAGCAAGTCGAGGTCGCCGTCGTTGTCAAGGTCGCCGAAGGCAGGGAAAAAATCGTAATCGTTGGGGGTAAACGCCGAAAGCCCCAACCAGTCGGAATCGGTAAGTGTAAATTTTGGCTGTGTGGCTGTGCCGGTGTTGAGAAACAAGTACAGGCTCGCATTTTGGGCGTTTCCGGGTGCATAGTACCCGTAATTGCCAATGACGAGGTCGAGCAAACCGTCGGCATTTGCATCCACGAGGGCCGGGTGGGAGGCGGTACCCACATCTACCATTTCGCCGACGAGGAAACGTTTGGTTTCCAGGTCAAAAAAGTGCCCATTGGTGGCGGTATTGAGGTACAGCCAGGAGCCGTTTCGGTCGTCGTTGACGAACTTGCTGTTTGGTGCCACGACCATGTCGCCTTTGCCGTCGTTATTTACATCGAGGTAAAAAGCGGCGGGAAACTGGGGCAATTCCACGGGTGTGCTGTACGAGGGGAAATTCACGTCCTGCTCGTTCATCCAGGCCTCGGCAGGGGTTCCGTAATTGGTCATCATGTTCATGCAGGTAAACGACACGTCGCCTGTGACTAATTCCAGGTCGCCGTCGCCGTCCTGATCGTACAGCATGAGTGTGGAACCGGGGTGGCGAGTTTCCTCGTCGCGGTCTTCCACGGGTTGCGTACCGGCGAAAAACTCCACGCAGGTGTCGGGTCTCGGGCTGAGGTTGTTCACGCAAAAATTGAGGCCGGTTTCGTAAAAACGCCCCCAGCAGCGGTCCGTCACCTCGAAGCGCAGACTGTCCACGCCGAAGCCTTTTTCCACGGAGGTGTTTTTTACCAGCCAAACGTGCCCGCCGGACGAACCGTCGAAGGTCAGGATATCCAGGTCGCCGTCGCCGTCCATATCGGCTACGCCGGGCACGTCGGTATCGGCAATGACCAGGTTGTTCCAAATGCCGGGTATCGTGGAGGGGTAGTAAATGAGGCGGTTATCGCAGGTGGAACAGCCGGGGTAGGTGAACAGGAATGGTTTGAACTTGAGGACATTATTTTCATAATACCCCTGAAACACCTGCATTTCCTGCGTGCTGAAGGGCGGGGGAATGGAGGCGCAAAAAATATCGGCAGCGCCGTCCTGATTGAAATCGCGGAGTATGGCGTAGTCCTGCAAGGGCGGAAAATGGCAGGCATACTCGGGGGCGTAGCGGTAACTGACAGCATTGGGCGTTCCCGTGTTGATGAACGTCAGGAACACGTCGCCGGCCCGGTCGAATATGACGAGGTCGAGTATCTGGTCATTGTTCAGGTCGGCGGCGGAGTACTGCCCGGCGTTTAGTCCCCCGGCGAAGGGATACTCCAGCAATTTTCCGTTTTGGATAACCGGAATGGACATGGTTTGGAACATTTGCTCCTGTGCAGCCAGATATTGGGCCGGAAACAAACTTGACAGGAAAAATAGAATTAGCGCACGCATCAATTGTATATTTTTGCCTTGAAAGGACAGGATTATTGACAGGAGAACAGGATTTGACGTTGCTCGGGCGGCAAACCTACGGGGTTTTTGCCGCACCTGTCGGGAAAGCGTACCCTCCGCAAATCGCAGACAAAACCCAAGGCATGTAGATACCAGCAACATGAAACGATCTAGCATTCTCACAACCGCAATGGCTGTCCTGGTGGCGGTATGCATCCCCCGGCAAAGCGCGGCCCAAATTGTTTACGGCACCTACAATAACTTACAAACCGGAAACACATATGTGATCATGATTGATCTGGCGACTTGCACGCGCTGCGATGTTCTGGTATTACCTCTGACCACAAACACCGACCTGTCCGTATTGCCGGACGGAAGGATCGTGCTGGTGAGTGGTGGGCCATCGTCACAGTTGATGCTGTATACGCCACCATCCCCAACACCGACCTTCGTTCCCGTGGACCCACCTTTTCACCTTCACGGCTCCTTGTGGTACAACGACCTGCTATACTTGATCGGTACCAACGGTTTGTATGTTTTTGACCCGGTCACCAATCAGGTGACCCACCTTGGAAACTGGCCCGGCGGTATGCAAGGCGGATATGAACTTTATGAGATCAATGGGCAGCTGTACGCTATGGGAACAGGCCAAGGCCCGGTGCCTATCTGGCAGGTCAACATCAATGACCCCGCCAATTCGACTTTTGTCCAAGATGTTCAAGGGATAGTTAATCCCGTCAACTCCCTAACATCCTCCGGCCCTTTCATTTTCTTTTCCACCCCCTTTTCGATTTACACGTACAACCAAACGGACAACACATCCTTTGCTTTGTGTTCGTTGGTCTCCCTCGGCATCACGGGCAATAACTTGCACGGCATGTCCTACCTGCCGGACGGCGTCAGCCACCCCACGAGTTGCGACCCATGCGTCACGTATGCCGGGACCTTGACCCCGGGCACGTCAAACTACTGTGTGAATACGGAGGCTCAGGTGCCGCACAACGGCAACGAAGTGCTCGACAGCAATGACCTGTTGCAGTTCATTCTATTCACCGATCTTGCCGACACCCTCGGGAGCATTATTGCCACCGGCAACTCGCCGCAGTTCAGTTTTGTCAGCCCTCCGATGCAAATAGGGGTTGTCTACCATGTAGCAGCCATCACCGGAAACGACCTGAACGGCAACGTGGACCTTGCCGATACCTGTCTGTCGGTGTCCAACGCTGCGCAAATTATCTGGCGTCCCCTGCCATCCGTGTCGTTTTCGGCAGCCAACACGGATCTCTGTGCGGGACAATGTGCGACAGTGACCGCTGCGTTTACCGGTTCTCCGCCGTTCATATTGACTTATACCACGCCCTTTTCCGGCACGGTCACTCAATCGTTCTCGACCAGCCCCGGTACCTTTCAGGTGTGCGCTCCGGCCGGCGCTCAACCGGGACCGATGTCCGTACAAGCCACAGAACTTACAGATGCCTGGTGTACGTGCAGCAATTGATGACACAGCTCCAAAACCCACGGATAAATCCGTGGGCGGAAAATTGCCAACCAGAAACCTTCCAACCTAAAAAAATGATCTACGAATTCAACGGTTTCCGCCCGGTCATTCACGAGAGCGCTTTTGTGCATCCTCTGGCCGCCGTCACCGGCAACGTCGTCATCGGGCGCGACGTGTACATCGGCCCGGGCGCGGCCAT